>Ga0207719_100116_pt1 | contig 65397 bp, 83 predicted proteins | sample A23P1SouthBayCA_2_FD_187279 | JGI IMG/M metagenome (GOLD analysis project Ga0207719, IMG submission 187279) | Aerobic enrichment media microbial communities from Eden Landing Ponds, California, USA - A23 P3 (3) (SPAdes) | ecosystem: Environmental > Aquatic > Marine > Unclassified | place...
TCATCTCCGAGGACAAGGACGAGCCCGACTGGATGCTCGAACGGCGCCTCCGCGCGCTCGAACAGTACCACGAGATGCCGATGCCGACGGACTGGCCGGGCCAGCCCGACCTGAGTGAGCTAAACGTCGAGGAGATTATCCCGTACATCCGTCCCGACGTGGACAAGCGCGCCGGCGTCGACGACTGGGACGAGCTCCCCGAGGAGATTCAGGACACCTTCGAACAGCTGGGCATTCCCGAGGCCGAGCGCAACGCGCTCTCCGGCGTCGGCGCCCAGTACGAGTCCGAGGTCGTCTACCAGAACATGCAGGAGCGCTGGGAGGAGAAGGGCGTCGTCTTCTGCAACATGGACGAGGCCGTGCGGGAGTACCCCGAGCTCGTGAAGGAGCACTTCATGACCCGGTGTGTCCCGCCCAGCGACAACAAGTTCGCGGCGCTTCACGGCGCCGTCTGGTCGGGCGGTTCGTTCGTGTACATCCCCGAGGACGTAACGGTCAACATGCCCGTTCAGGCGTACTTCCGCATGAACTCCGAGGGCATGGGCCAGTTCGAGCACACCCTCATCATCGCGGAGGAGGGGAGCGAGGTCCACTACATCGAGGGCTGTTCGGCCCCCCAGTACGGCACGCACAACCTCCACTCCGGCGGCGTGGAAGTGTTCGTCGGTGAGGACGCCCACGTTCAGTACTCGACCGTTCAGAACTGGTCGAAGAACACGTTCAACCTCAACACCAAGCGCGCCATCGTCGAGTCGAACGGCACGATGGAGTGGGTTTCGGGCTCGATGGGCTCGAAGGCCACGATGCTCTACCCCTCCACGATTCTGAAGGGGCGGGGCGCAACGGACAACCACATCACCATCGCCTTCGCGGGCGAGGGCCAGGACATCGACACCGGCGCGAAGGTGTATCACAACGCCCCGGACACGAAGTCCACCATCGAATCCAAGTCCATCAGCAAGGACGGCGGCCGGACCAACTACCGCGGGCTGGTCCACATGGCCGACGGCGCGTCGAACTCCTCGACGAGTGTGGAGTGTGACGCGCTGATGTTCGACAACGAGTCCACGTCGGACACGATGCCGTACATGGAGATAAACGAGTCCACCGTCGACGTGGCCCACGAGGCCACCGTCGGGAAAATCGGTGACGAGGACGTGTTCTACCTCCAGTCCCGGGGGCTCGACGACGACGACGCCAAGCAGATGATCGTCGCCGGCTTCATCGAACCCATCACGGAGGAACTGCCCATCGAGTACGCGGTGGAGCTGAACCGCCTCATCGAACTGGAGATGGAGGGCTCGCTCGGATAACATGGCCGCAGAACTACACACCGGACTGTCGGAAGCGACGGTACGGGAGATAAGCGACGCGCGCGACGAGCCGGAGTGGCTCCTCGAAACCCGCCTCTCCGCGCTCGACGCGCTCGAAACGCTCGATTATCCGGACGTCATCCAGACGCCCGGACGCCAGTGGACGAACCTACAGGACCTCGACTACGAGTCCCTCGTCGACCCGCTCTCCCAGACCGAAGAGAAAGACCAGGTCGGTCCCGAGGAGGCGACGGTTCTGTCGTTCGCTGAGGCCGTCCAGGAGCACGAGGAGCTCGTCAAGAACGCGTTCGGCAGCATCGTCGACCCCGAGGAGAACCGCCTGACGGCGCTCTCCACGGCGCTGTTCACGACGGGGACGGTCATCCACGTTCCTGAAGGCGTCGACGCCGAGGATGTGACGATTCGGACGACGATGAACGGCCGCTCGCTGTTCAACTACACCCTCGTCGTCACCGAGGATTCCAGCTCCGTGACGATTCTGGAGCGCCAGGACACCGGCAGCGAGGCCGGAAGCGTCTCGGAACCCGCGAGCGGTGACGAGCGCTACTACTCCGGCATCGTCGAGGTCGACGCCGGGGAGAACTCCTACGTCCAGTACGGCAGCCTACAGAACTTCGACCAGCGGACGTACAACTACACGGTCAAGCGCGGCGTCGCTGACACGTACGCGACGGTCGACTTCATCGAGGGGAACCTCGGCTCGAAGCTGACCAAGACCAGCGTCTCGACGGAGCTCGTCGGTGACGCCTCCGAGACGAAAATCGTCGGCGCCTTCTTCGGCCGCGAGGACCAGCACTTCGACGTTAGCTCGAAGGTGTGGCACCGCGCCGAGCACACGACCGCGGACCTCGTCACGCGCGGCGTCATCGACGACACCGCGCGCTCGGTGTACGAGGGCGTCCAGGACGTGGGCCGCGACGCGTGGGACACGAGCTCGTATCAGCGCGAGAACACGCTGATGCTCTCCGACGACTCCGAGGCCGACGCGTCCCCGAAGCTCATCATCAACAACCACGACACCGAGGCCTCCCACTCCGCGACCGTCGGACAGGTCGACGCGGAGGACCTGTTCTACATGACGTGTCGCGGCGTCGACGAGCGCACGGCGCGGAACATGCTCGTCGAGGGCTTCTTCGTCCCCGTCCTCGAAGAGGTCGAAGTCGAGGAGCTCCGCGAGGACCTCCGCGACGGCGTCGCGGCGCGCCTGCGCGAGCGCTAGACCGGCGGTTCGGTCGTCGTTTTTCCCGTTTTTTCCGGAGCGCATAAGTCGCTCACTCCCCCAGGGGGGAACGTGACACTCGGAGCAACGCCCGAGGGGTGGGGATGAGCGTCGCCCCCCGGGTCGAATCGGACGCCCAACTGGCGCGACTCCTACAGGTCGCCACGGTCCTCGAAGAGGTCGTGGAGGCGCGCGCGCACCGGCATTACCAGTCCCTCCCGGAGGCGGAGCGCGACGAGCGCATCGAAGGGCTCCTCGAAGAGGCCGTCGAGGAGTCGGCGGCACACCGGGAGCGGATAGAGACGCTGCTCGAGGAACTCGACGCCGACGCCGTCGCCTTCGAGCACATCGAGGCGCTGGTGACCGAGCAGTACAGCGGCGCCGACACGGACTTCGACGGCGTGCTCTACGACCAACTGAACGGCGAGGAGACGGCGTACAAGTTCTACGCCGACCTCATCGAGGCAATCGAGGCGTCGGACGTGGCGTTCAGCATCGAACGGGAACGGCTTCTCGAAACACTACGCGACATTAAGGCCGCCGAGGCGTCGGGCGTCGAGGCGGTGGCAGAACTCATGGAGGAACGAGCGTGAACACCGCAGACCAGTATCTCAAGGCGATTTATCTCGTCGAACAACTCGAAGACGGTCCCGCATCGACCGGCACGCTCGCCGACCGACTCGACGTGTCGCCGGCCAGCGTGAACGAGATGATCGGCAAACTCCAGGAGCGGGGGCTCGTCGAACACGAGAAGTACAAGGGCGTCTCCGTCACCCCGGAGGGCCACGTCAGGGCCGAGGAGGCGCTCCAGACGTACTGTATTCTCGAACGGTTCCTCGCGAACGTCCTCGACGTGGAGGACTACCGCGAGGAGGCAAAGCAGATGGAACCCGTCATCGACGACACCGTCGCGGAGCGACTGGACATGATAATCGACCGCGAACCCGACTGCCCGGACTGTTTCGACGTCGAGGACGACGCCTGTACCTACCTGAACGGCGACGACTGACTCACGCCCCGTTCGGGTGGCACGCGTCGCAGAGCCACACGACTTCCCGGTGGGTCATCGCGTCGTTGTACGCGCAGTAGCGAGCGAGCGAGTTCTCAACCCCACAGCTGTCACACGTCCGCGGTACGTTTCCCGCCGAGCGATTGCTTTCCACGCTCATAGGGAGACAATACAGTCATGATTACTTAGCTCTTTCCACGATTGAACTATTATATCTTTCATAAGAGTCCGTTCGACGGGTTGTATCTCGCATCCCTCCACAGTTCGGGACGAAACGAACGGAGCGCGGCACATATGTAGCGGGGCGCCGACAGCCCGGACGATGCGCGCCGTCTCGCTCGCGCCGAGCGCCACCGCGGCGGTACACGCGATGGGGGCCGAAGCGACGCTGCTCGCCGCGACTGAGCACTGCGTTGGCAACCACGATTCCGTCGGGGGGTGGCTCACGCCGGACGTCGAGCGCGTCGTCTCGCTCGACCCGGACGTTGTGTTGACGGCCGACGCGCTCCAGGCCGAGATTGCTCAGACACTCCGTGAGCGCGGCGTTCGCGTCGTCCACACGGCTCCAGAAACTCTGACAGGGGTGTACGACGCCGTCGAGCGCGTCGGCGTGGCGATACACCGCGCCGAGGCGGGGACGGAACTCGCAGCGGCGATGCGCGAGCGTGTGGCCCGTATTCAAGCGGTGACGCCCGCGGAGAGCCCCGTCGTCTACTGCGAGGAGTGGCCCGACCCGCCGATGGCCGCCGGCAACTGGGTGCCCGACGCCGTCGCCGCCGCGGGCGGGAGATACCCGTTCGTCGACGCCGGCGAGCGCTCGCGGGAGATAGACGAAGAGCGGGTGAGGAAATCGGACCCCGAGCACGTCGTCCTCCACTACTGCGGGCAGGGGGACGACGCTGATGTGGCGGCGTTCAACAACCGGTGGGACCTCGACGCGGAGGTTCACGTGCTCCACGACGACCTGTTGAACCAGCCGAGTCCGCGGCTAGTGGAGGGCATCGAGGCGTTGGCGAGGGAGATTCACGGCGTTGAGATTGGCGGCGAGTGTGAGTGGAGTATATAAGAAATTCGAGTAGTCCCGGGCGGATATCGAACCACGGTCGCTCGCGCTCCCTGCTTCGAATCCGTGGGCTACCCGCTCGCCATATTCGTTTCTCGCAGGATAGTCCCGGGCGGACTACGGGCAAGCCCATTATAGTCCAAGCGTGAGAGGGGTGTTTCATGACCTCGACTGAGGACGTCCAAGCCTACGAGGCGAAGTTCGAAAACCAGCGTGAGAAGCTGGCGGAGGCGGACATCCCCGAGGCCGACCGCGAAGCCATCCAGGGATTCCTCCGCTACGAAGTCTCCCAGAAGAGCATCAACCAGGGCACTATCGTCAGCCACATCAACAGACTCCGGTTGAGTTCCGAGCGCGCGGACGTGCCGCTCACCGAGATGCGTGAAGACGACGTCGACACTCTCCTCTTCTCCCTCACGCACGACTACGGGCTGAGCGAAGGAACTGTCCGAAACTACCGGAAGGCTCTCCGTGTCTTCTACGACTGGCAGGGCGAGGAGTGGGCCGAAGACATCAACATCGGTGCGTCGCCCGAACGGAAGGTCGACCCGAACGATCTCCTCGAGGACGATGAAGTAATGGCCCTCCTCAACGCCGCGGACCGGCCGCGCGACAAGGCAATGGTTGCTCTGATGGCGGACACAGGTCTCCGAATCGGAGCCATCGCTTCGCTCCGAATCCGCGATGTCGACTTCGAAGGACGGGCCGCTACGGTCACCATCAACGAACAGGCGAACGTGAAGGGGGCCTCCGGTACTGTCCCGCTGACCTGGAGTGAGGGCCACCTCGCAAACTGGCTCGACGTCCACCCACGCCGTGACGAACCGGACGCCGCCCTCATTCACAAGACCGCGCACTACGATGGCGAGGATGACGGCGCGATGACCTACCAATATCTCGCCAGTCGCGTCAAGAAGCTCGCCGACGAGGCTGATATCGACCGGGAGCGGGTGAACACGCACAACTTCCGGAAGACCGCGATCTCGAACTGGTTGCGCGAGGGGCTCAGCGACAAGGCCATCAAACACCGCGCAACCTGGGACGTCGACACAGACATGTTCAAGGTCTACGACGGGGTTCGCGACGAGGAGATGAATGACGTCGTCCTCGACCACTACGGCGTCGAAGGCGAACGCGAGTCGAGCACCCCGGACATCGGCCAGTGTAAGCGATGCCAGACGACCCTCTCCGCCTCCCACGAGTACTGCCCCGGATGTGGGGCACCTCGCTCTCAAGCTGCCGCGGAGGCCCTCGACCGAGGGACTGGCGCGGCACGTGAGGAGATGGTCGACGCGGACGACGGGACCGTCCGGTCCTTTGCTCATGAAGCCGCGGAGGTCGTCGAATCCGACCCCAACGCCGCGCGTGCCCTCCGGGACGAACTCGCCGACCGAATCGACGAGTAGGTCACTCATCGTTCCACCCCGCGGCGCGCATCAGGGCCCGAACCAGAGCGCCGAAATCGTCGTCGCGCTCGGCGAGCGCGTCAAGGTCGACTTCGTCGTCGTACTGTTCCAGCACCTCTTCGGCGGACTTCTCGTCGTCGGGGGTCTTGGGTTGCTTACTCTGGCTCATAGTGTGGGGGCCGTCGTCGTCAGTTGGCGCGCGCTGCTGTCGTGTATGAAAAACTGCGGTGTGGGGATCATGGGAAGAGCATCACCACCGTGAGGCCGACTCCGGCGGCGATGAGCAGTCCGGCGGTCAGAACCGCAAGCGCGGTCGCGAGTGGGGAGTCCATCAGGTCGCACCTCCCCGGTAGCCGGTTACGTCGTGGACGGCGCTGTAGAGGTCCTCATCGACGAGTTTGGCCCGGCACTTGGACGGCGACATGTCGAGGTCCTCGGCGATGTCATCGAGCCTGCGATCGGTGACAGGGACGCCGTCAAGCGTCTGGTCCGTGTCGGAGTCGCTCTCTTCGACGTCGTCCTCGACGATGTCCTCCTCGTCGAGTGAAGTGCCGATTTCCACGTCGTCGTCACGCTCCTCGGCGTCGGTCTCGTCAGTGCTGTCTTCGTCTTCTGTGTCCGTGTCCGGGTCCTGGCGCTGGCAGTGACCACAGACCGACCAGTCATCGTCACCGGCGAGTTCATCGCGTGGTTGGGGGTGAGCGACGACGTCGCGGTCGGAGTCGCTTCGGTGAAGGACCCAGCACTCGTCGTCGAGGTGGAACGTCCCCTCCTCAGGAACCCCCACGATGTCCCCGAACGTGAGAATGAACGCCTGCTCTTCGTCAGGGAGATGGTCACCCGTGTCGAGTTCTCCGAGGTCGGACTCTTCGGAGGGTTCTACGTCCTCGCTGGGTTCGCCTTCGTCCTCGAGGTCGTCTTGGTCCTCGCTGGGGTCACCCCGCTCGGCGTCAGTATCCTGTGCGGAAACCTCGTCGACGGTCTCGTCAGACCACACGTTACCGCTGGCGCGCGTCATCCCGAGGCGGTACGCATGGGTCTCGACCCTCCCGATGTCGAGCGCCATGTCGCCCCACACCTCTCGGATGGCGTTGAGGGTGTCGCGGAGATCGTCGTCAGCGACGCGCTCCAAGTTCGAGTCAGACTCGGGGATGTGGTCTTCGACGAAGCGCTGGAGCAGCCCCCAGTCGTCGACGTTCTCGACGATAACCGGGTGCCGGTCGAGGCCGGCCTCGCGGCAGACCCAGAATCGCTTGTGTCCCTCGACGACCTCGTAGCCGTCGCCACGCTCGCGCACGACCGGGAACGAGCCGACGAACTCGCGCTCGCGGACCTGGTTGATGTAGCCGAGGTTCTCCTCACGCTCGAACTCTCTCGCGGCGAACGGGCCGTCCTGGACGTCATCGACGGCCACGGTCTCGACGCGCCGCTCGGGGTTGAGGACCTCGACCGTTTGGGCTGCTGGCACCCAGACAGGTCCGAGAACGTTTCCGTTCGGCTGCTCGGCTCCGCGGAGGAGGATGTCGCGGTCGTGGTGGTGGACACGCTCAACGATACCCTCGTACACCGACCCGGTCTCGCTGACCGCGCGGACGCGCTGTCCGCGGAGGTTCTCGTCCAGGGCGTCGTGGAAGGGGTTACTCATGTTCGACCCCTCCGCTCCCGGTCGAGACGTTCACTCTTGACGACCGAACAGTCGTCGCGGACGTGCTCCGCGAGGTTGTCCGTGATGTCGTCTCCACAGTACGGGCAGACGTCGAGTCGAGTAGTGGTCGGGTTCCCCACGGTCAGAGCACCTCCTCGGGGTCGGCGTCGAGGGCCGCTTGGACCGCGGCGCTCCCGCCATCGTGGTCGGTTCGCCCTTCAGGCGATCTTCGCGCTGGGGTGTCGAACGTGTGCCCGCACCGACAGCGGTAGGTCTCCTCGACGTCATCACGCCCCCGGCCGTTCCGGGATCGGATTCCCGTCCCATCACACTCGGGACAGACGGTGATGGTCTCAGTCATCGCGACCACCGTTGAAGAAGCACCGTGCGCAGGGCAGTCGCGGCGAGTCCGAATTGGGTCCGGGGCACCCCTCGGTACCGTGCTCGCAGGTCGCCGGGGACTGCTCGCCGACGCCGGCGCGCTGCCGGACCGCGTCGACACTCGCCGCGCGGTGGACACGCGCACCCGCGGTGGGCTTAGTCATCGACGACACCTCCGGCAGCGCTGTCGAAGTCTGTGCCTCGGTACTCGTCGGGGTCGAACCCATCGGCGGTGACGGAGAACGTCCGGAGGATGCCGTCGGCGTCGAGATACGACGCGGAGAGTTCGACTAGGGTGAGGTCGGCCTTCTGAGGCTCGTTGAGGATGCCGACGCCCTGGCTTCTCTCTTCGGCGAGGTCCACAAAGTTGCCGATTTTCGCGTCTGGTTCGGGCGAGAGCCCCTCGATGTCTTCGCCACCGTCCGTTCGGGGCTTCCGTTGTGTTTCCGTGCCTACCTTACAGCCACACTTCGGGCAGTAAGACGGCACAATCCAGTGTTTCCCGTCCGAGTCCCCAACCTCGCACTCGTAGACAGCGACCCCGCAACCTTCGCAATACTGTTCGATACCGTTCGCCTCTGTACCGCCATCGGTCGCGACGCGCTGGACGCGGGTGTCGTGGAACCGGTCGTGGTCGTCGACGGCGTCGCCAACCGTCTCGCGGTCCCCGCGCTCCAGGACGCCACACTGCTCGCACTTGGCGACGAAGCTCATCGTCCACCTCCGTGGTCGCCCAGGACTTCGGGCCCGACGAGACAGACGTGCGCGGACTCGGCTGTCGAGAGCGAGCGCTGGAGGTACTCCTCGACGGTCTCGTCGTCGACGTCGTCGAGGATTAGCCGGAGCTGCTTCCGAACCTCGCGAAGGCGCGCTCGCGGGGAGCCGGGGTCGCGGCCCACGTCGGTCGCGAACTCTGTCATCGATCCACCTCCGAAAGCGGGACCAGGTCAACGACCGCGTCGACGGGCGCGTCGTCGCGCGTGTAGAACTCGCTGCCGCCGTAGTCAGATTCCGTCCCGCGAAGCTTGAGGGGTTCGTCCGCGTGGCTGTCCTTGTCGCGGAATTCGAGCGAGACTGTGGGGAGGCCCTGCCAGCCGATGGTCACCCTGACGGTCTGCCCATCGAGTTCGCCCTCGAATTCGGTGTGATAGTCACCAGCGTCGGTCTGGGTGACCGGCCCGTCGTTGAGGAAGACAGCGAGGTCCTCGTGCCCTGAGATGGGGACGGTTGCGGTCGCCACCCCGCCGTCGGCTCGGACCTCGCCCCGGCACTCGAAACACGTCACGCCCTCGCCGGAGGTCGGGCCGCCACAGTCGGGGCACTCGTACTCGATACCCCGCTCGACGGTTCCGGTGTAGCGCTCATCGCGAGCGCAGTCGCGACAGAGTCGGCGCGGCGTCGACGTCCCACACTTCAGGCAGCCCGTCATCAGGCATCGCCTCCGAGGTCGCCGCCGTGGCACTGGTCGGCTATCTCCGCGTACCCGGCGACGTCGACGTAGTGGTCGCGGTCGTACCCTCCGGATTGCGTCCGGGCGAGTTTGACCAGGACCATCGCACCGGCGACCTCTTCGGCGGTGATGTCGGTCCCGAGGTACGCGCTCCAGAGAGCGGCGATGCGCTGGTGGTTCTCGACTGGCTCGCCGTGCGTGTCGTCTCGGTTCCCGACTATCGCGAGCGCTTCCTCCAGGATGGACTCGGCGCCCGACATCAGGCGCCACCTCCGAGCGAGAGGGTTCGTCCGCAGCTGATACAGCGCTCCTCGATGACAGCATCGCCGGCCGCGTCGACCGTTCCGATGCGCCGCGTACGCCGGTGCGGGCACCACGGTTCGGCGGCCACCCCGCCGTCGGTGACCAGAGGTTTTTCACCCTCGCCGTCCGAGTCACCAGTACGGAGCGGGGTCTGGCCTGAACAACCTCCCGCGTTTGCGCCCGCAGTCTCCTGTGGGCGTGCTTTTCGTGACGATTCCTTCGAGTAATCACTCCCTTCGCGACCGCGCGAAAGGGACGATTGGCCGGTCGTATGGGGCTTATTCTTAAGTCGCCCCGCGATTTCGATTTTCATGGCTTCGGAAATCCCGTGGTAGGGGTTCGGAAGCCACGCCGCGGGTGCTCCAACACCCGTGGCACTCCTCTCTGGGTAGAGTCGGTGCGTGGACGTGGCTTCCACCTCAAGACGATGGGCAGGGCCCACTTAATATTACCGCTGATTAGTTGTTTCAGATTCGTAGGCGCTGGTTATTTATCTCCACCTTACCAACGGTATCATATTGATGGCCTCTCAACCGGTTGGCAGAGTGAAGCTCACGGAGACGGACTTCCTGATCCTCGAGCAGCTCCAGGAAGGCCGAAATATGGCGGGGAACATCGCCCTCGAGATCGACCGCGCGCGGAACTACGTCAATCAGCGGATGCCGTATCTTCTCGACTACGATCTTGTCGAGAAGATTGGGCCGATGAAGGACTCGGGTCTCTACGAGATCACCGAGAGGGGCAATCTCGCACTTGAGAACCGAGAGAAATACCACGATGATTCGGTGGACTTCGAGGAGTTCCTCAACACGGAAGCGCGAGTCTCGAAGCCGGCCGACGATACTGAAGCTTAACATCTGTTTTTAGGCTTGGAGTCGGAGGAGGACGTCGTCCATCCAGTCGGGGACGTCGACGTCGGCGAGCTGGCTGTTCTCCCAGGTGGTCACGACCTCGAAGTTGCCCTTGCGGGTGACGTCGAGGCGCCACTGTCGGCCGTCTTCGGCGATGACGTCGACGCGTGCGCCGGAGCCAGACGCTTGGATGGGGTCGATTTCGACTTCGGGGCCGCCGGGTGCCGTGGTGGTCAGTGTCTCTGGCATACACGTGGACCCACGGGGTATAGGATAAAAACGGGGGAGGGTAATTCCGGCCCTCCTTACAGTATGGCTCGTGCGCGGCAACATAGGCACACTAGGAAACTCTTTAGTCGCGGAGGTTTCTAAGCCGATATAGGAAGTCAACTTCCCGAACTATCCACAGGATCGGATAGTTTTGGGAAGGAGGTAATACCAGCATGGCAAATGTAACGTTTGACGAAAGCGCGGCGGAATTTGTTATAGAATCATTCGGCCGCGAGGTTGATGAAGAGGGGTATGTGGTGGACCCCCAAACAGGTGAGCGTGAGACAACACCGGGTGGCGAGGAAATCAAGGCGGAAGAGTTTGCGGGTGTCGAGAAAGGATCCGTTCTCTTCCTCGATGGCGACTTCACCTCTCTCGTTGATCACGTGAAACGGCGGGGGTAAGAAGATGGACTTCGGCGCCCTCGAGAAGATTTTTGACATCGAGTTTAGCCCAACTGTTGATCTCTCCGATATCACTATCAACATCGTTGACTACGATGGGGGAGATAGTCTCCAAAAATCCGGACAGGACCTTGATGTCAATATAAGCGAGATGTCCCCGGAGCAACTTAGCGAGCTTGGGGACGCACTCAACGACCACTTTTATGAACAGGGACGAGTCCTCCAACAGGATGCCGAAATTGAGGCAGCTACTATCGAGAGTGGGTATAGCGAAGAAGACGGCGAAGTGACGGACTATTTCGATGGGATACTCACCGACCGATACCTCGGTATTATCGATCAATCGCTTCATCTCAAAGCAGTCATAGATCAAAAAGACCTATCTAGGGATGAGATTCACGAACGGAAGCGGGATATCGCAGAGCGGTACGGGGTTGATGCTATGTATCTCAGTTCATTAGCGACATCTGGCTATTTCCATCCGAACGGTGGTTTGCGCGATTTGTATGTCACGATGGGACTTGACCCAGACTATGATCGGCTGAATTTTCAGCAGGAATTAGAGGACTTGGTGAAGCAGAAGATTCTCTGTGTGTTTATTGAAAATGACCAGGATGTTGCGGAGGTGGCAGGCGATGTTGAGGGCCGACTAGCGAGATTCCAGCGCGTTGACCCCGTTCACGAGTGGCTGGATATTCGTGGCATCGGTCAGAATTGTGAGCGGACAATTGACTCTGTAGTGGGTGGGCTTGAAGAGCGGTATGAGGGGATTGACTATTCCATTTGGAATAATGATCGTGGGAATCGCGTTGTTCGAATCCGTCCCCACACCCTCCCACCCCTCGAGTAACGCACTACCTTACGAGACCCGCAAATCCCCCTCTACATCAGCAAGCGGCCCCACTTCCTCATCAAGGACGTCGTGAATCGGGTTGCCACTCCCGACGCGCTCGACCAGGTCGTACTCGCGCAGCTTCAGGAGTTTCTTGCGTCGTTCGCGACGGCTGACCGGCGTCTGGTCTGACCCGTGGTAGAGTTCGTCGGCAAGCTTTTCGTAGCGTCTGTTCAGGTCTGCGGAGGAAAGGGGCCCCCACTGGTAGAGGATTGAGTAGATGATTTGGTGGTGACGGGGGAGCGACCGGAGATTCGAACGTCGCATCTTCCGCTTCGCTCGCGGGTAGCAATCGTCGACGTCCTCGTCACGGATTTCGTCGTGGCCGCGCTCAGCCGCGATCTCCGCTGCGGCCTCCAGGCTTCGAATCCCGTACCGAGCAACGCCGGCGACCTCGTCGGCAATGGCCTCGAGCTGGTGTTCGTCGACGACGTCTCCCCGGAGCCCCTTCTCCGCGCGCTTGTCCAGGATGCTCGCGAGTTCATCGACATGGTAGCGGTCCAGCGGGATGGGTGGGGCCATCGACCGCTGGACGTCCTCGTCGACGCGGGTGAGCCACTCCTCACGGTCGTGGCAGATGGCAACGAACGAGACCTTCGGTGCTCGGTGGAGATGGTCGAGGAGGCTGATATCAGGTAGCGAGTCAGCCTCGTCGAGGACCAGCACGTACGGCCCGTGGACAGTCTCTCGAAGCATCGTGACCAGCTCGTCGACGGTCTCGTTTCCCTGCGTTTCCGTTGGAGAGGGGTGTTCATCGATCGCCTCCCGGAGGAGCTCCCACGCCGAACTCTCGAAGCAGCGGAGGACGTGGTAGTTGATCGGTGCGTACTCGTCGAGGTCCTGGAGGATGTAGCGCGCGAGGAGTGTTTTCCCGACACCGGACACCCCAGAGATGAGAACGTTCTCGGCGCTTTCGCCGTCAACGGCCGGCTCCAGAGCATCCGAGAGCGCCTCCTTGGGACCGTCGCGATGCCGGAGCTGCTGCGGGATGTGGTGGTCCTTGAACACCTCCGGGTTGGTTATCATATCCGACACAATTGCCGACAGGGTACAAAAGGGACGGGGGGAGTTCCGGGGGTCAGTCGCTCATCGCACGCGCTCGCCGGTGGAGTGATGCCGAGCGGCCATGCTGGCCGGCGAGCGGGCAGTCCTCGTCGTGGACAACTTCGAAGAGATCCTCGTCGAGACTTCCACACTCACAGAGGAAGGAGACCACCTCGCCCTTGTGGAGTCTTCCCCGGCCTTCTGTCTCAGCCATCTTGATGACCGTGATGGGGATGTCCGGATTGAACTCCGGAACCGGGCGCCCAGGAACACTCGGACTGAGGTCCTCGTAGTGCGACCGGCCGTGCTGGCCGGCTAGCGGGCAGTCTTCCCGGTGCCATATCTGGTGGAGCGTCTCATTCGCTTGCCGACAGTGGTCGCAGATGTAGCCGACGACTTCGCCCTCTGGGTGGTGCTCGCGCGACTCGACGACGATGAGCTTCGAGATGGCCGTGGACTCCATCTCCCGGCGCACGACCTTCATCGGAGTCCCTCCTTCAACACCTGCTTCAGGAAACACCAGAGGCGGTGCCATCCGGCGCCGGCGAGATAGCGGCCCCAGTCACCCAGTTCTCGCGATGCTGGCGTCGAGGCCGAGCGCCCGCAGCGAGGGCACTGGAGTTCGACGCTCGGCTTCACTGTTCGAACACCTCGGGGTACTGCTCGCGAAGCCACTCGCGCTGTGCCTGGATCTGTTCGTCGACATCGTCGAGCGTCGGCGGGACGGTGCGCTCCTCGAGGACAATCTCGACGCGCCGGATATGCTTACAGCCCTCGTCGGGCGCTCGGTACTCCATATCTGAACAGGTACACGCCTCGAGGTTCGCGTCGACGGTGTGCTCTGAACCCGACGACGTCGTCACCGACCACAGACCAGGCGCTTCGGGGTAGATGGTCATCGTCTCCGCCGCAGCACGGACGTCGCGCTCCGTGAGGGGTGGCGTGCTCGATGTGGCCGCCATCACTCCTCTCCCCCTTCGATGTCGTGGACGCTTGCGACACGCTCCAACCGACTCCGGGGGAAGGCGTAGCTATCTCCCGGGTCGAGCATGACGTCTGTTCTGCCGGGGTACGTCACTTCGAGAACACGGTCGTCGTCGGGGTACTCCTCGTTGTAGTCGGCGACGGTCTTCTCCTGGTTGCCGTCGACGAGAACAGTATACTCGTGGGCGCGCTCTGGCGGCTGCCCCACCACGACCATCGTCCGCTCGTCGTCCGCCTCGCGGTCCTGGACGTGGTCGCCGACGAAGAGGCGCTCGTCGCTCATCGGTCGCCCTCCAACTTCCGCATCGGGATGTCGCCGTTGGGGTGCTCGCGCATCAACTCCAGCGCTGTGTGCCGGGCGTCGGTCGTTGAGTACTGGTCGCTCCCGTACTGATGGGCCTGCGCGTCGGCGTACGCACGGACCAAGATCCGGTAGACGCGCTGGTCGACGGCGCGGTCGTCGAACCCCGACGGGCGGGCGTGGGGCATCGAGGGCGCAATCTCGATGACCTCGTCCGTGTCCTCGTGGACGAAGCGTCGCGTCTCGCCTTGGTGGTCGGCCTCCCAACCGCCGAATGGTTCGGTGTCGGTACAGTCTTGTGTGCCGCGAGTTGATTCGGACATGGGTTTACGCTCCTGTGAACCCGGGCTCGGTGTCATCAGCACCGGGCCGTTTCTCAACGACCAGCCCCCGGCTCACACCTACAGGTACACACCCTGGTCACTTAGTGTTTTCTAAAGTCTGTATAATAGTTTGTCTAATAGACTGTCCTAAAGTTTATCTTACAGTCTATCGTAGACACTATCATGGTGATTCCGTGGCGATAGCCGTTCAGAACGAGATGAACGAGGACTACACACCGTCCGAGAACGAGGAAGCAGTGCTTGACGTACTGAATGAAGGCCGCGCTACGCCGAAGTACCTCAAAGAGCGGACGGGCCTGAACAACCAGCAAGTGAACTACGCGCTGAACCAACTCATCGCGGCCGGGTGGGTCCGGAAAATAACCACTGGGCTCTACGAACTCGTCGGCGACCCCAGAGAGGAGGCTGACGGTGATGGTGACTGACCCCGAGACCGAGGGGCTTCAGGAGCGAGCTGCTCCACGCCGGAAGATTGAGCAGCTAATGGAAGCGTTGTAGTCAGGACGGGAAGTGGTGCCGTGGGCGAAAGACTAACTATTCTCTCTAGTGATGTATCGGCCGACTATGACAGAAGTCACCGAGGCAATCGCCGAGAATATCCACGTTGAGGGTACTCAACCGCAATCGATCCAGTTCGTCGTTGAGGCGCCGCCGGACCTCCCGGACCACTTCACGAAGCCCACCAACCAGTCGGAAATCGACCGGTTGGAGCGACTCACGCCACCTGGACATAATGACCGGGTGTTTGACATCGGCCGGGTGCCGGTCCGATACGAGAACGGTAGTTGGGAGATTGCCTGGGCCGAACTTGAGGAGTGAAACTCTCGCTTCAAACGCGGAGCGGACATCAAGGAGCAGAAGCGACGTCGCGAGCAGGCCGAAGGTGTGATGGAAGGGCTGTGACCGACAGGCGTTACTAAAACGTCATGGGCCATCGAGGAAGTGAGAGGAAGCCACCACACTTCCCGAAACGTCCAATATCACAGCCTACAGGCTCTGACAAACATTTTTCACCCCACGGTGTGTGTTCGGGGCTATGCCAGGGAAAGGAAAGGGGAAGGCGAAGGGGCTGAGTGGATCGGTTCCGTCTTCGAACAGAGGGAAAGCCGCAGCTATCACCGGAGGCGCAGCTGGTGGAGCGTCTATCGCCGCCTCTGGGGCAGCAGGCCCACGCGCACAGCAAACGTTCGAATCCGCGACGCAGGCATCAGTCTCTGGCGGGTGGGACCCGATAGTCCTAGTGTTCGCGCTGTTCGCTGGCGTCCTCATCGGTATCGCGATCTTCGACGACTAACACCCACCCCGCTCGGTGAGCGCCTTCTGGGGTGAAGACTTATTAGCGGTGTCCCACCCATCCGGCTATATGGCGAAGTTAACCTGTCCCCAGTGCGGGAGTACCGATTTCGATGAACCCTCTGGCGACCGGTACGAATGCCAAAGCTGCGGCCGGGAAGGGACAATGACGAGCCTCACGTCCCTCACGTGACGTGTAGCGGTGCTGTTCACACGCCGGTTTCTGTGATCATAAAGGGCCGTCCAAACGGCTCTCGGATCCGAAGATCCGGTGGTGCCCATCCGATAGTATGGATTCTGAAACCGCCGATTTCGACGTTCTCCTGAAGCGCCCACTCAATAGCGTACATGGCCAGCTTCGTGAATGAGGTGGCCACGGTCTCAGGTAGCCCCAGAAACTCGAGCAGTCTGGCGAGCAGTTCGTTGCGAACGAACCGAATAGGCTCGCGCGAGCCGATATCGTAGCCCTGTTGCGCCCTTCGAGCGACCGAGAGCCACGGCTCCTGAAACAGGAGCCGAAACGACTGAACCGTCCTCATCGAACTCAGGGAGGACCGGGAGCAGCTTGTCAACGATCGTATGGGGGACGTGCTCTGGGGGCGCTAGTCCATCCAGCATGAATCACCTTCTCTTTGATTAGCTGTTTGAACTTAAAGATGCGGTCGGCTCACGCCCGCTCGCTGCGCGTCGTGGTTCTTCTTCCGATTGTGGAGTCAGTAGTGTGCGAAGCGTTATGAGGTGGGAGCGTGCCTAATTGTCTGTATGCCCCGCAAAAGGCGACTCATTCCAGTGTGTCTCGTCCTGGCGCTGCTGGTGGCAACAGTTCCCGCACCTGCTGCGGCGACCAGTGGTGACTCGGTGTCCGATTGTGGTAGTCTCCTAGGCGCTCCGCTCAACGACGAAGCGTCTGTAACTGGCGTGGCGGAGTGTGAGATTGATAATCTCATCATCTCGGCTGTTCAGACCCAAAAGTCAACGTGGGAAGAACGGGCCGAGGAGTACCGGGAAGAGGGAGAATCTTACCACGAGAGTTCTGTCCCCGGGTCCGACAGAATTGGTGACAAATATATCGAGGCCGCGAACACTATCGAACGTAGACTTTCGAACACACACGCGAGTGACTACACCGAAATGAACCCACTCTGAGGCGCACCCTCTCGCTGAGCGCCTCGGCGCGGCGTCGCAACACCTCAATAGTTCCTCTGGTGACCCCCCTTTACCATCGGTTGATTTGGTCGCCAATAGTATGTCCACCCCTCAAACCTACACGAGCGACGACGGTGATGACGATCCCGGCTGTTACTGGATTCCCAAGTGTGTCAATCATATTCTTTTATTTTGACCGCCAGTTTTTCACGAGCGCACCGCCACTAAGGGCCACGACAGCAGCAGCAGCGCCGCTACCGTAGCTGCCCATCTCGGCAGGTTCTGGGAGGGCATCAACGATATCAACTACTGTACCGACATCTGCTGCTGACGGGTTTGTAAACAACAGGACACTGACGAAAAGCAGGACCGCCACTACAATTGCTTCGCCAAGTCCTGTTTTCCCATCTTCATTGGCCATACCACAATATACCACCCGTATTTACTTAAAAACACCCTCGCTGGACGCTATCGTTCGGGGCTACACCCGCTCGCTGAGCGCCTCGGCCCGCCTCCGTAGCTCGTCGATGACCTCGCCGGAGGGCGGCCGGTCCTCGAGGCGGAACTCCCCACTCGACGACGCGCCGGTCTGAACGTCCTGCGGCTGGAGTAGCTCGTCGACAGGGAGTTCTGAAATGTCCACGGCCCGCGTCAGGTCTCGCGTCGGGCTCACCTCGGAGACTGTCGCGCTGGCTTCGATGCGGGGGTCCTTGGCGTCCTCGACAAACCGGAGCGCGAACTGCTTACACTCCCGAACCGTGGTGAGCCCCGACAGCCGCACGGTCGACCGGCGCCGCGTGTCGCCGCTGTACGTCGGCGCTTGGTAGCTCCCTCTCGGCTTGAACTCGAACTCGACAGCCAACTCGGTCCCGTCCGAGATGTCGCCCGAGGACAGCGTCGTTATCTCCCCATCCTCGACGCTCACCTCGTAGTCGTCGCCCGCGGCGAACGTCTCGCCTGTCGAGGGATCGGTCACGTGGACCGTCCCGCGGATGAGATGCGCGCGGTCGAGTGCGATAGCCGTCCCGTGGTTGGCCGTGATGCGCTCGGACCACGCCGTCCGCCCGCCGATGACGGTCGCCGCCTCGACGAGGCTCCGGACGTCCGTCGCGACGTCGAAGTCCGCGGCCGGTGAGGTGCCGGTCGGGGATCGCTGGCCGGGTTGCGTCCACTGGATTTCGATGCCCTCCACCGAGTCCGACCACGTCGCTTGCCAGATGAAGTCTCCCTGGCGGCGCAACGTCTCCAGGATATCGCTGGCGTTGCCCTCGAAGTCCCGGGCGACGACGACGGGCGTGTCCTCCAGCGTCGCGAAGAGCTCGAACGCATCCATGCGCTGGGGGTCGATACCCTGCGCAGGCGTCTCCGCTTGCGACCCCGTGTGCGAGAGGGTTACTCTGAGTCGGATGGACCCACCAGCGCTCCCGAAGTCCACATCGATGGTGCTGGTGTTCGACGCCGACGTCCACGTCGCGCCCTGGTCGTTGCTCAGGGCAAGCGCCTGGTCGTTATCAGTCGCAGAGATCGTTAGGTCCGCACGCCCCCCGACGACTGAGCGGGGCGTCGTCACGTCCGTGAACTCGATTGGGACGCTCGGCGGGTAGAGCGTGGGGCTGTCAAGATAGTTCTCGCTGCTCCCGACGGTGACCGTGTCGTCGAACGTGTCGGGGTCGTGGTGACGGGCGTCGTGAGGTGCGACAACGTCGAGCGGCCACGTCCCCGAACTCCCGACGGCCTCGAAGCGGACCGTGTGCGTGCCCGGCGAGAGTGTCCCGACGTCGCTGCTCGACGCGGCGAAGACCTCGAAGAAGTCGATCCATCCCGTCGTCGAGCGGGTCAAGGTGACGGTCCCGAGACTCTGCCCGTCGACGGACACCTCCATCTCCATCGCCGGGTCGTGGGGACCAACCCGCCACGCGAGGCCGAACGCCCCGCTCGGTATCTCGTGGTCCAGGACGAAGTCGTACTCCGCGGCCATCCCAGTCTCGTCGAAGAGGAGCGCGATGCCGTTGTCCCCGTCGCTGGGGTGGGAGCCGCTGTAACTCGTGTCGGAGACGTAGTTGGAGCCGGCACCGCCCTCTGTGCGGTCGGGCTCCTCGCCCTCGGTCGTCCAGCACGTCTGGTGTGTCTCGATGCGCCCGTCGCTCGTGACGTGGTTGGGGTCTGACGCGGCGATGGTCTCGTTGAGGCGCGCGAGGAGCTCCGACTCGGAGTCGGCGCTCTGCATCAACTCCTCGGTCGGGTTGGCGGCGGGATCGTCGACGCTGCGCGCGTAGCCGACCGTGTCGATAAGCGAGCGCGCCACCTCGTGGTGGGGCGTGTTATCGACCTCGGTTGAGATGTCTTGCTGGAGTTCCACAGCACCGTGCCCCACGAGCGTCATCTCCCCGGGCGACTCCTCGACGGCGCCGAGCTCCTCGATGGGTAATCTGGATCCGTCGTGCCAGACGCGCATGGGTTGGCCTTCGAGGCCACTCCAGCGCGTCGAGCGCGGGACGGGCACTCTAATCTCGGGCCGCTGGTTGAGCGCCGGGGGATACTCGACGCCGTCACCGACGCTCGGGCGGAGTGTCTCCCCGCTCGGCGCGTCGATTTCGACGGTCCACCCCGACCCCGTCTGTGTCTGGGGCGCAATCGTCGCGGTCGTGGCCGTGTCGGTGTTCGAGCGCGCCGACGTGTGTTCGGTGAAGGCCTCGATGACGTAGCGGTACTCTGTCCCGGGTTGGACCGTGCCGTCCGTGTAGGCCTCCGCGTTGATGCCGGCGTCGTCGACAGTCTCCTCGGGCCACCACGTCCCGTTAGCGCGTCGCTCGCGGATGACGCGCTGGCCGTCCTCGTTGTCGGCCTGATCCGTCCACGCGAGGTCGACGCTCGTCGGGGACGACACCGTCGCGGCGAGCGATACAGCGCCGGGGAACTGGGTGACGATGGCGACGGGGTCGGCCCACGCGCCGGTGACGTGCTCCGTCTCCGTGCGGGCGCGCACCTCGTACTCCTCGCCGTCCTCGCGGCCGACGAACTCCATCGAGAGCGTCGAGTGGTCTCCGATGAACTCGCTGAATCCGGTCGCGTTTGAGTCCCACGAGGATGTGCCCGTCTCCCGAATTTGGATGCGGACGTCGCCGTAGTTCGATACTACCGACTCGCGGTCGACGGCGACCTCGTCCTCAACGCCGTTGCCGAGGACGGGTTGGTCCTCGTCGGGGAGCGCGCTCGTGGCCTCGGTGGCCACACCCGAGAATGTCAACTCCGTACGGAACTCGTTGCTCGGACCGGACTCAAGTCCTGTACCAGAGTCGTAGGCCGTAACGGCGTAGTAGGCCGCGCTCTGCGCTGACTCGTCGATGGTGTCCGTGTGCGTGACAGTCGAGCCGGTCCCCGAAGTCGAGGAGACAGTCGCTATCCGGTGGGTACTGTCGAGTGGAACGTCAGATGTGGTATCCCGATAGACGCGGAACTCTGTCTCCGAGTCGGACTCGTCAGTCCACGCGAGTTGGATGTCGATCATACGATGTCACCCGTGAGGCCACTGGGGGCTGTGGGTGGGTTCGTGGCCTCAAGGCTGATGGAGGAGACGGTCGGCGTGACGGTCGGGTCCGACGTGGAGAGGTTAGGTCGGACTCGGAAGTCGGTGTGGGCACCGGACCACGAGAGCGTGTACGACGATGCTCCAGTGAGCGTCTGCGTGACGATCTCCTCGGACGTCGTCCCCGGCGAACCGATGACATCGACGTCGATGGTCTCGCCGTTGAGTGTGTAGGAGAGGTTCTGGAGATCGGGCTCCACCGCCGACGAAAACGTCTTCGTGGCCGTGGTGAGCGATTGCTCCCCCACGAGCAGGTCGGCCACCGTATCACGCTCCGTCGAAGAGAGTGCCGTGTCCCAGAGGCAGGCAAACGCGAGGTCGCCACCCCACCACTCGCTTTGCCCCTCTCGGTTTCCGACTATCCAATCATTGCCAGAGCCGCTCGCCCACGCTCCACTATACCCGGTGACATTAATCTGCTCGACGCCGTCGACATCTGCGATACAGCCCGAGGTGCCGTGGACGGTCCCGTCAGAGTCATATGAGAACACGACGACGTGATACTCGCTCGTGGACGGGACAAACCCCGAGTTCACCGTTCCCGTTGAGCCATTTGTGTCGAGATAAAGTCCCACCCCGCTATCCTCGTAAATCCAGAAGTTGTCGTTCCCACCCGTCCCCCCGTGGGCGAGAATCTGTCCACGAGAGGACTGGCCGGTCGGTTTGATTATCACACACGCCGAAAAGCTATCCCCGAGGTTGCTTGCGGCGAGCGCGGCGGGCTCGCCGAAGTTTATCTCGTCATCGGAGCCGTCCAACGAGGCCGCCGTGGTACCGAGGTCGCCCGTGACGTCGAGCGTTGCCCCGCTCACGGTACCGGAGATGTTGTTTGGACTGAGGTCTCCGATTGGTCCCGAGGAGTCGTCAAACGGCCAGTAGGCGGCCACGTCAGCCGCGAACAGGGGCGTCTCATACGGGACGCCCATCTGGATAATGGTGTCGTCATCCCGGTCCGTCCCGCTCACGGACTCGTGGACTGAGCCCTCTGTGTTGACGACCGCGTTGTCCCAATCACTCGCCGTCCCCCACGTTATCGTTGCCATATCACTGATCACCCGGGAAGGCCACAACACTCGCGTCGTCCGTCTCGACGACGACCGCGAACTCGTAGCGCTCGCCGTCACGGTCCAGCGACACCGTCGCGCTCTCTGCCGTCGACGCGGCCGTCGTGCCGACGACCCAGTCGGACGACCCGACCGGGCGCACTAAGACGCGGATGTCGGTCGCATCCGAGTGCTGGTTCGTCCACGCGAGGTCCGCCGAGTCGCCGGGGAGGAGCCCACTCCCGTCCGCGTTCGTGACGGTCACGTCAGTCGGCGCGGGAAGGGTGGTCGTCGTCGAGAGCGAGTTGGAGATGCCCTCGCCGTCTCCGATGACGCGGACGATGCGGACGTGGTGCTCCGTGCCGTCGGGGAGGCCGGTCGCCGTCAGCGAGGTCTTCGTCGTGTCCGTCGTGGACGCGCCGACCGACCACGTCGACCCACCGTCCGTCGACAGTTGGAGCTCGACCGACCCGTCCGAACTGCTGTCGGTCAGCGTGTACGACGCGGTGAGCTCTCCTTGCGTGCTGGTATCGACGGCGTCGAGCGTCGGTGCGGCCACGTCGATAATCTCGATGGTGACTGCTGCGCTCGTGCTACCGCCGGTGGTGGTCGTAACGTTCTCTAGCGAGGGGTCGTATGTCTGCCCCCCATCGCTACCGGGGGCGCCGTCTAATCGGCTCCCGTCACCTCCATCGCCGCCTTGTCCCGTCCCGCCACCGTCACCGCCATCTTCAGCCCCGTTCTCAGCGTCGGCGTACTGGGCATCCCCCCCGATACCGCCACGGGCGCCACCCCCACCCCCACCGGCGCTGTTCGCGCTCCCACCATCCCACGCGCCACCGCCACCACCGCCACCATCGGCGACAGCAAGTTCAGTTCCCGAGAGTTGGACAGCGGTCGAGCCGCCACCGTAACCGCCGTCGCCCGCCGTTTCACCGTCTTCAGTCCCGCCACTCCCACCGGCCCCGCCGTCGTAATGCGGGCCCGTCCGGCCGGTCGCGACGAGCACGTCAAGCGTCTCACCGCCGGAGACAGCATACTCGCCTTGGAGGTAGCCACCGTCCCCGCCAGCACCACCGACATAGTTGAGGTGGTCCTCCCCGTCCGCGCCGGGTTCGCCCTCAACTATGATTTTGATTCGGCGTGCGTAGTCAGGGACTGAATAGGAGTCCGACCCGCCGGTGTACGTCTCGGCCATCCTATCGCACCTCCTGGCGCCGCACGAGCGTCATCTCTGGCTGGGCGTCCATCACGCTCTCGCTCGCGATGGGGGCGAGTCGGTCCTTAAGGCCGGTTGGGATAGGGTCGGACTCCCCACTCGGGATGGTCCAGAGGACGTCCTCGTGGCCGCGGTGGAGCGCCATGTCGAGCGCGTACCGCTCACTCGTCGACGTGTTGATGAACTCCACGTGGCCCCGCGTCACCATCGGCGCGAGTGTGTCGAAGTCCACGATCTGCGGGCTCCAGTCGCTCGCCGGGAGGGAGACCGAAGACCACGAGCCCGAAGAGTAGCGCTCAGCCGAGAGCGTTCCGCTCGTCTGGGCATCCGGCTTCGTGATGGTGAGACGGAGGCGACCGTTCTCGATGACCGCGTCGCCAGAGAAGGCTGCGTCAGTAGCAAATCGACGTTGCCACTGGACAACGTCGTCGGCGTCAGTCCGGTTGGCGTGCCCGCGGGTGTCCCAGACGAGACACGCCGTCGGCCACGTCTCGTCGAGTTCGACGTCGAAGACGAGCGTCTCCCCATCGGTGGGGGTGGCGGTCGCGTCGTACCGGTCCACGTCGCCCAGTTCCGTGGTGACTGTGTCGACGGTGGTTGCGTCGCTCGTCGACTCGCCGTCGTACCATCGGACGTTCCCCGCGACTGCCGGGATGGCGATGAGCGCCGACGTGTCGTTGCCAAACGTGTGTCCCGGGTCGGGTTGGTAGGGCTCCGTTTCGACACCGCGCCAGTGGGTCTCGCGGGAGCCTTCCCTCTGAACCGTCACGCGGAACTCTTGGATGGAATCCTCGCGCGGGTCGAGCGGCGACACCTCTGAGGACTCGCCGGCATAGTAGCCGTCGATGGGCGTGTCCCGGTCGATACCGTAGAGTGGGAGATGTCCGTACCCGCTCGCGCCCACCAACTCTTCGAGCTCGGCGGCGAGCTTCTCGGCGTACTTCCCACGGTACTGGCCGTGGATGTTCCGCGTGCCTGGCTCGCCGGCTATCGCCTCCGTGACGGGCGTGTCGGCGTCGAGGAGTCCGAGCGACTCAAGCCGCCGTTGGGCGTTTCGCGGGAGCCGTTGCTGTACGTCGTTCGATATGGTGACGTTGTAGAGTCTCAGGTTGCTCATCTGGTTGCCTGTTGGACGGCGTCAATCGGGACGCTGAGCTTCGCCACGAGCTCGCACGTAATCGTGAGTTCGAGCGTCGACCCCTCCTCGGGCGAGTCGTCCCAGTTGGTTTCATGGACGACGATGTCGCGCGGGCTTTCGTAGAGCCCCGCCGTCCCACTCTCCGTGTACGTCCCGTCGTGATAGTGGCCGATGTGGAGCGTTCCGGGTGTCTTCGACCCGGTACGCCCCTCCGCGACGACGTGCTGGAGGACATCGCGCTTGTCGGCAGGGTGTTGGCCGGTGGCGCTTGTCTTCGAGAGCCCAGCCGCGTCGTCGGTCCCCCAGACGGCGTCCTCGGGGCCGACCTTCGACGTGAGGATGAACTCGTAGGTACCCATCCCGACGTCGACGTAGAACCCGCGCCGGTCGCCCTGTTCGAGGGGCGTCCCTGTGACCTCTTCCAACTCCCCGAGCACCTGATTCGCCGTTTGGCCACGCCCACCGACGAGCCAGTTCTTGGTGAGCGATTCGACGTGCTCGAAGTCTGCCGGTGGGAGGCGAAACGCTGCGGCGTCACTCGTGCCCGGCGCGGGCAACTCTACTACAGCGCCTGGTAGTCTCTCTGGCATGGGTGGTGTACTCGAAAAAACAGCGTCGCGGTCAGCCCTCGCCCTGGTGGGTCATCGGGTGTAGTTCAGTCCGAAATGGGTGTACCGAAGGGCAGGGCGATGCCTGGAACGATGACCGGCATACTTCCCAGCCCCGCGCACCCCGATTTTCAGCACCGTGACAGTGGCGCAACCGGGCTGCGCGACTTGGGCGTTCGTTGGTCTGCCCTTCGGCATTGGGGTTCAACCCCAGCCTCGCCCTCCCGGGGTCATCGGCAGCGATTCAGTCGGCGACTGCGTCGCGGGTGTCGGGAGACAGGCCGGGCACCTGCTCCCACTTCCCGTGGCACGAGGGGCAGAGGGTAATGAGGTTCTCCAATCGGTCTGCGCGTTCGGCATCGTAGTTTCCTTCTTCATCAACGTACTCACGCCGAGGGGTGATGTGGTGAACGGGTAGTGCCCGGCCATTTACTGGCCCCTCCTGGCCACAATCTTGGCAAGTGTGGGCATCCCGTTCTCGGGCTTTCTTTGATTGTTCTGACCACTTCTGAGAGACAGGGAGTCGGTCAGACCCACCACCCTGCCAAGCTGGGGCGTTCTCCCCCGACATATTTTCGCTACGCCATATCCCTTCGCACTTCGGGGAACAAAAGTGCCGGTCGTGTTTTTTCGCATGGGATGGGCGGACCTCTTTCGTCTCCTCACATTGGGCACACCTAACTACCGTGGGGCCACCACCCCAGTTGGAATTTGCTGCTCCTGCCGGGCTTGGTGGACGTCGAGAGAGGTTATGTTTATCCATCCAGTATACCACCGCCCGGGAAGTTGTCCCCACCAAATCAGCGATTTTGGTGGTTGAGAGCCCCTCCGACCAATATAAGTCTTGGAGCGTCCGTCTGTGGCGGAGTTGCCACGGAGTCGATTCCGAGCTATTTTTTCGCGCGCTTACCCCATGCCGGTTCATCCAATTGTGGATGGTTTTTTGATCGCACCCCAACAAATCAGCCATCTCTGATTGGGTCTTGTTCTGTACCTCATACAATTCCCTCAGAGTTTCTTCGTCCCGCCATTCGCCCCCACGGCCGTGTTCAACCCCGCACCGGGACGCCCACTTTACAACAGTGCCAGCAGAACAGCCGAGCTCTTCTGCTGCCTTCGGGGCCGATAGCCCCTTACCAACTAACAACTCCCGCAATCTTGACTCGCTCCGCCAAGGCGTATCTGATTGTTTGAATCTATCTCCACTTGGGCTGCGGGTTTCTACCTCACACCGACCCATCCACTTGTGGATTGTGGAATATGATACACCGAACACAGATGCCACTTCACCTATTGTCTGATTCTTTTCGGTGTATGCCCATCGAAGCGTCTCTTCGTCGCGCCAGGGCTTCACATCACGCCGTGTCTTTGACATGAGTGTTAGTCCTCACAGACGATCTCGCGGAGTTCGTCGAGTAGGTCGAGATCGTGCTCGGCAAGATGGCTGATGTCTTCGGAGAGAGGGCCATCAAACCGTGCCCGCACCCGCGACCGCGTTTCGTATTCCCGTTGCTTTTCGTGCTCGCCGGCGAGGCATTCGCGCTCGTACTCAGTGAGGAGCCCGCGACCAGTTGCCATGCCGGAGTGTTTTGTCTGTGGCATCCATTATGGTGTTGGTCATACAAGCCCATAAAATTGGCCCAAATAGGCAAGGTTGTCCATATACACCAAGTTTTATAATAACTGGGCACATACAACCAAGTAGGAACGCAGGGTGCCACAGAAAGTGGCCCGGTGCTTGGAACACCGGACCTGGGTTCCAATGGTGACAGAACCCATGACCACACAAGCGACGCTGGCTGATAAAGGCCAGCCCACTCCCGACACAGACGAATCGGACGACGAACAGTGCCTCTGCGAAACGCACCCGGACGGTCCGGGGTGTTTCGAACACTTCGAGCTATGAGCGCGGATTCGCCCGGCGACGAGTTGCTGACCTGCCGCCGTTGCGGTCGCACCGGGTTGCCCGAGCGCATCGCCGTGAACCCCTGTCCCCACGTCGGGTGGTGTACATGGTGACGTTCCCGGCGACGCCCGCGCAGATTCTTGAAGGCACGACCCTCACCTCTGCGGGGTGTACGATTACCTGTGCCAGCACCGGCGACACACTCCGCGAGGGGGACGAGGTGTGCGTCCTCGTTCGCCGTCACAAAGACTCCGAAGCGTGGAGCCGCTACGGCGTCTACGAAGCCGCTGACGATGCCACCCACCCCTCGCCAACGACTACTGTCGAAGAAGACTACGACCGCATCATGGCGTTCGGCCGGCTCGCCGTCGCGTCGGACCAAGCGACGCAGTCTGCGCGGTTGGTCCTGTACGACATCGAGGAGGCTGTCGTCGCGCGCGCCGGCGAACGCGGTCATCTCGCCGGAGAGGGTGGGGTGTAGATGGCCGCCCGCACACCCAACCGCGACGTTGACCGCCCGCTCGTCGCCGTCGGTCCGCGGAGCCTCGGTGAGGTTCATACGATGTCGGTTACGGTCGAAGTGCCCGACTACGTCCTCGCGCTCGCTCGCCACCGCTACCATCACAGCGACGCGAGTACTTGGTGGGACTTCGAGGCCTTCCTCTTCGACTACATCGACTTCGACATGACCTTCATCGACGAGCGCGGCGCGCCCATCGCGTTGCCCGACGAATAGCAGCCCGCGGTTCACAGGAGCACCTTCTACGTCTCTTCTTTCGCGGCCGTCTACTTCTCGTATTTATCGACGCGGCCCGTCAGCTGGTCAAGTTGGTACGTCCGGTCCGTCCGGGGGAGGATGGCGACAACCAGCATTTCGTTCGCGTCGATTTGATAGATGACGCGGAACCCGCTTGTCCCGATCTTCTGCCGGTAGAAGTTGTACTCGGGTGGTGTATCCGAGAGATATTCGAGCTGTTCTTGCGGGACGCGCCCCCACTGAATGGTTTGGTCTCTGAGTTCTTCGATTTTCGTTCGGATGCGCTCGCCAGCTTCGGGGTCACTCTCCGCGATATCGAACAGGTCGTCTTTCGCGGCAGTGAGAAAAACGAAGTCGTCTGGCGGGACCGGCACGGAAGGGATTACTCGTCAGCGAATCGGTCGTCGAACTCAGCGAACACAGCGTCGAAGCTCTCCTTCGCCTCTGGGTCGTCAAGCTCGTCCAGCCGCTCGGCGACTGCCTGCCCCTCATCGAACTGGAGGCGGTCACCGCCAGGCGGTGTGGTGTCCCGACCAACGCCCTCGCCGCGGTCGCGGTCGTGCTGAGGCATGAATCAATAATTGAATCACTCAGGTAAAGGTCTTACCCTCCTCCCAGAGAGTGCGTGCGCGCCGGTCTGAAGCGGCAACACTCTACGTCTCTCCTTTCTGTTCGCTGCTACACGGTGCCCCGGTACCGCCACCACAGGACGGAGAGTATCGTGGATGGGGCGAGGAACAGCCCGACGTTGGTGATGATTGATTGATTCACCCCCATGGTGTAAATCATACCCGTCATCATGAAGAAGCCGAACCAGATGACGAACAACCCGCCACCAGTCCCCAGCCACCAGTCGAAGTTTCTGTGTTCCGCCATATCTCGCGCATCTCCCGTTTCGGTGATAAGCGTATGGCCACTTCACCGGGTGCTCCGGCGGAGTTGGCTGTCGATGTCGTCGAGGTCGCTTTCGACGTCGTCGAGCTTCCGCTCCAGTTCGTCGATGTCGTCCTCGTAGACGTCGCGGACCTCCTCGACGACGCGGTCGGCGATATCGGTGGCGGAGGCTTCGACGTTCACCGTCGTGGTGTTGTCCGTATTCACCGTCACGTTTGCGGGACTCGATGCCGTTGCCGTCACGGTCGTCTCTGTTCCACCTCCCGACGACACCCCCCCAGTGTTGAGGTACTGTTCCATCAACTCCCGTGAGCTACGGGGGTCATCCGCTTCAGACGCCTTGCCCACAAGTGGGATTATCGCCTCGTTCGGGCTGACGTCTTTCCCAGAGAGGAACGACGCCATTCCCGCAATCCCCGACTCGGCGGTGTCGGTATAGGGGAGGTCGCTCCAGAGGGTCTGCGTGAACGTCCGGTCGTCCTCTGGGAGGTCTTCCTGGTCCAGTTGTGGCGAGCCACCCGAGGCGGCCGCGTTCACACTCACGGTGACGTTCGCATCCACGGGGATGCTCTCAGGCGCGTCGACGTCGATGGCATCTGGCGCGTCGACACCGATGTTGCCGGGTGTGTCCACGCCGATGTCGTCGGGTTTGTCAACACTCAGCGGGAGCCACTCTTTCGGCTTCTTCACTTCGATGTCGTCGGGCTCGCTCACACCGAGATCATCGGGCTCGTCGACGCTGAGTGTCGTCGTGAAGTCCTCGACGCCGATGGTCGTGGGGAAGCTCTCGACCTGGACGGTGTCGACACTCTCGACGGCAAGCGGCGTCCACGACGGCTCCGCAACGCCGAGCGGCGCCCACGATGGTTCGGACACGCTCAGCGGTGCCCACGACGGCTCCCCGACGCTGACGCTCCGGTCACGGTCGGTGAGCGACCCACCGAACGCGTTGCCCAGTGTGCTACCGAGGGTCTGGGTTAGCAGGTCCGTGACGGTGTCGCCGACTTCGATGGCCGCATCGCCCGCCGTTTCCGCACCCGCGCCAAGCAGTTCGGTGAGGCCATCGCCCAACAGCCCGCCACCAATACCGCCACCGCCGCCTTGGCTGGCGAGCGTGTCCTCGATTTGTTCGAGGTACGACACCGCCTCTTCGAGGTGCTCGGTACGCGACTGCTCCATCCGGAACGTCCGACGGGCGCGACGGCGTCCACGCCCGCCGCCCGCGGCGGACTGGGCGGACATCGACCCACCATCTGTCACCCCAACCTCAGTGGTGCCGATGCCCTCCTCAATCTGCTGGCGGACGTTCGACAGCTCCGAGTTGGGGACTTCGAGGTGGAGCTGGGCCGTTGTGGAAAAGTCACTCATAGTAGCGGGTGGGCGTTCGTGTAGTCATCGAGCAGTTCGAGGTACGCGACAGGGGTGTTCATCACACCCTCGTAGCTCATTCCGTGGGCGAGGGCGACGACGAAGAGGTAGTCGAGGCGGGCTCGGTCGTCGAGTTCGTGTCGGTTTTTGTCTCCGCTTGCGACGCTGCGGACCTGTTTCCCACGTCGTCGGGCACCCCCAGACTGTTGGCCTTCGCCTCGGCCCACTCGACGAACGCCGGGTGGATGCCATCGCCGGCGAGGTTCTCGAACGTCTCGGAGAGCCCGCCACCGACATAGGGCGCGCGCTCCGTACACGCCGCAACGAACCAGAGGCGCATCTCCTGCTGGGCCGCGTTGTCGGGGGCTTCGCGGTGCATGAGAGCGTTCTCACCAGCCGTGAGCGCCCCCAATTCGATGTCTGTCTCGGCGTCCCAACCTTCCTCGTCGCGTTGCCACTGGAGCCCTGTGCGGAGGTACCCCAGCCGGTTCTTCCGCGACGCGAGGGTGTCGTACTCGTCGGTGCCTTCGTCCCGTTCGTCTAACTCCTCGCCGAGCGTTTCGATGCGTTCGTCGAGTTCCCCGATGGCGTCGCCGATGGTGTAGCTCTCTGTCGTGAGCATCAGGCCACCTCGACGTCGGCGACGTGGTATTCGACCGGCTCGCCGAGGTCGGTGTCTGGCGCCACCAGGTCAGACCAGCTGTAGTTCGTCGGTTGGCAGTCTGTGAGATTGTACCCGATGGTGGTGCCCTGTCCGTTCTCGAAAGACACCGTCACCGGGACCTTTCCCACTGGCCCATCCTGGGAGTCGTCGACAGCCAGCGCCAGTTGGTCGCGCTCCGTGAAGATCGCGTCCGTGCTGAACGATGGTTCGATGGCGTCGACGACGGCGTCGAATGGGTGCCGGTCGGCCCCGCGCCGGAGTCGGGAAAGCCCGGCGAGGGAAATGGACGCCGAAGAGAGGAGCGACTGACCGAGACCATCGACATCGACTGACGCGCCGTGCCAGGTGAACGCATCAGACACGCTCGGCTGTTGGATGTCGGCTTCAGTGGGTGTCGTTATGGTGTTTGGTTCGGACCCGTATACGATGGTCAGCTCTACGGTGACATCATTTCCTTGCTCGTAGTTCCCGAGCGTCGCCTCCGTCACAACCGCACCAGTCGGGGTCCGCTCCTCTGTCGTGCCATCCGGGAGGTCCACCGCGAAATACCACGTCGCCGACGGCGCGAGCATCGGCGAGTTCGGGAGTGCGGTCCCAGCGTCAGCGAAGACGAGTTCGTGGAAGTTGTCGTCCGTCATGGTGAACGACACCGAGATGGCGCCCTCGAAGTTTCCTTCCCGGGACCCCGCTGGTGTCGGGTCGTTTGGCTGACGGGACCGTTCGAGTGCTTGGTCGACTGAGAGGTCTCCGACGGAGATGTCGATGCCGGGTTGGCGCCACACTGGGTCTGTTTGTGGGCCAGCGCCGTAATCAGACTCCATCGTGTACGCCACCGAGGCGCTTCCCGCCCCAGTCATGGCCGATACCTCTGGTCAGTTTCGGTGTGGTGTGTCATGATGGTAGTGCCGAGACACTCTCGACGACGCCGTCCTCGGACAGCCGTTCGAGTTGGCGGTCGAGGTCGAGCTCATCGAACGTCGGGTTGCGGCCGAACTTGTAGTAGTCCGGCGTGCTGTCCGAGTCCTCGTCGACGAGGCTGCCGAGGAAGCTCTGTTCGCGAGCGAATATCGCGGATGCCGCACCCGCTCCGCTCACGGCCGATACCTCCGGTTACTGCGTGTCTGTATCATGGTAGTGTCTCGAATCCGTCGAAGACGACGTCGACATCCCAGCGATAGAAGTCTCGCCAGTTGCTCGACGGCGTCGACTCGTTGGTCAGTATCAGATGCGTGAACGTCACGTCACTCCCGCCAGCGTCGGGCCAGGTGCGCTGGTCGTACAGCGCTTCGCGGACGCGGTCGATGAGGCCGTCCTCGCCGTTGCGCCACGGGACCCCCGACTGGCCAGCAGGATCGACGTGACCGGCTTGGGCCGCGTGGAGACCCTCGACGCGGAGCCCGACGACGCGGTCGACATCAAGGTCGAACTCCGTCCCAATGGGCGTCTCCGATCCACTCGCCGTCCGGGCACCGATGTAGCACCCGCGCTCAAGCTTCCCTCGGCGCTCCGGGAGCGGTTCGTCCATGTCGACATCGCCGCTCCCATCGTAGATTTGGGAGTCGTTGCGGTCGACACGTCGGACCTGAACGGGGGCGTTGTCGAACTCGTCGGCGAGTGAGTAGTTGGTCGCGACATCGTCGACAACGGCCCCGAGTCGGTTCAGTACCCACTCGACTTCGGCAGCGCTCACGACGACATCACCCGCCGGAGGTCGAGCAGTGAGTCACGGATGGCCCGCGACTCGGGGATGCCGCCTGTCTCGCTGCCCCACTCGACGGACTCCGTCTGGACCCACTGGTCGGCCTCTTCCCAGTAGAAGTGGAGCAGGGGGTTGCCCTCGATGGTGTGCGGGCTGACGCCGAACTCGAAGAGCGCCGTGAGCTCCGGCCACTCGATACGGAGTTCGATACTATCGCCGTCGCGCGTGACCGAGAGTTCGACATCCTCCCAGATGTGACTGATATCGTAGCCGTTCCGGCTGGCGTACGACTGCCAGCGTGACTTAGCGATGTTCTGGAGCGTGGGGCCAATCTCCTCGCGAAGCGTTTCCTCGGCGTCTGCGAGGATGGCCTCGCGGAGATCGTTCTCGAAGTCGCTGCCGAGTTCAGCCACCGAGGTACACCTCCAGCAACTCCTCGGCCTTCGCCTCCATCGCCTGCTTCTTCGACTCCGCCGAGACGAGTTGGCTGTTCTCGGGGATGCCGAGGTTCGCCTGGTCGTCCAGGAGGAGTTCGGCGCCGGCGCGGAACGCGACCGCGCGGCGGACGGTCTGGGGCAGCCCTTCGTGACCGTAGCTCCACTCGAGATAGACCGCGTTCGCCCAGGAGTCGAGGACATACTCGTTGGTCTCGCCCTGCTTGAGGAGGTTGGTCGTGTCGAGATACAACCGACTCCAGCCGCCGTTGTTGACGCGGAGGTAGTAGTCCTCTCCAGAGGGCGGCCACGAGCCTCCGGAGTAGTCGCTGCTTGCGACCCAGTCCTCGAACGTCCCGTCGGCGGTCCGGACGTGGAGCGCACTAATGGCGTCGGCGTCTCGGCGGGCGAGTTCGATAGCGGCGTAGTCACCCTGTACGGTCTTGGGGCTCAGGCCGTCCATCTCGCCGTACTCGGGCGTATCGCCCTCGTCGGGGTCGTAGTCCACCCACGTTGGCGGGTAGTGACTGGAGCGTTCAGTTGTGGACGTCGTCAAGAACCCCCGCGTTGGGATGTCCTCCTCGTCGTCGCGTGACTTGGTGGCGGTCGGGATGAGGTCGTAGTTGTCCTCGTCGATGCCACTGGGGACGTAGAAGTGGCGCTTGATAGTCTTCTCCAGCCACTCGGTCTGGGCCGCGATGGCGTCGATAACTGCTTGCTGGCTATTCGCACCCCATGCGCCGCTGTCGAAGTCGGCGACCGTCTCCTGCAGTGCCCGGCGCACGTCCGGGACGGTGCAGTAGCCGGTGGGCATGGGTTAGTCCTCCTTGTAGTCGTCCCAGGCCTCGGGGTGGGCGCTGGAGGCGTGTTGCCCGACAGCGTCGCCCTCGTAGTCGTCACACCACGGACACTCGCCGGCTTCGATGGTGGCCTCGATGTCGACCGCGTCGTCGGGCTCCGTGTCGACAACCTCGAAGTCACCGTTCGCCTGTAGATAAGCGGCCGTGTCCTCGTCGACGTCAACCGTGTCGCCCTGCGCGACGTCGACATCGCTGTTCGTGAGTCGGTAGCGGCCGGCGTTGCCGACGTAGCGGAGTGTCGGCATTACGACCGCCCCTTGACTCGAAGGCGCACGATTTCACCGTCGACGGCCGCGGCGCCGGCGGCCTGCTCGGAGTGGCTCGCGTCGTAGACGACCAGCACGCCGCTGTCGTCGTCCCACTCGACGGGCAGGCCACCGTCGGTCAGACCCGACTCGATGGTGACGTTCTCGATAGTGCCGAGGTTGAGGTCGCTGGCGGCAATCGGCTCGCCGCCACTGGTGTACGATGCGTCGAAGGTCACGTCAGCAGTGACCTCGCGCTGGTTACCGACCCAGCGGTGGTCGTCGATGGTAACGCTGGTTCCCATGTCAGATCACCTTTAGCTGGTCGCGACGTTCTGCGCGAGCGCGACGGCGTTGGACTCCTCGACGACGTAGTCGGTGCGTGCGAGGAGGTTGTAGATGCCGTAGAGGTCGCGCTTGACGACCGCCTCGCCCTCCGTTGTGACTCGCATGTTGACATCCCGATGGGCACCCCAGATGAGGTTCATCGGGGTCGTCAGCATGATGCGGTCGTCGGGGAACCCGACCGGGGTGACGATAGGGCGCCCGTAGGGGGTCGGCTCCTCGCCCGACATCAGCATCGCGTCGCCAGCCGCAGTGGACCGGTCGGTGAGGTAGTCCTTGTAGTTCTGCTTCTGGTTCAGGCTCGTGATGAAGACGAGGTCCTCGGGGTTGCGCCGGTACTTCGGATCCAGCGACGTCATCAAGTCGTTGAAGATCGACTTGTCGATGGTCGCGTTCTGGTGGTCGACGTTTGCCGCCGGGCCCTGCTGCTCGGCGTCGCGAATCCAGCCGTCGTTGATGCTGAGGAACGCGTCCCCGCTTGTCGTGTCGCCGTTGAACGCCAAGTCCTCGGAGTCGACACCGAACTGGCGAGCGAACTTCTCGACGAGGATGTCTGCGGTCCCCTCGCCTTCGATGGTGTCCTCGACGGTCTCCATCGAGACCTCCCAGGGCAGCTCCATCTTGACCGTGTCCATGTCGATGGACTCGGTGTTGGGGTCGTTGAGCGTCCCTTCCTGCGCCTCGGTGGCTTCGCGGAGGAGCCGCTCGCCGACGCCGATGCGGTCGATCTGCTGCTTGGGACCCTGGAGCCGCTCGAAGCGGACCTGGTCCATGATCTGCGCTTCGTCCTGTGCGATCTGGAAGAACTCGTCGAACTGCTGGCGGTTCAGCAGGCCGCCACCAGAGAAATCAGACGTCGTGACCTTGTTGAGGGACCGTTCGGAGGAGATGCGACTGTCCGACATCAGGCGTCACCTCCGTTGGGGAGACCGAGGGTGTCGTCCCACGCACTGGAGTACTTCCGGTTGGCCCGCTGCGGCGCACCGGTACCGTCGATCTGCTGGCTGGTCCCCGACGCCTTTGCGACGTCGTCGATGCGCTGCGCGTTCTTCTCTGTCTGCGCCTTGAGTTCCTTCGCCCACTCGGGGGCGTCGTCGAACACATCCTTCTCGCCATCTCCGCCGCCCTCGCCGCCGGCGTCCTTCTCGCCGTCAGCGCCGTCGGTGAGCGCGGCCTCGATTCGTTCGTTGTTCTCTTCGACCTGTGCCGTGAGTTCCTGTGCCCATTCGGGGGGCGTGTCGTCCTTATCAGTCATGTCGTCATCGGCGGTCGTAGTGCCGCCGCTGTCCGGTGTCTCGCCGCCGGTGGCGTCCTTTGCTGTCGAACTATCGGCCGTGGCCTCAGTCGTACCACCGCCACCGTCGGAGCGTGTGAGGGTGTTGAGAAACGCCGTCGCCGCGCTCGTCAGCTTGCCCTTGGCGCCAGGCTCACCGGCACCTTCGACGTTGACGCCACGGTCGAGGACGTCCCACAACCGGGCGGCATCCTCTTCAGAGTGCCCGCGTTCCTGGGCTTCCTCAAGGAAGCCATCGCGGTTGCCAAGGTGATCGGAGAGGCGCTTTTCCGCGGTCGCGGCTTGGGCTTTCGACGTCGAGAGGATCTGGGCATCTGGCACCGCCGGGATGTCGACCGCGCTGACCTCCTGCATGATGCCGTCGGTCAACTCCCAGTACTCGTCGACATCGACCTCGTCGGGGACGGTGACCTCGTCGGGGAGTTCCTCAGAACTCTCGCCGTTGTACTCCCAGTCGACGCTTTCCGCGCCGATGGAGTGGCCGGAGAGGATGCCGTCCTCGACGAGCGCCCAGAGTTCGTCGTCGTGGTACGCCCACGTCTGGACCCACGCGCCGGCGTCAACGGTCTCGCCGCCGATCTCCTCGGTCCCGTCGAGCACCTCGTTGCGTTCGAGCGTCATCCAGTCCGAGGGCCAGACAGCGTGCATGATGCCACCGTCGGCTTCGTCGACGTCCATGAACGCTCCGAACTGGGCGGCGAACGTTTCGATGGTCTCGGGGCGTTCCCAGTCGCCTTGGTGGTCGACCTGGTAGGGCGTCATGACGACGCCCGTTGCCGTCTGGGCGTCCTCGTCCTTGGCGACGTAGTCGACGCGCTTCTCGTAGTGCTGTTCGTCGCGTTGTTTGGTCATGTATCAGTTCTCACCGTCTTCGTCGTCGACGTCCGCGTCGGCGTCCTGTGTCTCCCGGGCTTGACCGGTCGACAGGACGCCACGCTTCTCGCCGCGCTCCTTGTCGCTGTTCTCGGTCATCGTAGAACGTCCCGGTCAAGCCTCGCTCTGGGTCGTCGGGCGCGCCCAGGGTCATCGGTGAGGCAGCTACGCTTGGAGGAACCGTTGGACCGCCGCGCTTTCCGTCGGGGCGGCGCGGCCCTGTTGAGGCCAGTCGCTGGAGGAAATCTGCTCGTAGGGATAGTCCATCCGGATGTTGTGGTAGTGGTAACTGCCGTGCGAGGACGCGTCTTTCAGTTCCTCCCAGGTCTGCGGCGGAACGAACCGGTAGATGTAGATCGAGTCCGCGCCCTCGTCACGCCGGAACCGGATATAGAGGTCGTGTGTGGAGTGGTCGTAGAGCCCCGAGCGCAGGTTCGAGCTATCGAACTCCATCGAGTCAACCTGCCCCTTCGTGAGCGAGACGTCTGTCCGCTTGCCGAGGTAGTTGTGCTTGGGCGGCGTCTCAGCGTCTCCCGAGGGTGCGGACATCTCACCCGGCGACTGTTGGGGGTCGGTGCTGGAGTCCTCGATGTCGGCCAGCAGTCTCTCCCCGAGTTCGTCGTCGAGCGGTTCCAACCCGAGTTCTTCCCGCGCTTCGTTGACCTTCATCGCCCCGCGCGAGGCCGAGATGCGCGTCTGGGCCACGTTGGCGTCTGTGAGTCGTGTGTCGACACCGCGAGTTTGGAACTCCACAGTCCAGTCGGTCACACCGAGCGCGGCGTGGACCGTCTCGTAGAGCAGCTGCGCGAACGCCTCTTGCTTGGGTTGGATGACCGTCTCGATGTACCCCTTCCGCTGCGCCTCGGCATCCGTGCTGAACGCCCCGCTCTTGATCTGGCCGGCCTCGATGGGCGGGACGTCATGGGTCTTGAGAATCTCGTGCTCGTTCCGGTCGCGGAAGTCCTGGAAGCTGGCGTCCTCGTTGATGCCGACCGTCAGCGGTTCGACGCGGATCTTCAGGTCGTCCGCGTCGTCGTCCATGCTTATCTGGCCCGCCTCCTCCAGGAGTTTCTCGGCCTCGAGGACGATGGTCCGGTGGTCTTCCTCCTTCATCCCGTGGAGGAGGTCGTGGATGTCTTTCCGGGCTCCCTCTGTGAGTTCGCCGCCCTCGACGATGACGGCCATCCGTGGGACCGCGTTGTTCTCGAAGAAGTCGATGTTGAACTCACGGGCGGCGTCGTCACCCTGGACGGTCGGGATAGCGGGGACGATGTCTGGAGCGCCGTAGTGCGTGTAGAGCGGCGAGTGGTTGCGCTTGAAGATGAGTTCGTTCGCCGGGTTGGGGACCGAGTTACCGGACGCCCCTTCCTCGGCGTCAACGAACGTCGGCGTCCGCTGGCTGCCGTCGTTGCTGTACTCGACGGTCGGGTCGTCGCCCTCCGTGATGGACACCTCGCGCCCCTCGTAGCGGTCGCCAGCATTGCCGAAGTACTGGAGTCGGTTGCGGCGTAGTTGGACGAACCCCGGTTCGTCTCGACGGCGTCGAATCGTCATGGCCGGGACGTGCGCGAGCCCGGTCGGCGTGCCGTCCGTGGCCGTGAGCATCTCCATGGAGAGCCAGCCAATCGCCTCGTAGTCCGTCCACGCCATCTCGAGGACGTCCGCCGGCGTCGCCCGCTCGGAGGACTGAGGGCCGACCTGCCATGTCGACTCACCAGAGGACCAGAAGTCCTCGGCAACCTGTCGCTGGGCCTCGTCGGGGTCGTCGACGTCAGGATGCGGGACGATGTCGATCCCGTAGCCCGCAACGTTCCGACTCTTCGAGAAACAGCACTTGGCGTGTGTGGGGTTGATCTCCAGCAGCCGCGCCATCTGGGGCGGGTAAAAGGGAGGTTGGATCGCCCCGCCACGGACTTTCTCCTTGTACTTATCGTCGAGTTGCTGCGTCTCTTCGGCCTTCTCGGCGACGTCGTTGGTGATCGAGCGGTACTTCGCCTCACTGTACGCGCCAGTGTCGATGTCAGTCATGGTCAGATTCCAGAAACCCCCGTGTCGTCGCCTTCCTCATCGCTCTTCGCCTGCCGTTCGGCGGTGGCTTCTATCGTGTCCAAGACCGACACCGCCAGCGCGAACCCGTCGACGCTGTCGTCGTACCCATCATCGGGCGCGTGGTACCGCGTGTACCCACCCTTCGAGACGTCCTCCTGGAGCTGCCGGAGCTCCAAGTGGAGTTGGTCCAGCGCGTCGATGTCCGGGACGGTCAACGCCGATGTCTCGACCAGCGTGGCGAGCGTCTCGATGAGTTGCTTCTTCGTCTTCGGGGAGAAGCTCACGGGCTCGATGTTGACGCCGGCGCCGGCGAGGTCCGCGACGATCTTGTTGTCGCGGGAGGCGTCCGGGAGGACGATACCGCCGTAGTCGTCGTACACGCCCCGGATGTGGTCCTCGATGCCGTCCCAGGACTCGTTGCGCCCGCGGTGGTAGTACGCCAGGTCCCCGGCGGCGTCGACGGCCATCGTCACGCGGTAGTCCCGGGACCGCGCGAAGTCCGCCCCGATAGCCACGGGCCGCGTGACGGCGTCGGTGGGGCGTCGCACCTCCCCGACGAACTCGCCACTGGGGTCGTGCTCACGGGAGACCACGACGTCGTAGTCGCCGGTGAACAGTTTGTCGTCGAGGTCGCGGAACACCTGCCCCCCGTCGTCGGGGAGTTCGGCGAGGTACTCACGCTCGAAGATGTGCGGCGGGACTGTCCCCCGCTTGTCCTCGGGGTTCTCAGCGAGGAACGGGTTGTCCGCGCTCGTTGCGTGCCACGACTCGTACTCGGGGTAGTCCGACGACTGTCCGTAGTCGTAGAAGCGGTGGAACCACGACCGCGGCCGGTAGGGCTTGCTGATGAACAGCGCCGAGCCACGCGTGTCGAGGAGCATCGGCTCGAGGTCGCCGTACCAGATCCCCTCGCGCATCTGATCGGCCTCGTCGAGTACGAGCCGGTCGACGCCCTCGCCCTGGAGGCTCTCCGGGTTGTCGAACGTGGGAAACTCCACGGTCGGTCCGGTGACGAAGTCGATGGCGAACGGCTCCGTGCGCTTCGTGCTCTCGATCCAGTGGTCCGGGACCGCGCTCTTGATCTTCTCGAAGCCGTGTTTGTTCGCCTGCTTGTACGTCGGTCCTACCCACCAGACGAGGACGTCCCGCGGGTCGTCGGGGCCCCACTCCGAGGCCCACGGCCGGCGGATGTACTCGACGACATCGATGGCTCCCGTGACGTTCTTCCCGGCGCGCCGTCCCCAGCGGCAGACGCGGTAGCGGGCGTCCGACTCCAGGACCTCGCGCTGTTTGTCGTGGACCGAGTACTGCGGCGCCGGGGTGAGGACATCGCCAGTGGGGGAGTTACCCGTCGCCATCTGTATCCTCCGAGGAGTAGGTCACGAAGTCGGCCGTCGCGTCGACGGTCGCGTCGACGTCGGCGTCGAGGCTGACCTCCTGGCGCTCCGTTTTGATGAACTTAAAGGACCGTTCGAGGAGGAACCGCGCGAACGACGTGTCGATTTCGTCGTCGGGGTCGAGCGCCCGACGGACCAAGCGGTCCGCGGCCTCCCCACGCGCGCGCCTAAACCTGTCCGAAAACTCCTCGTGTTCGTCGAGGTACTTGTAGAGTGTTGAGCGGGAAACTTCCCCACGGTTGGCAACCTGCTTCAGGTTGATGTAGCCATCTGCGGCGTCAAGAAGATCGTCCTTCACGCGCTCGAACTTCGAGGGGCGCCCGCCCGGATTCTCGTCAGTCTCCTCGGTGTGGATGCCGCACTTCCCATCGGAGTACTTCGGCGTGTACTCGCACGGCTCCCCGTCGTTTTTCGTCTCCCCGCAGATGTCCTCAGTCATGGGTTACGAGCGGTCGAACGTCCGTGGGTCCAGCGCCGGGGTCTGCCACGCCTCCTGGAGCCACGCGGTCGCATCGGCCATGTCCACTTCTTTCAGGTGCGCCTTCGGATGGAACTCGGGTGCCGGTTCGTCGTGTGCGATGAGTTCCACCGCTCCCTCATCGAGAGCGAAGCCCCGGACGTGGAGCTGTCGGTGAGGATACTCCGCCTGGGGGGCGAAGAAGTAGCGTCTCGCGTTGAGGTCCTCCCCCTCGTACTTGTACGAGAGCGGCCACGCAGGTTGGAAGCTCTCTGTCCCGAGTCGCGTTCGGACATCGTCGATGGACGTGTTCTCGAGAGTGAAGGGTTGCTTCCGAGGCCGCGAGACCGAGAAGAAGCGGCGCCGGAGCGTGTACGCGAGGCGTCGGAACGCCCGCCACGGGAGCGTCGAGAGGGGTATCTGTCCCGTGCGCCGGTAGTGACGAGCGGCGCCGCCCCCACCGAGGAATACCGTCGCGACCGTCGCGACGAACTCGCGGTTGGCGAGTGCCCATCGAAAGGCCTCCTCGGGCGTCATGAGTCACCCCCCGCCTCTTGGTTGATGATGTATTCGAGCGCTTCCGGGCCAGAGATGATAATCGCAATGAGCGCGAACGTCGCCAAGGGGGGCGCGTCTAGACTCATTGCGTACACACCGGCAGCAGCGCCGATCAGTTGCGTGAGCCCTTTGATGATCTTGAACGTGCGGAGAGTCATACCGGCGTGGGTCCTCAGGAAGTGATCGACGCGTTGGTTGTACGACGCGAGTTCGTCTCGAAGTGATGGGTTACTGGTCGTTGCCATGATAGCATCGCAAGGACGCCGGCTCGGACTTGAACCGAGGCTCCTCGACGGGCTCCCCGTTGTCCGGGGAATACTCCGCTGACGAGCCAGCGTTGTGCCGGCGTCGGCGCGACGGTCAGATCGCGCGGTTGAACGTGGAGCCAGTCCCTCGGCGCCGACGTGAGGTGTGGGGGCGTGACGGCGCGGTCATCGGGAGTCCGGCGCGACCTCAATGGCCTTCTCGGTCGCTCTACGAAAGCACTCGAAGTCGTCTCCCGCTGTCGAAGGGTTGCTCTTCGCGACGACAACCTGAGCGACCAGGACCATCCAGTCGTGGTTGATCCCGAGCTCGTGGAGCGTCGTCGAGAGATTGATTGCGTGGTTCCGAGCATCCTCTTTCGAGCGCGTGTCCGGTGAGCGGTGGGGGTCCAGCGACCCGCAGTTGGTACAGTAGCTTCCCTCACCGACGGTCGTGTTGAGGCGCTCGGGGAGTTCCACACTCTCGTAGTACTCGCGGTCGAGGATGTCGAACGCCGAACTTCCGTCGGGAAGGACTTCCTCAACGTACGCGAGAATCTCCCGATTCGCGTATCCCGTCTCGTGGGGGAACTCCTCGAGACGACGGAGCCGCCGGAAGCAGTGTTGACAGAGTCGGTCGCTCGATACGAGCGCCTTGAAGACGCTCCCCGGGTCGCGGGGGAGGTCGCGGTCGTCACTGGGACCGGTGGGTGAGAGAGACATAGCTGATGAAAAGGTCACCGCCGGAGAGGCGGCTACTGGCGGACACCGTGGTAGGGGTACCGTGCCCATATGTCGTCGGTTCAAGGGCTTATACCTCCGCACCACTGCGGATTTTGCAGACAACTACCCTCAGGTCCCCATCTTTTCGGGTTCTGAGGAGGCAGTCGCAATTATCGAGGGTTTCAAGCGCTTTGTCGAGTGTGCGCTCGGGGAGGTCCGTCTCCTCGATGAGCTCCTGGCGTGTGAGTGGACCCTCGGCTCGAAGGACGTGGGCGACGTACTTCGCGCTTGGCGGGAGAGGGTTGTCGCCCTCCGAGTCAGGGTCGGTCACACCTGCGTGCCACCCCCAGATGGAGTTCCCGTCGGATCACCCCCGTCACCATGGAGGGTGAACGCGTCCCGAGCCCACTCCAGCCAGCCGAGGCCAGACCCCGATTCGGTGATTATCCGGCGGAAGCGGCGCACAGCCGCTACTTTGAACCCGCCGTTATTGGATAGAACTGATAACGCCGATTTCAAAGTAGCCGTATCGGCCGCGTAGGTTACCCCAGACCGCTGTTCGTACCGTTCGGGGCGGAGGAGGCCAACCTCCTCGAGCGCGTGAATCCAGTTGTAGACTGTCCGCTGCGAGACGTCGAGTCCGGAGAGTCGCGCCATCCGGTGGAACCCGTCGACCTTGTTCGCGACGACGCCGTCGCGCTCCTCGACGAGCTGGCCCGCACGGAACCCGTCGGGACCGTCGCCGGCGACGACGTCGTGGACTGCCTCCAGGAGGTCGATGGCACCCTCGGGAACGGGCAGCATCGCTTCGAGGGGGTCGGCGAACTCTTCGAACGTCGCGAGTTCGTCGACGGGGATCGCGGTCGGGACGTTCGTCAGTAGGTAGGCGTGCTTCGCCTCGTCTGCGATGAGGGGGCGAATCCGGTGGAGCGCCTGGACGAGTTCCTTCTCCCGGCTCTCGCGGAACAGCGTGCCGGTGAGCCCAGTGTAGTGCTTCGTCGGGACGGCGCGGCCACGGCCCTCGTCGTCCTCGTAGTGGAGCTTCCGGTACACTGGGGGATGCTCGGCGCCGCGACGGGTCGAGTGTTCGGCGCCGCCGGCACGGACCCCGTCTCCAGTCATCGCGAGTAACTCGGCATCGCGCTGGAGGTCCTCGACGTCCGGGTGGGGAGCGCCGATACACATCACGGCGTCGCAGTCGTTTCGGTTCAGCCCCCGAGTGGCGTGGTAATGGAGGACCTCACCGTGGTCCGGGAAGTCGAACTCGGGGATGAGGTCGCCCTTCACGATGTAGAGTGGTTTCTCGTGGACGTCGGCAGCCGTATCGATAGCGCGCTGGATGCGCTTCGCGAGCGTGCCGTCATCGTCGATGGCGCTCCGAATCGTCCCCGCGTGGTACTGTCCGTCGAGGACCTGAGTCGTTCGGAGGTTCGGCATCTCCAACGGAGCGTCGCCGGTGACGCGAACCCGGTCCTCGTCGACACCGAACAGGGTTGCCACCTTGGCCGGGGTCGAGGTGGCGTCGAGGACCAGCGTGCTCGACGGTGTCGGTAGGTCGGAGGTGAGGGGGAGTTCGCGGTAGCCCAGCGAGACGACGGCGTCAGATGGGTCGGTGACGAACCAGGCAGTCGCACGGGCGGCCTCGGCACCGCGCTGAACGAGGGAGTTCGAGGCCTCGTGCCAGTCGCACTCGTCGTCCGTACAGGCTCGGACGCCGTTGTCGTAGTAGACCTCGGACCCACACCACGGACACCCGTCGAGGACGGGCGGGAGCGAGATGGCCTGCCCAACAGGCTCCTGCTGGAGACCGGCGTCGACGGTCGCTGCGAGGATGGGGTCGAGGGAGATGGGCGTCCCCTCCCAGTCCTCGTTTCGCATCCGTTCGAGGATGGTCTCCCCGTGCGCGATTTTCACCTTCGCGAGACCTTCGGCGAGCTGCCAGTCCTCCTCGGGTTTCTCACGCTCAACGATGTCGCCGGCCGCGTCGTCGTAGGTTTCGTACGCGTTCCAGGTGACGGTCGGCGCGTCGAGGTCCTCGAGACTGTCGGCGTTCTCCGCGTCGGTGATAACGTCGACGAGGTCGCGTGTGAACGAGGCGAGTTCGCGAGCGGTGTACTTCACCGCGTCGTCGCGACGTCGGAGGTCACCGAGACGGTCGAGCGTGTTCGCGATGCGCGTCAGCTCGGTCGGCCCTGTCGAACTCTCGTGCGCGTGGAGGTCCGGCGTCTCGTCGATGATGTTCAGCCCCGTCTCGCGCACGCTCTTCTGTGTGATGTAGGGGTGGACACCAACGACGAACGGCTCGTTCTCGACGGCGGAGTACTGCGCCTGCCACGCACACTCCTCGTCGTCGTGGAACTGGTGCTTCCCCTCCTCGTGGAGGCCGAGGACCTGATGCGCTCGGTTCGGCCCCACCTCACCGACCAAGGCCTCGTAGGCCTGCCGCGTCTCGTGGTCCGGGCTGAGGTCGTAGACCGGGCACATCGAGGGGCAGTCCGAGGGATGCCCGTGTTCGGGGCAGTCCTCGTCGGCGTGGTCAGCGTCCATACAGTGCCCGAACCGCTTCTGGGCCCCACCCTTCAGGTGGAAGTACTCCGCATCTTGGAAGGTGTCGCCGTCGAAGTCCTGAATCGCTTGGTCTTTCTGGAACTCGCGCGCCTTCTCGTGTTTGTCGAAGTAGATGACGTGGGGTTCGTCACGCTGAAGCGCACCGAGGGCGGCGTTGGTCGTCTTCCCGGCGCCGGCCTCGTCGCCCCAGAGGTCGATACCGTTGTGCTCCAGAACGTCCTCGAAGCGGTCCTCTTGGAGGTCGTCCCACCGCTGTTCCTGGTCGAAGACGTCGGCGTCTCGAACCGGTGGCTCGCAGTCCTCGATGCTCCACGACGTGTTCGACTCGTCACTGTCTGGCGTGTTGACGAGCGTGGGGATGTCGAAGCCGAGGTCCTGGAGGTGCTCGATGCCGCGGAACCAGAGCTGACCGGTGGCCTTCCGGGGCGAAGCGCTTCCGGGACGCATCTCCCCGATATCGATGAGTGCCATGACGACCGGACCCCCGTAGCCACCGAGGTCGCCGGTGTCCTGCCAGATGCGGTCGTTGACGACGTTCGCGGTCCCGTTCGAACTCTTCCCCCAGGTGGGGTAGAACGCGCGGAACCCGTCGCTCGTCGAGGCGTTGTCGTTCCACGCGTGGACGATGGTCCGCTCGGCGACACGACGGGCGTCGAGGCGGTCGAGAGCGGCGAAGACGTCGCGGATGTCGTTGGTGGTTTCCGAGGACGTCGTCGCGCTCGGCGTGTAGTCGTCGAGTTCGTAGTCATCGCGAGCAGTAGATAGTTCTTCGCGCTGCGCGGTCGCGACCTCGTCGTTCGCCTCCAGGAGTGGATCGATGACGTCGTCGTTCCACGCCTGGACCTCGGTCGGCGTGCCGGGGACGTGGTCGCCGGTCATCACACAGACGCGCTTCCCGGGGTACACTTCGATAGAGGGGAGTTCGTCGTTCTCCCCCCAGGCCTCGTCGTCGAGTTGCCAGCTGGCCTGCTTCACGCCGTCGGGGAGCGCCCCGCGGTAGACGGCGTGGACGCCGGCGCCGGACTGGGAGATGTCGGTGTATGTCGCACCGAGGTGTTCGAGCAGCGCCTCGAACGCGGGGTGGACCTCGCCGGTCTCCGGGTCGCGAACATCGTCGCCGTCGACGTAGGCGTAGGGGTCGTCGGGCTGCTGGAGGAAAGCCCGGCCGTCGAGGCGGGGGTCGTCCTCGGCCATCGCGACGGTCGCCCCGTCGACGTAGTGGTCGGTGTATCCCCACTTCCAGCGTGCGTCGCAGTCGCAGTCCGCAGCGCTGTCGTGCCCATCGGTATTACACTCGGCGGGGGCGTCGCGGTCGCCCCACGGTGCGAACGGCTTCTTCTCGGAGTGGCCCATCCACTGCTCGCGCTTGAGCAACTCTGTCGGCCAGACCTCAGGGTTCGGAGTGCTGAAGTCGGCGTCGAGGAACGAGTACGCCCCACCTTTCTCCGATTCTGGAACCGCCGCCTCTTCGTTTGATGAAGCGCGTGACGGTTTATCTAACTCGGGTTCGGACTCTTCGTCGACGTTTTCGTCTCCGTCAACGAGTTCGAAGCGGCCGAACGCGGTGTCGTCACGCTCGACTAGAAGACCGTCGTCGACGGCCGCGTCGAGGAGCTCCGCAGCGTCGCCGCTGACGATGTCCTGTTCCTCGAGTACGCGGAGGACCTCACCGTAGCTGGCGGGTTCGGCCTTCGCGAGGACTGTCTCCCACTGCGCGCGGGAGAGCTTCATGCCAAACACCCCGGGGAAACGACGACGCAATCAGGTGCGCTGGTGGGGCTCTCTGGAGTTTGGACTATGTAGGAATTTTGAGTAGTCCCGGGCGGATTCGAACCGCCGTCGAAGGCTCCAAAGGCCCTCATGATTGGCCACTACACCACGGGACTCCGGGCAGTCCTACCGGCCGGTGCCAATTTACCCTTGCGGTCCCCGATTCCGGCTACCGGCCGCGGTGGCCCTCGATGACGTTCTGGGCCGCCTGCGCGCGCTGCTGCCAGCCGTACCCCTCCTCGTAGACGTGGCGCTTGTTCTCGACGAGGCGTTCGGGGTCCGGCTCCTCGAACCCGCCGCGGGCCCACGTGTTCGACTCGTGGAGCCAGTCCACGACGAGCTGTTTGGTCTCCGCCCAGGAGAAGCCGGCCGACTCGTACCACGCGATGAGCGCGAACACGGCGTTGTCGTGACACCCCGGCACCGACCCCTCCTCGTAGATGACCCGGAGCGGTTCGGGGTCCGGGACCGCGAGGCGCTCGCGGCGCTCCTCGGGGGGGACCGCGCGCAGGTCGCCGCTGCTGTCCTCGTCGACGCGGTGTTCGCGCTGGAGCAAGGAGAGACACGCGGCGTGTAGCGACGACCACGACAAGTCGCGTTCGAGCGCGCCCCGGGGCCGGGGCGTCGCCATCACGGCCGCGAGCAGGTCCACGTACGCGGACTCCACCGTCTCGCGCTCCCGGCCGTCGAACTGACAGTCCGGGTCGTGGAGGTTGCTCGTCGTCCGGCAGGACGGACACGGGTAGCCGAACGCCGCTGGCATACCCATCGAAAGGACGCCGACGTTCAAATATCGTCCGCTCCGGCGGCGAGGATTCAGTTCCCGGCTGTGCGCTCGCGGAACCGTTCGAGACCGAGTTCAAGCATGTCCGGGGACACCGGCGCGAACTCCTCGCGCTCGCTCTCGGGGAGGTAGCCGCGGACGCTGTCCCACTCGTCCCGTGCGTAGCGCTCGTCGACGAAGGCGCGAACGCCCGTCTCCTCGGGGCCGCGGATGACGCGGCCGACGGCCTGTCTGGCCTTCCGGACGGCGGGCACGAGCAGGGCGTACTCGAAGCCCTTCCCACCAAACCGGCGGTCGTAGGCGGTCCGAACGGCACGGGTGCGGGGGCTGGCGGTGTTGACGATGGGGACGCCACACACCGCGGCAGCGGCGAGTCGGTCGCCGCGGTAGTCGACGCCCTCCGTGAGCGTGCCCCGGAGACTCGTGACGAGCACCTTCCCGCCGCCGTCGAAGAAGTCGCGTTTCAGCGCCTCCGTGTCGTCGTCGCTGTTGGCGGCGTCGAGGAGCACGGGCTTTTCCACACGGGATTCGAGTTCGCCCGCGGCCCACTCCGCCTCGGCGTAGGAGGGCATCCCGACGAGCACGTTGCCCGGGGTGGCCGCGACGTCCGCGAGCGCCTCGGCGTGAACCCGGCGCGTCTCCGTGTTCTCACTCGGTGCGCCGCGGTTCTCGTAGGTGAACTTCGGTGCGGCGACGGCGAAGGAGGCCCGGTTCTCCGGCGGGAAATCGAGGCCGTACGTCCGCTCCTCGACGGGCCGCCCCTCGGATTCGAGCGCGTTCAGCCCCGACACCTCGGTGAACACGTCGAGGGGGGCGAGCGTCGCGCTCATCAGTATCCCACCGCCGAAGTCCGCGAGGCGGTCCCCGATGGCGTCGCCGGGGACGCAGTTCCGAAGCGCGAGTTCGGCGTTGTACGCGCGCCGCCAGGACTCCTCGGGCGCCGTCGTGTCCCACGTCCGCTCCAGGGAAATCTCCCGGAAGTACCCCTCGTGGTCGGCGCGGTGCCACGCGCCCAGCGTCCGGGCGGCGGCGGGGAGCGCGCGCTGTTTCTCCTCGTCCTCGGCGGCGTCGAGCACGCGGGAGACGAGCGCGCCCACCGACTGCAGTTCGGTGAACGCCTCGCCTCCGTACCCCGCATCGCGCGCCCACTCCGTTATCGCGTCCGGTTCCGGCGTCTCCGGGTCCCGGAGGGGTATCTCGGCGTCGTCCAGGTCAGCGAGAGACGTGCGCCAGCCGCGCTCTTCGTCGTCGAGATGCGCGGTGACTCGCCGGTCGAGTTCCGCGCGCAAGTCGTCGAGGAACGCCTCGGCGTCCCGGAGGTCCGCCTCGCTCACCTCGGCGTCCGCGAGTTCGCCGCGCACGAGTTCCTCGTCGGCGGCCATACTCCCCTGTGCGCTCTCCCCGGCACGGTTCAGCGGTTCGAGCACGCGGGAGAGTTCGGTTATCGAGTCCCGGAGCGTCCGGTCACCGACGCCGTCGCTCACCAAATCGCGCACGCGGGGTTCGAGCATGTGGGCCTCGTCGCAGACCACGAACGTCGAATCGTCGAGGAGCGCGCCGGTGAATGTCTCCGCCGTCACCGGGTCGAACGCGTGGTAGTAGTTGCCGATGGCGACCTCCACGTGCCCGAGGACGGCGCCCATCACGGAGTGCGGACAGGTCCCTGCCTCGACGGAGCGCGCGACGAGCTCCTCGGTGCCGATGTGGCCCGTCTCCGTCCAGTCGAACGGCGCCGCCTCGGCCGGGTCGCCGTCCTCGGGCACGTCGTCGAGATACTGCGCGTAGAAGGGGCAGAACTCCGTGCCGTCGGCCTCCGGCATCTCCGGCTCGTAGGGCGCGGTTTCGCCCGCCGTTTCGAGGTATCGCGCGCCGTCACCGATGCCGACCTGCTGGGCGCGGGCCTGTCCGGCCAGCGAGCCGGCGTCGCCGTCCGCCGCCAACCCGCTGGTCCGCTCGCGGAGCGCGTCACAGCGCTCGTACACGTTCCCCTCGGCCATCCCGCCCACCCCTTCTCGCTCATAGGGGCACACGTCGGCCTTCCCGACGAGCGTCAGCCCCGAGACGGGGTCCCAGTCGTCGGGCAGGTTCTCGTTTATCCGGTCGAGGTCCGCCTCGAACTGCTTGAGCTGTTGTTTGACGCTCGTGAGCACCAGCACCCGCTCGTAGTCGGTGTCCGGGTCCCGGACGAGGTGGACGCCCGCGGTGAGCGCGAGCATCGTCTTCCCGGTCCCACAGGCGCCCTCGACGACGGTGAACCCGCCGTCGCGCGCCGTCTCGACGGCCGTCTCGATGCCGTCGCGTTGGTCCTCGTACGGCTCGGCGTGGCCGAACACGCGCCGCCACCCGTCGCCGTCGTCGTCCATTACCCCCGCCTCGGGGTCGATGTCCGAAAGGGCTGTCGGGTTATCCGAACTGTCCCTCGAAGTTGTGGTCGTCGCCGGTCAGCAGGTACGCCAACTCCTCCAGCACGACGGCGAGCGAGGGGATGATGCGGACGAGCGCGAACCCGATGACGATGAGCGCGACGACGGAAAGCGACTGGGCGATGACACGGTCAGCGACGTAGTAGGAGACGAGTTTCGCGTCTTCCGTGCCGAACATGAACATGATGGCGTCGTTGAGAAGCGGCCCGCGGAACCACTGCTGGGCGTGCGCGAGCACGATGAAGGCGACCCGGATGACGTTCAGCCCGTAGATGACGGGCACGGAGACGGCGAGCGCCGCCAGCTTCTGGCGGGCCGTGCCCCGAACGGCGAGCACGAGGCCCGCGACGATGGAGATGCTCCCGATGCCCGTACAGGCGAGCAACACGGGCGTCAGATACGCGCCGCCGCCCGCGCCGTCGGTGGTCAGAAAGACGCTCTTGTACGGGTTCAGACAGTCGAAGCCGGTGTACCCCGCCTCCTGAACGGCGGCGCAGGTGCGAAGCGACGTCTCGTAGCCGAGCGCGTCGATGAGCCAGTGGCCGTGTACCGAGACCATCTCGATCGACGCCCGCTGGAGGGGAACGATAGTCTGGAAGGGGAGGTAGACGAGCCCCATCACCGCGACCGCGCGGGTGAGAACGAGCAGAGAAGGCCGCCGGTCGTACACGAGATAGGCGACGTACAGGCAGGCGGGAACGGCGACGGCACAGAGGATGCCCTCGATGTAACTGCGCTGGGTGAACGCGAAGTGTGGGACGAGAACGAGCCAGAACCCCGCGAACAGGGTCCACCCCAGGGCGGCGAGTTTCCGCGCGTACTCGTCGGAGCGGACGCTGACGAGCGCCGTCGTGACGAACGCCGCGATGACGACCCACGCGAACAGGTCGGTGAGCGGGCCAGCCATTATCGATGAGTTGCCCCTGACGCGTATAGCCGTGACGGTACGGGCGACACACGGTCCGAGGGGCGGACACGGTGTGGCGGGGCGAGCGAACCGCGGGAAACGACGGACGGAGCACAAAACCGAGAGCGGGACGGGCGCGTGCCACACTGTCGTCATCGGGGACACGGCCGCACGTCGCCGCGAGCGGCCGTATTTCGGGGGCGTCGTAACCCTAAAGAGTCGAACGACCCTATCATCGGGTAACCATGACTACAGGAACTGACAGTCGGTTGGAGGGTACACCGTGGGGGTCGAAATAAAGGACTCGGGGGTGTCCGAGGACGAGTTCGCGGCGATGCGGACGTTCGTCCGGGACTACCTCGTCGCCAGCATCGAGAACGAGGAGGACGGCGGCCGGATGCGCTGGTACCCCTGGCACTCCGCGGAGTACCGGTTCAACCACATCCTCAACGTCGTCGACCTCGGTACAGACATCGCCGCCGAGGAGAACGCCGACGTGGACGTGGTCCGCGTCGCGGCGCTGTTCCACGACGTCGCCAAACTGGAGGCCGACCAGGACGTTCACGCCGAGGCCGGCGCGCGCATCGCGCGGGAGTACCTCCGCTCGCACAGCGACTTCCACGAGTCCTTCATCGAGCGGGTCTGCGACGCCGTCGCCAAACACTCCTATCAGGGCGACCTCTCCGACTTGCCCCTCGAAACGCAGTGTCTCATCGAGGCCGACCTGCTCGATAAGGTCGGCGCGAACGGCACCATCCTCATGCTGTTGCGGATGGGCTACGAGTCGCGGACGCATATGGACGCCGCGACGATGCTCGACAGGGTGCTCGAACGCGGCGAGAACGCCGTCGAGCGCATCGACTCCGACACCGGCGAGTCCATCGCCCACCAGCGGCTCAAGCGCGTGCGGTGGTTCCAGGAGTGGGTGCTCGGTGAGGTGCCGGAGATGGACGTCGAGGGCGACACGTCCGTCGAATCCGGACCCTGATCGCGTTCTTCTACTCAGACGCCTCGGCGGGACGGACCCGAATCGAGCGCGTGATGGACTCGGGGAGGTGGACGCGCTCCCCCGCGACGCGGACGACGTACATTCCTATCGGCGCAACCTCAAGAAGCGTTATCTCCGTCCCGGGTTCGATACCCTCGCGGGCGAGATAGCGCAGTTCGTCCTCGTCCCGGTCGCTGACGCGGGCGACGACGACTTCCTCGCCCGCCTCACACGTCGAGAGCGCGACCGTCTCCTCGCCCTCCGGCGGCGAGAGGTCGGCGGACGGAATCGGGTCGCCGTGGGGGTCGACCGCCGGGTCGTCCAGCGCCTCCGCGACGCGCTGTTCGAACTCCTCGGAGATGTGGTGTTCGAGCGCGTCCGCCTCGTCGTGGACCTCGCTCCACTCGTAATCCAGGTGTTCAGCGAGGTACGCCTCCAGCAGGCGGTGGTGGCGCAACACTTCGAGCGCGACGGTTTCGCCCTCGTCGCTGAGTTCGGCGCCCTTGTACTTCTCGCGTTCCACGAGCCCCCTGTCTTCGAGTTTCTCCAGCATGCTCGTCACCGTCGGCGGCGTCACGTCCAGGTACTCCGCGATGGCGGAGGTTCCGACCGGACCCTCGGCCTCGTGTTGGAGGATGTAGATGGCCTTCAGATAATCCTCCATAACGTCGCTAAGCATTCGCGTACAGGTAGTGGGGCACGCCTGCTTAAGTAGGTCGGGTTAGACGCCCTGTCCCATCAGGTGACTCCGCAACACGTCGCCCGCGGCCGTCGCCTCCGCCGCGTTCACGACGACGATGGCGTCGTCGGCGCCGATGACGCCCCGTTCAGCGAGTTCCCACGCCGCGGCGGCCGCGACGCCCGAGGACGGGTTCATCCCGATGCCCTCGTGTTGGGCGACGGTGACGGCGCTCCCCATCGCGTCGCGGTCCTCGACGGCGACGGCCTCGCCGCCCGTCTCCCGGACCGCGTCGAGCGCGAGGTCCCCGCCCTCCGGGTCGGGGATTTCGATGGCGCCACACACCGTGTCGGGCGTCTCCCAGCGCTCGACCTCTCCCCCGGATTCGAACGCCTCGACGAGGGGCGCACAGCCCGCCGGCTGGGCGGCGTGGAGCGCGGGCGCGTCGTACCCCTCGCCGTCGAGCTCCGCCGCGGCCTTCCGAAGCCCGTACAGCACATCGCCGTGACCGGTCGGCACGACGACGTGGTCGGGGACGCCAACGTCCGCGACAATCTCGTAGAGGAGCGTCTTCGCGCCCTCGTGGACGAGCGGCGAGTCGAACGGGCGGGTGGAGTACCATCCCTCGCGCTCGGGGGCGAACGCCTCGACGGCGTCCGGGTAGCGCCCCTCGACGACGCGCATGTCGCCGCCGTGGACGTTCACCATCGCCTTGTTCACGAACGGCGCGCGGGTCGGGACGACGGCGTGCGATTCCAGTCCCGCACGGGCGGCGTGGGCCGCGAGCGCCTGGCCGGAGCCGCCCGGCGTGGGTATCGCCACGTCCGTCTCGTCCGTCTCGGCGGCCGCCGCGACGGCGAGCGCCTGCCCCCGGTCAGCGAGCGACCCGGAGGGGTTTCGCCCCTCGTCTTTCACGTAGAAGTCCGCGACGCCCGCCTCCGCCGCGAGCGACGGGCAGTCGATGAGCGGAGTATCACCCGGACGCGTACCGCCCGCGTCGCCGGGCCCCACAGGGAGGGGCGCGTGACAGTCCCAGATGCCGCCGGAGACTGGGTCGTCGGCGCCGCCGTCGTACGTCGCGTCGAGACGGCCGCCACAGTCGGCACAGCGCCCCCATCCCTCGGCCGCCTCGCCACAGTCGAGACAGACGAATCCGTCGAAGGCTGCCGTCGTATCCATACCCGAGATGGGGGGAGCCCCGGCAAAACGCTGGCGTTCGTCGCCGGAGTTTATACCGATGGCCCGCCGACGGGAAGGTATGCCCGAGGTGCTGGAGAACCAGCGCGCCGCGACGCGGTTCCGCGTCCTCGTCGAAATCGCCGACCGACAGCCCGCCGTCTCGCAGGGCGAGATAGCCGACGCCATCGGCGTCACGAGCCAGGCCGTCAGCGAGTACATCCGGGAGCTAAAGGAGGAAGGGCTCGTGGAGATGGAAGGTCGCTCGCGCTACCGCATCACCCGCGAGGGCGTCGACTGGCTGTTCCGGCGCGCGGAGGACCTCACCCACTACGCGGACAGAGTGACCGAGGACGTGCTCGGCACGGTGAGCGAGGACGCCGCTATCGCCGTCGAGGCTATCGAACAGGGCGAGACAGTCAGCCTGGAGATGCGCGAGGGGCTACTCCACGCGATTCCGGGCGAGGCGGGCCCCGCGACGGGCGTCGCGACGACGGACGCCGACGCGGGGGGAGACGTTGGCGTCACCGGATTTGAGGGCATCATCGACCTCGAACCCGGCGTCGTCGCCGTCTCACAGGTCCCGCCCGTCCGCTCGGGCGGGAGCAGCGCCGTCGACGCCGGGTCAGTACAGGCAGCGTGCGACGGCGCGGACCTCACGCTCGCGGCGGGTATCGAGGCCGTCGTGGCGCTCCGGAAGGCCGGCATCGAACCCGCAACGGCGTTCGGCGCGGGCGAGGTGGCCGCGGAGGCCGCCTCCAGAGGTTTGGACGTCGCCGTCGTCACGTCCGGCGACGCCGTGGGACGGGTGACCGACCCGCTCCGCGAGGCCGGCGCGGAGTACGAAGTGACGCGGCTCTAATCGAGGGACTCCATCGCCCGCGTGTACGCCTCCTGTATCCGACGAAACGCCTCGTCGCTCCCTCCTCTGTCGGGGTGGACCTCCTTCACCCGTTCTCTGTAGGCCGCCCTGAGTGCCGCCTCGTCGGCGTCCGCGTCGACACCGAGCGCCTCGAACGCCGACACAACACCGTCATCTCGCTCGTTTTCGATATAGCCCGTTCGGCGGCCATCGTCCTTGTCCCCGGGCCCGAACGTCACGTCGGGCGTCTCGAAGGGAAGCCGCGAGCCGAGGTGGCCGCCGGGCATCTCGTGTTCGACCAGCACGGCGTGGGTGCCCGCCGCCTCGATGCGGAAGTACGCCTGCGCGTCGAAGGTGATGGCCACGCCGCGCTCGGGGAGATAGAAGGCGACCGGTTCGCCGGCGACGGCGCGGTCCTCGACGTAGCGCTCGTCGATGCGGGTCAGGTACTGGCGAATCTCGGCGCGGCGCTTCCACTCGCCGGTGTCGCGCTCGTTTCTCCCGACTGGTCGGGTCGGGAAGTAGCGCTCCCCGAGCACGAACAGGGCGGCGAACACGACCGCGAGCGCGCCCGTGGCGAGGAGTCCGACGAGCAGCCACTCGGGTACCGCGAACACGGAATGAATTACGAGTCCGAAAGCAAAAGCCGTGCGCTCGGCTCAGCCGATGTACCGCAGGTCGTCGTCCGCGCCGGCGGCGGCGTTCCCGGTGCTCTCGTCCATCTCCTGAAGCCGGCTCATCACTTCCTCCATCTCCTCGGCGTGGTCTTCGAGACCGGAGAAGTCGACCTCGAAGCCGAGCACGCCCTGGAGCACTTCGAGGACGGCCTGCGCGCTCTTGGGGTCGACGAGATACCCGGACGTCTCGCCCATCAGGCAGGCCGTCCGGAAGCCGCGGCGCTCACCGATGCCCAACAGGAGCCCCGACGTGCCGACGATGCCACCGGAGGGCTCGTCCTCGCTGAACGAGACGCCCGCGTCCGCGAGGGTGTCGTGAAGCCCCTCGTCGGTGTACGCGCCAAGCACGTCGTACTCCTCGACGAGTTCGCCCGTCGGGACGCCGCCCAGCGCGTACACCTCCTCGACGCCGAACTCCTCAGCGACGTCGAGGAAGGCGCCCGTCAGCCGGTAGTGGCCCGGCCCGTCCTGGGCCTGATGGTCGCCGGTGAGAACGAGTAGGTCGCGGCCCTCCGTCTCGACGGCGTAGAACGCGGCGTGCGCGAGCTCCGCGCTCCCGTCGTCGTCGATGGTGACCTGCGGCGGGAAGTGTTCGGTGTACACCCGGCGGACGAGCGTCCCGCCGAGCCCTTCGAGCACGTGTTCGGCCGCGAGTTTGCCGACCTGTCCGACCCCGGGGAGCCCCTCCACGAGCACCGGGTCGTCGAGCGACGCCTCGGCGACCGTTTCGGTCTCGACTTCGTCCATACGGCGTACTGGCGGCCGGACGACATAAGAGCGCGTCGGTCCCCCGGCTCGGGGGTTAGCGCCGCGCTCGGCGGCGGTACTCGCCGTACGGGTCCTCGGGGTTGAACGGTGCGGGCGCGGAGTTGACGGCGTCGGCGCCACAGGACGGACAGGTGTCGGAGAGGGTGTACACGGGGCGCTCGTGTTCGGACTCCCACGCCGAACAGACGTGGATGTCCGATTTCATCCTACGACTCCTCGACCTGCCGCTCGCGGTGGAAGGAAGCGGTGCCGCCGGCGTCGGTCAGGAAATCGGTTGCGCGTTCCGCGCTCGCTTCGAGGGCGTCCTCGGCGGTCTTGTAGTTCGGCGCCTGCACCCGGATGCGGTACTCGGGCGCGCCGACGTACGTCACGTCGAGGTCGACCTCGTCGGGCACTTCGCCGTTGCCTTCCGCGACTTGGAGCGTCTCCCGGACCGTGTCCACGCCGTCGCTGTCCGCGGATTCGAGCGAGAGATACCCCGTGACGGTGACGTAGGGGACGGAGACGTTCTCGCGGGCCGTCTCGACGATGGCGTCGCGTTCGTCCTCGGAGAGGTCGACGTTTTCGAGCGCCTCGTGGCCGTGGATGGCCGACTGCTCGAAGGCGTCGTAGAGGGTCGCGAACTCATCGAGGAGCGCGCCGGCGATGCGGCGGAACTCCTCGTCAGCGATGTCCTCACCGAAGGCGAGTTCGAGCCAGTTGTCCGCCTTCTGCTCGTTCTTCCACTCCTGAATCTTGTCGGAGCGCTGGTGGTCGTTGACGTCCTTCAGCGAGAGGTCAATCTGTTGGGCGTCCGTGTCGACGTCCAGGACCTTACAGACGACCGTCTGGTCGAGGTTGACGTGGTCGCGGATGTTCTTAATCCACCCCGAGGCGACCTCGGAGACGTGGATGAGACCGCGCTTGTCGCGGTACTCCTCTAAGTCCACGAACACGCCGAAGTCCTCGATTTCGTCGACCTTGCCGACGACGAGTTCGCCGGGGTCGGGCCAGCCCTCGTACTGCATTATCGGGACTCGGCTACTTCGACGACCTCGCCGGCGAGTTCAGCCTCGCCGCCGGACGGGGTGGCGAGCGTGGTCCCGCAGACGGCGCATTTCACGGTCGTCGAGGCCTTGCCGAAGACGGTTTGTTCGTTCTCACAATCCGGACACGTGACGGTGATGAAATCTCCTGCCATTATTCCTGGAACTCCAGTCGGCCGGCGCGCCATCCCTCGCGGAGGTGGGCCTTCCCACACTCCGAGCAGCGGTACTTCAGGTCGGTCTTCTTGGTGGGCTTGTCCCCACCGGGCACCTTCGAGAACTTACCGGAGTTCCCGATGGTGGAGGTCTGGCGTTTGTGCTGTCGGCCCTGGACCTTCGTCATCCCGGAGGCGCGACCGCCGCGGACCTTCTCGACCTCGTGTTGGTTGTGTTCGTTACAGTGCGGACAGTACGTGTTGAACCGGCGTGGCATCTGCATAGATAACGTCCTCTTGCCGTCCGGTTACACCGGGGCGCTTAAGAACGGTTCGGATTACGCGTCCGAGAAGCGACCGTCGGGGCGGGCGAACCGTTTTTGTCGTGCCGGAGGACACCCGGAACGATGCCCTCCACCCGACGCCTCGCCGTGCTGGCGCTCGCCACCGCTGTCGCCGCGTTGTTCGCCACGGCCGTCGTCCCCGCCGCTGGCGCACCCCCGCCCGAGCCAATCTCGGCGTTCGAGGACGGACTCGGGGTCGGGGAGTACGGGCCGGACTACCCCGCAACGGACGTGTCGAACGTCACGGTAGATATCTCAGTCGCGGCGAACGGGAGCGCCGCGTGGACGGAGCGCGCGACGCTGACGAACCCCGAGACGGTCGATACATTCCATAGGAACGCCAGCCTGCGGCGGGCCGTCGTCGAACGCCGGTTCGACTACCGGTTCGGCAAACACACGAGCGACCGTCGCTCGAAACTCGTTGACGACGCGCTCGTCGTCACGTATCGCACCGACGACCGGGTCACGCGCGGTCCGGGCGGCGGCGTCGTGTTCGGGACACTCGCGCCGTACAGGAACAACTACTACCCGGGCGCGGCGACGGTGACCATCCGGCCGCCGTCGGGGTACGGCGCCGTCGATTACCCCTCCGTGTTCGTCGACACCGGCGACCACCTGCGCTGGGATAACTCGACGGGCGAGGGCCGGGCGGGCGTCCAGGGCGCCGTGGCGACGTTCGAACCGGACGACGAGCCCGCGCCCGCGCTGCGGGCGTCGCTCGCACACGTCGCCGTCTACGGGCCGCCGACGCTTCGCACCGCCGTCGGCTACACGGCGCTGTTCGGGGTGCCGCTCGGCCTACTCGTCGGCGGGGCCTCGGCGTTCGCGTTCCGACGCCGGCGGGCCATCGTCGCCGCGCCGGCCGTCGCCGCGCTGGTCGGCGTCGCCGCGTTCGTCGGGCAGTATCCGGTCCTCAACAGGGGGTTCGCGCGCTACGTTCTCACGAACGGGGCCGTGTATCTCGGCCTGCCCGCGGCGGCGCTCGCGGCCGCCGGCGTCGGTCTCTACGCCGTCGCGTGGCGCCGGTAGGAGTGCGAAACGTTTACTCCGACTCCCACAGAAGGGCGCGTATGAAGCGGCTCATCATCCACGGCAACCCCGGCGTCCGCAAGGACGGCATCATCGAGTACGACGGGGGGGAGAAGGTCCTCTTCCAGGTCTCCCGACAGGGCGACTGGCACGGTCCCGACCGGGCCCAACTGTGGTGTGTCATCGGTGACGAGGAAGAGCGCGAGGACTACGAGAAGCGCAACTACATCCCCCACTGGCTCGACGTGGAGACCATCGACGCCGAGGACGTCGATATCATCAAGGCGAAAAGCGAAACCGCGGTGTAGCTCCTCGCAGAACAGTTTTCACAGCGCCGACTGGTCCACGCCGTATATTCTGACGCTCCCGGACTCGTGGGCGAGTTCGAGTCCCGGCTCGCCGCTGGGGTCGAACGACCCGTAGCGCTCGCGCTCTATCGGCCCGTAGTAGATGTAGCGCACGTCGTACTTCACGAGTATCTCCGCGCGCGTCGCCGCGCTGCCGTTGTACAACTGCTCGACGTCGTCGACCCGTTGGTCGTAGGCGTCCCCGCCCTGATAGTCGGCGGCGTGTCCCCAGCCGGCGATGGTGGGGAGCCCGGTCAGCGACGACGCGGGGCTCTGCCACTGGTAGATGTGTACCCCGGGCGCGGACGCGATGTGGGGCCGCCCCGAGCGGTCGTTCAGCCACGCGATGGCGGCCGCCTCCTCGGGGTGGTCGGACTCCACGAACGCCATCGCGTCGAGGGAGGGGTCGTCCGCGCCGTCGAAGTGTCCCGCGAGGGCGACGACGCCGTACACGGAGAGCAGGCAGACGAGGACGGCGACGGCGACGGCGCGTATTCGACTGCGGGTGACCGGGTCCGCCGGGACGATGGCATCGGGAGGGATGTCGGGGACCCCCCTGACAGGCGCGTACAGGTGGACGACGGCGGCGAGCGCGGCGCCGCCCGCGACGGACCAGAGGACCCACACCTGTGCGTACGTCTTGAACACGGTGTTGAACCGCCCCGGCCCGGCGCCGGCGCTGAGATAGACGAGTTCGACGAGGAGGACGAGCCCCGTGCCGCCGAGAATCAACACCGTCTCGTAGCCGGCGTCGCCGCGCCGGAGGAGATACCAACAGACGACCAGGAGGGGGATGAAAACGAACAGCGCCGCGAACCCGACGTACGCGCCAACCGGGAGCGCGAGCGCCCAGAGGAGCGCGACGACGGCGGCGCGGCGCCCGTCGTTTGCCACGTCGGCAAGGTAGCGCGCGAAGATTGCGAGGAAGCCGCCGTGAACGAGCAACAGCGCGAGCGCGCCGGAGCGCTCCGGGAGGAAGGAAAGCGAACGACTGCTCTCGGAGGCCAACAGGACGTTCGGCACGAAGGGCGCGACGGCGAGAATCGCGCCGACGGCGACGACGCCGGCGACGAGGACGCCCGAGACGGGGCGGAGCGCCTCCCGCACGGGACGGGAGAGCGCGTCTATCCGCGCGGCGACGCGCTCGGGGAGCAGCGACCAGGCCGGCGCGGGCGCGAACGTCACGGCGAGGCCGACGACGCCGAGCGCGGCGGGGAGGCTCCACGTGTTCATCACCGCGACCATCCCGGCGGCGAGCGCCGCGAACGCGAGCGTGCCGACTCGCCGGCGCGTGTGCCCGCGCGGCGTCCGGTAGTAGGCGAACGCCGCGGCGGCGACGAGGACCATCGCGACGGGGCTCAGCATGTGGCCGTGTAAGTCGCCGTTCAGGTAGGCGAACAGCGGGAACTCGTTTATCGTGCCGGGGATGACGCGGCTCGCGTCCCAATACGAGAAGTCCGAGAGCGACACCGTCACCGACTCCCACCGGAGGGCGACGGCGTTGGCGATGCCCGAGGTGAACCCCTCGGGGAGAAAGCCCATCAGGAACCGGAACGACGTGAACAGGTTGGACGCGAAGCCGAAGAGGAACGCGCCGGCGAGCCCCGCCGTCCGGGTCGGCAGGCTCCGCGCGTCCGCGAGGGCGGCCGCCAACCCGTACACGGCGACGACCTCAGTCGCGTAGAAGCCGGCGAGCGCGAGGTTGTAGGCGTACCGGCCGGGCGTCGCCGTCAGCTCCGTGAGCGTCGCCGCGACGAGGTGGCCGCCGTAGTAGTACTTCACCGACTCGCCGGCGAACCACATCGACTCGGGGGGGAGGCTGTCGGCGCGCAACAGGCTCTTGAGGAGGCCGAAGTCGAGGAACTTCTCCCCGCCGCCCGGGTACGCCGCGGGTTCGACGGCACGGATGGCGAGCAGGAACGCGAACGCCGCGAGGAAGACGAGCGCCGCGTCGCGGTAGCCGCGACTGTCGAACAACCCGCCGAATCTGGTCGCGAGCGCGGAGAGCGCGGCGACGACGAGGGTGGCGAACACCGCGGTGACCGGCCCGAAGGTGACCTGTCCGACCCAGTAGACGGGGAAGAAGAGCAACAGGAAGGAGAGCGGGAAGGAGAGCGCCGCGGCGGCGGTAGGGGGGACGGGGCGGAGGAGGAGGGAGGTGAGCGGGAACGTCGCGGCCGCCAACAGCAGGTAGACGGCCGCCCAGAGCGCGACGAGGCCGTATTCCATGCGATTGAGATGCGACGGGGTTCGTAAAACGTTGCTGTTATTCACCCGCATAGGGACCGACACTGGCCCCACCGGCCCGGACACGACGGCGCCCAAGCGGGGGACACACACCCACAAGCGCCGTCCGAATCACAACCCTTATCCAGGGGACGGCGCTACGTTTTGCCAGCGGGATGGGATAGCCAGGAGATTCCGCCGGGCTCATAACCCGGAGATCGGTAGTTCAAATCTACCTCCCGCTACTTCTCCTGACGACGCGAGCGCGAAGCGTCGAATCGTCGCACACCAGAATCGGAGTGGTATCTACGCCCCGTTCTCGGCCCGCGGCAATTTCACGACGAACGTCGCGCCCCGCGGTTCGTTGTCCTCAATCCACACCTCGCCGGCGTAGCCGCGAACGAGCGTCCCGACGAGCGCGAGGCCTCCGCTCGACGTGTACTCGTCCGGTTCGAACACGGTCGGCTTTATCGCGTCCGGGATGCCCGGGCCGTTGTCGTGGACCGACAGGCGGACCGCGTCGGCCCCAGTCTCCACGGCGATAGTGACCTCCGGGTTCGCGGCGTCGTTGTGCTCAACGGCGTTCTCCAGCAGGTTGTCCACGACGGACCGCACGCCGGCGTTCGCGACGACGAACGCCTCCGCCGGGAGGTCCGTCGCCACGGGCACGCCAAACGTGTCCTCCGTGCGAGCAGCGAGTTCGGTAACTATCGGGACGAGGTCTACCGGTTCGAGGTCGGGGTCACCGACGAGCGTGTCCGAAATCACCCGGCTGGTCTCGATGCGCGTGATTGCCTCCCCGGTCTTGTCAGCGATGACCTCGGGGTCGCCGCCGCCGGCGGTGGCGTCACCGAGCGACTCGACGAGGAGGTCCGCGTGGCCCTGAATCACGCTCAGGTCGTTCTGAAGGTCGTGTCGGATGAGGTCGTTCGTGAAGGCGAGCGCGTTCCTGACCGCGCGCGCCCGCCCGGCCTCCGTGTGCGCTCTGGCATTGTAGTATCCCGCCACAAACCCGGCGATACCTCCTGATTCGACAACGACCAGCAACAGAAACAGGGGCTCCGAGACGTGGCGCGCTTCGGCTATCTGGACGAGAAGCGTCGCGCCGACGACGGCGCTGAAGAGGAACGCGCCGGTGAGGCTCCAAACGGAGACGGTCCAGTAGCCCCGAGGGGAGATGTCGGTCCCGAACAGTCGATAGCCGGCGTATACGAGCCCGAGCGCCGGAGTGGCGTCGAGAAACAGCGCGAGCAGCGGCCAGGTGAGTTCGTTCAACGCGAAGAGTTCCCGCGTGTGATGGACCACAGCGACGAGGAACAGGGCCGCTCCCATCGCGACGACGAACAGCGGCGATATCGACCAGAGCCGACTGCGGTCCATACCCGTTCTACCGGGGACCCCCTGTTTAGCGTTCCGACCACCGTCGCGCGACGGTAGGGGGTACATCGCCCCACTCATCGCTCGGGAGTCGAGCGAGCGCTAAACACGCTTCGAGAACTGGGTGGATCCGGTGTGGGACGCTATCCGTCGCCGTCCGGGTCGGTGATGCGGACTTCGCCGTCCTCGACGACGACGTTGATGAGCGTCTTCACGGACTTCTCCGCGCCGAGGTTGCTGCCGCCGTCTTCCTTTTTGATGACCGCCACGGAGTCGACCACGTCGGCGCCGATGTGTTCGAGCGCGTCGATGATGGCGTCGAGCGTGCCGCCCGTCGAGAGCACGTCGTCGAGGAGGAGGACGCGGTCGCCCTCGTACACATCGTTGACGTACATGTCGTTCTCGGAGTAGCCCGTCTCCTGAGCGAGAGAGACCTCGCCTTCGAGGCCGTACTCGCGCTTTCGGATGACGACGAGGGGGATGTCCGTCATCAGCGAGACGGCGGTGGAGATGTGGATGCCCATCGCCGCGGGCGTGACGATTTTGTCCACATCCTCCAGCTCGGCCTTGCGGATGATGCCGATGACTATCTCCCGGAGGAGGCCGGGTTCGAGCATCGGTACGCCGTCGCTGATGGGGTGAACGAAGTACTGGTAGCCGTTTTTCTCGATAATCGGCGCGTCGAGCAGCGACTGCTCCAACCGTTCCATGTCGGCGGTACGGAGAGGAGCGGATAAAACCCCACGGATACCGTCGGACGGCCGGGTTTATACGGCGGGAAGGGGATACGGAGGTATGGCACGGTGGGTCATCCCCGAGTACGAGAACCGCCTGGCGGCGGTGTTCGTCGTCGTGAGCCTCCTCACCCCGTGGAGCGTGTCCCGTCTCGTCGTCCAGGGCGGGTCGATGGTGTTGACGTACGTCCGCTGGCCGTTCGTTCAGTGGCGGCGTGCGGCCGTCCAGGGCGGCGCGGGGTCGCGCTGGATGACCCCGCTCGGCGCCTACGAGTTCCAGACCACGAGCGCGGGCCCGACGCCGCTGGCCGACGCGTACGCGGTGTGGGGCGTGGCGGCGCTGTGTTTCGCGCTCACGCTCTGTCTCGCGGTTGCGCTCCTCGTCGACGAGGAGTGGGTGGCCGAACGCACGGCGCGCTTCTTCGAGCGCCGCCCGGGCCCGGTGGTCGGCGCGTTGCTCCTCCTCGACGGCGTCGTCTTCCTCGTCGCCACTGTCGGCATCTACCTCCGCGGCGCGGACGGCATCACGCTCCCGCTGGGCGCCCTGTTCATGCTCCTCTTCGGCGCGGTGTTGCTGACGAACGGTGAAAACTGAACGGGCGTCCAATTGGAACAGGACACAGGCGGGTGCCGGGGCGCTGAGCCTCGTGTTTGGGAAGGGTTAAGTCGGGTCCGTCCGGGTTTTCACGACGTGCAACTGACCTTCGAAACAGTAGCGGCGCTCGTCGCGCTCCCCTTCCTCGCGGCGGCGGCGACGCCGCTGGTTTTCCGGGTCCTCGGCGAGCGCACCAGCTACTACGCGGCCGCGGTGGCGGCCGTCTGCTTCGCGCTCGTTGCGGGTCAGTACGGGAATCACGGCGTCGCCTCGATGGCGTGGGTGCCGGCCTACGATGTGTCCCTCGCCTTCTACGTCGACGGTCTCGCCCTGTTGGTGGGGCTGTTGGCGAGCGGCGTCGGCGTCCTCGTCTTCGTCTACTCCGGCGGCTACATGCACGGGGAGCCAGCGCAGTCGAAGTACTACGCGACCCTGCTGGCCTTCATGGGGTCGATGCTCGGCGTGGCGTTCGCCGCCGACCTCGTCGCCCTGTTCGTCTTCTGGGAGCTGACGAGCGTCTGCTCCTTTGTCCTCATCGGCCACTACACCGGGCAGGCGAGTTCGAGATACGCCGCCCGGAAGTCGATGCTCATCACCGTCGGCGGCGGGCTGTTCATGCTCGCGGGCTTCCTCCTGCTCGCGGACGCGACGGGCACCTTCTCGCTGGCGGCCCTGCTCGAACATCCCGCGGAGACCCACGCCGCGCTCACCGAGGCGGGCCTCCTCGTCCCCGTCGTCGGTCTGGTTGGCATCGGTGCCGCCGCGAAATCGGCGCAGTGGCCGCTTCACATCTGGCTGCCGAACGCGATGGAGGCGCCCACGCCCGTTTCGGCGTTCCTCCACTCCGCGACGATGGTGAAGGCCGGCGTCTATCTGCTCGGACGGGTTCGCCCGTTCCTCGTCGGGACGGAGTGGGAACTCGCCTTCGTCGCGCTCGGACTCGTGACGATGACCGTCGCCGCGATGCTCGCGGTGGGCGCGACGGACATCAAGGAACTGCTGGCCTACTCGACGGCCTCGCATCTCGGCCTCATCGTCGCCGGCTTCGGCTTCGCGTCCCATTACGGCGCGGAGACCGGCGCCTTCCACATCCTCAACCACGCGGCGTTCAAGGCCGCGCTGTTCCTCGTCGCCGGCATCATCGCCCACGAGGCCGGCACGCGGAAAATCGACGAGCTCGGCGGGCTAGCGCGCGACCTCCCGATAACCGCCGCCGTCACGGCGGTCGCGGCGCTCGGGATGGCCGGCGTTCCCCCCTTCAACGGGTTCTACTCCAAGGAGTTCCTCTTCGAGGCGGCCTACGACGCCGCGCACACGATGGGCGGCGTCTGGTGGCTCGCGCCCGCCATCGCGGTGTTCGGCTCCGTCTTCACGTTCCTCTACTCGATTCGGTTCCTGATGCTGTTCTTCGGGGAGAAACCCGACGGATTGGGCGACGTCCACCGACCGCCGCTCGCAATGCTCGTGCCGCCCGTCCTGTTGGCGCTCCTCGCGGGCGCCATCGGGCTGGGCGGGATAACGGGCGCGCTCGACGTGCCGCTCGCGCCCGTCGAGAACTTCGTCGGAGAGGTCGTCACGGCCGTGAGCGGCCACGGCGGCGAGGAGGCGTTCCACTACTACGTTCCGACCCACGTCACCCCGGCGCTCGCGATGAGCGGTCTCACCATCGCGCTCGGCCTCGCGGCGTACACGGTGTACGACCGACTACACGCCCTCGTGAACGCGCTCACGACGGGGCCGGCGCGGGCGAACTGGTGGTACGACGGCGCCGTCGACGGCGTCACCGCGCTCTCGGAGGCGGTTACCCCCCGCATCGCAAACGGCCTCCTGCGGACGTACGCGACGTGGGCGCTCGGCGGCGCCGCCGTGCTGACGCTCGCCGCCTACCTCTCCGCGGGCGTCTCGTTGCCGGCGTTCACGGGCATCGCGCTCGACACGCCGCTGGTCGTCGTCTCAGTCGTCGCCGCGGGCGCCGCGGCGGCGGTGTTGCTGGCCGACTCCCACGTCGCGGGCGTCCTCACGCTCTCGATTCTCGGCTTCATGGTCGCCATCGTCTACATCGTGGCGAGCGCGCCCGACCTCGCGTTGACCCAGCTCGTCGTCGAGACGCTCACGCTTGTCATCTTCCTGATGGTGCTCGACAAACTCCCCTCGTGGTACGGGGGGACCGAGCGCTTCCGGTCGATACGGGACGCCGGGCTCTCCGTGCTGGTCGGCGCGACGGTGACGGTCACCGTGCTGCTGGCGACTGCCGGCGGGCGCCCC
>Ga0207719_100117_pt1 | contig 65293 bp, 77 predicted proteins | sample A23P1SouthBayCA_2_FD_187279 | JGI IMG/M metagenome (GOLD analysis project Ga0207719, IMG submission 187279) | Aerobic enrichment media microbial communities from Eden Landing Ponds, California, USA - A23 P3 (3) (SPAdes) | ecosystem: Environmental > Aquatic > Marine > Unclassified | place...
CCCCCCGCCGATAGCCGGGCTGTTCACGTTCGCGGCGCTCGCCGGGGCTGGCTTCCTGGCGACCGAAAGCGCCGTCGCCGCCGTCGTCGCCGGCGCGCTCTCCGGCAGCGGGACGTATCTGATGCTCCCCTACTTCATTCGCCGGGCCGCGGTCCAGAACGGAGAACTCTCAGAGGACGACCTCGGCGGCGAGGAGAACCTCGCCCGTGGCGGCCTCCACCCCGGCGCGGCGGGCTACGCCTTCTCGACCGCCGGTATGGTCGTCATCGCCCTCATGTTCGTCTTCGAGGACCCGCTGATCGCCATCCCCGCCGGGGTCGCGCTCCCGGTCCTCGAGTACGCGGTCCTCTCGCGGGTCCTCCCGCGGTGAGGGGATCGAGGGGTCACTCCGCCGCGGAAACGTCCCCGTCGAGCGACTCGGCGTCCCCGTCGAGCGACTCGGCGTCCCCGTCGAGCGACTCGGCGTCCCCGTCGAACGACCCAGCGTCCCCATCGAGCGACCCAGCGTCCCCGTCAAGCGACCCAGCGTCCCCATCGAGCACGTCCGCGAGCGGGACGGCGTCGGCCCACGCGGCCTCGAAACAGTCCGCGAGCCGTGCGGCCAGGTCCGCGTCGTGGAGGTCGATGACGCCCAGTCGCTCGCCCCGCTCCAGGGGGTGTGGCACGTGGAAACAGACCCGCTCGTCGTCGATGAGGTCGAACGTCGCTCCGAGGTCGGTCGTCACGCGGAACTCGCCGGCGTCGAGGTACTCACGGGCCGCGGGCGGGGCCCCTTCGAGCATCGACGCGTGGACGAGACACTGGACGGCCGCGTCGCCGGCCGTCTCGAAGTAGGGTTCGACCTCGGGTTCGTAGCGCTCCCACGGCGCCGCGGCGTAGGGGCGGGCCATCGCCGACCGCACACGGTCGGCGGCCTCGTCGAACACCTCGCCACAGAGGGTAACGGCCGTCTCGCCGCCCAGCGGCGCGGTCCAGAAGCGGCTCTCGGTCGGGCGGTCGGCGGCCAGTTCCGGCCCCACTTCGGCGGCCACGTCGGCGTAGCGCTCGGCCCGCGCGTCGAGTTCGCGCCGGCGCTCGGCGAGCAGGCGCTCGGACACGGTTTCGGGGTCGACTGCCGTGTAAGTCGTCGGATCGGTCCCCGTCGACCGGACCAGGTCGCGGGCCGTCAGTCCGTTGAGCACGTCGTAGATGCGCCCCTGCGGGACGCCGCTCTGAGCGGAGACGGTCCGCGCGGTGGCCGACCCGAGCGAGAGCAGGGCGCGGTAGGCCTTCTCCTCGTAGCTCGATAGCCCCAGTTCCCCCAGTTTCGACATGGCCGCCGCTGGGAGCGGCGCGGGCAAAAGCCCACGGGAAACGCGGGGCAAGTGGCACGGCGTTCGGGAAGCGGTTTGTCGCCCCCACCGGAGATCCGGGTATGCGACCGACGCTCGCGCTCACACTCGCCATCGTCTCGGAGGTGGCCGGCACCGCCGCGCTGAAAGCCAGCGACGGCTTCACCGACCCCGTCGCCGGCGCCGTCGTCGCCGTCGGCTACGGCGGCGCCTTCTACCTGTTGAGCCTCGCGCTGACGGATCTCCCGGTCGGGTTCGTCTACGCGACGTGGTCAGGAGTCGGCATCTGTGGTGCGGTCCTGGTCGGCCTTTTCCTCTTCGACGAGCGTATCGACCTCGCGGCGCTCGTCGGTCTGGCGCTGATCGTCGCCGGTGTCGTCGTGCTGAGTACGTACTCGTCGGCGTACTCGCCGGCACACTAAAAAACGGGACAAAGCGCGGTCGGCCCTTACTTCATGTCCTGCAGGCGAGCGACGAGGTCGTCGGCGTCGTCGGCGCCCTCGACGCTGACTTCGCCCTCGTGGTCGTGTTCGTGGACGTTGACGGCGTCGTCCTCGTCGTAGTCGGCGTCGTCACTCTGGTTCTCCTGCTCGGATTCATCGTAGCTCCCAAAGCCCATAGTGAAGGTATATAGTGGAATCACAGGCATAAGCAGTGCGGTCGGAACGCGCTCTGAACCGTGTGATCGAGGCACACAGAGGCGATGCGGCGGGATCGACGGTGGCGCCCGACCGCTCACGGCGGGGGAAGTCAATCGCGGGGACACATGTTCTGTGCGGTGTAGACGTACTGTCCCGTAATGTACACGCCGGCGCCGAGGCGGCCGTCGCGGTCTTCGAGGAGCGCGCTCTTGTGCGGTGGGGAGTGCATGAACTGCTTCAGGATCCATCGGGCCATCGTCTCGTCCGGGTCGTCGGTCATCGCCGTCTGCCAGTGGTCTTTCCCCTCGATGTATATCGGCGTCTTCGCGATGTTCTGGGACATCCCGCCGCAGTCGTCGCGGTTCATGTCCACCGAGTACCACTCCCAGAACTCCTTCCCGCCGGGAGTGTCGTGTGCGAAGTAGTCGTTGACCTCCATGTGACGGTCGTGTGCGCGACCCGCGCTCGCTAGTGGTTCGTCGCTCCCCCACGCCGGCATGTCCAGGTTTTCGTCCAGCGTGTACATCTCCAGCTCCGCGTCGGTGAGTCGTCCGGTCCGAATGTCGTTCAGCTCCCGATACATCTCGGCTTCGACCGCCGCGCTATCGATCGACTCGCCGTAGACGGCCCAGTCCGGCAGATCGGTGGTCGTCGCTCCGGGGTCGTCCGGATGGACATCTAACGGCCCCGTCGTCGGCGTGGGCGTCGGTGTCGGGGTCGGCGTGGGCGTTGGCGTCGCCGTGGGTGTTGGGGTGGGCGTTGGCGTCGCCGTGGGTGTTGGTGTCGGAGTGAGCGTGGCCGTCGGTGTCGAGGTGGCTGTCGGAGTTGGCGTCGCCGTGGGCGTTCCCGTCGGCGTGGGCGTCGCCGTCGGCGTCGCTGTCGGCGTTATCGTCTCCACGTCGGTCGGTATCAGGGTCGACCCGGAGTCGTCAGTCGGCGTCCCGGTTGAGGAGTTTCGCGGCGGTACAGTAGTCCGGGGAACCCCCGTGGTCCCGGGAGGAGCGGTCCCGTCCCGGGACGTGGGCGTCTCGGAACCGGGGGGTTCAGTCGTGGCCGGCGTCGCGAGGGCAGCGGCGGGACGGGACGGCGTGGCCGGTGTCGTCGAGTACTTCGTGTCCTGTTCGGACGCCGAATCGGTGAGGGAACCGAGAACCGGCGTCCCGGGCGGCACAGTGACCACACCGGCCACGGTGAGTGCCGTCGTGATTCCGACGACGAGTACCACCAAGAGCAGGATGGCTCCGAGGCCGATGCCCGCGTTCTCGTCGTTCATCGAAATCCCCGCCACCGCGAGTCGTGACGCGGGAAACGAACAGCCACGGCGGGCCGTGCGCGGGCGTGTTCCCCTCGCCAGTCCATACACTACGCCTCTCCTACATCGAGAAAAAGATTCGCACCACGGTAGCAGTCGCGAGTATTCGGCGTGCCAGGGAGCGAGAGCGACACCGGTCGGATCGAGTCCGTCCGGTCCGGTCGCCACCACTCAGAGGGTCGTGGCGGCGTCGAGCGTGATGTCGATAGCGCGAGCGACGTTGTTTTTCGCCTTGTCGGGCAGTTCCTCGCCCTCGGTTTCGCCTTTCTGGGTGCCCTCGACGAGGTTGCCGTCGACGGTGCAGATGGCGCCGGCGCGCAGGCCCTTCCGGCGGGCGAGGGTGAACAGGGCCGCGGCCTCCATCTCGACGGCGAGGATGCCCGCGCGCTCCCAGTCTCGCACGTACTCGTCGGTTTCGGCGTAGAAGGCGTCGTCCGAGGCGATGGGACCGACGTGAACGTCCTCATCGTTCGCTTCCGCGCCGTCGACCAGCGCCGAAAGCACCTCGTAGTCCGGCACCGCGGGGTACTCGACGGCCTCGTAGCGCTTGGTCGTCCCCTCGTTTTTCGCGGCGCCGGTCGCGACGACCATGTCACCGATCTCGATGTCCGATTGCAGGGCGCCCGTGGTGCCGACGCGGACGAACGTCTCGACGCCGACGTTCGCGAGTTCCTCGACGGCGATGGTCGCCGAGGGACAGCCGATCCCTGTCGAGCAGATTGTCAGGTCGCGGCCCTCGTAGGTCGCGTTGACGAGTTTGTACTCGCGGTTCTGGGCGACTTCGGTCGCCTCGTTGCAGTGGTCGGCGATGCGGTCGACGCGGCCCGGGTCGCCCGGAACCAGCGCGATGTCGTGGACGTCGCCCTCTTCGACGAGCAGGTGTGGCTGTTTCGCCATACCGAGCCTGGAACCGCCGCCGCCAAAACGGTACCCGTTGACGCCCCCCGCACCCGCGTTCGGCCGCGTCGGTCGTCTCCGGAGTGCTCCGGAGCGCTCCCGAACACTCGACAGTTCCCCGTCGGTCTCGGGCCCCGAACGGGGGTGCATTTCGGGAGCGACCGCGGGTCCGATCCCGGTAGTCTGGAGGGCGCTAGAGCGGGTTGCAGGGGAAGGGAGGGGGTTGCAGAGGGAAGGAAAAGGGTTGCAGAGGGAAGGGCCAGGGAGAGCCCCCGCCGTTCGCGTCAGGCCGCGAGGAGGAACAGGTAGAGGTTGTTCGCGGCGGGGCCGACGCCGACGGCGGCGACGAACGCCAGCGCGAGGTTCCCCTCGGTCGGTTCGTCTTCGACGTAGTCGGCGAGCACGATGACCACCGCGGAGGCGACGACGAGTTTGACGACGACGAACAGCCACCCGCGGCCGAGGTACGGCTCGGTCGGCAGGTCACCGGCGAAATTCATGATGTGAGCGGGCAGCGGCGTGCGCTCGCCGGTACCGATGATGTCGATGCCGAGCGCCGTCGAGACGCCGTCGAGCGCGTGTGCGTAGACGACGAACGGGCCGGCGAGGCCGACGCGCGAGACGGCCGCAGTAAAGCGGAAGGTCAGCGCGTAGTACCACGGCGCGGTGACGACGGCGGCGCCGAGAAAGCCCACGACCGGCCAGACGTACTGATGGGTCGGGACGCCGGCCCTGACCGCCTCGACGTAGGCGAAGACTGTCAGCGCCGCGACGAGGACGGCACCGGAGAGCGCGAGATAGCGGGTGACCAGGCCCGGGTCGTCACGGGCCTGCGCGCGGAGGGCGGCGACGATCCAGACGGCGCCGGCGAGGACGAACGTCGCCACGTAGACGGCGGGCGCGGCAGCGAAGGGCTCGACGACCGCCGGGACCGAACCGTGCTGATAGAGCGCGTGGACGGCGCCGCCGGTGACCATCCACGGCGCGAACGCGAGCACCTGGCGTCGGCTCACCGGCGGCGAGAGGACTGAGAGCCAGCCCACGACGGCCAGTGACCCGACGACGAGGACGGCCGCATAGGGCAGCGGCGGCACCACCAGCCCGCTCGGGAGCACCTGCATACCCGGTTTGCGCGCCGGAAGCCAGGTAACCGTTCCGGTCGCCAGGGGTGGCGGGTGTAGTTCCGGTCCCGCGTTCGAGTTGGCGAGCGCGGGGCCGATCCCCCGTTCGAGTACCGGAGCGTACTCGCGTGGCGGTGGCGTTTTTGTACCGCGGGGCCTTGGTCGCGGTATGGACACCGACGCCGACGCGGCCGCGGTGACGGGGCGGATCGAACACACCGTCCTCGGGCCGGAGACGACACCCGACGACGTCATCGCGGTCCTCGACGTGGCCATCGAGTACGGCCTGCGCGCCTGCATCCCGCCGTGTTACCTCGAACTGGCTGACGGCTACGCGCCAACGGTCCCGCTGGCGACCGTCGTGGGCTTCCCCCACGGGCAAAACACCACGAGCGCGAAATGCGACGAGGCCGCCGACGCCTGGGACGCCGGCGCCGACGAGATCGATATGGTGCTCAACGTCGGTCGCCTGCGCGCCGGCGAGGACGGGGCGGTCCGCGAGGAGATCGAGGAGGTCGTCGCCGCCGTGCCCATCCCGGTGAAGGTCATCGTCGAGACGCCGCTGCTCTCCGAGGCGGAGAAACGCCGCGCCGCCGAACTGGTCGCCGACGCCGACGCCGACTTCCTCAAGACCGCCACCGGATTCTCCGACGGCGGCGCCACCGTACCCGACGTGGAACTCCTCGCGGAGTACCTGCCGGTCAAAGCCAGCGGCGGCATCGGCTCGTGGGCCGACGCGAAGGCGATGTTCGACGCCGGCGCCGAGCGCATCGGCGCGTCCAGCGGTGACGCCATCGCCCGGGAGTTCCTCGAAGGGCGGGCTGGCGCCGACCGGGAGTCGGTCGGGAACGGCGAGTACTGAGTCCGGATCGCGGGCGCTCGGCGCCGAAAGGGGAGTCCGGACCGCTCTCAGAGGATGAGTGCCTCGCCGTCGACCAGGTGTTCGGCGGCCACATCGGAGTTTATCTCGATGCCCAGGCCGGGGCCCTGCGGGAGGTCGATCGAGCCGTCCTCGATGATCGGGCCGGACTCGCCGGTCCGGGAGACGAGATCCTCGAAGAAGGGCACGTCGAAGGCGTGGTACTCCAGGGCGACGAAGTTCGGAACCGACGCGGCGACGTGGGCGGAGGCGACCGTTCCGACCGGCCCCTGGATGTTGTGTGCGGCGATAGGGATCCCCTCCAGGTCACACAGCGCGGCGATCCGCTGGAAGTCCCGCGGGCCACCGCAGTTGTGCAGGTCCGGCGCGGCCACGTCCATCCCCTCGGCGTCCAACATCTGCTTGAACTCGCCGGGGTCGGCGAGGTTCTCGCCGGTCATGATCGGACAGGAGGTGGCCTCCCGCACGCGCCGGTGGGCGCCGTACTTGTGCGGCGGGACGGGGTCTTCGAGCCACGCCAGGTCGTACGGTTCGAGTTTCTCGGCGAGGCGGGTGGCCGTCTCCACGGTAAAATTCCAGTGCAGGTCGAACCCAAGGTCCACGTCGTAGCCGACCTCGTCGCGGACGGCCTCGACCAGGGCGGCCTTGTGCTCGATAGCGGCGTTGTCCAGCCGCCGCGCGGGGGTGTCCACGTCGGCGTGGGTCCGCACGTCGAGGTCGAATTTCAGCGCATCGAAGCCAGCGTCGACCACCTCGCGGGCAGCCTCGGCGTAGGATTCGGGCGTGTACACGTCGCGGGGGTCGACGGTCCCGGACTGGGCCTCGCCGAGTGACTCGCCGCCGTGAGTGTCACAGTAGACCCGCACCGAGTCGCGGTAAACGCCGCCCAGCAGTTCGTAGACCGGTACGTCGAGCAGTTTCCCCTTGATGTCCCACAGCGCCATCTCGACGCCGGGGCCGGGCTCCCACATCACGTCGCGCAGGCGATTGATATCCAGCGGGTTCTCACCCTCCAGTCGGCCGGGATCCTGGGGTCCGTCGCCGTGGACCGCGCCGATACCGGTGATCCCGGCGTCCGTCTCGACTTTCACGATGCCCCACTGGAAGTTCGCCTGCAGGACCATCGTCGAGATGTCCGTGATGGCGATGTCCCGTTCGGGGGGTCGGCCCGTGTCGTCCATCGTGTGGTCCATCCACGGGACGCCGCCGCCCGGCGGGATGACGTACTCCGGTGTCTCGTCGTCTGGCATACCGGCAGGTCGTACACTGCCTTGTTGAAGCTTCGAGAAACGGCGAACGGTTCCGGATCCGATCGCGAACGAGCAGCCCTGCTCGCGACGCTACGAAACGGAAGCGCCGCCGAGAGTTTAAATCGGAACACGCGCAACTATGTAGTGATGGCCATGAAGACGATTTCGCTCGACGAGGAGGCCTACGAGCGGCTCGCAGCCGAAAAGCGCGAAGGGGAGAGCTTTAGCGACGTCGTCAAACGACTCGCGGGCGAGCGGTCCTGGAGCGAAGTCGCCGGGATCTGGGCTGATGACGCCGACGACCTCGAGGACGCTATCGAGGCGGGGCGAGAGCGGTCACGGGAACGTCGCGATCGATTGAGCGATACCGTGGATGAATGATCCAAGACACGTCGTTTCTCGTCGATATCCTCGCTGGCAATGAGGCGGCATTGGAACTCCTCGACCGGATAGAGGACAACGGCAGACCTGAGAGGGTGTCGTCGGTGACGGTGCTCGAACTCTACGAAGGTGTCGAACGGTCAGACAGGCCTGACGACGAGAAACAGGCCGTACTGGACGTGCTCGACTCAAAAACTGTGCTCTCCGCGAACCACGACATCATGCGCCGTGCCGGTCGTCTCTCGGGACGTCATAGGGGAGCCGATAGACCGCGAGGACTGTATTATCGCGGCGACCGCGATTGCCGAGAACGAACCCGTCGTGACGAGAAATGCCGGCCACTTCGAGCGAATATCCGGTCTCGATGTCCGGACGTACTGAGCGACCTTCGCACCTGTTCGAGAGAAAAACGAGTTGCCCGTCAGTGCCCCGCGTCGTGCGGATTGAGTTCGGTGCCGTACTGCTCGGCGTGGTCCGCGTACTCGATGAACCGGGGCGCGTCGGGGTCGAAGGGCCGTTTCAGCGCTTCGAAGGCCTTCTTTTTGTCCCAGCCCTGGAGCTTGCCGACCGCCGAGCGGTCCTCGAGGTCGTGGTGGTCGAGGACGGGCGCGGTGGTCTCCCAGGCGTCCAGGCCCTGCTCGGTCCGGACGATGACCGAGGAGTACTCGTCGCTGGAGCCGACGGAGCCCACAGTCAAATCGGCACAGAAGCCCGTGAAGTCGGCACACTCGTCACAGCCTTTCAGGGCGGCGTCGTGGAAGTTCTCGATGTCCTCTTCGAGGATCATCTCGTCGTCGGTGTCCCAGACCATCAGCTTGCCGTGGAGGACGTCCATCTTGCCGACGTTGTCGATGTCGATGTCGCGTTCCTCCTGGATCTTCTCGCCGATGAGCTTGTGGTAGTTGAAGTTCTTCGTGCACATCAACGCGATAGTGTAGTCGACCGCGCGGACGCCCTCCTCCTGGCCGGCGTAGTCCCAGTCGAAGTCCTGCAGCGCGCGGATCCCCTCGATCTCACAGGGGGTACCCACCATCGCCAGCGAGATGTCCTCCCAGTCCTTGTCGGGGAGCTTGTGCTCCCACTGCTCCAGCCCGAGGTTGCCAAGCGCCATCGTCTGGTTGTAGATGGTACCCGTGTTGGCGATGAGTTCCTCGGGCGTGGTCGCGAGGAAGGATTCGGCCTTCCAGGGCTCGTCGTCGGACTCGGTGGCGATGAGCGCGCCGTCGATTTCGCCCGATTCGAGCAGTTCGATCAGGACCGCGGTGACGACGCCGCCGTCCTGGGAGTCGTGGCGCCAGTCCTCCTCGACGCGGGCGGAGAACTCCGTGATCGGGTCGCCGGCGCCCTTGACGTTGTCGTCGCCGCCCGTGATCTTCCACTGGCGCTCGTAGCGCAGGCCGCCGCGGGGACAGAAGTCCCAACACATCGAACAGCCCGTGCACATCTTGACGAGTTCGGGCAGGCCGTCGTCGCCGATGCCGATCGAGTCCGAGGGACAGGAGGCGACGCAGGTCCCACACTGGATACAGCGGTCGTCGTCGATGACCGCCTCGTCCAGTTCCATGAACCAGGTCTTGTCGTCGGGCGTCTCGATGTCGTTCATCTGCGAGCGGATCTCATAGGAGGGCGTGTCGAGCGCCAGGTCCTCCTCGCCGGGACGCTGGACGCGCTGGTCGGCCGGCGTGTCGTAGACGTCCTGGCTCTTCCCCTCGGCGGGTTTCGTGAACTCCACGTCGTGAAGCTTGCCGTCGGGGTCGGCGTTGGCGACGCCCCCGCCGTCCGCGGCGACCTGCTTCGGGCGGTCGCCGGACCCACGGGACGGGCGCTCGGGCGCGGTGTGGTCGTGGCCGCCAGCCTCACCGTGGCCGCCAGTCTCACCGTGGCCGCCAGTCTCACCGTGACCGCCAGCCTCACCGTGGCCGCCACAACCGCAGGAACTCCCGCAGCCGCAAGCGTCGCTCTCGTCGTGGCTATGCTGGTGATCCTCGTCGTGGTCGTGACCGTTCGTCCGGCCTCCGCCGTCGGGGTCGTGATAGGCGTATTCTTCGTCCACCGGCCCGATCTGGTCGCCGGGAATCGTGCCGGACTCGGTCGCCGGCCGATCGACGCTGACGTCGGATGTCTTCGGAACTGACGTATCGTCGTCAAGGTCGGTATCGGGCACGCCGGGCATCGCCCGATCTCCGGACCCGTTGTGGTCAGTCACTGTCGGCCCTCCCGCCGCGGCCGCCGGTCTCGTGGGCCGTTCCACCCGCGACGTTGGCGTCGGCACGCCGCATGACCGAGCGAAGCCGGTCGTTGTCGACGCGGCGACACCAGTCGTAGAAGCGCTCCTCGTCCTCGCGCTCGTCGCTGTAGGCCGCGAACAGTTCCTCGAGGGCGGGGATCACCGCGCTTGCGGGCACGGCGTTTTCCACCCAGTCGAGGAACTCGTTGTCGCTGCCGAGCGCGCCGCCAAGGCCAAAGTCCATGCCCTCGACGATGTTGTCGCCCTCCTCGTTGGTGGTGCCCTCGGGGTCGTCGACGTTGACCGTCTCGCCGCGGAAGCCGATATCGGCGATCTGTGGCTGAGCACACGAGGCCGAACACCCCGACATGTGCATCCGCACCACGTCGAGGTCGTCCGGCGTGTCGATGCGCCGGTCCAGCGCTTTCGCCCATCGGTAGACCCGGTTTTTCGTCTCGATGATGCCGTAGTTACAGAACTCCGAGCCCGTACAGCCGACGGCGCCCCGGGAGAACGGGCCGGGGTCGTGCTCGTACTTGCGAGCGAACGGCTCGTTCAGCAACTCGCCCAGGTTCTCCTCGGGGATGTGCGTGATGAGGAAGTTCTGGTCGGTCGCCAGCCGGATCGAGGCCTCGTCGGTGCCGTACTCCTTGGCGGCGCGGGCGGCCTCGGCGAACTCGTCGCCGCCCATCCGCCCGGTGATGACGTTGAACCCGACGTATTTCAGGCCGTCCTGTTTCTGGTCGTGGACGCCGACGTGGTCGCCCGTGTACCCCTCCGTGAGGTCGACACCCTGTTCGGGGAGGTCGACCTCACAGCGGCGACGAACTGCCGCCTCGAACTCCTCGGTGCCCAGCTGCTGGACGAGATAGCGCATCCGGCAGACGCCGCGGTTGTTCCGGTCGCCCAGTTCCTTGAACGTCTGGGCGATAGCGCGACAGAACTCGACGGCGTGCTCGGGCAGGACAAACACGTCCATCTCCGTGGCCATCCGCGGGCCGTCCGAGAGCCCGCCGCCGACCTTGCAGTGGAAGCCGTAGTGTTGCTCGCCGTCGATCTCCTTGCGCGCCGGGGTGAGCCCCACGTCGTTGATCTGGGACTGCCCGCAGTCGTGCTTGCAGCCCGTGATGGTCATCTTGAACTTCCGCGGGAGGTTGGCGTACTCGCGGTTGCCCGTGAAGTAGTCGGAGACGGCGTCGATGACGGGCTGGGCGTCGAAACATTCGTGGTCGTCCAGACCGGCGGCCGGACAGCCCAGCACGTTCCGGGCGCCGTCACCGCAGCCCTGGATCGTCGTGAGGTCGACTTCGCCGTAGGTCTCCCAGATATCCGGGACGTCCTCGACCCGGATCCAGTGTTTCTGGATGTCCTGGCGGGTCGTGATGTCCATGAACGCGTCGCCCCAGATGTCGTTTTGCTCCTCGCCGCCGAACTCCTCGGGCGCGACGGCGTACTCCTCGGCCACCTCGCCGATGACCTCGGCCTGCTCGGGGGAGAGATAGCCGCCGGGCACCTTCGTCCGCATCATGAAGTAGTCGCCCTTGCGGCCGTGGCTGTACATGCCGGCCCACTTCAGGCGCTCCCACTCGCCGCCGCCGGCCCGCTCCTCGATCTCCTCGAAGGAGAGTCCCTCCTCGGCGTACTCCTTGACGTCCTCGACCACGTCCAGCGGATGCTTGTTCTGCTTGTACTCCTCGACCGTGTTCATGCTGTCCTCCGTCGGACCGGTGAATACATCGGAAATCCTCCTGATAGTTCGCGCGCCGAGCGCGTGCGTGAACACCCGTTCTATCCCTAGCCCCCTGTATCCGTCCATCTCGGTCATCCCTGCCCCGACTGACCGAAACCCCACACAGATTGCCGGAACCAACGACGTATCCCCTCGCTACCACCCGTTCGAGGGCAACCGAAACGCCGGCGCTGGAGCGCGTACGACCACATCGCGGCGGAATCCCCGCCGTCATTCGACCGATGGGAGCGGGCAGCGGCCCCACGGCCCGTCAGGTGGGCCGCCAGGGCCAGCGTGGCCCGATGGGAGAGTCGGCAAGTGTTGTCACTTGTTCGAAGCCGGGGCGAAGAATGTGGGGTGAGAGCGGGTTTATACGTGGGTAGGACATGTGATCGGATATCCAGATGAGTGACACGGGCGACGCACAGGCTGTCGAATCGGAGCCGGAGTCGGTCGCGACTGACGACGCACCACCGGACGAACACGAGGTCGATACCTCGCACCTCGACGACGTCGAGGACGGCTGTGGCTGTGCGGAAGTGTGGGAGCACCTCTCGGACGAACGCGAGGACTGACCCCACTCTCCGCTTTCTGCGGCAGTTCCGTTTTCCGCGGTCTCCTCGTCTTCGTCGACCAGTCGTCCGTCGACTCGTCGGCTGTTCGGGTGGCACGGCCCGTCCGGAGAGGCATATCTGTCGGGGAATAGTTCAGGCCAGACACGGGTTCGTCGGCGTCGACGGACCTACCGGTGTTCCACGCCGGCCTCGGCGAAGCAGTCCCGCAGCGCGTCTGCGGCTGTTTCGAAGGCTTCCGGCCCGCTGAGTCCGTCCTCCCCGTCCGCGGCCGCGAGGTGCGGTTCCAGGGAGGCGAACCCCGAGAACCCGCGTGCGGCCAGCGCGGCGAGCGTTTCCGGGATCCGCCCGTCGCCTTCGCCGGCCGGCCGGATCTCGCCGCGTTCGCCCTTCACAGCGTCTTTGGCGTGGAGGAACTCGACGAACTCAGCGGTCTGGAGCAAGGCGTCCGGGTAGGGTTCCACCCCGATCTCCAAGTAGTTCGCGGGGTCGAATATCGTCCGCAGATGCGGCGAGTCGACGGTCGTGATGATATCGCGCACCCTGGCCGGCGTGTCGCCGTAGATGTCCTTCTCGTTCTCGTGAAGGAGCGTGATCCCGGCGTCCTCGGCGAGGTCGGCCTTCCGCCCCATTCGGCGCATGACCTCCGTCCGGTAGACCGAGGGGTCCTCGTCGTCGGGGATCCAGTACGAGAACAGCCGGACGTAGTCGGCGTCGAAGCGGGCGGCGCGGTCCAGTGCGGTCTCGAACCGGTCGAGGTGGGGCTCGAACGGGTCCGTAATGTCGACCTTCCCGATCGGCGAGCCGATGGCGGACACCGAGATGCCGCGCTCGTCGAGCGCTCGCTCTATCGTCGCCATCTCGTCGGGGTCCAACTCGAGGACGTTCGTGCCCCAGACGCTCCGGAGGTCGAGGGAGTCGATCCCCAGCGACTCGAGGACATCGAGTTGTGTTTCGAGGTCGTCGTCGACCTCGTCGGCGAAGCCGGTCAGGACGAACGGCGGGGCAGTCATGCTCGACGACTCGGCGGTCAATCACCTGAAACTTGGGAAGCCGGAATTTCCGGCTCCGGTAGAGCTAACTGCGTCGTTGGACACGTCCGAAAGAGATGATACGATACGGAATAGTCGGCTGCGCCGGCATCGGAACGGACCACGGAGACGCCGTCGTGGACGCCGAGGGGGCCGAACTCGTCGCCTGCGCGGACCTCGACGCCGACGCCGCCGCGGAGTTCGCCGACGCGTACGACTGCGCCGCCTACACGGACACCGCGGAGATGGTCGACGACGCCGATATCGACGCGGTCAGCGTCTGCACCCCCAGCGGGACCCACGCCGACGTCACCGTCGAGGCCGCCCGCGCCGGTGCGCACGTCCTCTGCGAGAAGCCGCTCGACGTGTACGCCGACCGGATGGACCGGATGATCGACGCCTGCGACGAGGCGGGCGTCACCCTCGCCGGCGTGTTCCAGAAGCGGACGTTCGACAGCGCCCAGCGGGCGAAACGGGCGGTCGATGACGGCGAACTCGGCGACCTCGTCCTCGGGGACGCGCAGGTCAAGTGGTTCCGCTCGCAGCCGTACTACGACTCGGGCGAGTGGCGGGGCACCCGCGACATGGACGGCGGGTGCCTCCTGAACCAGGCGATCCACTACATCGACATGCTCCAGTGGCTGGGCGGCGGCATCGAGTCCGTCCAAGCGATGACAGACACCCTCGCCCGCGACCTGGAATGCGAGGACACCGCGGCCATCGCCCTCCGCTTCTCGAACGGCGCGCTCGGAACGATCTCGGCCACCACAGCGACCAAGGGCGGCGGCGACCGGATCGAACTCAACGGGACGGACGGGTCGCTCGCGCTCGCCGGCGACTCGATCACCGAGTTCCGCGTCGGGACCGGCGAGGAGTCACACTACAGCGCCGAGACCGAGGCCCGTGACGTCGATATCGCGCCCCAGGAGTGGGGCGAGGGGCACGCGGCCTTCGTGGCGGACTTCGTCGACGCCGTCCGCGAGGGCCGCGAACCGATGGTTCCCGGCCGAGAGGCCCGCAAAGCGGTCGATATCATTCTCGCAGCCTACGAGTCCTCCGACCGCGGCGAGCGCGTCGCGCTCGAGGAAATCCGCGACCGGTGACACGGACAGCGACCGCGAACACGGACAGCGACCGTTGATACGGACCGGTCGCACCGCCGTTCCGGAGTCGCGGGTCGCTACTCCGCCCCGATGAGACGGTCGACGATCGCCTCGGGGTCGAACCGCTCGAGGTCGCCGTACTCCTGGCCGGTGCCGAGAAAGAGGATCGGCTTGCCGGTGACGTGGGCGATGGAGATGGCGGCACCGCCCTGCGGGTCGGCGTCGGCTTTGGTGAGGACGGCGCCGTCGATTTCTGCGGCGTCGTCGAACTCACGGGCGCGGTTGACCGCGTCCTGGCCGGCGACGGCCTCGTCGACGAACAGCGTCATGTCCGGGTCGATGACCCGGTCGATCTTCGAGAGTTGGTCCATCAGCCCGTCGGAGGTGTGCAGGCGCCCCGCGGTATCGCCCAGCACCACGTCCACGTCGTTGGCCTCGGCGTACTCGACGGCGTCGTAGATCACGGCGGCGGGGTCCGACCCCTGCTCGTGTGAGATGACGCGTTTGTCCAGCGCGTCGGCGTGTTGCTGGAGCTGTTCGTTGGCGCCGGCGCGGTAGGTGTCGCCGTTGGCCAGTACCGCCGAGAGCCCCCGCTGTTCGAAATAACGGGCGAGCTTGGCGATGGTCGTCGTCTTCCCGACACCGTTGACGCCAGTGAAGACGATGACGAAGGGCTTGTCCGCCGCGGTGACGCGCTCGTCGAAGTCGAACTGGCCGACGCTGATCACGTCGTACAGCGCCTCGCGGAGCGCGTCCTGTGCGAGATTGCCCGTCGACTGGAGCCGCCGGCGCGTGTCGCCGACGAGGTTGCGCTCGACGCCGTCCAGTATCTCCTCCGCGACGCCCATCTCCACGTCGCTCCCGAGCAAGGCGAGTTCCAGGTCGTCGAGGTGGCCCTGCAGGTCGTCCTCGTCGATGACGGTCTTCCCGGTCGCGAACAGTTTCGCGCGCTCGCCGAGACTGCGTCCGTCGTCGTCCCCGGCCTCACCTTCCTCCACACCGGTTTCGGCGCCCGTATCGGCCGCGCCGGTCGATTGGCTCTCGGGGTCGGTCGATTGGCTCTCGGGGTCAGTCGGTTGGCTCTCGGGGGAGTCAGCCTCGGCCGGCGGGGCGTCCGCGGCAGTCTCCGCGTCGGCCGGTTCGGGTTCGCCGTCGGCCGGTTCGGGTTCGCCGTCGGCCGGCGGTTGCTCGGGCTCCTCGGCCGCTTCCTCGTCGACGTCTTCCTCAACGTCGTCGCTGAACCGGCCGAGTTTCTCCTTCAGTCCGTCGAACATCGCGGCTTACTCGTCGTCGCCCTGCATCTGCTGCATCTGCTGCATCTGCTGTTGTTGCATCTGCTGGGCCTGCTGTTCGAGTTCCTCGCTCTCGGTCTCGAGTTCGGCGATGTCCGAGCGGACCTCCTCGATGCGGTCGTCGAGCGTGTCCTTTTTCGTCTCGAGCGTGTCGATAGCGCCGTCCTGGTCGCGCTCGGCGGCGTAGTCGCCGCCGAGTTCGACGACGACTTCGTCGATGTCGCCGACTTCCGCGTGGACGTACGCGCCGCCGCCCAGCGGCACCTTGACGTTCGACCCGGTGTCGAGTGCCCCGATGGCCTCGATGGCCTCGTCGATCTCCGTCTGCTCGGCCTGGAGGTCGTCGATCTCGCCCTCAAGCGCCTCGATCTGCTCTTCTATCTGTTCGATCTCCTGGGCGAGTTGCTGGAGCTGCTGTTGCCCGCCGCCACCGCCGCCACCGAGACTCATGCGTCGACCCCCTCGATCTCGACCTGTGTGCGCTTCAGGCCGTGCTTCGAGCCGAACTCCGCGAGCGTGTGCTCGCGGGCGACATCCTCGTTCTCGGCCTCGATTTCCTTCTCGAAGGACTGCCAGCCATCGCGGGCGTTCCACTTGCCCGTGACAGTAAATTCACTCATGGTCTCTGCTCCGAGAGCGAACGGGAAGTACCTTTTCACTCCACCTCTTCCCGACCGGATTTCCTCGTGCGCCGTGCGCGTTACGGGAACGACGTGGCCGTGTCCCCGCCACGGCAAACAATGGATGTGGCCGCGGCCCCGCCACGGCAAACAACAGACCCGTCCGCCACTCCGCCACGGCAGACGCGGCTGGACTCTCGCCACTCGAACGGCATCGGCCACCGAACGCGCTCGGTCGACACCCGCATTCTTAAGGCGGTTCCAGCCTCCCAGTTGTACATGGATTACCGCCTCGCCATCGACTCGACGCCGGAGACAGTTCCGGGGGGGACCGGCATCCTCCTCGTCCACCCGAGCACGGGCGAAACCGACCGGATCGACACCGACTTTCTGAGTACCGACACCGAACGGATGCTCGTCGTCTCGACGCGGACGACCGCCCGCGAGGTCCGCCAGAAACTCGAACACTACGAGGTCGACGAGTCCCGGGCGACGATCATCGACGCGCTCTCGGTCGACCGCGGGTACACCCGCCACCAGTCCGAGAACGTCCGCTATGTCTCCGCGCCGGACGACCTCGATGGCATCGTCGACGAGATCGAGACCTTCCTCGAGTCCACCGAGGGGAAACGCCGCGTCAGCCTCGACTCCGTGACGGAGATGATCTACTACACCGACGTCGACCGCACCGGCGTAGCCGTCGACGCCATCCTCGAGTTGCTCGACGAACACGACGCCGTCGGCCTGTTCCACCTCGCCAAGGGAGTCCACGACGAGGCGACGCTCGACGCCTTCGCCGAGCGGTTCGACGGCGTCGTCGACCTGCGCGAGGACGGCACCGTCACCAGCGAGTTCTAGACGACCGGGCGAAGTCGAAACGGTCGGAGTCGAACGGCTGGAGTCGAAACGGCCGGAGTCGAACGGTCGGAGTCGAACGGTCGGAGTCGAAACGGCCCGCACCCGCCGGTCTCTCGACCGCACATCCCTCACGAACCCCGACCGCCTCCCCCGCTCTTCCCCGACCGTGTGCCCTACTACCAAATCATCAACCATTAAGGGCCAGTACGCGAACAGTTCGGACGTATGCCGGAATGCCAGAACTGCGGTTCCTTCGTCACAGCGGACTACGCACGGGTGTTCACGCCGAACGGGGTCGAGTCGCCGCGCGTCTGTCCGCAGTGCGAGGACAAGATCCGCGACGGCGCCGACGTCCGTGAGGCACGGTCGACCCGCCGCGGGTGACGCGCCGCCGGTCCCTGCATCGCTCGTGAATTCTCGGGGGGAGACGGTCCGGCCGCCCGGGCCCCGACGCCCGGCTCCTGGGGGAGCACGCGAACGCCGGCCCCCTCTCCTGTGATCTGCCGGTCGCTAGCTGCTGGTCCACCGAGACGGTGCGCTATCCTCGACGACGGCGCGCTCTCCCCCGAAAGGACATCACGCCCCGTCGACCGCCTCGATAGCCGCGTCGAGGTAGTCGCGGGCCTCCGCAAGGACCGCCTCACACCGCTGTTCGTTGCGGGCCTCGGCGGTGATCCGGACCAGCGGCTGGGTGCCGCTGGCCCGCAGGAGGAACCACGCGTCCCCGAGGTTGACGCGGACGCCGTCGAGCGTCGTCACGTCGTCGTACGCGTCGGTGACCTCGTCGCGGACCCGGTCCATGACCCGCCCCTTCTCGGGCGTCTCGACGCTCCCGCGGCGGATCGGGTAGGTCTCGATATCGGCGAGTCGGTCGACAAGCGGTCGCTCGCTAGCGAGCGCCGCGATCTTGCAGGCCGCGAGCGGCCCGTCGGGACAGAGCGTCTCCCCCGGCCAGATCCACGCGCCGCTGGGTTCGCCGCCGAAGGCGACCCCCGGCTCGCTCGCCCGCTCGGCGACGTAGACGTCCCCGACTTTCGTGTGGACCAGGTCGATCCCGGCGGCGGCGAGGTGGTCGTCGACCGCGAGGCTGGTGTCGACCGGCGCGGCGACGCTGTCGCCCTCGCTGGCGGCCGCGCGGGCCAGCAACGCCAGGGTCACGTCCCCCGAGAGGTAGGTGCCGTCGCCGGCGACGGCGCGCATCCGGTCGGCGTCACCGTCGTGGGCGATCCCCAGGTCGGCGTCGGTCGCGGCGACGGTCGCCGCCAGCGTCTCGCAGTTCTCCGGCGTCGGCTCGCTCGGCCGCCCCGGGAACGACCCGTCCGGCTGAGCGTTGAGCGTCTCGACCGCACAGCCGAGTTCCGCGAGCGCGTCGACGGCGATGCCGCCCGCGCCGTTACCGAGGTCGACGACGACCGAGAGCGACCCCGAGAGTTCGACCGCGTCGACGAGTGCGTCGAGGTGGCGCCGCCGCGCTTCGCTGGGACGCCCCTCCTCGGCGTGTCGTCGCTCGCGCTCGCCGAGGCCGTCCCACGGCTGCAGGTCGGTCGTCTCCTCGCGGACGCGCTCGGTGATCAGGTCCTGGAGCGGGCTGTCGTAGGCCTGCCCCGACGGCTGCCAGAGTTTGATGCCGTTGTCCTCGGGCGGGTTGTGCGAGGCGGTGACGACGGCGCCCGCGTCGGCGTCCTCCCACGCGACGCTTCGGGCGACAGTCGGCGTCGCGGCGAACCCCAGGTCCACCACGTCGGTCCCCGACTCCCGGAGGCCGGCCGTCAGCGCGTCGACGAGCAGGCGGCCGCTCTCGCGGGCGTCCCGGCCCACGACGACCCTGTCGGCGTCGACGCCGACGGCGCGCCCGACCGAGAGCGCCAGGTCCGCGGTGACCTCTTCCCCGACCTGCCCCCGGATACCGCTGGTTCCGAACATACCCTCACGTCGACGGTGACCACCAAAAAACATCGTTTCGCGGCGGGCGACCGCCGCGTGGGCGATCCGTCTGATTCCCCGATTCCATCGAGTCTCGGGTGTCGTCAGTCCGCGCCGTTGTCGTGGCGCGCACGCGCAATCGACGGCGGCTGGGTCCCGCAACGCGCTGAGTATAGAGTGTCAGTGTATCATCTACTGCGGAAACACCTGAAGACATTTACGTCCAGTAAATTGAATATGTTCTATGAACTACCGGATCAAGGTAGGGATTGCGTTCCTCATCGGAATTCTTCTACTCGGCGGATCCTTCGTTTTCTTCCCGCATAACGGCCAAGACGGGTGTTGGAATAACGTACAGCAGATCGAAGAAAGTGAGATATCGTATCGACACGAGTCAGTATTTCAGTATTCTCAGTTATCCACTGATGCAAAACATGCGTTCGAGAAGGCCCGGAGTAGCGACGACAACACTGCAAACGTGTACGGCAGTCGCTGTCCCGACGAGTTTTCCTATAGTGATGGATGGGTATACTACGCCATAGACAAGAATGGGACGTACTACGAGTTGGAAACTGTCGCAGACAGCGGCGGGCTTTTTCCGATCGATAAAACCCTCAATGGACTCCTTATCGTGAGTGGCATTGGTTCACTTCTACTCGGTATCATTGTACTCTATAGAGAACGCGATATTAAATTACGAAGACCGTGACACCATGCTGGATCCGAACAGCGTGTCATAAAATCATTCCTGGTGGACTGCTTTCACCGATAGTTGTGTCAAAAGAGCTGCTCAGTGTGTCTGCCTACCCACTTTTTCCGGCGGAGAGCTCCTCGCGCGCCTTCGGCGCGCTGCGGGGATCCTCCGCCGCAAAAACGTGGGGAAAAAGGCCGGACGACTCGCTCCCTTCGGTCGCTCGCGTCCGGTGAACCCCCTCGCTCACTGCGTTCGCTCGGCGGACGTTCCGGTGCTACCTACACCGCCTCTACTGATCGCTGTAATCGATTCTACGACACGCTCCCGTAGGCACTCGCATCCGCGAGCGAAGCGAGCGGTTCACCGCCGAAGCGTGGCGAAGCCACGCGAAGGCGGCTTTTTGGTCCACCGTCAGAGCAAGCTCTGACGAGCCTTGGCTCGCTTCGCTCACGGCTCCGCCGTTCGCGACCGTGGTTCTCGCGTCGCTCGAACCACGTACCGCTCGCCAAGACAGCTTTTTCGAGGAGTGGGGCGCGGGCCGACGGCCCGCGCCCGAACGCCGTGGCGGCGAAGCCGCCACGCGGTGCCCACAGCGCGCTCGGAGAGCGCGCGAGGACACCCGACGAGAAAAAGGTGGTGCAGTAGTGTTTTGCCCCGCGGCGGCGATGGGGGCGACATGAACCAGAGCGAGCGCGAGGCGGCCAAGCGGCGGGCCGGTGAGAGCGCGAGCGCCGCCGTCGAGGACGGAACGGTCGTCGGTCTCGGGAGCGGGTCGACGGCCGCCCACGCCATCCGTGCGCTGGGCCGGCGAGTCGACGCCGGCCTCGATATCGCGGGCGTGCCGACCTCCTTCCAGGCGCGTGAACTCGCCATCGAGACCGGCATCAAACTGACGACACTCGACGAGGCCGATGTCGACCTGGCCATCGACGGCGCCGACCAGATAGCCGGGCCCCACCTCGTGAAAGGCGGAGGCGGCGCCCACGCCCGCGAGAAAATCGTCGACACCGCCGCCGACCGCCTGCTCGTCGTCGCCGACCCCACCAAGGAGGTCGACGTGCTCGACCACCCCGTCCCAGTCGAGGTGCTTCCGGACGCCCGCGCGCCGGTCACCGAGGCCGTCCGGCGACTGGGCGGCCAACCCGAACTCCGCCGCGCCGACCGCAAGAGTGGCCCCGTCGTCACAGACAACGGGAACCTCGTGCTCGACTGTGACTTCGGCGCGGTCCCCGACCCGGCGGGCCTGGCGGCCGACCTGGCCGGACTGGCGGGCGTCGTGGAACACGGGCTGTTCGTCGACGCCGCCGACGAGGTCCACGTCGGAACCGAAACCGACGTGACCGTGTTCGAACCCTGAGCGAGCGTCGTAACGGTACGGTCGGGCCGTAACGGCGCGAGCGAGCCGAAACGTCGGAAGTGGCCGCCGCTGGTCGGTCGTTGCGTCATCCCCCGAAAAAATCGATTCAGTTCGTCCGGCTTACAGGTCGCGCGGCTGGACCGTCTTCCGGTCGTTGGACTCCGCGCGTCGCGCGGCGTCTTCGAGCAGCGCCTCGACTTCCTCGTCGAGCGCGTCGTAGAAGTCGCGGGAAACATTCATGTCGTCGAGCGCTTCCTTCACCGAGTTCTTGACAATGAGGTCTGCCATACAGGATACGTCTTCAGAAGGGCACATTATAAGCCTTCCCCATCACACGCGTTCTCGCCGCCCCTGACGGGTGTCTGAGCGTCGCTCCCGCCCGATCACCCCCCGCGAACGACTGGCGCTTAAGTATCTTGCGCAGTTGGCTGGGTCGTGTGCCCCCGAGAGAGGCCGAGCCGCCGGGTTTCGACGGGGCAGTTTGTCTCGCGCGCGCTCCGACAGGGCGAGAGACGGCCCGAACGGAGCGCGAGGGACAAGTACGTCGAGTACGGACGGGGGGTATGCGCGACGTACTGGAGGCAGTCGCGGCGGGCGACCTCTCGCCGGCCGAGGCCGAGGCCCGACTCGCGGGGTACGCGACGGGCGAGGCCGGTCGGTTCGACGCCGCGCGGACGACCCGGAGCGGCGTCCCCGAGGCCGTCCTCGCGACGGGGAAGACCCCGGCAGAGGTGGCCGACCTCGCGGCCACGTCGGTCGAGACGACGGGACGGGCCATCGTCACGCGCGTCGACGCCGAAACCGAGCCCGTCGTCCGCGAGCGACTGGCGGCCGACCACCCCGAGGCCGAAGTATCGACCGACGACCGCGCGGGCGTGTTGCTCGCCCACACCCCCGAGTTCGACCCGCCGGATCTCGACGCGCGGGTGGGCATCGTGACCGCCGGCACGTCCGACGCGGTGCCGGCCGGGGAGGCCGCTGCCATCGCCCGGGAGATGGGCGCGACCGTCGAGCGCGTCGACGACGTCGGCGTGGCGTCGCTCGCGCGGTCGGTCGACGCCCTGCCGACGCTCCGTGCCCAGGATGTCCTCGTCGTCGCCGCGGGCCGGGAAGGGGCACTACCGACCGTCCTCGCCGGACTGGTCGACGTGCCGATCGTCGGCCTGCCGGTCTCGACGGGGTACGGCCACGGCGGCGAGGGCGAGGCCGCCCTGTCCGGAATGCTCCAGTCCTGTACCGCCCTGAGCGTCGTCAACGTCGACGCCGGATTCACCGCCGGGGCACAGGCCGGACTGATCGCCCGACGGATCGACGAGGCGCGGTCGTGACCCGCTCCCGACACCCGTTCGCGGAACGTTTACCGCACCCACTCGTGACCCGCTCTCGACGCCCACGCGTGGGCCGCTCGCGGCCCGCGCCAAATCTGTCCCTGCGCCGTCTCCGACATCGACGGCCGGGAGAGCGCTCGTCAGCGAGTACCAAACAGTGTTGGTATATTCGTTTTATCCGGGGAACGGCTACGTACGGGTACCGGCCACAAGCCGGCGGAAACGAATGCCAACATGTGATCACTGCGGCGCGCACGTCTCGGACCAGTTCGCCCGCGTATTCGCGGACGAGACAGGCGGAATCCACGCCTGTCCGAGTTGCTCCGCGAACGCCGGCATCGCGGAAGTCGCGAGAGAGCGCGCCCACGAAGCGTAGTCCCCGCACAGACACGTGACCGAGTCGCAGTCTCCGGACCCCGACTCGCGGCCCCCGGACCCCGGCCACTTCGTGTACGTCCTGCGGTGCCGGGACGGCACGTTCTACACCGGCTACACCACGGACGTCGAGCGCCGCGTCCGCGAACACGACGCCGGCGAGGGCGCGAAGTACACCCGCGGCCGCACGCCCGTCGAACTCGTCCACGTGGCGGCGTTCGACTCGCGGTCGGCGGCGATGTCCCGCGAGTACGAACTCAAGCAGTACTCCCGCGACCGGAAAGAGCGGGTCGTCGCGGCGGGCGGCGTGCCCGAGTCCGTCGACCTCCCACCCTCGCTGGTGGGCGACGACGCGGACTGAGTGACGACACAAAGTGATCCGGACCCGTGCGCTGGCGGGGTGGCACGCGCCACGCAGGCACCTTTTTGAGCGTCGGCGCGGTGACTCCGGGTATGGGAACTGACGCCGACGCGGAGGCCATCGAGTTCGGGACCGACGGGTGGCGCGCGACACTCGACGTCTTCACTGACGCGCGCGTCCGCATGGTCGGACAGGCGGTCGCGACGTACTTACGAGACGAGGGTCCCGGCGGCACGGGGCGGTCGGGCGAAGACGGGTCCGACAGCGCGGGCGGGACCGGCATGGCCGACGCGACGGTCGCCATCGGCTACGACGCCCGCGAGAGTTCGCGCCGGTTCGCCGAGGAACTGTCGCGCGTGCTCGCGGCCAACGGCTTCGACGTGCTCGTCCCCCCGCGGGACGTGCCGACGCCGGTCGTCGCCTGGACGGTCACCGACCGTGACCTCGCCGGCGCGCTGATGGTCACCGCCTCGCACAACCCCCCCGAGTACAACGGCGTGAAGTTCCTCCCCGCCGACGGCGCGCCGGCGATGCCCGAGGAGACCGACGCGGTCGTCTCGCGATTGGCCGAACCGACGACCCTCCCCGACGAGGAGTGGGGCGACGTCTCCGAAGTCGAGTTCGTCGAGCCGTTCTTCGAGCACTCGCTTTCGACCGTCGACGCGGACCTGTCCGGACTCACGGTTGCCTACGACGCCATGCACGGGAGCGGCCGCGGCGTCACCGACGCGCTCCTCGAACGGGCGGGCGCCGACTGCACGCGCCTGCGCTGCGAGCAGGACCCCGACTTCGGCGGCACGTCACCGGAACCCGAGGCCGGCCGCATCGGCGAGTTGATCGAGCGAGTCACCGAGGGCGGAGCCGACATCGGTATCGCCAACGACGGGGACGCCGACCGCGTGACGGTCGTCACGCCCGAGCGCGGCGCGCTCGACCCGAACCTGTTTTTCGCCGCGACCTACGAGGCGTTGCTCGACGGCGACGCGCTCGCGGACCCCGCGGGCTTCGCCCGGAGCGGCGACGTGGTCCGGACCGTCTCGACCAGCAGCATCGTCGACCGCGTGGCCGAGTCCCACAACCGCCGCGTCCACGAGACCGCGGTCGGATTCAAGTGGGTCGCCGACGCGATGGCCGAGCACGACGCGCTGATGGGCGGCGAGGAGTCGGGCGGGTTCGGCCTGACCAGCCACCTCCGGAACAAGGACGGCGTCCTGCTCGCCCTCCTCGCGGCCGCCATCGACGCCGAGCGGCCCTACGACGAGCGGATCGCGGCACTGCTCGACCGGCACGGCAACATCGTCCAGGACCGGATCAGCGTCGGGTGTCCCGACGACCGGAAGGCGGCGGTGCTCGACGAACTCGACGACGCGCTTCCCGACGAGGTGGCCGGCGCGAGCGTCGAGCGCGTCAGTGCGGTCGACGGGTTCAAAATCTTCCTCGACGGCGGCGACTGGCTCCTGGTCCGCCCGAGCGGCACCGAACCGAAACTCCGGGTTTACGCCGAGGCGGGCTCGCAGGGACGGGCCGACGAGTTGCTCGCGGCCGGCCGCGAACTGGTCGAACCGCTGGTCTGAAACGGGCGCTGCGCCGTCGACCGGCGGCGTGGTGCTATCGGCCGCGGCGCAGTGCCGTCGGCCGTGGTGCGGTGCTGTCGGCCGTGGGACGGTGCCGCTGTGCGCGGTGGGTGCCAGCGAACTGTGGCAGTCAGTCTCCGGCGGGGTCGAGAACGCCGCGGTACCGCGTGCGGTCGTCGGCCCGGTCGTCCCGCTCGCTTCGTTCGACCGGTTCGACGGCGAACCCCAGTTTCTCGTAGAAGGGGCGGACGCCCGCGTCGAACTCGGCGATGAGGCGCTCTCGGCGGTCGGCCGCGGCCGCGATAAGCGCCCGGCCGATCCCCTGACTGCGACGGCGCCGCCGGACGGCGACGGCGTCGATCTCGTCGCCGACGAGCACGAGCGCGCCGAGGACCGGCCGATCCGACTGTTCGGAGTGGTCTGTGCTCGAACGACCGGGATCGGTCGTTTTCGAGCGACCGGATCCGTCCCGCTCGTCGCTGACGGCGACGAGGACGGCACCGCGGTCGATACGTTCCCGGATCCGGTCGGCGTCGGTTTCGAGCGCGGCCGCGTCGAGGACGCCGAGGACGGACGCGAGGTCGGTCGGCCGCGCCTCGCGGACGGCGACTCCGGCGGTCATCGTGGATCAGCGATCGGCCGGATAGCCGTCATTCGCGCCCGGCGACCTCGTCGATGGCATCGAGCACCGCGGCCGTCTTCGGGCGGTCGGCCGTCCACTTGCTCCGGTAGGTCCAGGCGATTTCGGGGTCAGGACCGCGCGCGTCGACGACGACGACGGTCGGCATGCGGCCGAAAAACTGGGACCAGTCGCCGATGGTCTCCAGTCGTATCGGCTGGTCGTACTCCGGTCCGACCGTCCCCTCCGGGTCGGCGAGCAGCGGAAAGGCCGGGTCGATGCGTTCCCCCCACCGCTCGACGCGGTCGCGCGGTTCCGGGACGACGGCGGCGACGGCGGCGTTGCGCCCGAGAAACCCCTCGAGAAGCTTGGAGACGCGGGTGACCTGCTCGCGACAGCGGGTGGAGTCGTAGTTTCGCTGGAAGAAGATAACGGCGAAGTCGCGGTCGGCCGTCAGGTCCGCGAGCGTGATCGGGTCGGGTCCCGGACCCACGTTTTCGAGTTCGAACTCGGGGGCGGCGCCACTCATCGGCTCCAGGTACGCGAGGCGCCGCCAAAACGCCTGCGACCTGTCTCCCCGGTCGCGGTTCGCTACCCACCCTTGACCAGTCGCAGCACCTCGACGCGGTCGGCCTCGACGGGGGCGTCCTCGGGGACCGGACGCCCGTCGACCAGCACCGACACCTGATGGGGGCCGTACGGCAGCGGCGCCAGGAGGTCCGCGTAGGTGGCGTCGGCGTCGACCTCGAGTTCGTGTGTGTCCTCGCCGGCGACCGCGACCGTCACGCGCATGGATCGGATCGGGGGGCGCGCGCTCTTGAGCGTATCGTCCGAGTCGTGAGCGAGAGGGGGTGGTTCGGCCGAGTCGTGAGCGGACGGGGCGTCCCGTCCGACCGATCCCAGAGTATTTGGCCGTGCTGGCCGACCCGGTGGACGTGCGCCTCGTTCAGGTCACCATCCCCACGGGCAAGCGCGAGGCGGTCACGCGCGCGCTCGACGAGGAGGATGTCGATTACGTCCTCACCGACGAGACCAGCGGCCGCGAGTACGTCGCCGTCGCGTACGTCCCGCTCCCGACCAACGCCGTCGAACACGTCCTCGAGACCCTGCGCAAGGCCGGCATCGACGACGACACCTACACGGTCGTCCTCGACGCTCGCACGGTCGTCTCGCGGGACTTCGATGCGCTCGAGGAGCGCTACGCCGAGGAAGAAGACAGCGAGCGGATCGCCCGCGAGGAACTGACCGCCGCCGCCGCGGACCTGATGCCGGCGTTCTCGACGTACCTGATCATGTCGGTCGTCAGCGCCGTCATCGCGACGGCCGGGCTCCTGTTGAACTCGCCGGCGGTCGTGGTGGGGTCGATGGTCATCGCGCCGCTTATCGGCCCGGCGATGGCCGCCAGCGTCGGCACCGTCGTCGTCGACGACGAACTGTTCGCGCGCGGCGTCAAACTCCAGGCCATCGGCCTCCTGCTGTCTATCGCCAGCGCCGCCGTCTTCGCCTGGGTGGTCAAGACAGTCCACCTCGTCCCGCCGTTTACCGACGTGACCGCCATCCCGCAGGTGCGCCAGCGACTCTACCCCGATTTCCTCTCGCTCGTGGTCGCGCTTGGCGCCGGGATCGCCGGGGCGCTGTCGCTGACCGGCGGCGTCTCCGCGGCGCTGGTCGGCGTCATGATCGCTGTCGCGCTCATCCCGCCCGCGGCCACGGTCGGCATCGGCATCGCGTGGGGCCTCCCGGCCGTCTCGTTTGGGTCGGCCGTGCTCGTGCTCGTGAACATGCTCTCTATCAATCTCGCAGCGCTGGTCGTCCTCCGATACAGCGGCTACCGCCCGACCGAGTGGTTCCAACTCGACGAGGCCCGCGGCGCGACCGTCCGCCGGGTCGGCGTCCTCGTCGTCGCCATCGTCGTGCTATCGGCGTTTCTCGGCGGCGTCACCCTCGACTCCTATCAAGGGGCGACAACCGAGGAGGAGATCCGAACTGCCGCCAGCGCGGCCCTCGAAGACGTGGACGGGCCGGTGCGGGTCATCGACATCCAGGTCGAGCGCAGCGACGACTTCCTCTTTCGTCACCCCGAACGGGTCGTCGTGACCGTCGGCGTCTCCGCCAGCGATCACCCGACCGTCGCCGAGGCCATCGACGACCGGATCGAGGACCGGGTCGGCCGCGAGCTCGAGACCGAGGTCAGGTACGTCACGGTCGAATCGGCCTGAGGTCGGAGTTCGAGGGGCTGACGGGAGTTCGAGGGGCTGACGGGAGTTCGAGGAGGAGACAGGGTGGAAGGCCGTCGAAAATTGCCGTTCAGGAGCCGTCGTAGGGGAGTTCCGGCTCGTAGCCGGTCGCCTCGATGGCGGCGGCGAGCACGCCATCGAGGTTCTCGCCCTCGGTGACGCTCATGTAGTGGTCGGCCTCGACATCGCGGGAGCGGTCGGCCTTGTTACAGACGGTGACGACCGGCGCGTCGAAGTCGGCGACCAGGGCGTCCCGGAGCGCCAGTTGCACGTCGAGGGGGTAGCCACACTCGCCGCTGGCGTCGAGGACCACGAGGACGCAGTCGGCCAGGTGCTCCAGCGCACTGACGGCCTGGGCCTCGACGTCGTTTCGCTCCGCGGGCGCGCGGTCGAGCAGTCCCGGCGTGTCGACGAGCTGGTAGCGGATGTGGTCGCGCTCGACGTGTCCCACCCGGATTTCGGTAGTCGTGAACGGGTAGGAGGCCGTCTCGTTGCGGGCGTTGGTGACCGCGTTGACGAACGACGACTTCCCGACGTTCGGGTAGCCGGCGACGACGATAGTCGGTTCGTCGGGCCGGATGTCCGGCAGCGCCTTGAGGTCGTCGCGGGCGGCGCCGACCGCCGCCAGGTCGTCGGCGACTTCCTCGACGACGTCGGCGATGCGGGCGAAGGCCTGCTTGCGGTGTTTCCGGGCGACCTCCGGCTTCCCCGACAGGCGGGGTTCGTACTCGTGACGGATGTCGTCGACCTTGCGGCCGGCCCAGCCGACCTCCGAGAGGTGCTGGCGGACCGCGTCGATCCCGCCGATGTCCGGGGCCTCGTCGCCCGTCGTGTTGGAGGCCATGATGGCGTCGGCGAGTTCGCGGTAGAAGGGATCGAGGTCGTCGAAGTCGGGCCAGGCCGTGACGACGTTCTCGAGGTTATCGGAGAGGATGTTCGCGGCCGTCATCAGCATCGACTGCTGGGCCTCGGCCCCGTCTTTGGCCCGCCCCGCACGTGCTGCCCGCGAGAACGCCTGGTCCAAGAGCTCCTCGGACGTCGGCGTCGTCGGCAGCCTTTCGAACGGTTGACTCATTGTCCCGACGTAGGCGACCGGCGCGTAAAAGACCGTTTACTCGCGCTCGCCGGCGAAAGCGTGGCGACGACGCCGGCCGACCTGCAGGAACGGCGGCGAAACCGCGAGGCTGGTGGCGGAGCCGCGAGAACGGCAGCGGCGAAACCGTGAGGCTGGTGGCGGAGCCGCGAGAACGGCAGCGGCGAGAAGCCTATCCGTCCGTGCGACCTACGTCGGGTATGACCGACTGGAGCGCCGTCTTCTGGGGGTTCGTCGCCGGAATCGTCGCCGGGGTCTTCGCCTTCGCGCTTCCCGTGATCGGCCACGTCGGCGCCGGCCTGGTCGCCGGGTTCGTCGCCGGCGTCCTCGCCGGCGGCGGGATCGCGAGCGGCGCGTGGCACGGCCTGCTCGCCGGGTCGCTGGGTGGGATCGCGCTCGCACTCGTCGCGAGCCTGCTCGGCGGCATCGTCGGCGGGGTGGCTGGCGGCCCCCTCGGCGGACTTCTCGGCGGCGCCGGCGTCTTCGTCCTCGGCGTCCTGATCGCCTTCGTCTTCGCCGTCGACAGCGCCATCGGCGGCGCCGTCGGCGGCCTCCTCTCCTGACATCGCTCGCCGGCCTCCTGTCCTGACGCCACGCGCCGGCCTCCTCTCCTGATACCGCCCGCGATCACTGGGAATGGACGGTGGCGGTGCCCTATCGCCGCGTTTCCAGTTCCGCACGCAGATCCGACAGGTCCATGTCCTTCATCGCCAGCAGGACCAGCAGGTGATAGACGATGTCGGCGGACTCGTGGGCGATCTCCTCGTGGTCGTCGTCTTTCGCGGCGAGCAGGAGTTCGGTCGTCTCCTCGCCGAGTTTCTCCAGCACCGCGTTCTCGCCTTTCTCGTGGGTGAACAGCGACGCGGTGTAGGAGTCGTCGGGCAGGGTCTCCTTGCGCTCCTCGATGACGGCGAACAGTTCGTCGAGCACGTCGGCGTCGGTCATACCCACCGACTCGGCCCGGCGGGATAAGTCCGCTCGGGTTCGCGGCCGTCGCCGGCCGTCTCAGTCGCAGACGACCGCCTCGCGGAAGAACGCCAGTTCGTGGATCCGGTCGTCGTCGGTCAGTTCCGGGTGGAACGAGGTGCCCAGCACGGGACCGTCCCGGACCGCGACGGGGCGGCCGTCCCACGTCGCGAGCACGTCGGCGTCGCCGACCGAGTCGATGACCGGCGCGCGGATGAACACCGCCGGGAACGGGTCGTCCAGTCCCGCGACGTCCAGCGGCGCCTCGAAGCTGTCTTTCTGCCGGCCGAAGGCGTTGCGCTCGACGGTTACGTCGACGAGGCCGAGGCTCTCGACGCGGTCGTCGTTGGGGTCCGTCGAGGCGACGATGAGCCCCGCGCAGGTCGCCAGCACCGGCTTGCCGGCGGCGACGTGGGCTTCGACCTCGGGGGCGATCCCCTCGCGCCGGAGCGCCCGCGAGATGGTCGTCGACTCCCCGCCGGGCAACAGCAACAGGTCGCAGTCGGGCACCAGCCCGGACTCGCGGATCTCGACCACGTCGGCGCGCTCGCCATGGCGCTCGGCCGCCCGCTCGATGGCGGTCGCGTGTTCGCTGACGTCGCCCTGGACCGCGACGACGCCCGCCGTGAGACTCATACCCGAGCGTTGGGACTCGCGTGGAAAAACACTCTCGTTTCCCGCAGTTTCCGCGGCGGACGCGGTTCCCGGGATATCCGGATCGGTCGGTAATCGGTCGGCAGTCAGTCGTCGGCCGATTCCTCGGCGTCGTCGCGGTCGGACTCCGCGCTCGGCGGCGCCGAATACAGGAGCCCGCGACTCGCGCTGGTGTGTGTCATTGCCACCCACTGCGCGATAGCGTCACATAAGACTACCGTTCGAGGAGAGCGACTCATCGGCACACCACGGAGAATGCGTTCCACGGGCGACGGAACTGTTAGGTGGCGGGCGCCGTACCCGACGGGTATGGCAGACGGTCGGGACCCGGTCGCGGCGCGCGAAAACGGCGAGCACGACCTCTACGAGGTGTCGACCTGGGAGGTCCGGTCGCGGCTGGACGCGCTGTCGGTGTGGCTCTACAGTGCGCTGATCCGGAGCGGGCGCCTGCTGGTCGTCTTCGTCGCGATGGTGATCCTCGCTATTCAGGCCGCAGTGGGCGGGTTCGGCGCGGTCACGCAGAACCCGGTCGTCGGCGCGTTCACGGTGCTGTCGGTCGCGCCCGCCTTCCTGCTCACGGCGTATCTCTGGCGGGCCGACGTGACCGACGAGGAACCGCTCCAACTCCTCGTGGCGACGTTCGTGCTCGGCCTGCTGTTCGCCGGGTTCGCGGGCGTGGTTAACTCCATTGCGGCCGTGCTCACCGAGGAACTCGAACTCACAACCGGCTACGTCGGCTTCGCGGTCCAGATCGCGACATTCTACCTCGTCGTCGGCCCCGGCGAGGAGGCGGTCAAACTCCTGGCGGTGCGGCTCTACCCCTACCGAAGCAGTCACTTCGACGCCGTCGTCGACGGGGTCGTCTACGGCGCCGTCGCCGGCCTCGGGTTCGCGACCATCGAGAACGTGGTTTACATCTCGGGGTTCACCGAGGGCATCGCGGACCCGCTGGACCTGGTCTCGGCCGGGTCGGCCATCGCCGCCGTCCGCGCACTCGCCGGCCCCGGCCACGTCATCTACTCGGCGTTCGCCGGTTTCTACCTCGGACTCGCGAAGTTCAACCCCGACAGGGCCGGCCCCATCGTCGTCAAGGGCCTGCTGATCGCCGCCGTCATCCACGCCACCTACAACTCGCTGGCCGGCGTCGTCCCCTCGGTCGTCGCGACACAACTGGGCATCCCCTGGTTCGTCGCCTTCGTCGGGTTCGTCGTCGTCTACGACGGGGTCTTCGGGCTCGTGCTCCTGCGAAAACTCGCCCGCTACCGGCGCGTCTATCGCGACGTCCACGCCGACGACGCCGAGGGACCACCTCCCGACCTCGCGGAGTTCGACGAGCCGCCCTGAACCGGGCTCTCACTACGACGGTCCCTGCTACCGGAATTCGCCGAGCGCCTCGCGCACGGCGCCGGCGTCGCCCGCGTCGCCCCCGGTCGCGTCGCTCTCTGCGAGTCCGAGCATCCGCTCGACGTACTTCGCGAAGACGTCGACTTCGACGTGGACCCGGTCGCCGACCTCGTACTCGGAGACGGTCGTCTCGTGGTAGGTCGTCGGCACGATGGCGACGGAGAAGGTTCCGGCCGCCTCGTCGAGCGAGGCGACGGTCAGGCTGATCCCGTCCAGCGCGACCGAGCCCTTCTCGACGACGTACTGTTCCAGCCCCGCCGGGAGGTCGAACGTGTACGCCCAGTCCTCGCCCACGCGCTCGATGTCCACCACCGTGGTCGTCCCGTCGACGTGTCCCTGGACGACGTGGCCGTCGAAGCGCTCGTCCGCCGCGAGCGCCCGCTCCAGGTTGACCGACTCGCCCTCGGCGACCGAGTCGAACGTCGTCCGGTCGAGCGTCTCCGCGGCGAGGAACACCTCGAAGGACTCGCCCGGTTCGTACTCCTCGACGGTCAGACACGCGCCGTCGACCGCGATGCTCTGCCCGGCAGTCAGGTCGTCAAACGTCGTCGTGATCGTGAGCCGGCGGCCCGCGTCGCTGTCGGTGACGCGCTCGACGCGACCCGTCTCCTCGACGATACCCGTGAACATACTCCGGCTTGGCACAACTTCCACAAGAGAGTTATCGTTCTCAGATGCGTGATGGAGTGTCAGTCACGGTGTCCGACGGTCACTCCTCGTCGTCGGTCTTTGCGGAGTGTCCGACGGTCACTCCTCGTCGTCGGTCTTCGCGAGGCGGCCGACGGTCTGTTTCGCGACCAGTTCCGGTACGTCGCCGGGCGTCGTGAGCAGTTCCTCGACGGCGATCATCAGCCCGGCGACGACGAGCAGGCCTGCACCCACGAGGGTGTCACCACCGACGAGGAACTCGAGGCCGAGCAGCGCCACTGGCAGGGCGAAGACGAGCGTCGCGGCGAGGCCGACCAGGCCGAGGATGCTCCGGGCCATACAGTCGGTATCGGGCGAGGTGACAAAAGCACCGCGCTCGTCGGGAGTGGGCAGGGACGCCGCCGCGACCGAGAGGGGACCGGATTCGGGAGATAATCATTTATTGCGTCGCCTGAATGGCTTCTGTGATGGCCGACGCCCCAAACATCCTCTGGATTTGCACGGACCAGCAATTCGCGGGCGCCCTGGGCTGTGCCGGGAACGACGACCTCGAGACGCCACACTTGGACCGGCTCGCAGCTCGCGGGATCCGGTTCGACGAGGCATACTGTGCCGATCCGGTGTGTACGCCGTCACGTGCGAGCATGCTCACCGGTCGGATGCCCCACGAGACGGGTGTGACAGCAAACGGCGAGGAGTTGCCACCGGACTACCACGACGAGACGATGGGACAGCTCTTCGATACCGCGGGCTATGAGTGTGCGTACGCCGGAAAGTGGCACGTTCCGGGACTCAGTCCGGTGGATGCGGGGTTCGAACGCATCCAGGAGCGGAACGATCCCCAACTGGCCGACACCTGTGTCGATTTTATCGAACGGGATCACGATTCGCCGTTCCTGCTCGCGGCCCACTTCGACAACCCACACAACATCTGCGAGTGGGCTCGCGACCAGAATCTCCCGTGGGGTAACGTCGACCGGCCACCCGTCGAAGAGTGTCCGACCCTCCCGGCGAACTTTCACCCTCCGCCGTTCGAACCCGGCTTGCTTCGTCGGGAGATGCGGAAAGACACGTTCTCGATGGGCGTGATGGTGGACGCGTCCCCGGAGGAGTGGCGCCAGTATCGGCACGCCTACTACCGACTCGTCGAACGCGTCGACCGAGCGGTGGGGCGGATCCTCGAAGCACTCGCTACCGAGGGACTGTCCGACGACACGCTGGTGGTGTTTACGAGCGATCACGGGGACGGGGTCGGTGCCCACCAGATCAACCAGAAATGGCTGCTCTACGAGGAGGAAACGCGAGTTCCGTTGCTGATGGCCGGTCCCGGAGTCCCCGAGGGGGAGGTCGACGACCACCTCGTCTCCACGGGTCTCGACCTTTTGCCGACGCTGTGTGACTTCGCCGACATCGACGTTCCAGGTGACCTTCGAGGGCGGAGTCTCCGCGACATCTGTGTCGACGACGAGGTGGACTGGCGCCCCAGTCTCGTCGTCCAGACGAGCGACCCCATCGAGGGGCGCGCAGTCAGAACGGATCGGTACAAGTACATCCTGTACCGCCGCGGACGGGACCGCGAGCAATTGTTCGACATGCAAGCGGACCGGGGGGAGATGGTCGACCTGTCGTCCGACGCCGACCACGCCGACGTTCTCGAAGCCCACCGGGACCGACTTCTCGAGTGGTGTGCACAGACTGGCGACATCTTCGCGGAGCGGTATCCCGAGGGCGCCCCACTCATCCCGGGTCGGGAACTCTCCGAGATGCGGGAGTACATCCGAACCTACGACGACGAGCCGGCGTAACTACGGGACGAGCCGGCGTGACCTCGGGAGGAGCCTCTCCGTCGGATCTAGCGGCGAGAGGTCCCTTTCACGAAACCGCCGTCTGCGCGCTCAGTCCGCCGCGGTGGGGGCGGCGTCCTGCGCGTCGGCGAGCAGTTCGTCGACGGAGACGCCGGTCGGTTCGTTGTTCAGAAGGACGTCGATTGGCAGGGTCGGCGCGCCGTCGACGAGGTTCTCGAGGATGACCAGCCGCTCGCGGGCGCGGGACATCCCGACGTAGAAGACGCGGCGCTCGTTGTCGGTCAGCGTGGGCACCGGCGAGGTGTGCTTGGTGAACTCCTCGTCGCCCGGCACGTCGCGGCCCGATTGCTCGACGGTCGCGGCCATCTGCTCGACGACCTTCTCGGTGAGGTCGGTCGCGACGAAGACGTGGTCGGCCTCGCGACCCTTCGCGCTGTGGATGGTGCCGACGCGGACGCGCTCGGGGTCGAAGTCGGCGTAGTTGCCGCCGAAGTACGCCTCGACGGTGCGCTCCTGGAAACTGGTTACCTTGCGGAGCATGTCCGCGGCCGCCCGCGGATCCGGGGCAAAGGGCGCGTAGTCGCGGATGGTGTCCGGTTCGATCGACAGTTCCTCCAGGTCCTCGACGTCGGCGGCCTCCTCGCGCTCGTCGAGTTCGTCGAACAGCTCGTCGCGCTCGCCAGTACCGAAGGCCGAATCGGCGAACATGTCGGCGAGGCGGCGAGCCTGCAGGCCGTCGACCGGTTCCTCGGCGTCGAGCGCCTCGATAGCGCGGACGTACTGGGTGAGTCGGTCGGTCCACATCCGCTGGTCGGTCAGGCAGGTGAAGGGGATCCCCTCGTCGATGAACTCATCGATGAACTGGAACATCTGGTAGCGCGCCCGGAAGAGGATCATCGCGGTGCCATCCTCGTCTTCCTCGACGGTGTTGCGGACGTTGCGCACCAGGTCGATCATCGAGGGGTTCTGAACGCCCTCGACGCGGCCGCCCTCCTTGCGCGGGTTGAGGTCTTTCTCCTGGCGTTTTTCGATGTGGCTGACCTCCTCGTTGACGACGTTGAGGATCCGGGAGGGCAGTCGGTAGGAGTTAGGCAGGACGTTGTCGTCGGTGACCGACTCCTCGAGCAGCAGGTCGGGGTCAGCGCCCTGCCAGGCGTAGACGACCTGGTCGTCGTCGCCGGCGATGAGGACGCGCTGCATGTGCGGGCGCCACTCCTCGTACACCTCGTACTGCAGGGTCGTGATGTCCTGGAACTCGTCGATAACGAGGTAGTCGACGCTGGGAAGCAGCGAGCGCTGCTCGACGCGTTCGAGCATGTCCGCGAAGCCGACGACGTCGTTCTCGCCCTTGTACTGGCGCCAGGCGCGGATCGTCTCGGGGACGCTCGTCCGGTCGTCGCCGGAGGGCCAGGTCGGCGTGTACTTGTTGCCGGTCTGGGCGTTCTCGTCGATGTCCGGCGGGAGGCGAACGGTCTCGTCGTCCCACTTGAACGGGACGTCGTACCAGTCCGAGACATCCCTGCGGGTCCGCTGGAGCCACTGACTCGTGGCGATGATCTTGTTCCCCAGCGTCGTCGAACGGGCGGTCCGGCGGCGCGACCCCTCGTACTCGTCTTCGTACTCGACGCCGTACTGCTCGCAAAACTCCTCCTTGTCGGACTCGCCGACCACGTCCCCCCGCGAGAGGTCGAGCAGTTCGTAGGCCTTCGCGTGCATCGTACAGACGTTCCCCTTGAGCGCCCGGGGGGATTCGTCGAGGCGCTCGGCGAGTCGCTCGCGGATCTCCGCGGCCGCGGCCCGCGTGTACGACACTACCAGCACGTCGCGGAACTCGACATCGTCTTCTTCCTCTAGCAGTCGTTCGACCCGGTCGAGCAGTGCCGTCGTCTTCCCGCTCCCGGGACCACCAAACAGGCGCGTCACCTGGGTGGACGGTGTAGTCATTAAACCACGTAAGGGGACCCGTACGGATAAACGACGTGGGTTTCGGTCAGCCCGCAACGCCCCACGCTCACCTCACCGATACAGCGAGACGTACAGCATGCTGAACCCGATGATGAAGGGGATAGTCTCGGTCACGCGGAGGAACAGTCGGGCCACCTCGCCGGCGTTCCGAAGCCCGATCTGAACGATCACGTTGCCGGCCACGCCCATGCTGATGAAGGCAAACCCCATGAACGCGTACTGCAACCGCTCGGAGGGACGTTTTCGATACGCCTGGAAGCTGATGAGCGTGATGCCCAGCGAGAGCCCGAACACGATCATCCGCATCAGTGCCAGCAAGCCGCTCAGGATCGGCGCCAGTTCGACCATCGGTTCCGTTGTCTATTCGCCACCCCGGGACGGCTTAAATGTTCGCCGAGCGGCCGCGGTTCCAGTCGGGATCACCGCCGGTATCGAGGACGGAACCACTCGCTGTCGAGGACGGAACCACTCGCTGTCGAGGACGGAACCACTCGGCCGTCGCGGCCGTCACTCCGGATTGAGGTCGTCCCAGAGCTGGCTGAACCGGTCGGGGAGGTTCTCCTCGCGGTAGATGCGGACGCGGTACTCGTCGTCCTCGAGCGAGATGACCGTCGACTCGAAGTTGGACTCGTAGATCTTGTAGTGGTTGCCGTCGTCAGCGACGAGCGTCTGGTCTTTCACGAGGTCGTACTCGGTCAGCATCTCGATGCGACGGTAGACCGTCGGCAACGACATGTCACACTCCTCGCTCAACTCCTTGGCCGAGCGCGGTTCCCGGCTGATCGCGGCCAGGACACGCCGGGCGTGCTCGTCGCCGATGGTATCGAGGACCTCCTCGATACTCCGTTCGTCGTCGTCCACGACCGGATAGTTCCGTCAGACGCTACAAAGACCTTTCGAGGGGACGGCTATTTCACGCTCAGAAAACGCCCCTCGCCCATTATGGTCGCCCCCCGACTATCCGTGAGTGCGGACCGAGTGCGGACACGGGCGATCATCGCCGTGCGCATCCGTGTGTGCCAGTGGTGGGGCGTGGGAAACCCGCCCGCCCGGGCTGGCCGCCGAACATCCCCCCGTTCGGCGGCCCCCGACGGGTTGGAGCTTCACGCCCGTTTCCGCACCCCGGTCCTCGCCGGTGCGAGCATGCGAAGGAATCGTTTCCCGACGCCATTCCCCCAACTTCGCCGCGTTGTCCCCCCGACGCGGCCCTCGGGAACGACCGAAACGGTCCGGCACCGACTCCCCTTCGGACGCCGCTCCCGGCGTGACTATCTTCCCCCCTTTCCGACGTGACGACCCACACTCGAGTCTCCACTCACGCCAGCCTCTACTCACGCCGATCCGGTCGCTCAGGGCGGCTTGACTCGCGTCTCGACGCGGAGTCGTCACTCGAACGGTGAGAGCGGAGTCGTCACTCGAACGGTGAAAACGGGAAAATCAGTTATCCGGCTGTGCAGTCAAGTCGGTGACCAACCGCATACCGAGCACTCGGACGCCGCTGTATCGTGGAGTCCGCCACAGTCGGGGCACTGCTTCTTGTTGTAATTCTCCTCCCAGCCGGCCGTCTCGACATCGTGACCACGCTGGGTGAGAAACTCGTCGAGCAGGTCGTCAGTGCTCGGTGCGGTCGCCATACATGCTATGGTATAACACACCAGCATATATGTCTATTGGTGTGTGCAACGGTACCACTGAACGCAAAATATATACGGACCCGTTCGGATCGGGCCGGAACACTTCGGGCGGTGGACTGACGGAAAAACTGACAGGGAGGACTGACGGGGAAGATTCGTGGCGAACCGCGCCGCGCCGTCAGCCGAGCGCGCCGCCGACCACCGATCCGACGGCGACGGCGACGAGCGCGGCGAGGAGCGTGCCAGCGGCGTTACCGAGTGCCGCCCGGCGCCGACCAGTCTCGAACAGCCGTACTGTCTCAAAGGCGAACGTCGAGAAGGTGGTGAACGCGCCACAGAAGCCGGTACCGAACGCGAGGACGGCGGCGTCGGCGACCGGCGCGGCCAACACGACGCCGAGCGCGAAGCTCCCGACGACGTTGACGAGGAAAGTTCCGCCGAAGCGGTTCTCGACGCGTCGGCCGACGAGATAGCGCGCGATGGCGCCGCCGACGCCGCCGAGACCGACGAGGACGGCAGGGTTCACGACACCCACCTCGCGAGCGCCCGACCACAGAGAACCGCGACGGCGCCGAGGCCGTAGTTGGCGACGACGTTCGCGGCCGCGACCGGCGGGGCGAGCGCGGCCGTCTCGGCCGCGAACGTGCTGTAGGTCGTAAACGAGGAGAGAAAGCCGGTACCGACGACCAGTCGGGTCTCCGCGCTCACCGCGCCGGCGAAGTGTGCCTCGTAGAGGAGCGCCCCCAGCGCGAAACTTCCGAGCGCGTTGGCCGCGAGCGTCCCCCACGGAAACCCCGTCGACAGCGAAACCGCGAGCGCGTACCTGCTCGTCGCCCCGGCGAATCCGCCGACAGCGACGAGCGCGAGCGGCCTGACGCCTTCCAATGCGGCCGAGCGGTCTGCCATCCGATGATCGCCCGGACCGACGATGCCAGGGTATTCGAGCGTTTCCGTTCGCTCGCGCCAGCGGTAGCCGAACCCTCGGTCATCGCGCTCGCGGCGCTACAGCAACCACACGACGACGAAAAAGAGAATCACTCCGCCGAGGACGAAACGCGGGTTCAGTCCCTTGACCCTGTCCACTGTCGAGACGCTCCTGGTAGTCTCGTCGGTCCCGCCGGCGCTCCCGCCACTGTCGATGTATCCCATCTCTTCGAGGGCCGTGCTCCCGGAGTTGTCCCGGATGTCTTCCCCCTCGGCTTCGTCCACTTGTGACGGCCCCAGGGCGCCGCCGCCGCTGTCCTCGGCTTCCATGTTCCGCGTTTGGTCTCGCCCCTTGGTAAGTGTTGCTTCGGAGACGGGTCGTGGCAGTCGATCCGATTTCGGTGCCGTCAGTTCGACGGGTCGCGGCCGCGGCCACGGACGAGCATTTATATCCCAATCCGCGGCCAGGGCGGCCCATGCGACCCGGCACACTCGTCGACGACGAACGCGCGATCGAAGGACTACCGATCAGGCTGGTCATCGCTCTGGTGGTGGGCGTCGCCAGCCTCGGCGTGATGATGAACACGCTCGGCGGGATCGGAACGCTCGGGGTAAGCGAACTCGACACCCGGCCGACGCCGGAGGTGATCGGTCCCGACGGCGGCGACCTGACCGTCGCCGTCGTCGGCCCGGACGGTGAGCGGGTCAGCAACGCGACCGTCGTCGCGAAAGGCGACACCGCCTCGCTCGACTCGGTGCGAACCGCCCGGACGAACGCGAACGGCACCGCGACGCTCACCGTCGACCCGTCGCTCGGCCCCAATCAGGACGAAGGTCGGATCGAACTGGACGTGAAACCACCGGCAGGAAGCGACTACGCCGACGACCGCGACAACACGGGGGTGCTCGTCGTCAAGGGATAGCCCCGGTCAAACGGTCCCTGACCGTCCCCGGCGGTTCGGGGCGGGTCACCGATCCCCGGCGGTGTGGGGCAGGTCACCGATCTCTAACGGTGCGAGCGGGGCACCGCTCCAGCGTGCAAGGCGAGTCACCCCTCCCAGTCGATCCAGTCCTGTTCCCAGCCGGTACGGCCCTGTGCCTGCCGGCGGGCGAACTCGCGGTCCTCACGGTGGGTTCGGTTGCGCTCGACCGTGTCGGCCTGTTCGCCCTCGACGAGCATCGGCTGAAAGGCGACGCCGCCGAGGCGGTCGACGATATCGCCGCCCTCGACGGCGTCCGCGGAGGCGTCAGCGTCCACGCGGCTCGTGGAGCTGTGCTCCACGGCGACAAGGGTCTGCTCGCCGGCCCCGTGGGGCATCACCAGGCGGCCGTCCTCGGCGAGCTGGGAGACCAGCGCCCGCGGGGGGCTGACCGCGGCGGCTTCGAGCAACACGCGGTCGTAGGGGGCGTATTCGGGGAGGCCGTCGGCGCCGTTGCGGCGGTCGACGAGCACGCCCTCGTACCCGGCCTCCGCGAGGTTCGTCCGCGCGTCGACGACGAGTCGGCGCGCGATGTCGACCGCGTGGACGTTTCGCTCGCCGACGATCTCGGCGAGGACAGCGGCGGTATAGCCGACGCCAGCGCCGACGACGAGCACCGAGTCGCCGTCGCGTACGTCCAGCGCCTCGATCAGTCGCGCCGCGGTGCTGGGCGAGAGGACCCGCGTCCCGAGATGTTCGAACGGGCGGTCGGCGTAGGCACCCCGCTCGTCGGCGACGAACGCGTGGCGCGGGACCGCCCGCATCGCGACCGACACCCGCTCGCTGTGGACACAGCCCTTGCTCTCGTGTTCCAGGCTGTCGACCATGTCGTCGCGCAACACCGCGGGGTCCATGTGCTCGGCTCCGCTCTCGATCGTAATGAATGGCGCGACTGCGGGGTCACTCCGCAGCGGCGCTCTCGATGATCGCCGCCCGGTTGTTCGCGAGCGTCGAGTAGTGGGCGTCGTCGGTGACGTACAGGTCGGGGTCGGACAGGCCGTCCGCGAACGCGCGGGCGAGGTCTACCCCGACGGTGTCGTCGGCGCGGCCGTGCCACAGGCTGACCGGCCGGTCGACCGCCGCGGGGTCGAACCCCCAGTCGTTGCCGACTATGGGCAGGTCGTGGGCGGGGCCGCGCGAGCCCTGGTTGAACGCTTCGGCGCCGTCCGCGAACAGCAGGTCCCCGTCGGGGCCGTCGAACAGGGCCCGGTCGACCGGCGGCGACCCGCTCGTGAGCGCCGCCCTGAACCCCGCCGGGTTGTTCGCTGCCAGCCACGACGACGACGCGAACGCGGTCCGCGAGAACCCGGGGACGAACCGCGTCGCCGCCAGTACCGCCTCGTTGAACGGGTCGGCCCGGTTCCGGGTGTCGGGCGGCGTGACGGTACTCGCGAGCGCGACCCCCCGAACCCGCTCGGGGAACTCGTGTGCACAGGCGAGCGCGTGCGGCCCGCCGCCGGAAAAGCCGACGACGCCGAAGCGGTCGACGCCGAGGGCGTCCGCCAGCGCGGCCACGTCCGCGGGCCAGTCGAGCAGGCGCCGCCCCCGCTGGAAGTCCGACCCGCCGAATCCGGGGCGGTCCGGAGCGACGACACGGACGCCGCGCTCGGCGCCGGCGTCGTCACAGAGCGACCAGAGCAGGCGCGACCCGATGACGCCGTGGAAAGCGAACACGGGGGTCCCGTCGGGGTCGCCGTACTCCGCGTAAGCAAGCGTCCGGCCGTCCGACAGTTCGATCGTCTCCGGATCGTCCATCCGTGGCCGTGCGTTCGGCTGTGAACACAAACGGGTATCGCTTCGGAGTCCACGACCCGATTTCCGGCGAGGTAGCGGACGCCGTCATCACCGACCGGAACTCTGTCATCACCGACCGGAACTCTGTCATCACCGACCGGCACTCTGCCACCACCGACCGGCACTCTGCCACCACCGACCGGCACTCTGCCATCACCGACCGGGACGCCGTCACACGCGACCGACACGCCTACCTTTGGCCATTGAGAACCGGCGGGTATGTTACCCAGGCAGTTCGTCCGGGAGAACCCCGAGACGGTCCGCGACGCCATCGAGCGCAAGGGCGTCACCGGCGTCGACCTGGACGAGATCCTCGAGATCGACGAGGAGTGGCGCGAACGCAAAGCCAGGGGCGACGGCCTCCGTCACGAACGAAACGAGGTCTCCAGCGAGATCGGCGAACTCAAGCAGGCCGGGAAGGAGGAAAAGGCCCAGGCGGCCATCGAGCGCTCGCAGGAACTCAAGGCCGAACTCCAGGAGGTCGAGGAGCGGGCCGACGAACTCGAGGCGGAACTCGAAAAGCGCCTGCTCGAACTCCCCAACGTTCCCCACGAGTCGGTGCCGACTGGCGAGGACGAGAGAGACAACGTCGAGCGCTACCGCGAGGGGTTCGACGACCTGCGCGTCGACCCCGACGCGGTCGTCCCCCACTACGACCTGGGCGAAGAGCTGGACATCCTCGACTTCGAGCGCGGCGCGAAAGTCTCCGGTGGCGGTTTCCAGTTCGTCAAGGGCGAGGGCGCCCGCCTCGAACGGGCGCTGATCCAGTTTTTCCTCGACGTCCACCGCGAGCAGGAGTACGTGGAGGTGGCGCCGCCAATCCCGGTCAACTCCGCGTCGATGCGCGGGACCGGCCAGTTGCCCAAGTTCGCCGAGGACGCCTACCGCGTCGGCGCGCGCCAGGACGACGACTACGACGACGACGACCTGTGGCTGCTCCCGACCGCGGAGGTGCCCGTCACGAACATGTATCGCGACGAAATCCTGCTCAACGACGACCTCCCCGTGAAACACCAGGCCTTCTCCCCGAACTTCCGGCGCGAGGCCGGCGAGCACGGCACGGAGACGCGGGGCTACGTCCGCGTCCACCAGTTCAACAAGGTCGAACTCGTCAACTTCGTCCGCCCGGAGGACTCCTACGACCGGCTGGATGGGCTGCTCTCGGAGGCCGAGGAAGTGCTTCAGCGCCTCGAACTCCCCTACCGCGTGCTCGATATGTGTACCGGCGACATGGGGTTCACCCAGGCCAAGAAGTACGACATCGAGGTGTGGGCGCCGGCCGACGACATGGAGACAGGGCCCGAGGTCGGTGGGCGCTGGCTCGAGGTTTCGTCGGTGTCGAACTTCGAGGAGTTCCAGGCGCGGCGGGCGGGCCTCCGGTATCGGCCCGAACGCCACGAGTCCGCGGAGTATCTCCACACGCTCAACGGGAGCGGCGTCGCCGTCCCGCGCGTGATGGTGGCCATCCTCGAATACTACCAGAACGACGACGGCACCGTCACCGTGCCCGAGGCGCTCCGGCCGTACATGGACGGCCAGGAGGTCATCGAGGGCCACGACCCCGTCGGCGAGGCGGCGCTCGGCGCCGGCGAGCGCGAGTAACCGGCAGATCCCGTTCCGTTCTCGGATTCCGCCGCTGTCACCGCGTGAACGTGTCGATCCGCGTCATCTCGCCCCCGTCGAACGTGAACACGTCGACGAACCCGGTGATCCGCTCCCCGTCGGCGGCGAGCAGTCGCCCGCGGACCGCCACGTCCCCGTCCGTCGATTCGAACACGACATCGACCGGGTGGCTCGTGTCCGTCTGCGGGCGCTCCTCGCGCATGAACCGGACGAACCGCTCGCGCCCGTCCAACGTGCGGTCCGGCCGGTCGTGGACGAACCCCGGCGCGAGCAGGTCCGCGAGCGCCTCGTAGTCATGCTCGTCGAGCGCCCGATAGTAGGCCCGCGCCCGCTCGACTGCGTCGTCGGTCATACGCTCGGCTACGCGGGGCCACGTCAAGAACGCGGTGGTCGACCCGCCCCCGAACGACCCATTCCCGCGATGTCCGCCGTTCTCGCGAACGCCCACAGTTCCCGCGATGGCCCTACTGTCCGGGGATATCCCAGTCCTCCCGCTCTTCGTCCTCGTCGGCCTCGTCGTCCCCCTCGGTCGGGTCAGCCAGGTCGAGTTCCTCGATCTCCTCGGTCGTGTCCGCCCCATCGTCATCCGGATCGTCCGGTCCGGCCCCGCCACTGTCCGAATCGTCCGTTCCGGTCGTGTCCGACTCGGCGAGTCGACCGTGTTCTGGGCCGCGGGTCGCATCCAGCGAGCCGTCGTGCATTCGACCGCTCGGGGCACCCCGCTCATCGTTCCCGGCCGGTGGGTCCGGCGACGACTCGCCGCGGGTGAGCGACACGTCGTCCCCAGCGCCGGCCGGCGTCGCCTCTACCGGTGTCTCGGACTCGCCGCCGGCCGCGCCGGCGCTCCCGGCGTCCGTCCCGGCGGTTTCCTCGACAGTTTCGTCCCCGGTACTGTCCTGGTCGTGTTCGCCTCCGGCGCTCCCCTCGCCAGCCGCCGGGTCGTCGGCCGCCTCGATGGCGTCGAAGTCCATCTCCAGATCCCCCTCGACGGTGTCGCCTTCGATCGACGACCCACCACTCGCACTCTCCCCACCGCTCACGCTCTCTCCACCCGTCGCGCCCGTTCCGTCGGGTCCCGCCGGTTCGATCGCGTCCCGGTCGCGCTCGTCGCCGGCCTCGCTCCCGCCGCCGGCCGTCGCTCCGCCGGCGTCGCCGTCGTCGCCGGCAGCGGTGGCGCCGTCGTCCGCTTCGACCGCGGCGTCCAGGTCCATCTCCAGATCCCCCTCGACGGCGTCGCTCTCGTCCGGGCTGTCGTAGGCGCTCTCGTCGGCGTCATCCGCGACGGCAGCGTCGAGGTCGGCGTCGTCGATGCCGAGATCCGCATCGACGGCGTCGTCGTCCCCCGCGCGCCAGTCGTACCCCGACCCGTCGTCCGCGTCGGGGTCGACCACGACCGAGTCGGCAAGTTCGATCCCGTCGTCGGTCAGCGTGAACGCGTCGGGAGCGGGCGGGTCCGGCAGGTTCGAGGCCGCCTCGAGCAGGCGGTCGGCGTCGGCGCGAAACTCCTTGCCCTGTTTGCCGCGGCCGCTGGCGAGCGCGTCCGCCGAGTCGGCCAGCCAGTCGGCGGCGTGCTGGAGCGTGTCGGCTTTCTCCTCGCCGCGGTCGACCACCGTCTCGAAATCCTCGGTCTCGGCGAACCTGACGGCGGTGTCGAAGTGATCCGCGGCCGCGGTGAACGCCGGCTCAGCCGCCTCGAAACCGTTGAACGCGACCATCCACTCGCGGTTTTCGTACTCGCCCATCGCCTCGGTGAAGGCCTCGCGGCCCTCGACGTAGTGGTCGTAGCCCACGCGGTAGCGCTCCAGAGCGGTGTCGTCGCCACCGATGTCGCCCACAGCCTGCTTGATCGGCGCGGCGTCGATTTCGGCGTCGGCCTCCGGAGCCACCCACGCGTACTGGACGACCCCGCGGTGGTCGACGACGAACACGGCTCGCTCGACCAGTCGCTCCCCGATGTCGGTCTCGGTCGCGACGCCGTAGGCCTCGGCGGCCGCCCCGTCGGGGTCGCTCACCAGCGGGAGGTGTAACCCGTACCGCTCGGCGAAGGCCGCGTGGCTGTAGGTGCTATCCGGCGAGACGGCGAACACCGAGACGTCTTTCTGCATCGTGAACAGATCCAGGTCGTCCAGGTCCGAGGCCTGCATCGTACACGCCGGGTTGAAATCGGCGGGGTAGAACGCCAGCACGACGATCCCCTCCCCGAGATAGTCGTCGAGGTCGATCCGCCGGCGCTCCCCGTCGACGTACGCCGGGAGCTCGACCGTCGGCGCCTCCTCCCCCTCGGGGATCATTACTTCATACGATAGAGTTATGCTATTTAGGTGTTCTGCGCGTTTTCACGCGCTGTATCTACCGGCCGCGCCGTCGAACCGCCGGCCCCCCACCTCCGAGCGGTTTTTGTCCGCCGGCCGGGTAGGTCACGTGTGGAGTTACACGTGCGCTACGAGGGCGACGACGACCCCGAGAAGTGCTCCGCGCGGAAACTCGCGCGGTTCGACCTCGCGAAACTGCACCGCTCGACGCGCGCGACGCCGCCGGGGATCGTCCTCAACCCCTTCGCCGAGCGCGCGCTCTCGCCCGCAGACAGAGAGGGCAGCGGTGCCAGACGGGACCGGCTCGTCGCCCTCGATTGCTCGTGGGAGACCGCCGAACGGGAGGCGTTCGACCTCGACGGCGTGCATCGCTCGCTGCCCTTCCTCGTCGCCGGAAACCCCGTCAACTACGGGACGCCCTTCCAGCTCAATACCGTCGAGGCCTTCGCCGGCGCGCTCGCCATCCTGGGCGAACGCGACCAGGCCGAAGCGATCCTCTCGAAGTTCTCGTGGGGCCACACCTTCCTCGAACTCAACGAGGAGCCGCTCACCCGGTACGCCGACTGTGCCGACTCCGCCGAGGTCGTCGCCGTTCAGGAGGAGTACCTCGCCGACGAATGAACGGTCACTCCAGCCCAACGGCGTCGCCGGGCGTGAACTGTGCCAGCGCGACGACGACGGGCGCGGCATAGTCGATAGCGGGCTCGTTCGATGCGTACGAACCCGTCTCGTCGAGGTACGCCTTCGCCGGCTGCGGGCTCTCGTTCTCGATGAACGCCGAGAGGTCGGGGTCGTTGCCCTGTGCGTTGGGGCCGCCGACGACGTTACCGGGGACGTTGATACCGGAGCTCTCGACGGTGCGACTGTGGGGGTTCTGTGGCGCCTGCTCGCCCGCTCCGGTCACGTAGGCGTAGCCGGTCGGCGACCGGCCCAGCGCGTAGTGGACCTGGTCGAGCGCGGCCGAGACGTACGCCTCGTCGGACTCGATTTCGTCGGCCAACAGGAGAAGACACCCCTTCGCGACCGCGATCTTCGTCGACGCCCAGACGTACTCGTCGGCTGTCAGCGAGATCCGGTAGCCTTCGGAGTGGACCTGCTCGACGATGTCGTCGGCGGCGCCGGTGATAGCGTTGGCGACCTGTGACCGGCGCTCCGGGTCGGCGGCGTCGGCCGTGTAGTAGGCCCAGTGGCCCAGCAGCAGGCCGTTCGCCCACGAGACCGCCGGCGGGCGCGTGTCGAACTGTCCGGCGAGGTCTGATTCGAGGTACTCGGCGTACCGGTCGTCGCCGGTCGTTTTCAGGAGTTCCGCGGCCGCCCAGAACCGCTCGGTCCGGTCGCCGTCTTTGGCGTAGCCGCCGGAACCGCTGTTTTGCCCTTCGTCGCGCCGGAAGACAGGGTCGGGAGTGGCCGCGAGGAAGTCGAAGGCGAGTTCGGCACGGTCGAGCATCCGGTCGGCGAAGTCGGCGTCGAACTCGCGATAGACCCGCGCAGCCATCGCGAACGTGCCGGCGACCATCCCCGTCCCGTAGGTCGACAGCCCGTAAACGTAGCGGGTCTGGTCGTCCTCGTCGGGCGCGGTGGTCATCCCCGGCCAGGACGCCCCCGAGACTTTGTGATAGGCCGCGCCGTCGGGCCGTTGCATCCTCGCCAGCCACTCCAGTTTGTACCTGACTTCGGCCAGCAGATCCGGCATTCCCGCGGTGTCGTCTTCCCGCAGGTCGTCGGGGATCGCGAACTGCCCCTCGCGGAAGGTGTCGGGATTGCGCTCGTAGGCCAACAGCAGTTGTGCGGCGGTGATCGCGCCGGGCGTGACGTACTTGCCGTAGTCGCCGGCGTCGTACCACCCGCCGGTCATATCGAGAGTATCGCCCTCGTCGTGGAACTCGTCGCCGAAGTACATCTCGGCCGCGTCGTCCTGCGGATAGCCGACGCCCCAGGAGAGGCCCGTGACTGGGTCGTCGATGGCGACGTTCGCCCGGCGAAGCGTGTAGCGTCGCCCCAGTCGCGCGAGCGTCCGCCCCCAGGCGCCCTCGCCGACCGCGAACGCGTAGGAGTCGGCCGCGCCGTCGCCGACGCTGAGCCGGTAGCTCCCGGGTTCGCGCACGTCGGAGAAGTCGGCGTGGCGCACGGTGTCCCCGGAGTTTGGGTCGTCCATCGGATCGGTGAGGTCGCCGCTGGCCACCGTCTCGCCGCTGTCCGTCTCGACGACCGAGAACGACTCCGCCGCGGTCCGCACGACCGCCAGTTTCTCGTCGTCCGGCCGGTAGCCGACCTGGTCCACGAGAACCGCCTGTCCCCGCTCCGCGGGATCGGCCGCCGTCGGTTCCTCACTCGTCGGTTGGTCCGTCGGTTCGTCAGTCGCCGGCTGGTCCGTCGGTCCACGGTCGGCCGTGGCGTCGCCGTTCGGGTCGGCCGTCCCGCCCGACAGTGCGCCGTCGGCCCCTTCGTCCGCACCAGTCGTTCCGTCCGCGTCGGTCGGTGTTCCGTCCGGCGCTCCGGACTCGGTCGCCGATCCGCCGTCACCTGGACACCCCGCGAGGAACGTGACCCCGGTCGCACTCACCGCGAGGTACGCCCGCCGGGTCAGTCCCGTGTCATCATCCACCATGATAGTTCCCGCATCGGACCGCCCGACAGTAATAACGTTCGGGTCCGAACCGGTCCGGCGACCACCGCGGGCCGCCGCCGACCCGCTCACCGGAACTGCCAGCCCAGTCCCGCCGGGTCGGCGGGCGGGTCCAGCGGACTCGCGGGCACGTCGGCGTGCGGTTCGGGGACGTTGTAGGCCCGCGGCGCCACGTCGTTGGGCGAGTCGGGATAGAACGTCGAGGCGAGCGCGTGGAGGTGCTGGCGGCCCACGTCGAGTTCGTACTGGCCGCCGCCGTACATCGTGATCCCCGCTTCGAGACAGTACTCGACCGTCGCCAGCAGGGACTCGACCGTCCCAAACCGGGAGGGCTTGATGTTGAGCCACTCGGGGTCGACCGGCAACTCGCGGACGCTCTCGACGCCGGTGACCGGGTAGTCCCACGACAGGCGGGCCTCGGTGCCGGCCAGCGCGTCGCGGGTCTCGTCGGTTATCTTCGCGTCCTCGAGTATCGCCTCGGGGAAGGCCGCGGCCACGCGGCGGTAGAGGTCGGGGTCGGGCGCCTGGTCGACGTCCGTGCCCTCGTAGTAGGCCTTGAAATCGAGGATCCGGACGCTGTCGGTGGCCGCGAGCGCGTCGAGCAGGTCGTCGGACCACGCCGGCGTCGGGTCGAGTTTGAACGCGAGAGTCGGATCGACCGCGAGCCACTTCTCGACCCGGTCGGCCGAGGGGGCGTCGCCGGTGTCGAGTCGTGTCGAGACGACGAACTCCACCGGGTCGTAGGACCGGCCGAGCGCGGCCGCGAAGTCGGTGTCGGCCTGCCGCAAGGCGAGGTCCAGCGCCGCGCTCTCGACGGCCCACCGCCGGTAGTGGCGGAACGTCTCCTGTTCCGGTGGCTCGGGAAACAGGTCCTGGTCGTCGAGATGCGCCGAGAACGAGTCGAGGGTGAACTCGCCGGTCAGGTCCCAGTCGAGGGTCCCGTCGGTGTGGGCCGCGAGGAGCGCCTCTTGGTCCGCAGTCTCGTAAGTGACGTCCTCGCCGCGTCCGACCGCGCCCGCGCTGCCGGCCGCGTTGCTCCCGTCGGCATCGTCGGCGCCGTGGAGTTCGACGACGGTCGAGACGCGCGTGAACCCGGCGGAGGTGTCCATCTCGTGACGCTCGAAGTCGATAGAGTCGATCGAGACGGGCAGGTCCGCGACGCGGTCGTAGAGAGTCATGGCTCGGGAGAGGGGCGCGGCCGGGTTAAATCGGACGACGAATGCGCGGTGGCCCGAGCCGAACGCCGCCAAAGCGGCTCGATCGGGGTCGGGGTGGTCCGGGAGAGCGGTCGGGACGGGGAAGGAGAGCAGTCGCTCGGAGCGGTTGGAAAGGGGATAGGATGGGGTACGTAGGGGCTGGAGCGTGTGACACTTGGGGACTCCAGGGCCCCTGATCGCGTGTAGCTCCCGAGGGTACATAAATATCTCCCTACCGCGGTGAAAGTGTAACCGCGAGACTACGGCGCCCTGATCAGTGTTACCGAGCCACAATAATAGGGAAACACGACGTTCGATAGCGACCCGGACTGGTGAGAACGCCCCTTAGCGCGCCAGCAGATGCGAGTGAGAACGCCCCTTAGCGCGCCAGCGGGAGCGAGTACGAGCGTTCCCGGTCGAGCACTGCCCGCCAGGTCGCCTCGCAGTCACACGAGACCTGGTCGAAGACGGCGGGGTCCTGGCGCTCGTCGAAGTCCTTGATGGCGCGCTGGACGCGGTCGTCGCAGTCGCCGCAGTTGTGCGGGCCGCGGTCGGACCCGTGGCCGACGGGGTCCGAAACGACGATGCCATCGGCGTCGGCGGTGTCCCGGAGCACTTCGGCGACCGACCAGAGCCACGGCGGGCGGTAGCCGCCGTCGTGATACAGTTCCTCGACCATCGTGTAGCGCTGGACGTTACAGGGGTTCATCGAAACGGTGTGACAGCCCTCGACCGCGAGACACCGCTCGACGGAGCGTTTCATGTCTTCGACCGCCTCACGCTCGGTGAGGAAGGGGGGTTTCATCAGGAGGTAGGCCTTAACGCCGGCGTCGACGGTCTCGGTCCCGGCCGCGCCCTCCTCGCGGCTCTCGTCGGTCGCCGCTCGCTCGTCCGGCGGCGCTCGCTCCGCTCCCGCCGCCCGCGCCTCGACACAGGCGGCCTCGAAGTCGGCGAAGTCGAAGTACTTGTTCACGCAGTCCCGGCGGACGCGGTCGGTGGCGGTTTCGAGGCCGATGGCCACGTCGGTCTCGACGCCGCGCTCGGTGAAGTCCGTGATCTTCTCGCGGTCGACGAAGTCGGGGAGCGATTCGACGACCATCCGGTCGCGGTCGGCGAAGGTTTCGGCGATGGCCTCGCGGGTCTCGGCGGCCACCTCCCGTTCGTCGAGGAAGGATCCGGAGGTGTAGATCTTGATCATGTCGGCCGGTTCGTCGGCGTTCTCGGCCTCGTGGTCGAGGCAGGCCTGGACCTGCGCCATCATGTCCTCGTGGGCGACGCTGCCGCCCTCGACACTCTCGGCGACGTAGCCACACATCGTACAGCCGCCGGCGCGGGCCCACCGGCAGCCGCCGGTGTTCAGGATGATAGTCAGGGAGTCGACGAAGCCACTCGGCGTGTTATCCTCGTCGAGCCACACCCGCGTCGGCTCGCGGGGGTCGTAGCTGGCGTCGTTACGCGAGCGTACCTCCCGCATCACCGCGTTGTGGGCGTCCATCCCCTTGCCCTGCTCGTAAACCTCTGGGCTCGGTTGACTCATTACCGGTCAGAGCGGACGCGAACGTTTAGCCGTGTCGCTGTCGACCAGTTCGGAACTGTGCGGATGCGAACGTGACGGTAATCCTATTGAATAGTGTGAAAGCCCCCGCTCGAACAACTGAGACCGCCACCGCAAACAGCGTGAAAGCCCCCGTAACAACGACTGAGACCGCCACCGCAAACAGCGTGAAAGCCCCCGTCCGCTCCGGTCGAGGGGCTTGTTGCGCTCCTCGCTCGTTCCACTCGCTGTGGTGCTTACTACGCCCGTCTTCCCGGAGCGGACGGCCCCTTTCAGTCCCACCCGTATCGGCTGGTTCGTCAGTCTGTGTGGGTGGGACTGAAAGGGGCGACTCGTTCGATCCGTCCCGGGCGACGTTAGGACCGCAGCGAAGCGAGGACCGCAACGAGCCCCGGACGGTCGAACGAGTCGGGGCTTTCACGCTGTTTGCGGTCGCAGTCGCAGTTGTTCGAGCGGGGGCTTTCACGCTGTTTGCGGTCGCAGTCGCAGTTGTTCGAGCGGGGGCTTTCACGCTGTTAGTGGTGACTGTCCGGACTGCTCTCTCCAACTCTGGCGCTCTCAGCGAGCGGTTTCACTCGACTTCCGCTGAGCCTGCACCACCCACGTCGACTCGACGAAAACGCACCCGAACGGCAGCGAGTCGCCAGCCGACCGCGACGACGGTGGCGCCGACGGCGTCGGCCACCAGGTCCAGCCAGTCGAACGACCGGTGGGCCAGCGGCAACTGCAGGAGTTCGATGGCGAGGCCGAAAGCGACGGTCCCGACCAGCACCGCAACGGCGGCCACAGTCGGGTCCCGCCGCGCGAGCGCGTAGGCCAGCACCAGCGCGAACCCGGCAAAGGCCAGCGCATGGAGGTACTTGTCCGCGCCGACGACGCCCAGCGGCCCGCGGACCGCCGCGCCGGACGACGGCGAGACGGACGCGACGACGATGCCCGCCGCGACGACCGCGACCGCCGCCCACCGCAGCCTCGTGGACACCAGCGGGACGCTGAATCGGCCCATACCATCTCCACGGTCGGCGGCGCGAAAAGTGCCGCGGTGCCCCCGGACCGGACCCCGTTCATACCCCGGGACCCCATCCCGTTCAATCGTCGACGTGCGCCTGTTCGAAGGGGCGGGGCGGGAGCAACAGCTCTTCGAGGTCAGGGATGTGCTTGACGTTGTAGACGACCTGCATCTCGTCGGAGGTCGGGATGCCGTTACACGAGAGCTGAAAGCCCTGGTCGAGCATCTCCTCGGGCAGGACGTGGTCGACGCGGGTGCGCATCTCCCCCTCGGCGATGTAGATGGCACAGTTCGCACACGCCCCGCCGCGACAGGCGAAGGGCCACGCGAACCCGCGGCGCTCGGCGGCCTCCAGGAGCGATTCGCGGGGGCGCACCCAGAACTGCCCGTAGTCCTCCGTCGCGAGGTCGGCCGCCGCGGCCGTCTCGAAGAGGTCGGGGTCGTCGAGGTCCCAGCCGTGGTCGTCGAGCACCTCGTAGTCGAGATATTCGACGCGACAGCGGTCCTGTCGCTCCGGTTCGTCGTCGGACTCGCCGGCGCCCGCTTCTGCGTTCGGTCCCGTTCTCGCACGCGCCGGCGCTCGCGAGCCGGCCTCACCGTCCGCGCCGTCCTCGTCGACGTCGACCCCGTCTTTCAGCTCCTCGTAGGCGGCTCTCACGCGCTGGAACTCGCGTTTGGACCCGCCGTGGTCCGGGTGAGCTTCCTTGATCCGGTCCCGATAGGCCCGCTTTATCTCGTCGGGGTCCGCGTCCCGTTCGACCGAGAGCACTTCGAAGGGCGACGCCACGAACGCCCCTAGCCGGATCAGCACAATAAACCCATCTCTCGCGACTCGCGGCCGCCACCCCTCGGACACAGTCCGTACTCCGCCTCGCTCGCCAGCCCGTCACCGCCACCACGCTCTTGGTGATGGCGGTGCTACGTCCTGGCATAAATGTCAAACGCGAAATCAAATCCGGGCGAGGCGCCGCCTGACGACGCGACGCCGCTTCGGGAAGCCCCACGATATCGCAACTTGCGGCGCTGGAACGCAGTGATGGCGGTGTTGCACTTCGTTCAGGGCGCGGCGATGCTCGTCCTCGCCGACAAGGTGCTGTGGCCGATCACCCGCACGCGTTACGAGTTCGACACCGCGACCGAGACCATCGCGCCCGTCAGCGTTCCCTGGGTCGACGCGAACCTCGCCGTCCTCGTCGCCGCTTTCCTGTTCCTCTCGGCGCTCGCTCACACCGTCGTCGCTACCGTCCGCTACGACGCCTACGTCCAGTACGTCGAGCGCGGGATGAACCCCTACCGCTGGTACGAGTACGCCCTCAGCGCGTCGCTGATGATCGTCGTTATCGGAATGCTCGCCGGCGTCTGGGACCTCGGTACCCTCGTTGCCCTCTTCGGCCTCGTCGCCGTGATGAACCTCTGTGGGCTACTGATGGAAAAGCACAACCAGACCACCGAAACCACGGACTGGACCGCGTACTACATCGGAACCATCGCCGGTATCGTCCCCTGGATCGTCATCGCCATCTCCTTCGTCGGTTCGGTCACCGCCAGCAACGGCGACTTCCCCGAGTTCGTCATCTACATCTACGTCTCTCTGTTCGTCTTCTTCAACCTCTTCGCGATCAACATGGTCCTCCAGTATCTCGAGGTCTCCCGGTGGGAAGACTACCTCTTCGGCGAGAAAACCTACATCGTCCTCAGCCTCGTCGCCAAGTCGCTACTCGCCTGGCAGGTCTACTTCGGCACGCAGAACTCGCCTGTCTAAACCACCTTTTTTCACGGGGGCGTCGCGCTCGCCGGAGGCGAGCGCTCGACCCCCGCCAAAAAAGCTGGACCAAAAAGGCGCGAGCGCTCCGCGCTCGCGTGAACCGGCGCCACAGGCGCCGGATATCCGTGCCAGCCTGCCTTTCCCCGAGTCGCGCGACCGGCGCAATCGCGCCGGAACGCGCTCCTGGCCACCGCTCCGCCCCGCACCGCTCCTGGCCACCGCTCCGCCCCGCACCGCTCCGCCCCGCACCGCCCCGCTCCGCACCACCCCGCTCCGCTCCGCCCCGCTCCGCCCCACCCCGCTCCGCACCGCCCCGCTCCGCACCACCCCGCTCCGCACCGCACCGCCCCACACCACCCCGCTCCGCCCCGCACCGCACCGCCCCGCACCACCCCGCTCCGCCCCGCCCCGCACCGCCCCGCCCCGCCCCGCACCGCTCCGCACCGCTCCGCTTACGCGAACAGTTCGCGAGTCGCTTCGAGCGCGTCGATCAGCTTGTCGACCTCTTCGCGCGTGTTGTAGATGTAGAACGACGCGCGGGCCGAGGCGGCGACGCCGAGTTTGTCGTGCAGTGGCTGGGTACAGTGGTCACCGGCGCGGACGGCGACGGCAAACTCGTTCAGTATCTCGGAGGTGTCGTGGGCGTGGACATCGCCGAGATTGAACGAGACCAGGCCGGCGCGGTCGTCGGCGGGTGGGCCGTAGATATCCACGTCGCCCATCTCGCTCAGCCGGTCGTGGGCGTATGCGGCCAGTTCGCGCCCGTGGCGGTCGATGTTTTCCATCCCGATGTCGTCGAGGTAGTCACACGCCTCCGCGAGCGCGATGCCCTGGCAGATCGGCGGCGTCCCGGCTTCGAACTTCCAGGGGAGTTCGTGCCACGTCGAGTCCTCGAAGGTGACCTTCGAGATCATCATCCCGCCGTAGAGATACGGCTGCATCTCCTCCAGAAGGTGTTCTTTCCCGTAGAGGACACCGATACCGGTCGGACCGCACATCTTGTGCCCCGAAAAGGCGAAGAAGTCGGCGTCGATGTCCCCCACGTCGACGGGCATGTGCGGGACCGACTGCGCGCCGTCGATAAAGCAGAGCGCGTCGTGGTCGTGGGCCAGGTCGGCGAGGTCGCCCACCGGATTCACCGTCCCGAGCGTGTTCGAAACGTGGACCGCGCTGACCATCTCGGTGTCGTCGGTCACGAGTTCGCGGGCGTGGTCCATATCGAGGTAGCCCTCGTCATCGACACGGATGAACTTCACCTCGGCGCCGGTCTTCTTGGCGATCTGTTGCCAGGTCACCAGCGCGGCGTGGTGTTCCATCTCGGTCATCACGATCTCGTCGCCCGGGCCCAACTCCGCGAGGCCCCACGCGTAGGCGACGGTGTTCATCGACTCCGTCGTGTTCTTCGTGAAGACGACCTCCTCGCGGCCCTCGGCGCCGATAAAGTCGGCGACGCGGTCGTGGGCCTCCTCGTAGGCGATGGAGGCCTCCTGGCTCAACTGGTGAAGCCCGCGGTGGACGTTCGCGTTCGTGTGCCGATAGTAGTGTGCGATGGCCTCGACGACGGGCTCGGGCGTCTGGCTCGTCGCCGCGTTGTCCAGATACACCAACTGCTCGCCGCCAAACTCCCGCTCGAGGATGGGGAAGTCCTCGCGGATGGCTTCGACGTCGACCGCCGCTCCCCCGCCGGCGTCCGGTTCTGACAGTCCCATTACTCGAAGGGAGGCGCTCGACGGCTAACTTTCCTTCGGTTCGCGCGAACTCTGTTTGGGACTTCGCGAACCTATCCGTCGAGCAGGGAGAGTCGGTCGCGTTCACCCTCGGGGATAGGATTTCGGTACGTCACCGGTTCGTCCGCACAGAGGGTCTCGAAGTCGTCGTCGGTCGTCACGAGATAGTCGGCGTCGTGAGCACGCGCCATCGCGAGGACAAACGAGTCGTACACGTCGTGGTCCTTCTCGGCGCTGATATCGTACGCGTCAGTGAGGACGGTATCGGTCGCACCGACGATCCGGGCCGGGCTTGCGAGCAGCGAGCGAACTGCGTTTCTGGCTGCGATCGTCTCCACATCGAAGTTCCGGGTCATGATGTACTGTGCTCGGAGTGGGTAGTAGTCCGGGACGAGCAACGTGTTCGGGCCGTCGAGCGCGTCGCGGATCCACGGAAACACCTCGTCGTGGACTGGGTGATCGTCCGTCAATCCGATCGCGACGACGTTGACGTCGGTGAGAACCGACACCTCCGTCGGGATCCCGTCACTCATACCTCGTCGTCCGTCTCCAAGGGACCGAACAGCGCTTCGCCCGCGTCCGTCGGGGTACTGCTCGACCAGTCGTCGCGCCCGGCGGTGGCCGTCTCCAGTCGCGCACTCGGCGCCGGGTCGATCTCGAGGACCGACCCGTGCAGGTGGGCCGGAACCCTATCGTTGGGTTCGATCCCGAGCCGCTCCCTGACGGCTTTCGGGATCGTGATCCGACCGCGGTCGTCGACCAAGAGTGTCACTCGCTCCCCGTTTTCCTTGTCGTCTCCAGTCCGCGCTCCCATTTTTTATCTCCTAATTCCCACTACACTAGTGACACGGAAATGGGTTTCGGGGAGATAGGTGTCTGCTCACATCCAGAGCAGTTGCGCGTGGCGCGTCCCGTCGACGTCGAGGACGTTGGCCTCGTCGACGAAGCCGTGTTCGACGGCGAGTGCGACCGCGTCGGTGCCGACGATGTTGGCGACCGAACAGCCGGCGAGACTCTCGAGGACCTCTTCTTCAGTGGCCTCCCTCCCCTCGTAGAAGGCGGGGTCGACGTGCAGGGATACGTCGCCGTCCTCGAAGGTTTCCCCGAGGACTTCGGAGTCACAGACCGAGACCAGCACGCCCTCGTCGGTGTCGCGTTCGTTGAGGAACATTCCTCACTCGACCATCTCCGCCTCGGCCTCCTGGCGGAGTTCGTCGGCCTCCTCGGCCAGTTCTTCGGCGCGGTCGTGCTCGCCGAGTTCCTCCAGCGCGCGGGCTTTCTCCGCCAGGATCTCGGAGTTGCGAAAGCCCAGGCGGACGGCGTTGTCGAAGGCGTTGCGGGCGTCCTCGGCGAGACCGCGCTCGAGGAGGAAAAAGCCGCGATTGTACCAGCCTTCGGCGAATCGCGGGTCGATTTCGATGGCGCGCTCGGCGTGCTCCAGCGCTTGCTCGGTGCGCCCGGACTCCCAGAACGCGTAGGCGAGGTTCGTCTCGGCGGTGGCGGCGTGTTCGCTGTCGTCGTCGATCGAGAGCGCCTCGCGGTAGGCACCAATGGCGGCGTCCCACTCCTCTAACTCGGCGTGGGCGGCGCCCTTGTTCGTCCAGGCCTCCTGTTCGAGCGAGTCGTCCTCGGCGAACCGTGCCACCCGCTCGAAGGCCTCCGTGGCCTGCTCGTAGCGATTGATGCTCACGTAGCTCAGCGCCACGTCGAGCAGTTCCTCGGCGTCGACATCGCCCACGCCCAGACTCCGCTCGTCGAGCATGTCCGTGAGGACGCGCGAGTCGACCGGGTCCACCTGGTTCGGGTCGACCTCGAACTCGGGGGGTTCGAGGTCGAACTCCTCGTAGGTGTCGTCGAACCCCTGCCCCGATGAGAACTCGTGGTCGTCCCTCTCGTCAGTCATACCATCGGATACGGGAGGCGGAGGGTTAAGGGCTACGTCCGCGCGACGCCGCTTGCGAGCCGATGTCCGCGGCCTCACTCGCGCCCCGTCGCCCGTGCGGCCCCCACCCGCACGTTATCGCCCGCGCGGTGAAACGCTCAAGGACGCAGCCTCCGACGATCAGGTATGACCAGGCGGCTGTTCGTCAGCGTCGACCTCGACGGCCTCGCCAACGAGGTTCGCACCGTGCAGGACCCCTTCGAGGGCGCCTCGGGGCTGACCCTGACCGACCCCGAACAGGCCCACGTCACGCTGAAGTTCCTCGGCGACGTCGAACCCGACCGCGTCACGGCGGTCCGCGAGGCCCTCGATGCGGCCGTCGACGACACCGGCCTCGGCCCCTTCGAGATGGCCGTCGGCGGCCTCGGCGTGTTCCCGAGCCTCGACTACATCAGCGTTCTCTGGGTCGGCGTCCGGTCGGGCGGCGACGAACTCACGCGACTCCATCGGGCCGTCGAGGACCGCACGACGGCCATCGACTTCCCGCCCGAGGACCACGAGTTCACGCCCCACGTCACTATCGCGCGGATGGAACACGCCGGGAGCAAGGACCTCGTCCAGCGAGCGGTCCGCAACGACGACCCCGACGTGGGATGGCGTCGGGTCGAGGAGATCCGACTGAAAGAGAGCGTCCTCGGGGCCGACGGGCCGACCTACGAGACCGTCGAGCGGTTTCCGCTGGACGGGTAGTATCGTCCCGGCGGACAGCAGCCCCGGCGGACAGCAGCCCCGGCCGCGTCGCCGCTCAGAGAGCGGGGAGGCCGCCGGGTTTGACTCGCGCGGCGACGTATCCGTGGCCGCTCGGTGCGGGTGAAAGTTCCATCCGCACGGTCGCCCCCGCCGCGCGGTCCGCGAGCCGCCGTGCGATCCGCGGGTCGCCGCTCCCGACGACCGTGAACTCGACGCCGTCGAAGCGTACCCGCATCCGACCCGTCGCGTCCATCGGGGTGACGACCTCGTAGGACGCGACGCCGTCCGGCGAGTCGCCGCCGTTCGCACGCTCCGCCTTCGCGTCTCGCTCCGCCCTTGGATCCGCCTCGACCGCGCTCCGTTCGGTCAGTGACATATCGTATAACGACTGGCGCTAATATTTATATCCTGCCGCATAGGCGGCATAATATTCATAATGCATATAAGGTCCATTAATTCGGCGTTCGCTCCGCCCAGTTCGCGAGCGGATCCCGGCACCCACCCCCGTTTCGTGTCGAACGACCCCCTTTAGGTCTGCCAAAAACAATCAGTTTCGTGATAACTCTTAACCACGCGGCGGCCGAACGGTCACGCACGGATGGTCACGCTTGGGAACCTGGGGATCGTGTTCGTCGCGGGGTTGGTCACGGCGCTCGCGACCGGGCTTGGTGCGCTCCCCTTCTTTCTGGTCGAGGACATCAGCGACCGCTGGAACGTGATCCTGTGGGGGGTGGCCTCGGGCATCATGGTCTCGGCGTCGCTGTTCGGGTTGATCCAGGAGGGACTGGCGGTCGTCGACGGGACGGCGGTCGACGCCGCCGTCGCCATCGGGCCGGGCATCCTGGCCGGCGTCGCGCTCGTCGTCGTCGGCCACGAGGTGCTGGCCGGTGCTGACGTCGACCCGAAGCAGTACGCCGAGGCCGACTTCAAGAAACTCGTGCTCATCCTCGGGATCCTGACGATCCACAGCTTCCCCGAGGGCGTCGCCGTCGGCGTCTCGTTCGCGGAACTCGGGATCGACGGCCCCGGCCTGGAGACGGTGACGCTGGCCGGGCTCTCGCTGCCGGTGCTCGCGGTGTTCATGACCGTCGCCATCTCCATCCACAACGTCCCGGAGGGCGTCGCCGTCTCGATCCCCCTGCGTGGGATGGGTGTCGGCGAGTGGCGGATGGTCTGGTGGGCGGTGTTCTCGAGTCTCCCCCAGCCCATCGGGGCGGTGCTGGCCTACTACTTCGTGACGCTAGCCGAGCGGTTTCTCCCCTTCGGCTTTGGCTTTGCCGCCGGCGCGATGGTGTATCTCGTCGCGACCGAGTTCATCCCCGAGGCCCTCGAGTACGGCCGCGAAATCCCCGGCGGGGGCCGCCGCGAACTCGCTGCCGGCCTCGCCGCCGGCGCGCTCGTGATGGTGCCGCTGGCGTTCGTCTGAACTCGTGGTGGTGCCGCTGGCGTTCGTCTGACACGGATCGGGTGCAGTCACGCCATCAGCGGGGAAACGGGCCCCGCCTCGGGGGGCGGGTGAAAGGAACAGGAATTTAAACGACGGCGCGGAAGAGGATTACACTATGGGTAAGAAATCGAAGGCCAAGAAGAAGCGCCTGGGGAAACTCGACCGACAGAACAGTCGCGTCCCGGCGTGGGTCATCCTCAAGACCGACCAGGACGTCCAGCAAAACCCCAAGCGGCGCCACTGGCGCCGCAGTGACACGGACGAATGAGCGCCGGAGACTTCGAGGAGCGGGTCGTCACCGTCCCGCTTCGCGACGCGAACGCCGCGCCCAGCCAGAAGCGCGCCGACAAGGCGATGTCCATCGTCCGCGAGCGCATCGCCAAGAACTTCGCCGTCGACGAGGACGCCGTCCGGCTCGACCCCTCGATCAACGAGACCATCTGGAAGAACGGCCGCTCGTCCCCGCCGCGCAAACTCCGCGTGCGGGCTGCCCGCTTCGAGGAAGAGGGCGAGAGCGTCGTCGAAGCCGAGACCGCAGAGTAAACTTGCTTCGCGCGGCCTTCTCAGGTTCGGCGTACGTCGGTGTCTTCGCCCGAGCCACCGACGACTGTGTGCTCGTCCGACCGGACGTCGACGCCGACCTCATCGACGACCTGGCCGAAGAGCTGTCGGTCCCCGCAGTCCCGACGACCGTCGGCGGGTCCAACACCGTCGGCGCCCTCGCGACCGGCAACGAGAACGGCCTGCTCGTCAGCAGTCGCGTCCGCGAGCGCGAGCGCGACCGTATCGCCGAGGCGACTGGCCTGTCGATCACGGAACTACCCGGCCGGATCAACGCCGCGGGCAACGTCGTCCTCGCTAACGACAGCGGGGCCTACGTCCACCCGGACCTCCCCGACGAGGCCGTCCGCGCCGTCGAGACGGGCCTCGACGTTCCGGTCGAACAGGGCGTCCTCGCCGGCTCGCGAACCGTCGGCACCGCCGCCGTCGCCACCAACGACGGCGTGCTCTGTCACCCCGAGTCGACCGACGGGGAACTGGACTTCCTCGAGGAGTTGCTCGGCGTGCCCGCCGACATCGGCACCATCAACTACGGCGGCCCACTCGTCGGATCGGGACTGGTCGCCAACGACTACGGCTACGTCGTCGGCCAGGACACCTCCGGCCCGGAACTGGGCCGCATCGAGTCCGCGCTCGGCTACATCTAAGTCGCATTTTACTGCGAGAGAAATCGGGCTGTCGGCCGCTTTCATTACTGTGAGGGTCCACTCCGCCGATCGTCGACTCGTTGCAGTCGACTCACTTCGGTCGCCGAAGGGGGCACTCAGAAGACGCTGTCCGCAGTCGCGGCGCCGACGACGCTGAAAATGGCACCGACGCCGACCATGCGGGCGGTGACGGCGGCGCGCTCGGCGGGGTCAGCCACGAAGACATCCGGCGCCGTCAGCGTCAGCGCGAGCAGCGTCACGGACCCGTAGGCGACGCCGATGAGCGAGAGAAAGCGGACCGGGACGCCGCCGAACTCGGCCTCGCGGTCGGGGTCGCGGTCGTCGTCGGCCTCGTAGAGCGCGCCGTAGCCGATGGCGAACACGACGAGGACAGTCACCAGCGAGTGCCACCAGGTCATGCTATCCGCGAGCGTCCACACCTCCTCGGTGACAACGAACGGTCCCGCGAGGAGGAATCCCCCGACGACCTGCTGGGCGGTGTCCGCGAGCCGATAGCGGCGTGCCCGGGCCATTGTCGTCCCGTTCCCGCGGCCCCGGCAAAACGCTGACGCTCCCGGGGGTCCGGTGGCGCCAGATGGGTCCGGCGCCGACGGACAGGAGTGGAGAGGGGAGTCCCGCCGGCGTCGGGAGCGGGGGGCTTTTGGTCGGCCACCGCGCAGAGGCCGGTATGCAACTGTTCGCGGTCGAGGGGATCCCCGAGATCCGTCCCGGCGACGACCTCGGCGCCATCATCGCCGAGCGCGCCGACCTGCGCGAGGGCGACGTGGTCTGTGTCTCCCACTCTATCGTCTCGAAGGCCGAAGGCCGCCAGTTCGACTTAGAGGAGTTCGACCCCAGCGAGCGGGCCCGCCGGATCGCAGCCCGGATCGGCGAACTCGCCGGCGAGGAGAAGGATCCGCGCTTCGCCCAGGCGGTCATCGAGGAGAGCCAGGAACTGCTTACCGAGGAACCGCTCATGCTCGCGGTCACGCACTTCGGGCACACGACGGTCAACGCGGGCATCGACCGGTCGAACGTACCCGACGCCGACCTGCTCTTGCTCCCCGAGGACCCGACGGCCAGCGCCGAGCGACTCCACGAGGCGCTGGGCGTGCCCGTCATCGTCACCGACACGTCGGGGCGGCCCTTCCGCCAGGGGCAACGCGGCGTCGCCCTTGGCTGGGCGGGGATGCCCGCCGCGCGTGACTGGCGGGGCGAACACGACCGAGACGGCCGAGAACTCGGCGTCACCGTTGAGGCCGTCGTGGACGAACTCGCCGCCGCCGCGAACCTCCTGACCGGCGAGGGGAGCGACGGCCTCCCCGTCGCCGTCGTCCGCGGGTTCGACTTCGGCGACCACGAGGGCCACGACGGGCTCTACCGCTCCCGTGCGGGCGACTACGTCCGCGACGCGCTCGCGCAGTGGGAGTTCCGACCCGAGGAGGAAAAAGAGGGAGAGGTCGAATCGGGCCGGGACGACACCGATGACGACGGCCGCGAAGACGACGACACCGACGGCCGCGAAGACACCGACGACGACACCGACGGCCGCAAAGACACCGACGACGACGCGGAAGGTGACCGGCCGTGATCGGCGTCGAACTCGCGCCGGAACACCCGGTCTCGGAACTGGCCGACTACGCGGCGGCGACGGAGGCGGCGGGCTTCGACGCGGCGCTGGTCACCCACCACTACAACAACCGCGACCAGTTCGCGGCGCTGACGGCGATGGCGGGCGCGACCGAGGACCTGCGACTGGGCCCGGGCGTCGCCAACCCCTACGAGACCCACCCCGTGACGCTGGCCTCGCGGATGGCCACCCTCGACGAGTACAGCGGCGGCCGCGGCCTGTTCGGCGTCGGCCCCGGCGACGGGTCGACCCTCGAGAACCTCGGCGTCGAGCGCGAGCGCCCGCTTCGGCGCGTGCTGGAGACGATGCGCGTCGCGAAACGGCTCTGGGCGGGCGAGCGCGTCAACCACGACGGGACTTTCGTCGCCAGCGACGCCGGCCTGCACTACGAACCCCCGGGAGAGATCCCGGTCTACGTGGGCGCGCAGGGCCCGCACATGACGCGGATGGCGGCCAAACACGCCGACGGCCTCCTGTTCAACGGCGCCCACCCCCGCGATTACGAGTGGGCGAGCGAGCGCGTCGCGGAGGGGCTCGCGGAGCGACCCGAGCAACGCGGCGGGTTCGACTTCGCCGCCTACGCGAGCGTCAGCGTCGCCGAGGACGCCGACGCCGCCCGAGCGGCCGCCCGCTATCCGGTCGCGTTCGTCGTCGGCGGCGCCCCGGATCCCGTGCTGGACCGCCACGGCATCGACCACGAGACCGCGAGCGAGATCGGCACGGCGGTCGCTGCCGGGGATATCTCCGGGGCGGCGGAACGGGTCACCGAGCGGATGATCGACGCGTTCTGTATCGCGGGCACGCCCGCGGCGGTAGAAGAGGGGATCGCGGCGGTGCTGGAACACGCGGACAGCTTCATCGCGGCCGCGCCGCTCGGTCCCGATATCGAGCGGGCGATCGAACTTACGGGGAGTGCGGTTCGGCGCTCTCAGCGGTGAAAAGCGAGAAGAAGGCGCCGAGCGAGAGATAGCCCAGCGCGGCCGAGGCGCCGCCGACGAACAGCCCGCCGAGACCGAGCAAGAGCAGTTGCGGGACGAAGATCGCAGGGTCGTCCCACATGATCGCGTCGTTGAACTTGACCGGTGCCTCGGCGATACTCTCGACGAACCGCGTGGCCGCGCTCGTAAGATCTGCCATACGTGGGCCTTTGGCAGCCCCCTACTTCGAGGTTTCGTCCCCGGACCGTAGCGTCCGCGACGGCCCCAGCGCTCCCAGCCCGTTGTGCCAGCGACGACTCCGGCGCTTCGCAAACCGCCAGTCGGTCCGCCAGGCCTACACGAACTCGATGTCCTCGCGCGGGGTGACCTCGCCGAACAGGAACTCGGCGTGGTCGAGCGCGTACTCGCGGTGGTCGTCCTCGATGGCGCCGACGGCGTCCTCGACGAGCACCGGCCGGTAGTCCCGCAGGCCGGCGCTGGAGGCCGTGTGCAACACGCAGACGTTGGCCAGCGTCCCGCAGATCACCAGGTCGTCGACCCCGTGGGTCTCCAGCCACCCCTCGAGTTGTGTCCGATAGAAGGCGTCGTAGGTGTGTTTGACGACGACCAGGTCCTCCTCCCGGGGGTCGAGTTCGTCGACGATTTCGGCCTCCCAGGAGCCCTCGAGGACGTGTTCGCCCCAGCGGTCGAACTCGTCGTAGTAGTGGGCGTCGTCGAACTGCTCCGGCGGGTGGACGTCGCGGGTCCACACCACGGGAGCGCCGGCCTCGCGGGCGGCCGCGACCACGTCGCCGACTGGCTCGATGGCGTCCTCGCTCCCGGGCGCGTAGAGCGCGCCGTCCGGATGGCAGAAGCCGTTTTGCATGTCGACCACGACGACCGCCGTGGAATCGGCGTCGAGTTGCATAGCCGGTGGTTGGGCGCGCCCCGCAAAAGGGTTTGAGTCGCCCTCCTCGGGGGGGTTTGGATTAGGCGAGCGATAAATCGATTGCGGTGCGGTGGCGCGCGCCGTCGCGGACGCGAGTCCATCTCGGACGAGCGGCCAAGACGGCGTCGCGCGAGGGATGAGTAGCGCAGCGGAGCGAGCAACGCAATCGGTTGGGGAGGCGTGTGGCCGTCTGCGGTGCTGTGCGGTCCTGGCGGATTGAAAGGGCGAGGCCCGATCGCGCCGGAGGGGAGTCGCCGCGTCGGCACTATCCGAACGTAGTGAGGATATCCGACGCAGCGACCGCGAGCGGGCCGAGGGCTTTCCTCTCACGTAGTTCGCTGCGGCAGTCACTCCTAGCGAGCGGACCGAGGGCTTTCTGCTGTCAGTCGTCTCGAGAGCTGTGAACGACCGCCCGGACGACGCCGGCGAGGGCAAGCACCGCGCCACAGGCGACCGCGGCCGCCCGGGGCAGGAGTTGTGTTCCGAAGTCGGCCTCGTAGGTGAGATGTCTCCCCTGGAGCAGGTAGTACGACCCCTCGTAGCGGATATCCCAGATCTCGATGCCCCCGCGAGGTGGGGTTATCTCGGATGGTGCCTCGCCGGAAGAGACGTTGACGTGCCCACTTTCGTTCGTCCGCGCGGCGTCGAAGACGGCTCGGGCGTCGGTCGAGAGGTTCGCGTAGGCGCGGTTGGGATGGTCCTGGTAGTCGCTCCAGTCGGCCTCGACGTAGTACTCGACGCGGTCCTCGGGGACATCGGGGGGTACCGCGATCGGAACGGCGACCATCGCGAGGCCGACGAGGACGAGCGCGACCGTCAGGGCAGTCGAACGCGGGAGGGCCATGGCGGCGGTTTCGAGCGGCGGTCGATAAACCTTCTCCAGTTCTCGTCGAGGTGTGTTCGGAGTAGGGTGTGAGTGGAGCGGGTGTTTCTGCTGGTGTCGGTGTGAAAGGAAGTCGGGACCGAACTGCAGACAGAAACCGATGAAAGCCCTCGGCCCGCTCGCGGGTCGCTTCGCTCACGGTTACACCGTTCGCTTTCGTGGTTCTCGCTTCGCTCGAACCACGCACCGCTCCCCGCTCGCATTCGAGACTCTCACTCCGTTCGAGTCTCGCCG
>Ga0207719_100119_pt1 | contig 64702 bp, 67 predicted proteins | sample A23P1SouthBayCA_2_FD_187279 | JGI IMG/M metagenome (GOLD analysis project Ga0207719, IMG submission 187279) | Aerobic enrichment media microbial communities from Eden Landing Ponds, California, USA - A23 P3 (3) (SPAdes) | ecosystem: Environmental > Aquatic > Marine > Unclassified | place...
CTCCGCTCACGGCTTCGCCGTTCACTTCCGTGGTTCTCGCGGTGCTCGAACCACGCCCCGTTCGCGCAGACACCAGGCCCGCACCGCACGGCACCGCGGACGGCCACACGCCACCGCAACTGCTCGGTAGACGTACTGTCCCGAGCATTATCGGGGTGAAAATCCACCGCCCAACGGTTTCGCGGATCACTCGACCGACGCCGATCCGGGGATCGGATCGCGGCCGTCTCATAGTGAGTATTGTCGCGATGTCCCGGGACGCCGTCCCCGGGGTCGGCGCGATCCGGAAATCGTCGACAATAAACAGTGTCAGTTGTCCAGGTCGTCGACGAGGTCGCGGATCTCGTTTATCTGGGTGGTCTGTTCCTCGTTGGCGGCGGCGACGCGTTCGATCTCGCTTGCGACCTCCTCGGCGCTCTCGGCGGTCACGTCGATCATCGAGGCGACCTCCTCGGTGGAGGCGGCCTGCTCGTCGGTCGCGCTTGCGACCTCCTCGGCGCCCTGGGCGGCCTCCTCGACGGCGTCGTCGATCCGCCGGAGGATATCGACCGTCTCGCCGACCTGCTCGATACCCGACTCGACTTCCTCGTTGGCGTGCTCGATGCTCTCGACGGTCTCCTCGGTGTCGGCCTTGATGTTGGAGACGAGCGATTCGATCTCCGTGGCGTTTTGCTGGGACTCCTCGGCGAGACTCTTGACCTCGTCGGCGACGACGGCGAACCCCTCGCCCGCCTCGCCGGCGCGGGCCGCCTCGATGGAGGCGTTGAGCGCCAGCATGTTCGTCTGGTCCGCGATGTCGTTGATGACCTCGACGATCTCGTCGATCTCGTCGATGCGATTCCGGAGCGTCCGGACGTCCTCGGAGACGTCGGTGTTGGCCTCGTCGACGGCCTCCATCGCGTTGATAGCGTCGTCGGCCACGTCCCGCCCTTCGTCGGCCAGGTCGCGGGCCTCCGTGCTGACCTGGCGGACCTGACTCGCGCTCGAGGCGACCTCCTCGACCGTCGCCGAGAGGTTCGACACCTCGCCGGCGACCTCGCGCATGTTCTCCGACTGCTCGTCCGCGAGGTCGCTTATCTGCTGTGTGCTGTCGGCGACGCTCTCGGACGTCCGAAGCAACTCGTCGATGGCCGTCCCCAACTGCTCGACCGTTTCGTCCTCGGTCCCGTCCGCGACCTCGAGCGCGTCGCCGGCGGGACTACCGGACTCTGAAGCCATACCCCTACTCCGGCGAGCCTCCGAATTAAGCGTATGGTCGCAGTTATCAGGGTTGAATATCGCGTCGACCGCGTCCGCCGCTCGCGGCGCTGAAAACGGGGGATCCGCTCGAACCGGGTGACAGCCTCAGGCTGCCGGGAGGCCCTGCTCGGCCTCCAGCAGTTCGTGATAGCGATTTCGGATGGTCACTTCGGAGATGTCGGCGACCTCCGAGACGGCGGCCTGGGTCGTCTTCTCGTTGGTGAGCAGCGCGGCGGCGTAGACGGCGGCGGCGGCGAGGCCGACGGGCGACTTGCCCGAGTGGACGCCCTGTTCCTTGGCGTTCTGGAGGAGCTTTCGCGCGCGGTGTTCGGCCTCGTCGGAGAGTTCGAGCGAGGAGGCAAACCGCGGGACGTAGCTCTCGGGGTCGGCGGGCTGGACCTCCAGGCCGAGTTCCCGGATGACGTAGCGGTAGGTGCGGGCGATCTCGTTTTTCTCGACGCGGGAGACCTCGGTGATCTCGTCGAGGCTGCGCGGGACGCCGGCCTGGCGCGCGGCGGCGTAGACGGCGGCCGTCGAGACGCCCTCGATGGAGCGGCCGGGCAGCAGGTTCTCGTCGAGCGCGCGGCGGTAGATGACCGAGGCCGTCTCGCGGACGTTCTCGGGCAGGCCGAGCGCGGAGGCCATGCGGTCGATCTCACCGAGGGCCTGCTTGAGGTTGCGCTCCTTGGAGTCCCGGGTCCGGAATCGCTCGTTCCACTTGCGAAGCCGTTGCATCTTCTGGCGCTGGTTCGACGACAGCGAGTTACCGTAGGCGTCCTGGTCGCGCCAGTCGATGTTCGTCGAGAGGCCCTTGTCGTGCATCATGTTCGTCGTCGGCGCGCCGACGCGCGATTTCTCGTCTTTCTCGGCGGAGTCGAACGCGCGCCACTCCGGCCCGCGGTCGATCTCGTCGGTCTCGACGACGAGGCCACAGTCGGCACAGACCGTCTCGCCGCGCTCGTCGTCGACGACGAGCTGGCCGGTACACTCCGGACACTGCTCGTCCGCCGTCTCTGTTTCCGTCTCCTGTACGTCCGTCTGCCGTGATCTGAGTCGTGAGTCGCTCATGGCTGCTGGGGGCGTGTGCTATCCGGGCAGGGTAGTCCCCGAAAATTCCCGGACAGATGATCGGTGGACGTACCATACGGAGAGTGTGGTATAATTCTTTTGGTGCAGGATCCAGTTCCGATACTCACCGGGCGGTAGCGGCCGTCTGCGAGGTGTGTGAACGTGTTCCACGCTCGGTGAAACTGGCAGTTAAATACCCTATCTCCGGGATGTCGGTGACACCATGGCGGGCCTAAACGCGGATGGCCGCACCGTTTTTCCCTCAGGCCCGTTACGTGTCAGCATGGCACGTGAATCCGATAGGCGACCCAGCATCTCGGCGGAGGCCCAACGGGGGACAGACCGCAAGCCGCGGTGTGACTACTGTCGGCTGCCGATCCCTGGCGATCCCTTCCTCCTCGACCACGACGGCGACGAGTACGTCTACTGCTCGGCGTGTTGTCGGGACACAGTCCAGGGGAGCGACCGCGTGTTCACCCAGTATCACGGTTTCCGGCGGACGCCGACCGGCGTCGCGCCGATCGACGAGAGCCTGCCCCAGGGGATCCCGCGCAACTCGCTGGTGATGTTGACGGATCTGGCGGGCACCCGGACCGAGGCCATCCGGGCCGAACTGGTCTGGCGGACGCTCCAGCGGGGTGAACCCGCGGTCGTCGTCTCCTTTCTCGAACCCCCGATGTCCGTCGTCCAGGAGTTCGTCACGCTGGACTGGAACGTCCTGCCGTACCTGGAGTCGGGACAGCTCCGGTTCGTCGACGCGTTCACCTACCGGATGGAGGACCGCGACCGGATGTACGACCGGCTCAACGACTGGAACACCCACCTCGCGCGCTTTTGCGACGGGGCGACGACCCGGGTCCGGGACCCCTCGGACACCGGCGAGGTACAGAACCGGATCGACGCGTCACTCGAGGAACTCGACATGGAAGACGAGGGGATCGTCGTCATCGACTCGCTCAACGAGTTCGGCTCGCTGGTCCAGCCGGTCCAGGCCTACGACTTCGTGAAGGACCTGCGCGCGTCGGTCGCCAAGAGCCGCTTCGTCCCCGTCTACGCGAGCGCCACCGTCGTCGACGACGGCAACGGATTCCCCCACGACCTGGACTACATGGTCGACGGCATCGTCGAGTTGCGTCTCAACGACGAACTCGTCGACGGGTCGCTGATGAAACAGGTCCGCGTCCGGAAGATGAACGGCGTCCTCAACCTCCCGAAGTGGGTCCTCTACGAGTACACCGCCGGCGAAGGCATCGTCACCATCGAACTCCACGAGGGGCCGCCGGGAGAGGAGGACAGCGAGCCCGACGAAGGCGAAGCGGTCGATGACGGCGAGAGCGACTCGGTCGATGTCGAAGGGAACGGCTCGGTCGACGGCGGGCAGGGCGAAGCGACCGACGGGGAGTGAATTACAGCTGTCCGTCTCAGTCCGTTCGGGGGAGCACGCGCGCGCCGACCGCGAGGAAGGCGACCGCGAGCGCGCCGAGGATCGCGAGGTTCGCGACGGCGGGCGGGACCGCCCCCATATCGATCGGTTCGAACGTCGCCGCGCGGACGCCGCGCGAGAAGTAGGTGAGCGGCGAGAGCCCCATCGCGGGGCGGAACCACGCCGGAAGCATCGCCGGCGGGACGAACGTCTCCGAGAGAAAGAGCAGGGGGAGCGCGATGGTGTTGCTCGCGGCGATGACGCCGTCCTGTGAGCCGGTCAGCGACCCCAGTATCGCGCCGAGTCCGCAAAACAGGGCGACGCCGACGACCAGGTACGCGACGAGGAGCGCGACGCTCCCGACACTCACGACGAGGTCTGCGCCGGTCAACAGGAGGACCAGGGCGAGCAAGAGCAGTCCGGCGAGGCCGATGACGACGACGTTGACCGCGGTCTGGGCGAGTAGCCACTCGCCCCGCGAGAGGGGCGTGGTCGCGAGCTTCTCGAAGCGGTTGCCCTCGCGGTGGCGCGCCACTTCGCTCCCGACCCGGGACAGCGGCGTGAACAGGACGACGACGGCCAGGTAGCCCGGCACGTAGTAGCCCGGGTCGCGGGCGAAGAGGCCGCCCGTGGGCTCGGTCCGGACCAGCGCCCCGAAAATGACGACGATGATGAGCGGGAAAAAGAAGGTGAAAAAGACGGCCGTCCGCCGGCGGAGGAAGGAGTGCCAGCCCGCCAGGAACGACGCGTGGATCCGGCGCGGGGCGCTCACGCGTCTCCCCCCGTGGCCGGCGTCGACGCCGCGTCCAGCGGTGCCCCCCGTCGGCGCCCGAGGGCCGACTCGCCCGTGAGGTCGAGATAGACGTCCTCGAGATCGGGCTCTTTCCACGTCAGCGCGTCGTAGGCGACCGCCGCCGCGTCGAGCGCGTCGACCACGTCGCCGATGTCGACCGGGGCGACACCGTGGACGACGAGCGAGCCGTCCCGGCGCTCGTAGTCGTAGGCGAGCGAGAGGTCGGCGGGCAGCGGCGCCGCGTCGGGGCTCCCGTCGTCCGCATCGACCACGGTCGCGTCGTCCGCATCGACCACGGTCGCGTCGTCCGCGCCCGGCTCGCTCGCGAGGTCGACGACGAGACGGTTCGCGCCGCCGTGTTCCGCCACGAGCGCGTCCGGGTCGTCGACGGCGACGAGTTCGCCGTCGGCGAGCAGGCCCACGCGGTCGGCCAGGCGGTGGGCTTCGGCCATGTAGTGGGTCGTCAGGACGATGGTCGTCCCGCCCGCGGCGAGGTCCTCGAGGAGGCGCCACAGCGCCCGCCGGCCGGCGGGGTCGATGCCCGTCGTCGGTTCGTCGAGAACGAGCAGGTCGGGGTCGTTGACCAGCGCGGACCCGACACAGACCCGCCGGCGCTGGCCCCCCGAGAGCCTCTCGTACCAGGTGTCGGCGTCGGCGGAAAGCCCCACGTCCGAGAGCACCGCGTCGATAGCCCGCCCCGACTCGTAGAGGCCGCGGTAGTAGGCGAGGAGTTCGCGCGCCGTCAGCCGCTCGGGCGGGTCGAACTCCTGGGGGAGCAGGCCGATCCGCTCGCGGTCGACGGTCCGGGGGTCGGCCCCGAACACGGACACCGACCCCTCGGCGTCAGTCGTGCCCGTGAGCGCGCGCACGAGCGTCGTCTTTCCGGCGCCGTTGGGGCCGACCAGCGCGAACACCTCGCCCGCGTCGACCGACAGCGAGACGCCGTCTAGGGCGACCGTCTCGCCGTAGGCCCGCCGGACGTCCTCCGCGACGAGCACCGCAGTCATACCCGCGAGTACCGGACGGCGGTGGAAAGACCGTTCGGTTCGGTCCTGCCCCGACGGCGGCCGTGGCGCGTCCCGGTACACCGCGACGGGAATCACTGTGAGATTGCGGCGGAAGTAGCGATGTCGCCGTCGTGCCGTGACAGTGTCGTGACGGACGCTTCCCATGGTCGCTCGATTTCGCTGCTGATACTCCGGCGGGAAGCCTTTTGTGCGACACTGGGGTTGGCCGAGATATGTCGACCAGCACGGGTCTCGGCGTTGCCGTCGTGGTTGTCGCGGCTGTCCTCGCCCTGACGGCGACCGGCGGCGTCGCCGCCCAGGAAGCGTGTCGCACGATAGACGGGACACAGGTCTGCGTCGAGTCAGCCTCGCTGTCGGACGACTGGCTGGTGGTCGGCGACCGCGGCGAAGTCTCGGCGACGGTCGAGAACACCGGTAACGCGACTGCCTCACCGCTGGTCATCCTGACCGTCGGCAGCCCGAACAACGAGACGGGTGTCTACCGGATCGGCCAGCCGACCCTCGACCCCGGCGAGTCGACGACGGTCTCCCAGCCGCTGGACGCCAACACGACGGGCACGCACACCTTCCGGATACAGACTGCCCACGGGGCGTCCCAACAGGTCTACGACACGTCCGAATCGCTGACGCTTGATGTCCGAGAGGAGCCGCCGACCGAACTCGGTGGCCCAATCGACCGGACCGAGATCGCGCTCGTCGCGCTCGCGCTCACGCTCGTCGGAATGGTTGCGTTAGGCTACCGGCAGCTGCGCGACACAGACGAGTCGACGTCGGCGACGGAGTTATAGGCCACGGCAGTCAAGTGAGCGTATGGCACGCGGTCCGGACGACCGGGCGGAAAACGAAGACGGTCGTGTCCTCTCCCCGGAGGAGTTGGATATCACGGACGACGAGCACGTTGCGGAGATCGACGACGGCCGCTACGTCGTCTCGCCGAACGACCCGATAGACGAGGGGTCGATCGGCGCCGCCGCATCGTCCGACCAGCGGTCGCCCCCGCCCGAACCGGATACGGACCCGGCGGAGCCCCAACCGGCGGCGGAACCCGAACTCTCCGCCGAATCGGTCCACGAGTTCCTCGAAGACGAGTTCGAAGACGCCGGTTCTCGCTACGGGTTCGACGTGACCGCGAAGTTCGACGGCTCGGTCAACCAGCGACGAATGGTCTCGAACGACGTGGTGACGATCTTCGAGAGCCTCGTGCTCTGGTACGCCCAGCAGATAGACAGCACGACGCCGGTCGAGGAGGTCCTCGGAATCCTGCTGATGGAGGCCAACGTCCCGGTCAGGTATCCCCCGGCGAGCCTCCAGCGACTCCTCGACTCGACGGACCTCTCCCCTGAGGACTCGATCGCCGACCTCGCGGACGCCGTCGGCGACGAGGACGGCTTCCGGATCTGACTCGGGTGGGGCGCGGGTTGCGACGCTCGCTTTTCTGTCCTCACGTGCGAGTGTTCCGTTCGCAAGCGCTCACGCAGTGCTATCAATCCCGATAATTTACGGGAAGACTTTATTGGCTATTTCGAAGTACGACAGAGGTGATAGGTATGCCGGACGTACTGATAGCCGACGACTCGGAGTTCATGCGAAACCTCCTGCGAGAGATCCTGGAGGAAGACCACACCATCGTCGGGGAAGTCGAGAACGGGGTTGAGGCGGTCGAGACGTACAAGGAGCAACAGCCGGACCTGGTGATGATGGACATCGTCATGCCGATCCGGGACGGGATCGAGGCCACCGACGAGATCAAGACGGAAAATCCCGGCGCGAACGTCATCATGTGTACGAGCGTCGGGCAGGAGGAGAAGATGAAAGAGGCCGTCAGGGCCGGGGCGGACGGGTACATCACGAAACCGTTCCAGAAACCCAGCGTGATGGAAGCGATCGAGGACGTCGTCCCCTCATGAAAGTCGACATCCAGTCGCTCGGGACGTTCAACGAGCTGGCACACGAGGGCGCCGAGCAGGCGACCCGGTCGATGTGTCAGATGACGGGGCTGGATGCGGTCGTCGACGTGACCAAGATCACGCTGGTCGGGCGCGAGGACGTGGGCGAACAGCTCGCAAGCGGCGAGTACGTCGGCGTCCAGTTCGACTTCGAGGGCGAACTCGCCGGCGAGACCGTCCTCGTGCTGGACCGGGCGGGCAGCGAGACGATCGCCGAGTCACTCGTCCCCGGCGGCGACGTTGACGAGACGATGGCCCGCAGCAGCGTCGAGGAGATCGGCAACATCATGATGAGCGGCTTCATCGACGGGTGGGCCGACTACCTCGAGACGACCATCGAACACTCGCCGCCGACCTACGTCGAGGCGATGGGCGAGGAGATCCTGCCGCGGTCCGACGGCGACGACGAGCGCGACCAGGTGTTCGTGTTCAAAAGCGAGATCGAGTGGGTCGGCGAGTCGGTCGAGTTCTACATCTACATGCTCCCGGAGTACGACTCGCTCACGTCGCTGATGGCGAGTCACACCGACGCCGAACGCGACGCGATCCCGGTCGACAAGCTCGAAGTGTTCAACGAGATGACCCGGGACGGGACCAAGCAGGCGGCCCAAAACGTCGAGATGATGACGGGGATACGCACCGAGGCGGAGGTGACCCGGCTGAGCTTCGCCCCGATCGAGGACGTCCCGAAACAGGTCGGGACCGACACCTACGTCGGGACCGTCGTCGAGTTCACGGGCGTCCCCAGTGGGTTCTTGCTCGTCCTGTTCGACGAGGCGTCGGCGGTCCACATCGCGGAGGCGATGATGCCCGTCGAGATGGACGCCGACGAACTGACCGAGCAACACGAGAACGCCATCGAGGAACTCGGGAACATCATGACCTCCGGGTTCGTCGACGGCTGGGCGAACGTCCTCCAGACGTCGGTCGAACACACGCCGCCACGGCTCGTCCACGACATGGGTCAGGCCATCGTTGACCCGCTCGCGGCCCAGGTCGGGCAACATCAGGAACACGCCTTCATCGTCGACTCCGAGATGCGCACGGACGACATCGCCTTCGGCGCCGAGATCCACGCACTCCCCAACGAAACGGAGTTACGACAGGCACTCGACGAGCTACTCGTCGATAGAGCCGACCAGACCGAAGCCGACGTGGAACAGATATTCTGAAATGAAAGTCTACGACGGAACGACGACCGAGAGTCCGGAGACGACCGCGCCCGAGCGGGTGAAAGTCGGGATCGCAGAGTACGAGGTCAGTAGCGACGACGCCGTCCTGACCACGAGCGGACTCGGATCCTGTCTCGGCGTCGCCATCCACGACCCCGCCGCGAGCGTCGCCGGTCTCGTCCACGTCATGCTCCCCTCGCGCGACGAGATGGAGGGGTCCAACGACGCGAAGTTCGCGGACTCGGGCATCCGCGAACTCGTCGCCGCGATGGAGCGAGCCGGCGCCGACCGCGACGCCATGACCGCGAAGATCGCCGGCGGCAGCGACATGCTCGATTTCTCACAGAACGGCTCGGGTATCGGTGTCCGAAACGTCGAAGTCGGCCGCCGGGTCCTCTCGGAGCACGACATCCCGGTCGTCGGCGAGGACGTCGGCGGCGAGCACGGCCGCTCGCTCCGACTCGAGACCACGACCGGCGATCTCGTCGTCAAGAGTGCCAATCGCGACCCGATCACCCTGTAGACCACCGTCCGACTCGTGATATCGGGTGGTCGACCGCACCCGCCCGACCCACGGTTTCGGGTGGCCGACGCCGCTCGTCCGACCCACGGTTTCGGGTGGCCGACGCCGCTCGTCCGACCCACGGTTTCGGGTGGCCGACGCCGCCCGTCCGACGCACGTCCGACGGGTGCGACGACCGATCATTGGTTTCTCGGACGGTCTCCGCTGTATTTTCTCCCGTCCGGATCGAACATTACGTCCGACGTTTCTTTCGACTGCCGGCGCGTAATTTCAACGGTCGAGGAATGGAAATAACACCTCTGTTATCAGTAATGATACTATAAACGGTACATTGAAGGGTAGATGAGCGGATGTACCACCGTAATGAGTGCTGTCGCCCAGTCGCTCGGCCCGGTCGCCGGTTCGTCGGCCGTACTGCCGGCGTTGCTGGTGTTGTTGACCGGTGGACTCGTCGGAATGAGCATCCGGCAGATGATCGACATTTTCGGCGACGGCTCCGACGACGGTTCCGACGACGGCGACGACGGCGGGATGACCGACGGCGGCGGGCTGATGGCCGAAGACGGTGACGAGGAGGACCTGGGCGGGTTCGGCGGTCTCGACGACGACGGCGACGAGTTCGGCGAGTTCGGCGACGACGAGTTCGGCGATATGGACGAGGGCGACTCCGACACCGCCGAACTCGAGCACCGCCTCGACGAGCTCGAGACCGAGGTCGGAAGCCTCTCCTCGACGGTCAACACCGTCCGCAACGAGAACGAACAGATCTCCGAGACCGTCGAGGACGTCGAGGAGAACGTCCGAAAACTGCTCGACATCTACGAGATGGTCACCCGCGGGGTCAATCCCTTCGCCGACGACATCGAGGCCGGGGGTATGGGCGGTGCCGGCGGCGGCGGCAACTTCGGTCTGTTCGACGACGACGGCGAGGAGGAGGAAGCCGACCTCGACGAGGACATCGCCAACGCCGACGCCGAGGGGTTTTTCGACGAGGACCTGGTCGAGGACGACGCCTCCCCGCAGGGAAGCGTCGACGACGTGATGGGCGATGCCGGCGGCGATGAGACCGATATGTTCGAGGACAACGGCGGGACCTTCGACGACGGATCCCTCGACGAGATGGAAGGCGAGTTCGACGACGCGGACGGGTTCGACGACGCGGACGGGTTCGACGACGACCTCGACGACGGCGCGGATGACCTCGACGACTCCGGAGGACCAGACGACATGAGCGAATCAGACGGCGAGGGTGGCAAGTCCTTCGCCGAACTCAAAGACGAGTACGAATCGGGCGACGCGGAGTGGGCCGACGGCGAGAAACCCGACGACGAATCCGACGACATCGAGGCCGGGATGGGCGACGCCGACGAATTACTCGAGGACGCCGACGACGCGGCCGGCGACGCGGCGGCCGACGACGACCTGGCCGACGACGACCTCTTCGACGAGGTCATCGACGACGAGGGTGACCCGGAGGCCGCCGACGCGGAGGCGGAGCCGGAACCGGAGCCGGCGTCCACGGATGCGGTCGCGGAACAGGAGCCCGAACCGGAGGCGGAGTCCGAACCGACCGCCGAGCCAGCGGAGGGGACAGCGACCGCCGGGGCGGCGGCCGATGCCGCGGCGGCCGAGGGTAACTCCGGGGGCAAACCGTACCTGACGACGATGCCCGAGGGGATGGCGAGCGAACTCGTCGTCGTCGAGTGGCTGGAGTTCCTCGTCGACGAGGTCGGCGTCAGGGAGACGGCGAAAGCGATCGATTACTACGAGCGGATCGATTGGGTGGCCGAACCCGTCGCCGAGGACCTGCAAACGTACCTGCGGGGGTTCTCCGGCGGCGGTGAGAGGGGGCTGACCATCGACCACCACACCCAGAGCCTGCGATACATCAGTCAACTCGACGGCGACGCCGGCGAGGCCGTCGCCCTCTCGAAACTCGTTGGGCACCGTGGAGGTGGTTCCAGTGGGCTTCAGCGTTAGCGGCTCGGCGGCGCTCATCTTCGTCGGGATGTTCATCGCCTTCGGGATGTGGCACACCGCGGCGACGAACAGTTTCGAACGGATCGATGACGCGCGCGACGACAGGGCCGATGCCGCGCTCGAACAACGAAACACCGCCATCGAGATCCAGGCGGCGACCAACACGACCGAGACCCGGACGGTGAACAACACGACCACGACGACCTATCACCTCAACGTGACCGTCACGAACAACGGGACTGCGTCGCTGTCTCTCGCGGGGACCGATCTCCTCCTCGACAACGAGTATCGGGCGGACTGGCAGTCGAACGCCGCCGTCGACGGGGACGCGGACACGGACCTGTGGCTTCCGGGCGAGACGCTGGCCTACAGTCGCGTCTACGACGACCCGACCGCGGTTCCCGACCGAGTGATGGTCGCAACCGAAGCCGGGATCGGCGATAGTTCGGAGGTGGCCGACGTATGAGCCGGCCGGAGATGACGGACCCGACTCAACTGGAGGGGATCTAGCGTGGCCAGCGTCTCCGTCTCACACCTGATCCTGTTCATCGCGTCGATGCTGGTCGCGGCCAGCGTCGCCGGCGTGTTCACGGACACGGTCGGCCAACTGAGCGGCGCCATCGACGACCAGGGGCTACAGATCAGCGAGGACGTCCGGACGGACGTGGAGATAATCAGCGACAGCGGGTCCAGTGCCGTCTACGACGACGGCACCGACACGACGACGATCCACGTGAAAAACACCGGCACGGAGACGCTGGCCGCGACCTCCGGGATCGTCGATGTGTTCGTCGACGGTCGGTTCGAGACGGACGTGACCGTCACGCTCCTGGGCGACGCCTCGTCCTGGCGATCGGGCGAGGTCGTCCGCATGGAGATCGAGGAATCCCTCACGACCGGCGAGGACCACCGGATCAAACTGGTGGTCAACGGCGACGAGGAAATATTTAGATTCAGGGCAGAATCATGAGCATCGCAACTAACGACCTGTTCTCGCTGGGGCTGAAAGAACGGGACCGACTGAACAAGGAACTGGGCGGGGGCATCCCTCCCGGAAGCATCGTCCTCGTCGAGGGCGACTACGGGGCCGGGAAATCCGCCATCAGCCAGCGCTTTTCCTACGGCCTCTGCGAGGAGGGCCACACCGTGACGATGCTCTCGACGGAGCTCACGGTGGGCAGTTTCCTCGACCAGATGCACTCGCTGGACTACGGCATGGTCGAGCACGTCCTCGACGAGAACATCCTCTTTTTGCACGCCGACATCGGCGACGGGAACACGTTCTCCGGCGGCGAGGAGGAGGGTGACCGCAAGGAACTGCTCAAGCGACTGATGGAGGCGGAGGTGATGTGGGACTCGGAGGTCGTCGTCATCGACACCTTCGACGCCATCCTCCGAAACGACCCCAAGTTCGAGGCCCTGGTCCGGCAAAACGAGGAACGCCAGGCCGCCCTGGAGATCATCTCCTTTTTCCGGGACATCATCTCCCAGGGCAAGGTCATCATGTTGACCGTCGACCCCTCGACGCTGGACGAGGACGCCATCGGCCCGTTCCGGGCCATCGCCGACGTCTTCATCGAACTCGAGATGATCGAGGTCGGCAACGACGTGCGCCGCCAGATCAGCGTCAAGCGCTTTGCCGGCATGGGCGAACAGGTCGGCGACACCATCGGATACTCGGTGCGCTCGGGGACCGGCATCGTTATCGAGTCGCGGAGCGTCGCCTGATGACCACACGATACAGGACCACAGCACAGCTATGACCGACCACGGACGACCCAAACCCTCGGACGAACTCAGACAGGTGGCCTCGCGGCGGCCCCATCTCATGGACCACCTGAAGAAGTTCAAGCAGATCACGGGTGAGTTCCCCCAGTTCATCGAGGCGGCCAGCGGTGACTACGAGTCCGACCGGCCGAACGTCCTCTATCCCGTCGGCGGGCCGATCTTCTGTCACATCTACGGCGACATCGGCCAGGACATGAAATACTACGCCATCGAGCCCGAACTCGACGACGAGGAGAAGGTCGTCTTCGAGAACGTCCGCAACCGCCTGCTGGAGAAAAGCGTCACCAAGCCCGCCCCCCAGAGCGAGACGGAGTACGACGACCGCATCGAGGAACTCCTCCAGGAGACGACGGCCATCACGGGCGGCGCCCACGACGAGAACGGCGTCCTCTCGAGGTTCTCCTCGATCACCAACATCGGAAAGGTGGAGGTGACCGAGCACACCTACGAGAACATCCTCTACCGGCTGAACCGGGACATCGTCGGACTCGGGCCGCTCGAACCCGTGATGCGCGACCCGGCCAACGAGGACATCCACGTCATCGGCCCCCACGAGTGTCACGTCGACCACTCGGTCTACGGGATGCTCTCGACGACCGTCGACTTCGGCACTCCCGAGGAGTACGACCAGTGGCTCAAGAACATGGGCGAGCGCATCGGCGACCCGCTCTCGGACTCGGACCCCATCGTCGACTCCACGCTCCCCGACGGGTCGCGTCTCAACGTCATCTACTCGGACGACGTCTCCGTCAAGGGCCCCTCGCTGACCATTCGGCAGGGCGACGAGGTGCCCCTCTCCATCTTCCAGATCACGAAGTGGGGAACCCTCTCCCCGCAACTGGCGGCGTATCTCTGGCTGTGCCTGGAGAACGAGCAGACGGTGTTCGTCGTCGGGGAGACGGCGTCGGGGAAGACCACCACCCTGAACTCCATCATGGCGTTCATTCCCCGGGACGCGAAGATCTACACCGCGGAGGACACGGCCGAGGTGCTCCCGCCCCACGACACCTGGCAGAAACTGCTCACCCGGGAGGCCGACGACGAGGGGTCGAGCGTCGACATGTTCGACCTCGTCGCCGCCGCCCTGCGTTCGCGCCCCGACTACATCATCGTGGGCGAGGTCCGTGGCGAGGAGGGGCGCATGGCGTTCCAGGCCGCCCAGACCGGCCACCCCGTCATGCTGACCTTCCACGCGAGCGACATCGTCTCGATGATCCAGCGCTTTACCGGCGAACCGATCAACGTCCCGGAGACGTTCATGGACGTCGCCGACGTGGCGCTGTTCCAGAACCGCGTCAAGCAGGGCGACGAGGTCCTGCGCCGGGTCACGAGCGTCCAGGAGATCGAGGGGTACTCCAAGGAGATGGACGGCGTTGTCACCCGCCAGTCGTTCTACTGGGACCCCGTCGAGGACGACATCATCTTCCAGGGGATGAACAACTCCTTCGTCCTCGAGGAACAGATCGCGACTCTGCTGGGGTACGAGGACACCCGTGACATCTACGACGACCTGCAGTTCCGTGCGAACATCATCGAACGGGCCATTCAGGAGGGTATCCTCGGCTATCACGAGGTCAACGAACTCATCGAGGACTTCCAGCGCGACGGCATCGAGGGACTGCCCTTCGACATCCACAGGAGCGACTGATGGCGTCGGCTGACGAAACCTCCGCCGGGCTCGAACTGACCCTTTCGGAGACCCTCGACGGACTCGTCAGTTCCTACCGCCAGATGCCGATGCCGATGGGGCGGTACGTCGGCGTCATCCTCGTCCCCTCGGCGGTGCTTTTCGTCGTGACCGTCGCCCTCGCCGCGGTCCTCGAGCTGTCGATGATGATCCGCGTCCCGATCCCCTTGCTGGGCTTTCTCGCGCTCGTCTCGGCGGTCTTTTACCCGCAGATCCTGCTCTCCCAGCGCAAGCGCGAACTCAACAACCAGTTCCATCTCGTCGTCACGCACATGACGGTCCTGTCGACGACGAATATCGACCGGATGGAAGTGTTTCGCCGCCTCGCCGAGCAGGACCAGTACGGCGAGATGGCCGCCGAGATCGGCCGCGTCGTCGAACTCGTCGACACCTGGAACCAGAGTCTCGACGACGCCTGCCGGCGCCGCGCCAAGGAGGTCCCCAGCGATGCTGTCTCCGACTTCTTCGACCGCCTGGGTTACACGCTCGGTGCCGGGCAACCCCTGGACGACTACCTCGTCTCCGAACAGGGACAGATGATCGAGAACTACAAGACCGTCTACGAGGGGACCCTGGACAACCTGGAGGTCATGAAGGACCTGTATCTCTCGATGGTCCTCTCGATGACGTTCGCGCTGGTGTTCGCCGTCGTCCTCCCCGTCCTCACCGGCACGAACCCGATGATGACCGTCAGCGCCGTCATCGTCCTCTATATTTTCGTCCAGTCAGGGTTCTACCTCGCTATCCGCTCGATGGCGCCCCACGACCCGGTGTGGTACCATCCCGAGGAGAAAGCGTCGCCGGTCGAGTCGAAGATCCGCAACGCCACCGCCGTCGGCGTCGTGCTCACCGTCGCGCTCCTCGTCGTCTCGCTCGGCGGGATGGTCGGTCTCGTCCCGGTCACGCTCGGTGACCTCGTTTTCTTCCTCGACCCCCTTCCGCTCCCGCTGTACGCCGCCATCCCCGTCACGCCGCTGGTCATCCCCGGAATCGTCGTCCGGAACGAGGAACAGCGCATCAAGGCCCGCGACGAGGAGTTCCCCAGTTTCATCCGCGCGCTCGGCGCGACGGAGGGTGCCAAGCAGTCGACGACCTCGACGGTCCTCGAGACGCTCCGGCGAAAGGACTTCGGCCCGCTGACCGACAACGTCGACAACCTCTACAAGCGCCTGAACATGCGTATCGAGACCGCCGAGGCCTGGCGCCACTTCACCGCCGAGTGTCGCTCGTACCTGATCCAGACCTTCTCCGAGATGTACCTCGTCGGCCGGGAGATGGGGGGCAACCCCAAACTGCTCGGGGAACTCATCAGCGAGAACATGATGGAAGTCCAGCAACTGCGCCAGCGCCGTAGTCAGGCCGCGACGACGCTCGTCGGCCTCCTGTACGGTATCACGGCCGCCTCGACGTTCGCCTTCTTCATCGGCCTCCAGGTCGTCAACATCCTCGAATCGATGAGCCTGAACCTCTCGACCGGATCGAGCGATTTCGACGTCGGAAGCCTCATCAACACACAGGTCTACGACGTCCCACTCATCGAGTTTCTCCTGCTCGTCGTCGTCCTGTTCGGCGCGATGCTCTCGGCGCTGATGGTCCGTACCGTCGACGGCGGGCACAAGATGAACACCTACATCCACTTCGTCGCACTCACCTGGCTCGGCGCCGTCACGGCGATCGCCACCAAGGCGCTCGTGTCGACGTTCCTGTCGATCTGACGGAGCGATTTCCGGTCCTTGACTCCGTCCTCTTTTTGTCACCCGAGTTCACTCAACCCCGTCCTCTTTCTGGCACCCGAGTTCACTCAACCTCGTCTTTGACCTTCCCGAACGACTTTCCGCCCGGTAGGACAATCGTCGCTATGGCATCTCCGGAAGAGACGCTCGCGCGCTCGCCCGTCGACTTCGAAACGGCCGTCGCGTACGCCCTCCACCCCGAGATGCGTCGGTTGCTCATCCTCTATCTCGCCGGATCCGCCCTGTTACCTGCCGGACTCTCGGTGCTTTTCACCAACACCGTCACCGGGACCGTCTTCATCGACGGCCCGCTCGGCCTGTTGCTCGTCCTCGTCGGCGCGGTGTTCCTGTTCGGCGGCGCTGTCGGCGGCCTGTTCAAACTGGTGACCGACGCGAACCGACTTGCGAGGGTCTCGGAGCGGTAACCGCACCCGGCGTACGCCCACGCGCGAACCGTCGAACCCGACGTGACACCCGTCCCGGAGATGCGAGCGTTTTCACGCTGGAGTCCGTAGCGACGTTCATGTGTGGCCGCTACAGCCTCTTCGCACCGCCCGAGAAGATCGAGGACCGCTTCGACGCGACGTTCGAGGGGGCGTTCGAACCGCGGTACAACGCCGCACCGGGCCAGGCGCTTCCGGTCATCACGAACGACGAACCCGAGACGATCCAGCGCATGGAGTGGGGCCTCGTGCCCTCGTGGGCTGATGACCGCTCTGACTTCGAGTTCATCAACGCCCGCGCCGAGACCGTCGCCGAGAAGCGGACCTTCGCGGCGGCCTACGAACGCCGCCGCTGTCTCGTTCCCGCCGACGGGTTCTACGAGTGGACCGAGCGAAACGGGGGAAAACAGCCCTACCGCGTCACCCTCGGCGACGACGACCTGTTCGCGATGGCGGGGCTCTGGGAACGGTGGACGCCGTCGCAGACCCAGACCGGTCTCGGCGACTTCGGCGGCGGGAGCGGGGACGACCGGAACGGCGGTCCGGGACCCGACCCCGATCCCGGTCCGGTCGAGACGTTCACCGTCGTCACGACCGAACCGAACGAGGTGGTCGCCGACCTTCACCACCGGATGGCCGTCGTGCTCGCGCCCGACGAGGAGGCGACGTGGCTCTCGGGCGACCCCGAAGAAGTCGCGTCCCTCATGGATCCCTACCCGGACGACCGGATGCGGTCCTATCCGGTCTCGACCGAGGTCAACAGCCCGGCCAACGATTCGCCGGCCGTCGTCCGCGAGGTCGAACTCGGCTCGTGAGCCGCCCGGGTCGCGACTGACTATCAGTCGCGCGACCGGGTCCCTCGTGGCCGACCGACACGTGACCTCCGGGGCGCGAGCGCCGCTCCCGATTCGAATCCTTTTAGGCCTCGACGCGGATACGGGGGTGTATGGCTATCAAACCCGCCTACGTCAAGAAGACCGCACGGATCCTGATGGAGCAGTATCCGGACGCGTTCGGCGACGACTTCGAGCACAACAAGGAGGTCGTTCAGGAACTGACCAACGTCGAGTCCAAGGGCGTTCGAAACCGCATCGCCGGCTACGTCACCAGCAAGTACGGTCAGGCCGCCGAAGCGTAGGCGCTTTCTCTTCGCTGTTCTCGGTTTTCTCCCTCCCGGGGTACGGGGCTCCACAGGGGATAGCACTGCGCTCCGGCGTCCTGGTTTACTGCCGTGACGGCGTCCCGGGGTTCTCCATGATGGTTCGTGACCCTGCCGCGCGTATCCAAACAGTTTTGAACTGTCCTGGTACTACGGCACGGTAATGACTGTCAGTGTCGGAATCCTGGGCGCGACCGGTGCCGTCGGGCAGCGACTCATCCAGCTGATCGACCCCCATCCCGAGTTCGAAATCGAGGCCGTGACCGCCAGCGAGGCGAGCGCGGGCAAGTCCTACCGCGAGGCCGCGAAGTGGCGCATCGACGCCCCGATTCCCGACCACATCGGAGACATGGAAGTCAGCGCGACCGAACCCGAATCGGTCTCCGACGACGTGGAACTCATCTTCTCGTCGCTCCCCTCCAGCGTCGGTGAGGCCGTCGAACCCGGTTTCTGTGAGGCCGGCTACATCGTCTCGTCGAACTCCTCGAACGGCCGCGCCGACGGCGACGTCCCGCTTACCATCCCCGAAGTCAACGCCGACCACCTCGACCTCATCGAGGTCCAGCGCGACCGACGCGGCTGGGACGGCGCCCTCGTCAAGAACCCCAACTGCTCGACTATCACGATGGTCCCGCCGCTGGCGGCCATCGACGAGGCGGCCACGCTCGAACGGATCGAGGTCGCGACGCTCCAGGCGGTTTCCGGCGCTGGCTACTCCGGCGTCTCCTCGATGGAGATAATCGACAACGCGATCCCGCACATCGGCAAGGAGGAGAAGAAAATGGAGACGGAGTCGCGCAAACTCCTCGGCACGTTCGACGGCGCCGAAGTCGAGTGGCACGACGCCGACGTCGCTGCCTCCTGCAATCGCATCCCGACCATCGACGGCCACCTCGAAAACGTCTGGACCGACACCGCCGAGGATATCTCCCCGTCCGAGGCCGAGGCGGCGATGGAGAACTACCCCTCGCTGGACCTGCCGAGTTCGCCGGACCAGCTCATCCAGGTGTTCGACGAACCCGACCGGCCCCAGCCCCGCCTCGACCGCAACCTCGGCGGCGGCATGACCGTTTCCGCCGGCGGCGTCCAGGAGACGACCCACGGCCTGCAGTTCAACTGCCTGGCGCACAACACGCTCCGCGGCGCCGCCGGCGCGAGCATCCTCAACGGCGAACTCCTCCTCGACACCGGCTACCTGTAAGTCGTTCTTTCGATCCGGTTTCGGAGTGGTATTCGGTTATCGGTTTCAGAAGTGCGATTTCTCGCGGGAGTTGTGTGCGTTAGCTCGCAGGCTTCGCTCGGTACTGCAGCGGTTCGGGTAGCAGTTCTCCAGGATTCGATATACTGGTCTCACTTTGTTCTGGTTGTAAAAGGGACTCACTTCTCGCGCTTTTTGGGACGGTGGTATTGGTAGTGTTACCTGCAATCCCCTCCGCTTCGAGAACCTCCAAATTTGTTGCTTTACGAGTCCTCCTAAACCAGTTCGACGTGTAGTCCGATTTGGAGATGCTTCCGTTATGCAGGGCGCGAACGTCTTCGTTTTTGACTACGAACGTACTGCTATTTCCGTCCACAATGGAGTTGTTAAATTCAACAACTCGCATTCTCTCGGGGCGGGCATAGCTTTCCTCGGCTTGTTCAATTGCGGTCCACGCCCTTGCATACAGAACTGCGATATTTCTCCAGACTGGTTCTACGATTTGTGGTTTAGCTTTGGGTTCCGTACCGTTGACTACGTTCCACATTGTTCCATTGGGATCAACGTAGACACCCATCAATTCGTATTCCTGTGTGGCCCTATCGACAGATATTCCGTAATATGTGTTGAGAAATGTAAAGTACCGTTCTGGAGTTTCTATTTCATCTTCACTCGAATTTGGAGTCGGCGTTGGTGTCTGAGTCGGTGTTGGAGTGGCAGTCAGAGTCGGGGTGGTAGTAGGAGTTGGTGTCGGGGTGGTAGTAGGGGTTAGCGTCGGGGTAGTAGTAGGAGACGGTGCTGGTACTGGGGTTGGAGTACCGGTTGCTGTATCTATAACCGTTGGTTGTGGCGATCGTGTTTGAGTGGCTGTTTCTTTAACTTCTGTTGTCGGGTCTTGTGACTTTGTGGGTGTTGCTGATGCGTCTGTACTACCAGCGTCCGAAACTACGTTTTGGGTTCTCTTCGCGGTAGTTATATCAGTTGAAGTTGACAACAATACCTCTTCTGTAGGCGTTTTGTTTTCCGAAATTGAGGAATCCCCATCTGATATATTGGCGAAATAAATAACCGATCCACCAACTACGATAAGTAGGACTATTCCTGAAATTACAAGAACACTACTAATTGCACGATCTGATCCTTTGTGTTTGAACATCATCTCAATTCACTCGAATCTATCTTGGTAGGTATCCCCTTGCCTCACAGCAACTGACCGCTGTGAGACACTCTCGTTCCAGTACGCGTCCCAGGCGTTCTCCCTGACGCGGTTGTAGACCGTGTCTGAGAGGGTCATGGTGGCGATATTGCTCTCCTCGGGGATGATCCCGATGAGGAGGTCGTGGACGCCGACGTCGACGTGGATCTCGCGGTCACCGTTGTTGTCGACGAACGTGTTCTGGTTGTTCGGCTCCGGGTACCAGAAATCGCCACACCCCTGCCTGACCGACTGCTTGCTCGAGGTGCACCAGCCTGCCTCGTAGTTCTCCTCGGAATTGTAATACAGCGGGCTGTCGTCACAGGTGTCAGTAGGGTCGTTTTGACAGGAATCGCCCGTCCCGTCTGACCCTCCGGAATCGGCCGTCCCATCTGAACCTCCGGAATCGCCCGTTCCGGCTGAACCTCCGGAATCGCCTGATTCGGACGGGTCTTCCGGATCGGTCGTCTCTGACGGTTCGACGCTAATCGTGCCCGTCGCGGTATCCTGTCCTCCGTTGTCGTCGCTGACGCGAACGACCACTTCGACGGTGTTGTCCGCTTCGCTTTCCGGTGCGGTGGCGGTGACGCGCCGCCCCTGATCCGAACGGAAGTCGAGGTCGCCGTCCCCACGGACCTGCCAGTCGTAGGTGAGCGAGTCGCCGTCGGGGTCGGTCGCGTCGGCGGTCAGCGACACCGTCTCGCCCGGCGTCGCGGTCCGATCACTCAGTGATTCGACCACGGGAGCGTCGTTCGGTTCGGGAGTGGAGCCTGGAGTCGAGGCGTTCCCGGAGTCGTTCCCGGTATCACCGTCCGGCGGGTCCGTGACGGTGACGTTCGTGGCGGCGTCGGCGCGGCGGCCAAGCCGGTCGACGACTTCGACGCCGAACGAGTGCGTGCCGTTCTCGACGAAGGACTGCGAGCGGTTCCGCGTGGCGGACTCGCCGGTCAGGTCGTCGGCAGCGACGCGGTCGCCGTCCACGAACCAGCGCACCCGCGTCAGGGTTGCGTCCCCGGTGGTCACGCTTGCGGTGAACTCGTGGGTCGCGTTGGCCTGGATGTCGGTCGGCCCCGAGAGCGTGACCTCGGGACCGCTCGGCTCCGACGCGCTCACGCGGAGGGTGTCCGACTGCTGGGCACCGTCGTCGTCCGTGACGGTTACGGTGACGTTGTAGGTTCCGGGCTGGTACGCAACGAATCTCGTTCGTGCGCACGCCTCACAGACGGGGTCGGTCAGCGTGCCGTCCGGCCGTTCGATCCGCCACTCGTAGCTGGTGATGGTTCCGTCGGGATCGTATGACCCGGTCGCGTCCAGATACACCGTCGCGTTCGCGGACACGTCCCGGTCGAGTCCCGCGTCGGCAAACGGCGACCGGTTCTCGCTGTTCGACGCCGTGGCGTCGCCGGCCGAACCGGCGTCGACGGCGGCGCCGCTTGCGGGGCCGGCGATACCCCCGATCACCACCAGCAAACACCAGCAGACGGCCAGGAGCCGCTGTCGTCCCCCCAGCATTCGGTGTCACGGGGTTGCCCCGCCCTTGTTGATAAATATTTGTGTTTTCCACACGTGATTGTGGGTGGATCAGTGTTTCGAGGTGAGTGGATCGGCGTCCCGAGATGAGCGGTGCGATTCGGGGTCCGGCGGCTGGTCGGCGAACTGCGGCGAAAAAGGCGGACTCGACCGGACGGGTCAGTCGAGTGCTTCCTCGTCGTCACCGCGGCGGCGGTACGTGATGGCGACGATGGCGACGATAGCGATGATGGCGATGAGTTTCTTTCGGCTCACACCGTATAACTCGTCGGACAGGCGGCATAAACATTGTGTTCACCCGAGAGCAGCCGGATTCGATAGGAGCCGTTTTCCGCGTTCGGGGCGATGTCGGGGTATGAACGATGCAGGGACGTATCGGGTGCTCTCGGGCCCGGACGAGGGGGGTGTTCGGCTGTTGGACCGCGAGACGTACGAACCGCTCGAGCTGGCGAGCGGGGGCCACGACGCGCGGGTCGCGGACCTGCGGCCGGGCTATCTCGTCGCGGCGGACCTCGACTGGTCGAGCGCCGACCCGACGGTCGAGTCACTGACCGTGAAGCGACCGACGCTCTACACCTTCGTCGACGAGGTCGATCCGATGTTCGAACTGGCACGCGAGACGTGGCAGGAGACACAGGCAAGCGGCGACGCGATGAACGCCCGGCAGACGCACAACACGGACGGTGCGGTCAACGGCGTCCTCTACGTCTTCGCGGAGAGCGGCGAGCGCGGCCGCTTCGAGGAGTTCAGGGACGGCTCCCGCCCGATCGAACCGCTGGTCGACCGCGTCAACGACCGCGAAGACTCGGAACCACGCGAGGTGTTCGTGCTTCGGTCCCCCGCCGGCGAGTTCACGGCCGTGACGATCACGCTTCGAAAGGGCGAACAGTTCGCCGAGACGCTCCGGGATACCTACGACCGCCCCGCGCCCGACGAACCGCTGGTCTGAGCTGCTCGCCGTGCGAACATTCTTGCCGGATCCGGGCGACCCTCGGACATGGTCTCCCGTGACACGAGCGTCCACGTGGCGGTCGTCCTGTTCGTGCTCGTCGCACTGATCGCTATCCAGCAGGCGTTCCCCGATCTCGACCCGCGAGTTTGGATCGTGTTCGGAATGGTGGGGTACGGCCTGATCCTCGGCGGGTCGCATCTCCTCCTGGCCTGGCGGGAGAACGACGAGATGGTGCCAGTGTCCTCGCGATGGCGGTTCGTCGCCTTCGTCGCTGTCGTGGTCGTGGCGGCCGGCGTCTCGCTGTTCACCGATCCGATCGATATCGGCGGCGTCTCCTCGAATTCCATCCTGGCGGGAACGGCGTTGCTCGCACTGCTCGGCTACTGGATCTCGGAGGCGCGATCCGGCTACCGCGAAACGAGTGAGAACTGACCCGAAAAAACAGAACCGCCAGGAAATTACCTCAGACGACCTGATTCGGAAGGTCTTCCCATTCGCCGGTTTCGTCGGCGGTGTCGACGGCCTCGGCGACGATGTCCGCGAGTCGCTCGAAGTACTCGGGCGTGTGCCCGGCGTTGTGGGGCGTGATGAGGACGTTCTCGAAGGTCCAGAGTTCGTGGTCCTCCGGGAGCGGTTCGGGGTCGGTCACGTCCAGGGCGGCGCCGCGGATCGAGTTCCACCGGAGCGCGTAGACGAGCGCGTCGGTGTCGACGACGCCGCCGCGGGCGACGTTGACGAGCACGGCCTCGGGAGGGAGCGTCTCGAAGACATCCCGATCGATCAACGCCTCCGTCGCGTCGGTCAGCGGGCAGGCGAGGACGACGTAACTCGCGTCGGCCACCGCCTCCGTGATGTCGCCGTAGCCGTACACCTCGTCGGTCGGGCCGCCCTTCTCGGGAGTGTAGCGGACGCCGACAGTGTGGACGTCGAACCCCTCCAGTCGCTGGACGACGGCCTCGCCGATGGGGCCCATACCGACCACGACGACGGTGCTCCCGGCGAGTTCGCGGGTGCGGTGGGAGCGCCACTCCCGGCGTTCCTGGCGTCGGCGCGACTCGAGGAAGTCGCGGGTGAACGTGAGAATCGTGCCGAGGGCGTACTCGCCGATGTTCGGACCGTGGACGCCCGAGGCGTTGGTGACGGCGACGCCGTGTTCGCGGAAGGCGTCGAGGGGCAGGTGGTCGACGCCGGCAAAGGAGCAGGCGAACAGTTCGAGGTTTTCGGCGCGTTCGAGGTCGTCCTCGTCGAGCGAGAAGCCCGCGATCACGCGCGCGCTCGGGAGGAGTTCGCGTTCCGCCTCGGGCGTCGCGGCGTAGGCCACCTCGGAGTCGGGGAGGCGATCCCTGAGTGCCTCGACGTACCGCTTGGCCGGGATCCCGTGAATGTTCTGGCGCAACACGACGATATCCGGATCGGTGGATCCGCCGGCTGTCGGAGCGTCGTCCATATCCGTTGGGTCGACGCCGGCAGGTGAAAAACCGTCGCCTTGCTCTCAGAACCCGGGCGCGAGCCCGGTATCGACGTACATGAACACGAACCGGGCGAGGCCGGTGAGGTAGGCGAGGATCCAGAAGAAGACGTAGCCGAAGACGCCGAGCCGGATGCGACTCCGCCAGTGTGACATTCGGTCGGATCCGATCTCGTCGAGCAGGACGTCCGCGTCGTAGTCGTTGTAGAGGTCGTACTGGCGTTTGGCCCGGAAGACGCGGACGATGCCGGTAAAGCCGAACGTGAGCATCGCGTACGCCTGGGCGCCGAGGAAGGCGTGGACCATCGCGAAGCCGTTGAGCTGGTCGAGCAGGCGCGGGGCCATCCAGACGACCAGCGGGACCGTCGTCAGCGTCAGCCCCGTCCCGACGAACTTCAGGTGATGGACCAGCACGCCCCAGGTCACGGGCTCGGTCTCGATGATGTACCAGGCACCGTAGACGAAACACGGGAAACTCAGCGTCACCGACGCGAACACGAGCGTCGCGACGGTCCCCGTAGACAGCGCCATGTCAGCGCTTTCGGTTCTCGGCGCTAAAACGTGCCGAAACCCGCCGCGGCGGATCCCGTCCGCTTCGAGCGGGCGCCGGTTTGCAGTCCGAGACGGCGCTGTCGGGGGGCTTATGGGCCTGCCCGCCCGAGTTCCGACAATGAGCGACGCCGCCGACGAACGGTCGGATCCCGCCGACGACGGGGAGGCAGGCCCCGGCGACGACGAGGCCGATACCGCTGACGGCGGGGCGGACACGGGCGACGGGGCGGCCGACACCGCTGGTGCGGGGAGCGCGGATAGCGGGGACGAGTCGGTCGAGGCGCTCCGCCGGGAGGTCGAGGAGAAATACGACTTCGAGAACTTCGGCCCGTCGGAGATGGCGGAGATGAGCGCCGAGGAATGGGACGCGGTCTTCGACCCGGAGACGTGGATCACGGGCGAAGAGTTGCTCGACCGCGTCGAGGCCGACCTCGAGCGCCGGGTCGCGGACCGGGACGTGTTCGCGCGCGTCGAGCGCCACGACGACCGGATCGTCGCGTACTCCGACGAGGGGTACGCGACCATCTACGCCGACGGCACCGTCGAGGGGCGCGGGACGGTCCTCCGTGACGTCAAGCCGACCGTCGCGCTGTGCTCGATGGAGTCGTACGACGCGCCCGAGGCGCCGCCCGGCGACCTCCTCCCCGAACCGCAGGAGGTCCCGGAGGGCAGCGGCGAACTCGGCAATAACGTCCTCCAGGTCGTCGCGGGGATCCAGGTCCTCGCGGGCGTGGTGCTCGTCGGCGCCTGGCTGCTGGTCACTCTCGGGGTCGTCTCCCCGCCGGGCGGCTCGGTGCGCTCGCTGAACGTCATCGGAATGCTGGTCGCCGGGATCGCCTTTCTCGCCATCGGCATCCTGCTGTTCGTCGTCGTCGCGAACGCGCGTCTGTCGGACAAGTTCCGGGCCGAGGAGTACCGCAACCGACTGCGCGCGGTCGACCTCGAACCGGGCGAGCGACCGGAGTTTCTCCCGGACGACGCCCCCGAGGACGGGTCGCTCCCGGACGCGGACGAAACTGATGGGAGCGGTCGGGACGAGAGCAGAGCTGACGAGAGTGACGGTGGCGAGAGCGGGAGCGGCGAGAGCGGACGGAGCGAAGACACCTCCGACGCGGCCGACGCGTCCGGACCGGCGTAGTGGCGGTCCGGCTGGATCCGAAACTTCGGCGCGAGAGCGCGCTTGGGACGAACATCTCCGGTCGCTGTCGGGCGGTCGTTCGCGTCGCTAATCGTGCGCCTGCGAGCCCATTCGGTGGGTTTATACAAATTCGGTTCCGAGAACCGATGTATGAATAGACGGGACTTTCTGCGGACCGCCGGTGGCGCCGCCGGCGGCGCCTCGGCCGTGGCCGTCGGTGCCGGCACAGCCGCGGCACAGACCACTCAGCCGGTGTGGCCCGACTACGTGAGCGACGCGACCGACGGAAGCTACGAGGACCTGCGTGGGAACGATGAGGTGACGGTGACGGTCGGTCCCGACGGAAACTACGCGTACGGCCCGACGAAGATCTGGGTCGACCCGGGCACGACCATCGTCTTCGAGTGGGCGTCGGACTTTCACAACGTGCTCCCGGAGAGCCAGCCCGACGGCGCGGGATGGGAGGGCTCGCCGGGCAGCGAGACCTACGACGAGGGCTACTCCTTCGAGTCGACGCTGGAGACCGAAGGCATGTACGCTTACTACTGCCAGCCCCACGTCAATCAGGGCATGAAGGGAGCAATTGCCGTCGGTGACGGCGTCGAGACCGAACAGGTCGGCGGCGGGGGCGGTGGCGGCGGCGAGGTCGACCCCGAACACATGGGTGTCCCGTTCCACCCCCATTACGTCGGCGTGGCGACTGTCGTGATGATGGTCGTCTCGCTGGTGTTCACGTTCTTCACGCTCAAGTACGGTGAATCGCCGAACGCCAGCGGGGGGAACAACTGATGTCGTCCTCGGGTGGCAACTACGGCGACATCCACCGGTACGAACCGGCCCGCGAGAGCACGGCCGCAGCCGTCGGCATCGTCCTGTTGACAGTCATCGAGGTCGTGTTCGTCGGTCTGTTCACCTACGGGCTGGTTTCGGGCTGGGGTTTCAGCCCGCTCGGGAACATGTTCCTCGGCGGCGTCCTCGCGGTCATCCTGATCGACCTGGCTTTCATCCTCTTGCTCTATCGCAAGGAGTTCCTCCCGGACGTGATGATCGTCAAGAAGCGCCGGCGCAAGTGGGAGGACCTCTACGTCCGCGAGGAGGACGCCGACGGCACGCCGTTCGCCGAGGGGAGTCCCTGGGAGAGCGTGAAACGAGCGGTTTACCCCTACTACAAACGATAACGATGCCACTGGACGAAGACAAGTACCCACAGGAATCCGGTCGGCGGCGCTTCGTGAAAGGCGTCGTCGGGAGCGCAGCCCTCGGAACCGTCGGCGTCGGTGGCGCCGCGGCCATCAACACCGCAACCGCCCAGTCCGGCGGTGGCGGCGGTCCGACGAACTACATCGGCGTGCAGAACACGGGCGGTCCCGCGCCCCGCGGGATGCCGCTGGTCCCCGTCGAGGTGACGAGCGATGGCGTCATCGAGGGGGTCTTCCCCGAGACAACGACCGAAGAGGTCGGCGGCCGGGAAGTCGTCGTCGCGAAGGAGGAGATCGGCGGGACGACCTACTCGTCGTCGTGGTTCCAGTACTGCGGCGTCGAACAGTACCAGGGCGTCCAGCCCGAAGCGGATGCCGACAACGTGTTCCGAAGCGTCTCCGGCCCGGCACAAACCTGGCAGTCCGAGGCGCTCGATGCTGGCGACCCGCTCACCATCGACCTGCTGGACGACTACGAGACGTGGGGCAACGGGATCGGCATGGATGGTCTCGGCAAGCCGGCCAACGTCCGCTGGCGCTCCGAGGCCGAAGGGGCGAAGACCATCCCGGTCCAGGTGCTCCGGACGCCGGAACTCCCGAAGATGATAAACGGCGAGCAGGGCTTTCGGGACTACAGCAAGATCCCCCAGTCGATCCGCGACTTCCTCGACGCCGCCACGGACCAGAACGTCATGGCCTGGCTGAACAAGTGCACGCACTTCTGTTGTGTGCCCGGCTACAAGTCGATCGAGAACAGTTCGGACTTTGGCGGCGCCGACCAGGTGTACTGCCAGTGTCACCAGTCGATATACGACCCTTTCAACCCGGTCAATATCCGCTATATCGCGCGGCCGCGACCTTCGGAGTGATAGTATGAGCCTGGAACGCAAAGACGAACACGACCACGACGGCTGGATGGAGAGTCGCGACCTGACCGCGATCGAGTCGATATACCTGACGACGCTGATGTGGCTCGACCGCCGCCTGCGCATCGTCGACTACCTGGAGATCCTGGAGAACCTCTACTACAAGGTCAACTTCCAGATGCCAAAGAGCCACACCGAGCAGTACAACCTCGACAACAAGTTCTGGTACTGGTACCCGCTGTACGCCCTAGGGTCGTTCTCGACCATCGCGTACGTCGTTGCCGCGATAAGCGGCGCGCTCCTCGGGTTCTACTACGCACCCGGTGCCGGCGCCTCCAACGGCGAACCGGCGCTGGCGTACAACTCTATCACGTTCATCATGACCGACCTGAACTTCGGATTTTTCCTCCGGAGTCTCCACCGCTGGTCGGCGCAGGTGATGGTCGCGGCCGTCTTCCTGCACATGCTGCGGGTCTACTTCACGGGCGCGTACAAGGAACCGCGGGAACTCAACTGGATCATCGGTATCGTGCTTATCTCGTTGACGATGGTCTTCGGGTACACCGGCTACCTGCTTCCCTGGGACCAGCTCGCGTTCTGGGCCGGCCAGATCGGCGTCGAAATGAGCCTCTCGATACCGATCATCGGCGAGTGGATCGCCCAGTTGCTGTTCGGCGGGTTCACCCTCTCGCAGTCGACGGTCCAGCGGATGTACATCTTACACGTCTTCGTGTTGCCGTTCGTGACGACCGGGCTGATCGCGGTCCACATCGGCATCGTCTGGATGCAGGGCATCGCGGAACCCCACTAAACAATGAGCGACAACGACACTGCGGACGAGGACGTTCGCACGGACGGCACCGGAATCGTTCCGCCGGACGACGAGACGCCCACCTGGAGCGAGCGCAAGGCGCGCCGCCAGGGGCTCTCCCGGCTGACCTACGAGTACTTCGAGCGCTCCCGGCGCGAGGACCAGGACCTCCGTCAGCAGTCCAGTTACGTCGAACGCGACGTGCTGGCGTTCCCGACCTGGCCCCACGAGATGATCCGCAACCTCGCGCTGACGAGTTTCTTCGTCGGCATGATCATCTTCCTGTCGGCGGCGTTGCCTCCGCACATCGGGCCGCCCGCGGACTCGTCGACGACGCCCGACATCATCCTGCCCGACTGGTATCTCTACTGGTCGTTCGGCCTGCTGAAACTCGGGCCGCTCAACCCCGATATCAGCCTCCTCGGCGGCGAGAAACTGATGGGTGACCGAACCTACGGCGTCCTCGCCAACCTGGTCATCGTCGGCTTCATCGCCGTCGTCCCCTTCCTGAACAAGGGGTCGGCGCGCCGTCCCGTCGAGCAGCCGTTCTGGGGTGCACTCGGCGTCTCTGGCGTCGTGTTCTCCTTTACTATCGCCGTCCTCTCGGTGAAGAACCTGGCGCCGCTGGACTCGCATCTCCTCTTCGATCTGGCGTTCATCCTGCCGTTCCTGGCGGCGTTTATCAGCTACGCAGTCTTGCGGACGATGCGCGAGGGATACATGTTCAACCTCAACCGTCGGTACTACCGGCTCAGGCCACCGAAATAGATGGCCGACGATCCGCCCCGCTCCGGCGGGGTCCCCTCCGAGCAGGTCGGTGGGAGTCGATCCGAACAGTCCGACGGGAGTCGATCCGAACAGTCCGACGCGTCGACGGGGGACGGACCGGACACGACCGATGACCGGTACGTGGTCGTGCCGACGCACGTCTACAAGCGTGTCACTGTCTTCTCGACGCTCTTTGCCGTCGTGACGGTCGTCGTCGGGTTCCTGTTGCTCGATTCAGCGACCGACCGGGCGACGCGTGACCTCTCACAGGTCGACCCGCTGGTCGCACTCGCGGGACTGGGGTGTATCGCGCTCGGGGCGGTCACCTACGCTTTCTCGACGCGCTTTCGCGCCGAGGGAATGGGAAACGCTAAAGACGAATCCGACGAATCTTCGAACAATGGCTGACGAATTCGCCAAGGGGCTGGCGATCTTCTCCGGCGCCGGGATGGTATGGCTGACGATCGCCGGCTGGTACCGGACGCCCAGTTTCGAGGGCGAAGGGGTCCAGCTCATCGCGCCCGTTCAGGTCGATGACCCGACGATCTACGACACGATCGCGATCCTCCTGATGGACGTGACCGCGTGGTTCGCGGTCATCGGCGCGCTCGCGTTCTGGGTCGCCATCCCAGCCATCGAAGAACTCCGCGAGAGCTACGCCGAGCGGACGAACTGATCGCGGCTCGCCCCTGTCTTCTCCGGATCGACTGATTTCTCCGCCCAGCCGGTGGCCCGTGCCTGCGAGACGCTCCTGTTCGTTTTCGGGTAGTCCGTCCTGTCGATTTCCGCAGTCGATTTCGGCTTTCGGACGGGAGAGTCGTGCGCGGCCGCGAGCGTGAGCGTCCGGCGAGGACACTGTTGTCCGACCGCAAGCGATGGCCCCATAGTGATTATTGTAGACCATTTCCGGATCGCGCCGACCCCGGGGACGCTGTGTCCCGGTACATCGCGACAAGAATCACTAGCAGCTGGCCGGCGACGAGTGAACTGACGCACAAAAGACCGGAGCCGTCGAGGGCAGCGGTGGCCGGCCACTCAGACGAACTGGCCGAGCGCGCCGGAGAAGAAGGTGACGTAGCCGACGTACACGAACGCGAGCACCGCTGCGGAGATGGCGGCCTTCGGGCGCTCGATCGGGATGTCCCGGCGGGCCTCGACTTTTCGGGACTCGAACTCGAAGAAGTCGGTCAAGACGATCGTGACGGTGATCGCGGAAGCGACCATCCCGGCGTGGTGCTCGACGGTCACGTAGTAGAACGAACCGACCACGAGCAACAGGTTCGTCGCGACGTGCAGGGGGTGTCGCGAGATGGCCTCGGCGCCGCCGTCGTCCGCCTGGGTGACGTGACGGCGGTGCGCGACTGCGCGAGCGGCCATGTTCACGACGATGAGACCGAGTAACACCGCCTCGATGACGAGGATTTCGGGCGTGATATCCCCCCGGAGGACGGCGTCGACCGGTCCGAACATCTCGTACGTGCTCATACCCGTACTCCGGCCGTCGCCCATTAGAGTTTTTCCAATCCGGCGTGGTCGTTTCGACTCCGATGTGACCGTCTCGGCACCGGCCTGACGGGTCGAGTCAGAGCGGGGGGAACGGCGACTGGCTGACGTCGACGACCGCTACGGCGACCGACCCGCCTGCCGAGAGCCGAACCGGGTCCGCGGGCGGGACCGCTCCGGCGACGCGTTCGTCGACCACCAGGTCGACCGCTGTCACGTCCCGTTCGACCGAGAGCTCGACGTCGCCGGCGGGGACGACCCAGCGGTCGGCGTCGGTCGCAAACGGCGCGATCGGAACCACGACGAGGGCGTCGGTCTCCGGGGGTACGACGGGGCCGCCAGCGCGGCGGGCGTAGCCGGCCGACCCCGCGGGCGTGGCGACGACGACCCCGTCCGCGCGGAACTGCGCGACCCGCTCACCGTCGGCGCGGACGGCGTACTCGGATATCTGTGCGGGTTCGGCGGTGACAAGCAGACAATCGAGAAAGATCCGTGCCTCGGTCCGGTCGGCGACCGCAACGTCGTAGACCGGGTGGTGCTCACGGTCGAACTCACCGGCGAGCAGCGACGCGACGGCGCTCTCGACGCGGTCGCGTGGCACCGACCGAACGCCCCGACCCGCTTCGACCGGCAGTACCGGAACCGACGGCGAGGCGCGCATCGTCGCGAGCAGGGCCGCTTCGCCGACGGCGACGATGTAGTCGCTGTCGTCGACGACTTCGGCGGCGGGCCTCGTGACCGGGGTTGCGCCGGCCGCCTCGACGGCGTCGGCGATGCTCCCCTCGTCCCCGACGACCCCGACTGTCGGCCGGTCAGTCATCACCGGAGAGTGGCGATGACCCGGCAAAAAACCACCGCACCGAGCGTTCGAGCGGGTCGCCGTTCGTCGACTTCGACGGTCGATATCGTCAGTCGCCTACCTCTGTCCGAGGAACGCAGCACCGGCGCTCGTGACCGCAGCGCCGATACCGGTCGCGATGCTATTGAGGATGAGCGGGCCGAATCGGACCGTCTGTCCCGTGATGTTGTCCCCCGACGGATACTGCGTCGAGACGAGGAACGTCCCGAGAATCACGAACACGAGGGCGCCGGCGAACGCCGCCGCCCCCGCCGTCGCGAGCACCTCGTTTTGCGGGCGGTCCAGTCGCATTCCGATGGCGCCGCCGGCAAGCGCGACGAGCGTCAGTACGAGAAACGGCGCGATGTTGATGGCGCTGGATACAAGCCCTGCGACGTACTGCTTTTCACTAAGCTCTTGTCGGTCGTCGGAGAGGTCGCTGTAGTCTTCGCTGACCATCGGCTGCCCACCAACGGCCCCTATCACTAGGACCATCAGGAACATCGCGACGGCCAGTACCGCGAACGTACCGGTGATACCCACGATGTACCGTTTCGGCTCGGGTTCCTGCAGTCGGTCGACGAGCGACCCGCCACCCGCAGGCGGACGGCCGCCCTGTGGCGGTTGTTGCGGTCCGCCCTGTGGCGGTTGCTGCGGGCCGCCCTGTGGCTGGCCACCCTGCCCTCGCGGTTGTTGCCCTCCCTGATTCCCCTGGTTCTGGGGATTGTCTCGTTCAGACATCGGCCAATAATATTCAACGGGTGGATATAAAAATACGTGATCGACTCAGTACGCTGCCTGAGGGCCGGTGACTGCCGGATCTATATAGTAGGAATTCCTATATTATTGCGCGAAAGGCGGCTGGATTCGCGCTTTCGGCGTGATCGAGCCGGCGACTCACCGCCGCGCCGTGCGCATGCGCCGTTGCAGGTCGGATTTCACGTCGTCGAGGCCGCTGGGATTCAGACTCCGGATGGTCTCGCGGTCGCCGCTCGAGAGCGTGATGTCCAGTTCCGCGAAGTTCGCGTAGCTGTCGGTCTTGACGTTCGATATCTGGTCGTAGAACAGTTCGCGCTGTTCGCCGCCCTGGAGCGTCCGGCGCTCTTTCATGTCGTATTCGTACTCCCGGTTGATGACGACCGAGGTGTCCCCGAAGAGCATGTGTGTCGCCGAGTATGCCCGCGCGGGTTCGATGAGCATCGGCGACCCCCCGCTCGAACTGATGAAGGTGTGCATCGAACTCACGTTCAGCCCGCCGATCGAGCGCTCGACCTTCAGGCGCGAGGCGTCACGGAAGTTCTCGAGTAGCGTCCGGTAGTTCTCGTTTACCTCCCGCTGGCCCCACAGCCACACCGCGAGGCCGGCGACGAGGCCGAGGACTGCCATTATCGCTGGCGCGTCGATCAGCACACCGATAACGGCCCCGGCGATCAGCGCCCCGATGACTGTCACGCCGGGGCTCCAGCCGATCTTCCACCGGGTGTCGTCGATCGACTGCCCGCTATCGGTCGGGGACTGGTGGGTCCCGGCTGATGCGTCCGACGCTGGTGGTCCGCCCCGCTGTGATCCCTGTGGCGGCGGCCCGCTCTGCTGTGGTGGTTGGCCGCCCTGTTGTCGCTGCTGACCACCCTGCTGTGGTGGTTGGCCGCCCTGTTGTCGCTGCTGACCACCCTGCTCGGTCCCTTGATTCGCAGGTCCGCCCCGCTGTGGTTGGTTGTTCTGCTGGGGGCCGCTCCGCTGTGGCCGGTCGTTTCGTGGTTGTGTCTCCCGTGGCGGTGGGCCGTCCTGCCTGTTCGCTGGCGATGGGCCGTCCTGCCCGTTCGCTGGCGATGGGTCGTCCTGTTGCTCGTCTCGGCGGGAGCGCCCACCCTGTGGTTCGCTCCGGTCGCCCTGGTCGTCCGAAGACTGTTCCCGTTCCGTCATCACCAGTTATGTGTTCAGTGTACCGGATAAAACCACCCGAAAGCCGAACTTTCCGGGTCCGTCGCCGATGCGGGACCTCTGTCACCTGCTGTTCGCGGGGTTCCGGCCGGCCAACCGGAAGCGGGTGACTGTGGGAGATTCGGCAGATTCACTACGGGCGATTCCCAAGGGCAGCGTATGAGTGACGGAAGCGCGGACGTGTCGCGCCGGGCCCTCCTGCGGGCCGGTGCGGGCGCCACGGCAGTATCGGCGGCCACCGGCACCGCAACAGCCCAGGAGGGAACTGCGGCCGGCGGCGGAAACGTCCGGCCGGTGTGGCCGTCGTACGTGAGCGACGCGACGGACGAGGGGTACGAGGACCTCCGTGGCCAGTCCGAAGTGACGGTGACGGTCGGTCCCGGCGGGAACTACTCGTTCGGCCCGACGAGGATTTGGATCGACGAGGGCACGACCATCGTCTTCGAGTGGGATTCCGATTTCCACAACGTGCTCCCGGAGAGCCAGCCCGATGGTGCGGAGTGGGAGGGCTCGCCGGGCAGCGAGACCTACGACGAGGGCTACTCCTTCGAGTCGACGCTGGAGACTGGCGGAATGTACGCGTACTACTGCCAGCCACACGAACAGCAGGGCATGAAGGGAGCAATTGCCGTCGGTGACGGCGTCGAGACCGAACAGGCCGGCGGCGGGGGTGGCGGCGGTGCCCCCACGCTTCCCGACTCGGCCAAGTCTATCGGCGTCGCGACGATGTTCGCGATGACTGCGACGCTCGGACTCGCGTACTTCTTCATCAAATACGGCGGGGACTACGGCGAAGCGAACGAGGCCTGACTGCCCGCGGTCCGCGGATCCGACAGTTCCTCGCGCCCGTCAGATCCCGTCCGGTTTCGTATGCACCGTCAGTTCCACGTCCCGGGGTTCGCCCTCGAGGTCCGCGACGATGCGCTCGACGACGCGCTCGGCTTCGGCCTGAATTTTCGGCTTCACTTTCTCTATCACCCACGACAGCGACACCAGTCGCGGGAGATCGATGCCGCTTGCTGACGCCGTGTCGGGGTCGTACTCGATCCGGAGCGTGACCTCCGAGGCGGTCTCGACGCCCTCGGGTGCCCGCTCGGGCGCCGGCGTTATTCGCCAGTGGCCCCGCGCGTCGATGTCCTTGGTGATCCGCCAGTCGACCCGGGTCGGCGGGTCGACGTCGGTGACCTCCGAGCGGGCGGTGTACGTGAGCTTCCACCAGGAAAACCGGAGCGCGTACCGCGTCCCCGGCGACCCGTCGCCGTCACAGCGGACCTCGGTCAGGTACTCGGAGTAGTCCGCATAGCGGGGGAAATCGAGGACGAACTCGTAGATCTCCGCGGGCGGCAGATGGACCACCGTGCTGACTTCGACTTCGTCCACACGCCCTCTCGGGCCCGCTCCCACTAAGAGTTCCCGCCGGCCGACAGTGTCCGCCGACAGTGGCCAGCGGCTGACAGTGTCCGCCGACAGTGGCCAGCGGCTGACAGTGGCCACCGGCCGACAGCGACCCGCACGGTCACGAACCGACGTGGCAACGCTTAGGCACCGGGGGGTGGTACGCCAGCGCATGCCCGAGGAAGACGTCATCGTCGTCGGAAGCGGGATGGCCGGACTGACCGCAGCGGCCTTCACCGCGCGCGGAGAGCTCTCGACCCGCGTTATTTCGGCCGGCGAACCGATCCTCCGTCGCAACGCCCACCTCGAGAACTACCCCGGGTTCCCCGCCGGGGTCAACCCCCGACTCCTGCTCGATATGACCCGGGACCAGGCCGAGCGAAACGGCGTCGCGTTCCGGGACGGGCGGGTCGAGCGCGTCACCGAGACCGACGACGGGTTCGCCGTCCACACCGCGGACGGGGAGCGAGTGCGGGCGCGGTACGTGGTCGCCGCGTCGTGGTCGGACCCGTCGTATCTCGCCGACCTTCCGATCGACATGATCTCCCGCGGGAGCAAGGAGTTCGTCGACGTCGACGAGTTCGGCCGGACCGCGGTCGACGGTCTCTACGCTGCGGGCCGGCTGGCCCGCCAGTACCACCAGGCGGTCATCGCCGCCGGCCACGGCGCCACCGTCGCGGTGACGCTCCTCGACGACGACGACAGCCCGTTCTACCACGACTGGGTCGCGCCCGAGGGGTATTTCACCGGTCGCGACCGCGACGTGCCGCCCGGCTGCGAGGAGATAGACGAGGCCGAGCGTCGCCGCCGCGAGGACGCCGCGCGCGAGGCGCTGGCCGAGTACGTCGCCGACCCCCACCCCGACGAACCGACGATGCACCCGAGCGTGGCCGAGGAGTGATATTCGAACGAACGAGCTAGAGACGTGCAGCTGAGGATAACAGTTCGACTGAGGGAAATGTATGGGAGGCATGTTCCGGGAAGGGAAAGACCAATAGTCGCGCACTCACGACCACCGAGTGGGTGTCAGAGGCATCCCCTCGGGTTGCGGACCCGATCTCCCCCCATTTCGTGGATCCGACTCACCCGTTTTTCCGCTCGTGACGGACCGCGCAGCGGTGACTGAATCCGGGACTCCCGGACACGCCGAGCCGCCCCTTATAAGTCCCGTGGCGACGAACGGACGGGCGATGCTGGACGGCGTCAACGTCGCACTCGGGGTCACCGGTTCCATCGCCGCGGTCACGACCGTCGAACTCGCCCACGAACTCCGCCGCCAGGGCGCGGCGGTACGGGCGGTCACGACCGACGCCGCGCGGGGGATCGTCCACCCGTGGGCGCTGGAGTTCGCCACCGACGAGGCGGTCGTCACGGAGATCACGGGGGCGGTCGAGCACGTCGACCTCTGCGGACGCGAGGGCTGGGCGGACGTGTTCCTCGTCGCGCCGGCGACCGCCAACACCGTCGGGAAGATGGCCGCGGCGGTCGACGACTCACCGGTGACGACCTGTGCGACGACGGCGCTGGGCGCGGGCGTGCCGGTCGTCGTCGCGCCCGCGATGCACGAACCGATGTACGACCACCCCGGCGTCCTGGACGCCATCGAGCGCGTCGAGTCCTGGGGGGTCGACTTCGTCGACCCCCGTATCGAGGAGGGAAAAGCGAAGATAGCGACCGAAGAGGCCATCGTCACCGCGGTCGCGCGCGCGACCACGCCGGACGCGCTCGCCGGCCGCGAAGTTGTCGTCACCGCCGGCGCGACCACCGAGCCGATCGACCCGATCCGGACGCTCTCGAACCGCGCGTCGGGCAAGACCGGCCGTGCCGTCGCGCGGGCCTGTCACGTCCGCGGCGCCGACGTGGTGCTCGTCCACGACGGCGGCGACGTGCCCTACGCCGCCGTCCGTCCCGTCGAGTCGGCCGCCGAGATGCGGGCCGCGACCCTCGACGCCGTGGACGGCGCGGACGCGCTCGTCTCGGCGGCGGCTATCTCCGACTACACCGTCGAGGCCCGCGAGGGGAAGATCCGCTCGGGCCAGGAGTCGCTCACGCTCGAACTCGAACCGGCGCCCAAACTCGTCGACGCCGTCCGGGACGCCCGTCCCGACCTGCCGATCGTGGGATTCAAGGCCGAAACCGGCGCCGACGACGCGGCCCTCGCCGCGGCCGCGCGGGAGGTCATGGACCGGGTCGGCATGGCCTTCGTCGTCGCCAACGACGCGAGCGTGATGGCCGCCGACCGCACGCGGGCGCTCCTCGTCCGCGCCGACGCCACTGCCGAGTACGAGGGCGACAAACCGGGACTCGGTGTGCGGGTCGCCGACGAACTCGCGACCGAACTGTCCGCGACCAACGAGCGGTAGTGTCCTCGACCGACGGATAGCGTTCGCGACCGACGAGGGGTAGCGCATCCTGCCCGTCCGTGTAAAATCGCCGCCTCCTGCTTTCTCACCGCTGATAACGGATTCCGAGGTTTATCCCCCTCCAGTCGAATGATACACCGATGGACGATCCGGACGTTTCAGTATTCGATCCCCTCTTTCGCGACGTCTCCGGCGGTGACATCGAGATCCGGTTTCCGCGGACGCCCGAGTCGGCGCCGCTCCTGCGACTGCTCGGCGAGGCGTTCGAGGACCGCTCCGTCGACATCAGCGAGCGCTCGGTCGACGGCGAGCGCGTCGTGGAACTGGTTCGGGACGGCGAGTGCGTCGCCACCTCGCCGCTCGGGGACGTGATGGACACCTTCCTGCTCGTCAACAGCGACCTGTACCGGACCGGAACCAGCGGCGTCGACAGGTACGAGGCGCCCGCGGTGTTGACCGAACTCGACGAGATGGTGTTCACGATGCGAGGGTTCCCCGACAGCACGAAGCAGAAACTCCTCTTGATCCTCATCTCGCGGTTCATCGAGAACCGCGCGCTCACGGCCGGGAACGGCCGGCTTGACGCCGCGTTCCAGCAACTCTCCCGACTCAACGACGAGAACGGCACGCGCGAGGTTTACGCGCGACTGGCCGACAGCGGCGTCGACACGCATATCTACGGCGTTCCCGACGCCGAACCGCTCGCGTGCGCGTCGGCTACTCGCCACACCGGTGATGGACCGCGGTATCGCCACACGTGGTTCGTCGTCTACTCGGACCCGGACGGGGACAGGTCGGCCGCACTCGTCGCCGTCGAATTCGATGACAACGCCTGGCGCGGGGTCTGGAGCTATCGTGAGGCGTTCGTCGAGGAGACCCGCCGGATCCTGGACACGGCGTTCTGACCGGCCAAGCGGAGTGGCGCCGCTCCACTCTTCAAACTGACCGGCGGCGTCGGCACTACACCCCTTCGAGTCGGCGTGTCGGCACTACTCCCGGTCCGAACCGGACCGGCGGCGTCGGCGCACGACGCTCGCCGACCGGTCGACCGTTCTCGTGATCTTGGCGGCGATGGCCGCGGGGTCGATAGTCGTCGCGACCCTGACGGCGGCGAGTCCGAACAGTATCGACGTTCCCCACAGCCCGGGCTGGAGCAACAGGTAGTGCGAGCTCAGCCACTCCTGCCAGATAGGGAAGCGATCCGGCATGTTGTGGACCATGTACTTCAGCCCGTAGGAGTGGAGGTGGGCACAGAGCAGGCCGACCAACACGAGTTCGGGGTAGCCGTCACGCCGGAGTTCGACGTGGAGCAGGAGGACGACGGCGGGCAAGAGTGCGACCAGGTAGTAGGCGTAGGTCTGTGGGGTAAAGAGGGGGAAGGTCACGACGCCGAGAGCGAAGACGGCGTTTCGCGCCCGCGGCGGCGCGAGAACCGCGAGGACGACCACGGACAGCGAGGCGGCCCCGCGCAGCAACTGGGGCGCGTGGAACCACGACAGCGGCTTGAAGTACGGCGGGAGCCACAGCGTCGGCGACCGGGCGCCACCCTCCCCCTTCTCGACGCCCCACTGGAGCACCTCGATGTAGGTCCGGTGGGCCTCCAGCCCGAAAAACCGGATCGAGACCCACAGCACCGGGGGGACGAGAAGCAACGCGCCCGCCATCCGGCGGCGGTCGTGCAGGAGGTGTGCGCCCACCGGCGCGTAGGCGAACTTCACGATGCCGATGGCGGCGGTGTAGGCGCCGCTGACCAGCGGCCACCTCGAGTCGGACTCGTCGCCGCCGCGGACCATCGCGGCGGCCCCGAAGGACAACATGCCGCCCATGAACAGCGCAGCCTGGCCCATCTTCGCGCTCAGGATGACCGGATGGAAGCCGGCGACGACCCACGCGAGGCCAAGCCGTTCCCACCAGCGCAGCTCGTAGCCCAGCGCCGAGACGAGCGTCTGGAGGCCGAACCACAGAAACAGCGCGGAGGTGGCGACCCACGCCATCGCGGCCGGCCGGAACTCGAGCAGTTCGAGGAACGGCAAAAAGAGGAAGATGACGACCGGGGGGTAGAGATACGACCCCCAGAAACTCCCGTCTTCGCGCTGTCTGTAGAGCGACTCGCCCGCGTTGTAGCGGTCGACGGCACCAGAGTAGGCGCCGAAGTCGTGAAAGGTGAACGTTTCGACGAAATCGAAGTTCGCGCGCAGCCAGAGGTCCACGAACGGATAGCCGAGCAGGGACCCGAGGACGACCACGGCGACGCCGACGAACAGCGGTCGCTCGCGGCGGCGCGCCCACAGTTTCGACAGCAGCGACATGCTCCGGAACTCTCCTCTCGGATAGGAGTGTCTTGTGTCCTCTCAAAGACTTCTTTGATCCTCTCCGCTCCGTTCGACTCCCGGACGGATTTCCAGATCCAGGATCGATGTTCGGACGAACCGACAGGAACACGGGCGTCAGACGGTCGAACCGATCGATACTGGGAGGTTGTCGGTGGCGAAAAGAAATCCTTTAACGGGTTCCGCCTAACCATCCGGTGACGAATTGATGGTATCTACGTTCGCTCGGTCGCCGGTCCGCTCCGGGGCGGGGTGGTCCGGGTGACGGAGACTCGGATCCTCGTTCCGGTCTCGGACTCGGTCACTCTCCGGCAGACGGTCGCGTACGCCGTCAGATACGCTGTCGAACGGTCCGAGGAATCCGGATCGACGGCGTCGATACACTTCGTGTACCCCCTCTCGGAACGGCTCACCTACGACACGGAGACCGCCGAGACCGAAACCGGGCGGTCGCTCCTCGACCGGGTGTCCGTCTGGGCCGAGGAAGACCTGGGCGAGGACGCCGACACCGTGACCGTCGAGACGGCGCTGATCGGCACGCGACAGTACCTGTTCAGCCCCGGCGACTACGCCGACGTCATCGTCGACTACGCCCGGGATTACGACCTGGATCTCGCAGTGTTCGATCCGGAGTTCAGCCCGCTCGGGACGACGCCGCTACTCCCGCCGCTACAGGCCGAGGTCCGCCGGGCCGGACTCGAAGTCACCGAGGCGCCGGTCCAGCGCGAACGCCGGAGCCCCCTGCTGGTCCGGCGCGGGACCGTCGCGCAGTTTTTCGCGCTGTTCTCGGTCTCCTTTCTGTTCTACCTGCTGCTCGCCGGCTCGGTCGCGACGTTCGAACTCGCGACGGGCGCCATCAGCGCGAGCATCGTCGCGGTCGCGCTCTGGGGCGTCTCGCTCACCACACCGGTCGACCCGATCCACACCGGGAGACGGCTCGTCCGCCTCGCGCTGTACGTGGTCTATCTGGTCTGGGAGATCGTCATCGCGAACTTCCAGATCGCCTACGTCGTGCTCCACCCCAGCCTGCCGATCGACCCGGAGATGGTGGAGTTCGACGCCGCGGTGTGGTCGGCCCTGCCGGTCACGACCCTCGCCAACAGCATCACGCTCACGCCGGGGACCGTGACTGTCGACGTCTCGCAGGACCACTTCACGGTCCACACGCTCACCCGCGACGCGCGCGAGAGCCTGTTTGCCGGCTCGCTCGAGCGAGCGGTCCGCTTCGTCTTCTACGGCCGGGCCGCTGCACGGATTCCGAGCCCGAAAGAACGCGCCGACCGGGAGGAGGCCGACCGATGACGCTCGTCGCCGATATCCTTCTGGGGACGGCCGCGGCGTTCGTCGCCGTCTCGCTCGTGGCCGTCTACCGTATCGTCCGCGGGCCGACGATGCCCGACCGCGTCATCGCGATCAACGTGATCGGGTCGAACGTTGTCATCGTCATCGCGTTGCTCGCGGCCGCGATCGGCGAACCCGGTGCGCTCGACATCGCGCTCGTGTACGCGCTGTTGAACTTCCTTCTGAGCATCGCCATCTCGAAGTTCTCGGTCGAACGCGGAGGGGTGCTATGACGCCCCGCGAGATCGCGATCCTCGTCCTGGCGCTCGGCGGCATCTTTTTCGCCATCGTCGCCGCGGTGGGGCTGGTCCGCCTGCCCGACCTGTACACGCGCGCTCACAGCACGTCGAAAAGCGAGACGCTCGGCGCCATCCTGACCCTCGGCGCGGTCGCGCTGGCGTTCGGGAGCGACATGGAGACGGTCAAGACCGTGTTGCTCCTGGTGTTTATGTTCATCACGAACCCGACCGCCGCCCACGCCATCGTCCGCGCTGCGGCCGAGCAAGGCATCGAACCCTGGACGAAAGAGGAGGGTGAGTCGTGACCACCCCGATAGAGGCCGGCCTGCTCGTGTTCGTTCTCGCCTGTGGGGTGGCCGCCGCGCTTTTGCGGGACGTGCTCGCGTCTATCATCGCCTTCAGCGCCTACAGCCTCGGGATCGCCATCATCTGGGTGTTCCTGCGGGCGCCGGACGTGGGGCTCACCGAGGCGGCGGTCGGCGCCGGCATCATGACCGTCCTCTTTCTGTTGACCATCGCGAAGACGGTCCGTCCTGCGGGCGAGCGGACGTTCGAACGCGTCGACGTTCGCGCCCTCGGGGTCGCGGTGGCGCTCGTCGCGGTGCTGTCGACGACGCTGTTCGCGCTCCCGGCGGTCGGGGCGGCCGACTCCGCGGTGGCGACCGACGCGGTGACCGAACACTACCTCGAGAACGCCTACGACGAGACGGAAGTGAAAAACGCGGTGACGGCGGTGCTGGCGGCCTATCGCGGGTTCGACACGCTCGGGGAGGCCGTCGTCGTCTACGCGGCTGGCGTCGGGTTGCTCGTCGTGCTGAAAAAGGAGGCGTTCGAATGACCGACGACACCACCGATCCCACGACGGACGACGGCGAACAGGACCGGCCGACTTCCGGGGAACCGCAGGAAAGCGCCGATCCCGTGGCCGAGAAACCGCGGGAAAGCGTCGATTCCGTGGCCGAGGAACCGCGGGAAAGCGTCGATTCCGTGGCCGAGGAGTCGGCGGGCGGTGACGAACTCGTCGCCGAGGAACCGCCGGGCCCGTACGTCGAGAGCCCGATAATCATGGCGACCGTCCGGATCATCACGCCGTTCGTGTTCACGCTCGGCCTGTTCGTGATGTTCCACGGCGCTGATTCCTCCGGCGGAGGGTTCCAGGGCGGCGTCATCGTCGGAACGGTCGTCCTGATGCTCGGCATCGCGTTCGGTATCGAGGTGACTCGCGAGTGGATCGGGCCGAGACTGCCGGTCGGACTGGTCGCCGTCGGCGTCCTCGTCTTCCTCACGATCGGCGTCGGCTCCGTCCTGCTCGGCGGGGACTTCCTCGAGTACGAGGAGTACGGCATCCATCACGCCTCGAAGTACGGGATCGAACTCGTCGAACTGGCGATCGGGCTCATCGTCGCCGGCATCGTGACGGGGCTCTTTTTCGTCATCGCCGGCGGGATGGCGGACAGCGAGGGTGATCTCGCGTGATCGAGGCCGTCGCTGACCGGGTGTACTACCTGGTCGCAATCTTGTTGCTCGGAATCGGGACGTACATGATGATCGGCAACCGGAACCTCGTGAAGAAGGTGATCGGGATGAACGTCTTCCAGACCGGCATCTTCCTGTTTTTGATCGTGACCGCCTACGTCACCGACGCGAGTCCGCCGCTTTTGACCGCGCCGGAACCCCACGTTAGTCCCTTACCACACGTGTTGATCCTCACCGCCATCGTCGTCGGCGTGAGCCTCACGGCGGTCGCGCTGGGGCTGATCGTCCGGATCTACGACGAGTACGGAACCCTCGACGAGGACGCCATTCGGGAGCTGGTCGCCGATGAGTGACCTCGTTCCACTGCTGGTCGCGGTCCCGATCTTCGGGTCGATATTCGCGTTGCTGGCCGGACTCGTTCGCTCGCGGACGGGGTGGCCCCTCGCCGTGCTCGCGGCCGGCGTGCAGGTCGCCGGCGCGCTCGTGCTCGCGGTCGACGTGTTCGACGACGGGCCGATCCGCTACGTCGTCGGCGGGTTCACCGCGCCCTTCGGCATCGAACTCGTCGTCGACGGGCTCTCGGCGACGATGGTCGTACTCGTCGCCGTCGTCGCGCTCGGCGTGCTGGCCTACGCGCGGGCGGCCGGCCCGCGCTCGAACGCCTTCTACGCGACGTACCTCCTGCTCGTCGCCGGGCTGACGGGGATGAGCGTCACCGGCGACGTGTTCAACATGTACGTCTTCCTCGAGATCACGGGACTTGCGGCCTACGCGCTGGTCGCGAGCGGCGACGGCGGCCGCCCGGCGCTGGCCGCGTTGAAGTACCTGCTCGTCGGGACGGTCGGCGCTTCCCTGTTCCTGCTCGGGATCGCCTACGCCTACGTCGCGACGGGGACGCTCAACATGGCGGACCTCGCGACCCAGCTCGAGGCGGTCGGCTACGACTCCCCGCTGGTGTGGGCATCCTTCGGCCTCCTCGTGTCCGGGCTGTTCGTCAAGATCGCCGTCTTCCCGCTTCACACCTGGCAGCCCGACGCCTACGCGGGCGCCCCGGACTCGGTGAGCGCGCTCATCTCCGCGCTGGTCTCGACGGTCGCCGCCTACGCCCTGATCCGGATCGTCTTTTCGGTTTTCACCGTCGACTTCCTCGCGGCAAACGACATCGCTCAGACGGTGCTCGTCGCCGGCGCGGTGGCCAGCATCGTCTTCGGGAGCGTCATCGCGGTGTCCCAGCGCGACCTGAAGCGGATGCTCGCGTACTCGTCGGTGTCGCAGTTCGGCCTCGTCGTCGGCGCCGTCGCCGTCGCGAACGACACCGCGCTGACCGGCGCGATGATACATCTGGTCGGCCACGGCGTGATGAAAGGCGGCCTGTTCCTGACCTGCGGGCTGATCGCGGCCGCGACCGGCGCCCGCACCGTCGACGAGTACGCGGGGCTCGCCGAGCGGTTCCCCGTCGGCGCGGGCGCGTTCGGCGTCCTCGCGCTCGCGATGGTCGGCATCCCGCCCGCGGTCGGGTTCGTCGGCAAGTGGTACGTCGCCCTCGGCGCGGTCGAGGCCGAGGCCTGGCCCCTCGCCGTCGTCATCTTCGCGAGCACGCTCCTGACGCTCGCCTACTTCGCCCGCGTGATCGAACGCATCTACTTCCGCGACCCCCCCGAGGCGTCGGCCGGGTCCGGACCCGCCGACTCCCCGTCCGGGTCCGAACCCGGCCAGGGCTCGGCGGCCGGAACCGACCCCGGGGAGGACGCGGCGACGGGTGTCGCCACGGATGGCGCTGGCGTCGACACTGACGGCACGGGCACCGACACTGACGGCACGAGCGTCCTCGCCGGCACTGACGACGTCGACGCGTCGGCCGTCTCGACCGGGATGGTCCTGACGGTCGTCGCGGCGGCCGTCCTCTCGGTCGCCCTCGGCGTCGCGGCCTTCGAGTACGGACAGCTCCTCGAACCGACGATAGAACGGCTCCTGGCATGACGGAAATCACCTCTCTCAGACCGGTCGCCGCGGTGCTCGTATCGGCAGTCGCGATCGTCCCGATCCTCGCCTCACGCGGGCGGCCCAACGTCCGCGAGGGCTGGACGGTCCTCACCGCCGTGACGAAACTCGGAATCGTCGCCAGCATGGTTCCCGGCGTGCTCGACGGGCAGGTGTACGTGACGGAACTGGGGACGTTCGTCCCCGGCGTGGAGTTCGCGCTCCGCGCGGACCCGCTCGGGCTGCTTTTCGGCCTGCTCGCGAGCCTGCTGTGGCTGGTGACGAGTTTCTACAGCATCGGCTACATGCGCGGGCTGGACGAACACGGCCAGACGCGCTACTTCGCGGCGTTCGCGGGGAGCCTCTCGGCCGCCGTCGGCGTCGCGTTCGCGTCGAACCTCCTCGTCCTGTTCGTGTTCTACGAGCTGTTGACGGTGGCGACGTATCCGCTGGTCGCCCACGACGAGACGGCCGAGGCGCGCGCGGCCGGTCGGAAGTACCTCGCGTACACCTTCGGCGGCGGGGTGGCCGTGCTCGCCGGGTCGATCCTCGTCTTCTGGCTGACCGGGACGACGGCGTTCGCGCCCGGCGGGATCGCCGACTTGGCGGGCGCGGACCCGCTCTTTGCCCGCGCCGCCTTCGCCCTGCTGATCGTCGGCTTCGGCGTCAAGGCCGCGCTCATGCCGATGCACTCCTGGCTCCCGGACGCGATGGTCGCGCCGACGCCGGTGTCGGGCCTGCTCCACGCCGTCGCGGTCGTCAAGTCCGGCGTCTTCGGTGTCGCTCGCGTGGTGCTGGAGGTGTTCGGGCCCGACCGGGCCGCCGAACTCGGGCTCGGCCTCCCGTTGGCGGCCGTCGCCGCGTTCACGCTCGTGGCCGCGAGCGTCATCGCGCTCCGCCAGGACAATCTCAAGCGTCGGCTCGCCTTTTCGACGGTGAGCCAGCTTTCCTACATCGTGCTCGGGCTGGCGGTCGGGATCGTCGCCGCACCCGGGCGCGCGATGACGTTCGCGCTGATCGGCGGCCTCCTCCACATTCCCGCCCACGCGTTCATGAAGCTCACCCTGTTTTTCTGCGCGGGAGCTCTCCACGTCGAGACCCACACCGACGACATCAGCAACATGGCGGGGATCGGCAGGCGGATGCCACTGACGATGGCGGCCTTCGCCGTCGCGTCGCTGGGGATGGCCGGCATCCCGCTCGTCGCCGGGTTCGTCAGCAAGTACTACCTGCTCATCGGGACCGTCTCGGCCGGCGAGGTGGTCTTCACGGCCGCCCTGCTCGTCTCGGGCGTGCTCAACATCGCGTACTTCTGGCCGGTCGTCTACACTGCTTTCTTCGAGTCGCCCGGCGAGAGCGACCCGAAACCGGTCGTCGAGAACGTCCTCGGCGGTCGCTTCGGCGAGTCCGAGGCGGTCACCGACGGCGGCCGCGAGCCCGGGAACCGGGACGCGGACGACGCCGTGGATCCGGACGACTCCGTGGAGGATGACGCAGCGGGTCCGGACGACGCCGCGGACGAGGACCCCACAGGCGTTGACGGGGGCGAGGACGCGGCCGAAGACCCCTACGACGCCGACGAGTACGTCGAGGACGACCACGGCTACGCCGAGGACCACGAGGGGCAGGGACTCAAGGACAGGGTCGAGGCGGCAGCGCAGCTTGACGACGACCACGGCCACGACGACGACCTGGCGTGGGAACACCGCGGCTGGGACGGGTCGGAGTCGACGTGGTTCATGCTCGCACCGATCCTCTTCGCGGCGGCGGGATCGGTCGTCCTCGGGATCGTACCCGACGCGGCGGTCTTCCTGCGGATCGTGCGTCTCGTCGTCACCGGCGTGACGGGGGTGAGCGTCTGATGGTCGACCCCGTCGTGCCGCCGTTCGTTCCCGTCCTGCTGGCGGCGCTCGTCCTGCCGTTCGTGAGCCGCCGCGTCGGCCACGCCTTCGGCGCGCTCGCGACGGGCGCGGTGGTCCCCTACGTCTGGCTGACCGCGGAGGGCGGGCACCTCCCCGCGCAACTGTTCGGCTTCGACGTGGTGCTGTACAACGTCGACGGCTTCTCGTCGCTGATGGGGCTGATCTTCGGGTTCATCGGCGCCGTCGCCGTCGTCTACTCCTACTACAGCGAGGCCGAGTCGGTCCAGACGGCCTTCGCGCTGTCGTACGTGGGGACGAGTATCGGCGCCGTCTTCGGCGGCGACTGGCTGACGCTCGTGTTCTTCTGGGAGCTGATGGCGATCACCAGCACGCTGCTGGTCTGGCACTACGGCGGCCGGGCGGTCCGCGCGGGCTTCCGGTACGCGCTCTTGCACGGCATCGGCGGGACGCTCCTGCTCGGGGCGGTCGTCTGGCACTACGTCGAGGTCGGGTCATTCCTGTTCACCGCCGCCGAGAGCGGGATGGCCGGTGAGGTGGCGCCCCTCCTCGCGGCGCTGGGGATCGGCGTCAACGTCGGGTTCGTCGGCCTCCACGCGTGGCTGCCCGACACTTACCCGCGCCCGCACGTCGCCGCGAGCGTCTTCCTCTGTGTCTACACGACCAAGACCGGCGTCTACGGGATGTATCGGGCGTTCCCCGAGGGCCACACCGCGATCGCCTACATGGGCGGCGTGATGGCGGTCTTCGGCGCGACCTACGCGCTGTTCCAGAACGACATGCGCCGACTGCTCTCCTATCACATCCAGTCACAGGTCGGCTACATGATCGCCGGCGTCGGCATCGGGACGACGCTCGGCCAGGCCGGCGCGATGGCCCACGTGTTCAACCACATCCTCTACAAGGGACTCCTGTTCATGACGGCGGGCGTCGTCATCTACCGGACCGGGAAAGAGAGCCTGAAGAAACTCGGCGGTCTCGGCCGCGAGATGCCGATCACTGCCGGCGCGTTTACCGTCGCCGCGCTGTCCATCGCCGGGTTCCCGCTGTTCAACGGCTTCGTCAGCAAGGGGATCGTCGTCTCGGCTAGCCACTACGACTTCGCGGACGGACCGCTCGCGGTCGGCGAGTTCACCACGCTGGAGTTGCTGTTGCTGGCCGGTGGTGTCGGCACTTTCCTCTCGTTCATCAAGTTCGGCTACTACGCGTTCCTCCACGGCGAGTACGACGGCAGCGTCGCAGACGCCAACCGCGGGCAGACGGTCGCGATGGTCACGGTCGCCGCGCTGTGTGTCTTCTACGGCGTCTTCGACTCGGCGCTGTTCGCGCTGTTGCCCTACGACGTCACCACGAAGACCGTCGTCTCCCACGAGTACGTCACCTACACGGTCGACCACGTCAAAGAGTCGCTGATACTGGCCGCCATCGCGCTGGTCGGGTTCGTCCTCATCAAGAAACCGCTCTCGGCACTGGGTCAGGTCCCCGACGTGGACCGCCTGTACAACCCGCTCGCGCTGTACGGGGGCCGTGCCGTCGTCGTCGCCCTCACCGAACTGTACGCGGCCGCCGACCGCGGTGCGGTCGCCGTCGCGCGCGGGACGACCGCGCTCGCGACCCGGCCCGAGGAGACGCTCGCACGGTATCGCGACGCGGACCGCGTGACGGTCCGCTCGGGCATCGGTGTCAGCGTCGCCCTCGTCGTCCTCGTCCTCGTGGCTGTCCTCACGCCGTTGCTGATCTGACCTCGGGCGCCACCGGCGACGGCCCGTGGTCTCTATGTAACGCGGTTGTCACATACCCACCCGAACCACCAGAGGGCGCACTCTTGACCCGGTCTATTTCCAATACTGATATTCGAGAAGTAGCGGCTTGTATTTACGCTTTTGATAATACGGCAGTGACCCTTATGTAGCGTCGCGGATACTGTTCAGGTAAGCACGCGCGACGCCACGATGGATCCGGCAGGGGCCGGAGCCACCATCACGGCGCCCGCTGGGGCTCCCGGCGGGGCGTGCGTGAACAAACTCAAACCATGAATCCGAAACAACTCTTCACGGACGACGACGCGGTGTCGCCGGTCATCGGGGTCATCCTGATGGTCGCGATCACGGTCATCCTGGCCGCGGTTATCGCGACGTTCGTCCTCGGACTCGGCGACCAGGTCAGCGACAGTTCGCCGCAGGCATCGTTCAGCTTCGACTACGACGGCAGTAGCGACCTCACGATCACCCACGACGGTGGACAGGGGATCGATTCCAGTAACCTCTACATCCGCGGCGCGGACAGTGGTAACGGGGTGTGGAGCGGTGATACCGGGAGCAATTCGAAGGTGAAAGCCGGAAACTCCGCTGAGGTTTCCGTTACCGATACGGATACTGTCCGTGTCATCTGGGAGAGTTCCGATGGCAGCGACTCCTCGACGCTTGCTACGTGGAACGGCCCGGACGCCTGATCCCATCGCACTCGCGTAGTTGATTTCCCGCCGATATTTTTCCCGTGCTCGACTTCCGATAGTGATGTCGGCTCTATCGACCCGCATAATCTCAACATTGATATTCTCCTGGCGACGAACGGGTAGTGTGCCAGTGACTGGCGCGCTCACCGTCGCTCACACCGGGGCCGGCCGTCGTCTCTCCGGTCGGGGTTGCTTCCGCCGGGCGCCGTGCTCGGCCGCAAGCGTCGGACGCGCGTCCGACGGGACGGACTGGCCGTCCGAAACAATGATGGCAACTGCCGGTACACAACACGAGTGTCGATCCGTGACTCCCGATCCGGTCGACCACTCGGAATCAGGACAATGAGCAATCGGACGAGTCGGCTTTCGACGCGTGGGACGACCGACCTCTCGAAGGAGGAAATCTTCGACGTCCTCCAGAACCAGCGGCGGCGCTACGTCCTGGAGTATCTCAACCGGTTCGACGAGCCGGTGTCCCTGTCGGATCTGGCGACGCAGGTGGCCGCCTGGGAGTACGGCACGCAGGTCGAGGAGGTCACGAACGACCAGAAAAAGCGCGTCTACACGACGCTCCAGCAGACCCATCTCGACCGGATGGAGGACGCGGGGATCATCGACTACGACGCCGACGCGAACCTCATCTCCCGCACGCCCCACACGGAGGAGTTGACCGTCTACCTGGAAATCGTCCCCGGATCGGAGTTCCCGTGGCGGGAGTTTTACCTCTCGCTCGGCTCGATCAGTTGCGCCATCGTCGTGGCGCTGTGGGCGGGGCTGTTCCCGCTGACTCTCCTGACGCCCCTCGAGTGGGCGACCGTGATCGCCGTGACGTTCACCGCCTCGGCCGCGTACCACACCTACACCGGCGCGGAGTTGCAACTCGGCGAGGACGAGTACTGCCCCGACGAGTTCGACCGCTGACCGAGTTCGGTCCGGCGACCGTCCGATTTCCGACCGCGTTCGTCGCTCGATCCGGCCGCCGCTCTGTGGCCGTTCTCACGGATCTCACCCCGTTTCAAGGCCCGCTTGGAGTCCGCGAGCGGCCGCTGGGAGGCGTTCAAGAGGCTATTGAACGGTGACAAACTGATAAACCGTGGGCACGCTTAAGTGGTGATCCGGAATGCAGGTCGGTGTAGCATCCACGATAACAGGGGCGCATTCGCGTGCGTATCGCTGTGGTCGGACGGCACTCGTCCGGTAGGGAATCGGGATGCTGGCACACAAACCATGGACCTCAAACGACTCTTCAACGACGACGACGCGGTGTCACCGGTCATCGGGGTTATCCTGATGGTCGCGATCACGGTCATCCTGGCCGCGGTCATCGCATCGTTCGTCATCGGGCTGGGCGACGAGAATCAGACGACCAAACCCTCGACGACGTTCGAATTCGACTACGATAGCGGCGAAAGCGATCTGACGATATCCGTCGGCAGCGGGAAGAACCTCGAAGCGGAGCAGGTGGAACTGACTGGCACCCCAGGTTCAGGTAGTAGTACCACTATGCAAGCGTGGAGTGACTATACATCTGGTAAGAGTGGCTCCACCGGAACGCTGAGTGCTGGGAGTTCACTCACTATCAACGTCGACACCGACTACGACATCTCCGTCATCTGGAACGACCCCGACACGGAGAACTCGTTCACGATGAACAGCGACAGCGGCCCCGACGCCTGATCGGGCTCACTTTCTCGCTTTTTTCGACCGGGTAGCGACGGCTTCGGTGTGCGCCGGTGACCCTCTCACTTATTCGTGAGAGTCGGCCGCGAACAGCGTGAAAGCCCCGACCCGTTCGACTCCCGGGACTCGCTGCGCGCGCTCGCTTCGCTCGCGTGCTTACTTCGTCCGGGTTCGTCGAACGGGTCGCCCCTTTCATTCCCGCCCGCTTAGACTGTCGAATCGGTCGAAACGGGCGGGAATGAAAGGGGCCGCTCGCTCGGGCGTTCCGACGACGCAAGCACTGCAGCGAACGCAGTGAGCGAAGCGCGCAGCGAGTCAGAACGCCCGAGCGAGCGGGGGCTTTCACGCTGTTCTCGCCGGTCGTATTCGCACCTATCCCAAATACACCCGGCTCGCCGTGCGCCAACGAATTTATCCCCCCGGGGGGCAGTGATCCGCCAATGGAGAGGTCGACGGCACTCGTGTACGCCACGGTGGCGGTCATCGTCGGGGTGACCGTCGTCTCCGGGCCCTCGGTGGGGCTCGTCGACCTGACGACGCCGCGCGCCGACACGACCGGTCTCGGGCAGGGCAACGCCACTATCGACCGCGTGGAGGCGCCCGACCGCGTCCGACTCGACCGGGGGTTCCAGTCCGAGTCCTACCGGCTCGAGGTCCCCGACGCGCGGGTCCACGTCGCCGCGGTCTCGGGCCGGCCGATCCTCAACTACCGGATCGAAATCGATGGGATGGGGTACAGCCGCACGTCGACGTTCTTCCTCGACGGGGACGACACCGGCTGGAAGACCCTCTCGTTCGAGGGCGCGACGCTCGGGACTGACGAGGTGACCCGCGACAGCTACAACGGGACGCTCTCGGTGGTGGTGCGCGCGAGCGACACTGAAACGGTGGTCTACCGCGCGTCGGTCCCGGTCGAGGTGGTTTCGTGAGCGTCGAGGTGGTCCCGTGAGCGTCGACTTCGCTCTCGGTCGGCGGTGGGCCGGCCCGACGCGTCGGCGGGCCGCGACGGCCAAGCGGCTTCTCGTTCGCGCGCTCGTCGGCGACCGCGTCGGCCTGACGCTGTGGCTGGGGACGCTCGCGTTCGTCGGCCTCTACTGGCGCGTCGGCTTTTTCATCACCGACAACTACACGCTGGCGAACGCCCTCCTCGCGCTCTCGGAGGGGTCGCTCGCCATCGAGAGCGCGCCCTACGGCTCGCTCGACGCGCCCGGGACGTCCGTCGTCGATGGGAGCCATTACGGCCGCAACTACGGGCAGGTGGCGTTTGCAGTCCCCTTCCTGTGGGCGTTGCGCGGGGCGACGACGGTGGCCGACCCCGGGCTGGTCTTCGCGACGCTGTGGTCGCTGGTCGTCCTCGCCATCGGTGTTCAGGTCGGACACCTGCTCGACCGGCCGAGCGCGGGCGCGACCGTCGGCTCGGCCGTGGCACTCGTCGCCTTCGGCGTCAACGCCGCCTATGCTACGCCGATAGAGGCGCGACTGCTCGTCCCGGCGGCGCTCCAGATCAGCGCGATAGTGGCCACGGCGTTCGCAGTGGCGACCGCCTATCGGTTGCTCACGCGACTCCACGGCCGCCGTGTCGGCGTCGCGGCGGGCGCGCTCACGCTCGTCGCCACCCCGGTCGGCTTCTGGGCGTCCGTTCCCAAGCGACACGTGTTCGTCATCGCGCTCGTGCTCGGGGTGGCCTACGCGCTCTGTCGCAGCCGCGACGCGAGCCCCGATGGACCCCTCTCAGCGACTGGATTCCGGGCGCTCGCGTACGTGCTGGTCGGCTTACTCACGTGGATCCACGCCGGCGAGGCGTTCGTCGTCTTCCTCGCGCTCGTCATCGTCGACGTGCCGACCGCACCCTCGAACGACCCGCGCACGCTCGCCATCGTGGGCGTCGCGTTCGCGCTCTCGCTGGCCCCGTTTTTCGCGACGAACGTCCTCGTCTCCGGCGACCCGATCACCCCACCACGGTCGTTCAGCGGCTACGCCGGCGGGGGCGAGCCACCGGCGTTCGGCGGCGACTCGGGTGCCGGCGGATCGGGCGGCGGATCCGGTGGTACCGGGGGAAGCGGCGATCCGGGAAGCGGCGATCCGGGAAGCGGCGATCCGGGAGGTGGAGGTTCGGGCGGGAGTGGTTCGGGCGGGAGTGGGTCCGGTGGATCGGGCGGCTTCCCGGTCCCGTTCGTCGGTAGGGTGACGGCGTTCGTGGGGACGCTGGTCGGGACGGCCGTCTGGCTCTCGACGGTACTGTTTGCCCCGCTCGTGGACGGGTACGACGACCTGGTTGCCAATCCGGGGAAACTCAACCACATCTTCGGCCGCGGCGGCTATCTCTCGGGGGTCGCGTCCCGCGACGACAGCCAGGCGATCTATCTGACCGTCACCGAATCGAGCCCGCTCGCCGCAGGACTCGTGGCCGGCTGCGCAGCAGCTATCGCGGGGTTCGCTCGCTCCGCCCGGCGGATCGGAACCGCAAACCGACCGGTCGCGAGCGCTCTCCAGTGGCTCCGGGACGGTCGTCGTGCGCCTGCCGCAGCAACCGATGCGTTCGCTCTATTGACGGCGCTGTTCTTTCTCCTGACCTACGCAACGCGTCTCCCGCTCCACGCGATGGTGACAGTCAGATACTTGCTCGTCCTCTTCCCGCTCGCGGTCTACGGCCTGGCGCGGACGCCGGTCCTCCGCCGCGTCGTCGCGAAGCAGGGACGACTGTGTGTCTGGAGCTACGCGGGTGGCGTCCTCGTCGGCGCGCAACTGATCTACGTCGTCGTCGCCGTTCGGGACTTCGGCCCCGGCGAGGCGTTTCAGTTGCACGCGCTCGCCGGACTCGCCGTTGCCGGCGCCTTCGCCCTCGCCGCGCTCGCGAGCCTCGTGGACGAGCGTGCCGACCGAGCGACCGCGGTCACGGGCGGGGTCGCCGCGGCCCTCGGAACCGACTTTCTCCTCCTCTCCGGACTGTTCTACTTCCAGTACGGCCCCTACGCGCTCCCGCTGGTCGACTATCTGGCCGGCCTGCTCGGCGGCGTGTAGCGGGCGCCGGTCGTCGGTGTGTCGCGGGCGCCGGTCGCCGGCGCGTGGCGGGTACCGGTCGTCGGCGCGTGGCGAGCGGCTGGTCGTCGGCACAGTGTCGTTCGGCGGCGTGTCAGCCATCCGCTCGAAGTGGCCGCTCGATACGGCCGCTCGGTCCGAGGCGGAGAGTCTTTTACCTCGGGTAGTCATCCACCGACATGGACCGGCTCACGCAGTCCTTGCACGACGCCCCGATCGTCGAGAAGGACGGCTATCACTACTTCGTCCACCCGATCAGCGACGGCGTGCCGATGCTCCGCCCGGAACTGCTCCGGGAGATCGTCATCGGGATCATCCGCAAGGCCGAGCTCGAAGGCGTCGACAAGATCGTCACCCCCGCGGCGATGGGTATCCACATCTCCACCGCCGTCTCGCTGATGACCGACATCCCGCTCGTCGTCGTTCGCAAGCGCAAGTACGGTCTCGACGGCGAGGTCGCACTCTCGCAAGTGACCGGCTACTCCGAGAGCGAGATGTACGTCAACGACGTCTACGAGGGCGACCGCGTCCTCGTTATCGACGACGTTCTCTCGACCGGCGGGACGCTCGCGGGGATCACCGGCGCCCTCGAGGAAATCGGCGCCGACATCGCGGATATCGTCTGCGTGATCAAGAAAGTCGACGGCGCGAACGAACTCGAGGAGTGTGGCTACGAGGCCAAGACGCTCATCAACGTCACCGTCGAGGACGGCGCAGTCGTCGTCGTCGACGAGGACGGCGACGGATAAGTTCACGGGCTGCACAGCGATGGAACGCCCCGCCGAAGTGTGTCGTCGCGAGACGTGGCGGGAGGTAGATTTGAACAACGCGAGCGTGTCATAGAAAGGTTCACAACCCTATTGTGGTCATTCGTGGATGTTACCTACAGAGGAACGAGGCCCCACCTCAGTCGAAGGATAATATTTTATTTTATATTTATGGCATGCAAGATACAGAGGATGAGTGTTCGTCGTATAGTGATCGTCTGTCACGAAGGGTTTCAGACGATGAACCACTGCACCGAATATATGAACACCGACAACAATAGTATATGACAAATGAGGGTACTCGAGAGCCCATTCATTCGGTGGGCGATCGCTTTGATTTTTCTCGGTGTCGAGATGCTGCTGTTCGTCCACATTGCGGATTTATTTTGGGTAGACCAACTGGTGATGGTCATTATGACCGTGTTTTTATTCGCAATAATCCCATCGATATTAAAAACCATCTCGGAAAAGGGAACTACCCCTGTCGAATCCACTCAGCGGCAAAGAGCTGCGTGGGTTGCCAGTGTTGTCGACAGGGTTGCTGCAGTACTGAGGTTCGACAAGGCTGCACCGGTTATCTCGTGGATCGCCGCTGTTTTTCTGGTCATACTCGCGGCTGGGACAGTAACAGAACGCGTATCAGGAATGCCTCTTCGGATGGTGTTTTCGATGAGTGTCTATCTACTGTTGGCAGCGTTTGTAGCACCACCCGTACGTAGTTACCTACAAGAGGAGCTTCAAGTGAGTTTCTCACGGCCGACTGTTGTTCTGATTCTCATTATTGGAGTGTTATTGAACGAAGAAATGTTGGCTCCGCCGGTGTGAATCGCCTCGGAGTTGAATGCTTCGAGAATCAAGGATTCCTGTTATTACGAGAGAGTGCAGCTCTGTTGAACGATCCCGAGAACGTCTACTGTATCTGGGAGGACTCATAGCGGTACTTACGCAGAACTACATGACGGCTGATTCACGACGATTGGGACTGAAATGAACTGCTATGCAGCTCATTCTATGACAGGCTCCAACGCGACTACCTCGCTTGCGCTCGGCGTTCTCTCGTTCAAATCACCACCGGGCGATTTTCACGGAACCGGCTCACTCGTCGCTTCGCTCCTCGTTCGCGTTGGTTCCGTGAAAAATAGCGGGAGGTAGATTTGAACCCCGTCGACTTTGGTCGCTCCGCTCCCTCGTCGCCTACTTCAAATCCACTCCGGACGATTCTGCGACATCACGGCCGCTCGGCGATGAAACGCCTCGCTGGAGAAGTGATGTCGCAAGAATAGCGGGAGGTAGATTTGAACTACCGATCTGCGGGTTATGAGCCCGCCGGAATCTCCTGGCTATCCCATCCCGCTACCAGTTCCTAACCCGGGTCGCCAATTAAGGATTGTGATTCGGCCACCGTCCGTCAATTCTTCCCGTGGGTGCCCGCCGCTCACCCCTGGCCGGTCGCGAGGGTCGTTCGGCCGGTCAGTCCCGGTGGACCCGCCACGTGAACAGGCTCTCGAAGACGAAGTTCACGACCATCGCACACGCGATGGCGCCGCCCTTGACTGCCACCAGCCAGAGGTCGAACCCCGCGTAGGCGAGTTCGACGCTCACGCCGTAGAAGACGGCGACGAAGAGGACGTACTGGATCGCCGAGCCACCCGCACGGACGAGGTGCGAGCGGAGGAGTCGCCGCCCGAACGAGCGGTTGCCGTCGCCGCCCTCGGCGGCGAACGTCCAGTTGTCGTTGATCAGGAACATCACGAGAATGGCGACTTCGATGCTGACGACGTTGGCGGCCGCGGCCGGGACGCCGCCGAACTCCGTCAGCGCGACCAGCGTCGTCGTGTCGAAGACGGCGCCGACTGCACCGACGGAGGCGAACTTCCCGAAGCGAACGCCCGACGCGACCGCCGCGAGCCGCCGGCGCACGAGATCCGTCCGGTCGCTCACGGTCGCACCTCCTTCGGAGACTGGGGTGGCGCCCGCGGGAGCGCGTCCCTCGCGCTCGCTCGCTCCCGTTTCGGACTCACCCGCTCACTCATGGTTCTTGTCGACGAGCGCGGTCGGTTCCTCGTGGGTCGCCGCGAGGGCGTTGTGGACCCGGCTGTTCCGGATCTGCTTGGCGCGGTGGCGCGCGGCCAGCAGCGCCCGTGCGAGCGCGACGGATGTTCTGACCGGCGAGACGGTCGAGCCGGGCATGTCCTCCCAGGTGATCGGCACTTCAGCGATGTCGAGTTCGAGCGCGCCCGCCATCGCGACCAGTTCCACGTCCCAGGCGAACCCCGGCTCGTAGAGGTGCTCTCTGACCAGCGTCCAGGCCTCGCGGGTGATCGCCTTGGCACCGCACTGGTAGTCGTAGAGGCGGGCGTCGAGCAACCGGCGGGCCAGCCAGGCGAACCCGTCGCCGAGAAAGCGCCGCGCGAGGGTCTGGTGACTCGTGATCTCGGCGTCCGGGTGGCGGCGCGACCCGACGGCGAGATCCGCGCCGCCCTCGGTGACCGCGGCGACGATCTCGTGGAACTCGCCGGGCGGGGTCGACCCGTCCGCGTCGGCGAACGCGAGGACCTCGGTGTCGAGGGCCTCGAACCCGGCGGTGACGGCCGCGCCCTTGCCGCGGCGGTACGGCGAGACGTGGACCGTCGCGGGCAGATCGGCGAGCGCGGCGGCCACTTCGTCGCGCGGGTCGTCGAGTTCGACCCGGATCTCGGCGGGGGAGAGCGTCTCGTCGATGGCGCGGACGTACTCGCTGAGCCGCTCGACGTTGGGACGGAAGGCGGGGACGACGACGCCGACGGCGGGGCTCATTGCTCGACTCGTCCGCCCCGGCGAGTAAAAACCGTTCGACTTTCGGGGCGGCCTCGCCGCGTTCGGACGCCCTCTCGCGTCACCCCGTCAGCCCTGCGGAGGCCTGCAACTGGTCCACAAGATGTATAGTGTCCCAAAGCGGTGTCTCGCGTGATGGAGTACGGTCTGGTCCTCTGGTGGCTGGTGGCCTACCTCGCCCTCCTCGCGGTGGGCGCCCCGCTGGCCGCGCTGGTACTCTCCCGGTTCGCCGACCGCGGTGCCGGTTTCGCGATGCCGATCGCGCTGGCCGTCGTCTGGTTCGTCGTCTTCCTCGGCGGCCACCTCTCGCTGTCGCTCGCGATGTACGCCGGATTCGCGGTCCTGTTCGTCGCCGCCGGGGTCGCGCTGTATCGCCCGGACGATTCCGACGGAGGCGGTTCCGACGGCGGGGATGCCGACGATACGACCGGTCAGGGAGAGGGGTTCTCGCTGGAGCGGCGGGTCGACATCGACCGTCGAGGGGTCGCGGAAGCGGCGGTCGTGTTCACGGTCGCGTTCCTGTTCATGATCGCGGTGCGCGCGGTCGACGCCGGCGTTCACCCCACGATGGGCGAGAAGTTCCTCGACTACGGCATGCTGAAGTCGATCCTCCGGGCCGAGACGCTCCCGCCCGAGGACTTCTGGTTCGCCGGCCGACCGGTCAAATACTACTACGGCGGCCACCTCGTCGCCGCAATCTTGACGCGACTCACCGGCACCGAGCCGCGGTTCGCGTACAACCTCGCGCTCGCGGGCTTCTACGGAATGGTCGTCACCGCCGCCTACGGCTTCGCGGGGTCTATCGCCGCGAGTCGGAACCTCTCGCGGGTCCGCGCCGGCCTGTTCGGCGCCTTCTTCGTCGGCTTCGCGAGCAACCTCGCGACCGTCCTCGAAATCTTCCGGCGGCAGAGCCTCTCGTGGCTCACCGCCTCCGGTCGGGAGGGCGGCTTCTGGTACTGGCGCGCGAGCCGCGTCATCGACGGGACGATAAACGAGTTCCCGCTCTTTGCCTGGCTCAACGGCGACATGCACGCCCACATGATGAGCACGGCTTTCGTGCTCCTCACCGCCGCCGTCCTCTTCGAGTACTACCGGACGCCGGCGGAAGAACGGTGGCGCAGACGGCTGCTCGTCTTCGGCGTCGTCCCGCCGCTGGCGGGCATGCTCGCTGTGGTGAACACATGGTCTTTCGCGACGGCCGGCGGGCTCACCTTCCTCGCGCTCGCGCTCGCGCCGACCGACCCGCTCGAGTTGTGGCCGCGCGGCCTCGCCGACGCGGTCCCGAGCCGCGAACGCTGGCAGTCCGAACTCGGCCGGCACGTGACGGCGCTGGTGAGCGCGGCGCTCGTCGTCTCCGTGGGCGTGTTCTGGTCGCTGCCGTTCTGGCTCGTCGCCTCCAGCGGCCGGTCGATCGGCTTTTTCCCCGACACGAGCCCCATGAACGGCCTCCTGGCGGTCCACGGCGCGTTCGTGTTGATCTTCGCCCTGCATCTCCTGCGACACGGGCTGCCGCGACTGGACAGCGACCACGCCGACGTGACGGCGGTCTTGCTCGCGCTCGGGGTCGTCCTCGCCTGGGGCGGGGCGTCCTCGCCCGCGCTGGCCCTCTTTGGCCCGATGATCCTCGTCGCCTGGATCCTCTTTCGGGTCCAGGACGGCCACCTCGCGAGCGCTGCCGGCGGCGTCGCCGACCGCGCGCGCGGTGCAGTCTCCGACGGGGGGTCGAGCCTGGCCGACGCCGCGGACCCGCTGGCGACGGGTGCGGACGGTGACCGGGACGACGCGAACGTCGCCGACTCGACCGCCCAGCGGATCCGCGACGCGGTGGGCTACGAGACGCTCCTGCTGATCGCCGGGGCGGGCATCGTCGTGCTCGTCGAGTTCGTCTACGTGAAAGAGCAGGCCGGACCGGGCCGGTTCAACACGGTGTTCAAGACGTACGCGGACGTGTGGGTGCTCTGGGCGGTCGGCGCCGCTGCGGCGCTGGCGGGCCTGGTCGAGAACCACTCGCCGGACCTCGCGCTGTCGGGCCCGGGCTGGCGGACCGCGATGCGGTACCTGGCTATCGGGCTCGTCCTCTCGACGTCGGTGTACGGCGTCGTCGCGCTCTCGGACCACTTCACCGGCGAGTCCTACATCAACCCGAACTCACACACTGACAACCCGACCCTGGACGGCCTGCGCTACGTCGAGGAGCGCCACCCCGACGAGTACCCCGCGATACAGTGGTTCGACTCGCTGGAGGGCCAGCCCAACATCGTCGAGGCGCCGGGGACGGACATGTACCGGTGGACCAATCCCGTCTCCAGCCTGACGGGGGTGCCGACGCTCGCTGGCTGGGCGCACGAGCGTGGTTACGGCCGGCCGGACGCCTATCCCGCCCGGGTCGACGACGTCGACACCATCTACACCGGCTCAGCCCAGCAGCGGGCGTTCCTGCTCGAGGCGTACAAGGTGGAGTACATCTACGTCGGGACGAACGAACAGGACCCGCGGGACGGGTACTCTTCGCGGGATCTGGCTGTCTTCGACGAGATGGCCGGCGTCACCCTCGAAAAGCAGTGGGGTCAGCGCCCCGGCGCGGTGTTGATCTATCGCGTCGACCGGAGCGAACTGAACGTCCCCGAGTGAGTCGGCGCGGCCGAGAACTAGTTTTCAGACCAGGTCCGCGTGACGTCGCCGGTGGACGATCCCCTGGTTGTTCGCGGCGTTTCTGACGACCTGCCGGAAGGCCTCGCCGGTCTCGCTGTCGTCGTCGAGGACGACGGGGCGGCCGCTGTCGCCGCCCTCGCGGACGGCGGGGTCGAGCGGGATCTCGCCGAGGAAGGGCATCTGCGCCTCGGCGGCGAAGGCCTCGCCGCCGCCGTCGCCGAAGATGGCGTGGTCGCTCCCGCAGTCCGGACAGCGGAAGGAACTCATGTTCTCGACGATGCCCAGGACCGGCGTCTCGTGCTCGCCGAACATCTCGAGGCCCTTGCGCGCGTCGTCGACGGCGACTTCCTGCGGCGTGGTGACGATGACGGCGCCGGTGACGGGCACGCTCTGGAGGAGGGTGAGCTGGGTGTCGCCGGTCCCCGGCGGGAGGTCGACGACCATGTAGTCCAGCCCGCCCCACTCGACGTCCTCCCAGAGCTGGGTGAGCACTTTGTGGACCATCGGCCCCCGCCAGATGACGGGGTCGTCCTCGCCGAGCAGGAAGTCCATGCTCATCAGCTTCATGCCGTACTTCTCGGGCGGGACGAGCGTCTCGTCGGGCGTGGCCTGCGGTTGCTCGTCGGCGGCGAGCATCCGCGGGACGTTCGGGCCGTACACGTCGGCGTCGAACAGGCCGACGCGGGCGCCCAGTTGCGCGAGCCCCGCCGCGAGGTTGACGGCCACCGTCGACTTGCCGACGCCGCCCTTGCCGGAGGCGACGGCGATGACGTTCTCGACGCCCGGCAGGACCGACCCCTCGGCGACGAGGCCGCTGTCGACTGCCGCGTCGAGTTCGATACTCCTGTCCAGCCCCGAGAGCGCTTCGCGCACTTTGCCGGCGATATCCGTCTCGGTCGGGCAGTACGGCGCCCCGAGCGCGAGCGAGACGTGGACCTCGTCGTCGGTCACTGTCACCGAGTTCACCAGTCCCAGCGAGACGATGTCGTCGCCCAGGTCCGGGTCCTCGACGGTCCCGAGCAGGTCGCGCACGTCGTCTTCGTCCATGCCTCTCCCTCGGCGTCTCCCGGCGAAAAGGGTTGTGGAGCCAGGACACCGTCCTCTCCCGTCGCTCGACACCGTGTCACTCGCCCCGCTAAAATATATTTTAGCTAACATATAATTACGTCCGGCCCTGACTCCGTGTCGATGCACGATCCCGACTTCGGCCCGCAATCGGGGGGTCGCGAGCGGCAAGCAGAGATAGGCCGCAGAACCGAGTTTCGGCCGCAAGTCAGCGCGGGTGAGGCGTCGGACGCGCCGACCTTCGAGACGGGGACGACCGTCGTCGCGCTGACCGCCGGCGACGGCGTGGTCCTGGCCGCCGACCGGAAGGCGAGCCTCGGCGGTCGGTTCACCTCGAACAAAAACGCGGAGAAGATCCTCAGGGTTCACCCGACCGCGGCGATGGCGATTTCGGGGTCGGTCGGGCCGGCCCAGAGCGTCGCCGAGACGCTGCGCGCGGAGGCGTCGCTGTACGAGGCCCGCCGCGGCGAGGCGATGAGCATGACCGCGCTCTCCCAGACCGCCGGCCAGTTGCTCCGCGGGCTGCCCGTCGTGCCACTCCTGGGCGGCGTCGACGACGAGGGCGGCCACGTCTACGAACTCGACGGCGGCGGGAGCGTAATGGAAGACGCCTACGCCGCGGGCGGGAGCGGCATGCAACTCGCCTACGGCGTGCTCGAACGCCGCTACGACGGAGTCAGTGACCTCGCGGACGCGACCGAGGCCGCGGTCGACGCCGTCGCGGCCGCCAGCGAGCGCGACACCGCCTCCGGCAACGGCGTGACCGTCGCGACCATTACGGACGACGGCGTGGCGATGGAGGTCGCCGACGTGGCCGAGGTCGACGCGCTGGAATCCGTGGACGAATCTGCCGGTACGGACGGGGAGGTGGCCTGATGCAGCGCGACCAGCAGGCCTACGACCGCGGCGTGACGGTCTTCTCGCCCGACGGCCGGCTCTACCAGGTCGAATACGCCCGCGAGGCGGTCAAGCGCGGCAGTCCGACCGTCGGCGTTCAGACCGACGATTCGGTCGTCCTCGCGACGCTCGGGCGGACTCGCTCGCCGCTCATGGAGGCCGACAGCATCGAGAAGCTCCACGACCTCGACGGAAAGTTAGGGGTCGCCTCGGCGGGCCACGTCGCCGACGCGCGCCGCCTCGTCGACTACGGTCGCCAGTACGCCCAGCGCGAGCGCCTGCGCTACGGCGAGGCGCCCGACGCCGAGGTGGTCGCGACGGCCATCGCCGATTTCATTCAGGAGACGACCCAGACCGGCGGGACGCGACCGTTCGGGACCGCGTTGCTCGTCGGCGGCGTGACCGAGTCCGGTCCGCAACTCTATCAGATCGACCCATCGGGCACGCCCGACGGCTGGCGCGCGGCCGCCATCGGCGACGGCAGCGAAGCGATCCGTTCGTATCTGGAAGCCGAACACGAGTCGGGTCTCGACAGCGAGGCGGGTGTCTCGCTCGCCCTGTGCGCGCTCGCGAGCGACCTCGATCAGGAAATCGACGCCGAGGAACTCGATCTGGCGGTGCTCGACGGCGAGGGGTTCGACGCCTTCGACCGCGAGCGCACCGCCGACGCGATGGCCGACGCCGGTATCGGACCCGCGTCCTGACCACGCTGATTCGGACCTCGAATCCGTCCTCTTGGCGCGTGCCGTCGCGACCTCCGTGTCGCGACGGAGCCGCGCGAGGGACGAGAAGCGCAGGCACGAGCATCGCAGGAGGCTGGGGAGGCGTGAGGCTCACGCCCGCCCGGACAGTCGCCGGTCGTAGACACCCCCAACAGAATCTTCCTGGCGGACTGAAAGGGCGAGGCGTGCGAGGCGCTTGCGCCTCGATGCCGAACGGCTCCGCCGTGAGGCGCGCTCGCGTTCATGTAGTCGTCTGGACGGGCCCTATTCTCGCGGGCGGTGCCGAGAGCGAGAATATCCCGTCCAGCGACCGCGAGCGGGGCGAGGGCTTTCAACTCTCAGGGATAGCAGCGGTTAGGGCGCTGTCTGCGGTCGTAGTACCGTTTGCAGTCACTACGACAGCGAGCGGGGCAAGGGCTTTCAACACACGAGATCACCTGCGGTCGCGGTGTCGTCTGCGGTCGTCGGACTTCGAGAACGCTGGCCACGATCTGATTCTCGACTCAGACATTCACGACGCGCGGTCGGACACGCCGAACCCCACGACGGAGCCACTTCCCCAGAAACGCGCCGAGGAGGCCGAGCAACACGACGGTGAGGATCCAGAGCAGGACGATCACGACGCCGAACAGTGTCGCGGCGAGGGGCGTCGCCCACCCTGATTGCAGCGCGCCGACGTACTCCACTGCCCAGAAGAACCCGACCGCGAGCATCCCGATCGCCGCCGTCTGCTCGCAGGCCCACCTGGCCTCCGTCTCGCGCTCGGCGTACACGTACCCGGTCGCGACGCAGGCGAGAAAGAGCGACACGCTCGACACGTCGCCCGAGATCGGGCCCGACGCGAAAAGCAGGTTCTCCAGCAGTATACACGGGATCGCGACCACGCCGACCAGCGTCGCCGTCCGCAACTCCTCGTGTGTGAGCCGTGCGTGGAGAGACTGCAGCGGGGACATTGACTCACCTGTCGCTGACGAGTCACGACGAGTTGAAACTACCGCTCGGTCCAGCCGGACGAGCTTCCGATCAGGCGCTCGCGCTCTCGCCGTCGCTGCCCGTCTCCTCGGCCGTGCGCTCGGCGGCATGGTCGTCCACGGGGACGCGTCGGTGGTCGACGACGCTGCCGTCGCCGGCGACGTACAGCAGCAGGTCCTCGTCGTCGAGACGGACGCTGACGAGCACGCACCAGGGGTCCCGCGAGACGACGCGCTCGCGCCACTCCGCGCCGACGTTCCAGATCGGCCGGTCGCGCACGTCGCGGTCGTGGTCGTGATAAAAGGCGGCGACGGCGGGGTGGTCGAGCACCGCGAGCGCGGCCGGGCATTTCAGGTCCGCGCCGCAGGTCTCGCAGGCGAAGGAAAGCTGGACCGGTTGCGGGGCGTCGGTCTCGTCGGTGCTGTCGGTCTCGATAGTCTCGACCGCCGCTGCGACGGGACCGGCACACTCCGGGCAGACGCCGTCGGCGAAGCTCCCGATCCGGCGGCGGTGGTGCGCGTCGAGCGCTTCGGGCACCGCGTCGGCGTCGCGGTCCGCGTAGCCACTCGGCGGGAACGACATCCTGAGCACCGGGCGGTCGCAGGCGTCACAGCCGATCTCGGTCACGTTGTCCGCCACGGTCGCCCGGAGGGCGGTGTCGCCGCAGAAGGGGCAGTCCTCGTCGAGCGCGACG
>Ga0207719_100120_pt1 | contig 64074 bp, 69 predicted proteins | sample A23P1SouthBayCA_2_FD_187279 | JGI IMG/M metagenome (GOLD analysis project Ga0207719, IMG submission 187279) | Aerobic enrichment media microbial communities from Eden Landing Ponds, California, USA - A23 P3 (3) (SPAdes) | ecosystem: Environmental > Aquatic > Marine > Unclassified | place...
CCGCCAGGGCCGCGCCTGTCGGCGCGGCCGTCGCTGCTCGGGAAGCGCTTTCCGCCCCGCACAGCACGACGAAACAATCACTCCGTACAGCACCGCTCCGCATCCACTCCAACAACCGCCCGCACAGCACCACGCCGGCCTACGCCTCGCGCCGGTCCAGATACTGACCGGGCGTGCGGAGAGAAGCGAGAAGGCCGTTTCGATAGGTGTTACTCGGCCGCTTCGCTCGGGTCGACGACATCGCCGGTTTCGGGATAGACACCAACCTGCTCACAGAGGTCCGCCATCGGGCAGGCCTCCGGGTCGTCCAGACAGGCAGGCTTGCGCGCCGTACAGAACTCGCGGCCGAACTGGATGGTCGCCGTGTGCCCGAAGCCACATTTCTCGGCGGGAACCTGGGACTCCAGCACTTCGCGCACCGCCTCGTGGTCGGCGTCCGGCGGGGCGATGCCCATCCGACGGTAGATGCGATGAACGTGCGTGTCCACCGGGAAGACGCCGGCGCGACCCCCCGCGAAGAGGAGCACGCAGTCCGCCGTTTTGGGGCCGACGCCGTTGTACGAGAGCAGTTTCCGTCGCACGTCCTCGGGCGCCTGTTCGCGCACGAACGCGTCGAACGCCTCGGTGTCGCCGTACTCCTCGACGACAGACGCGGCGATGGTCACGATGCGCGCCGCTTTCTGGTTGTACAGGCCCGCGTTGCTGATGGTCTCCGCGAGTTCGTCCTCGCGGGCGTTCGCGAGGTTCTCGGCCAACTCGTCGGCCGGCCCGTAGCGCTCCATCAGGGCGTCGTGAGCGGGTTGGCTCGCCGTATCGGAGGTGTTCTGACTCAAAATCGTGCGGACGAGACACTCGAAGGCATCGCGTCCACCGTACGTCTTCTGCCAGTAGCGTGCGCCCAGTCTGTCGACGACGGCCTCCGCGCGGGAATCCGCCGTCGCGGCGTCGAAGGCCGCCGCGCGCCCGCCGCCGCGTTCGCCGCCGGAGATGTTCTCCGCGGGTTCCTCGGCCATGGGTGAGGGTACGACGGGAGCGGGTTAAGCCTGCCCGTCGGCCCGTCTGACGGACGCGACGTAGGCCGGGTTCGAGGAGTGGCGGCGCTCGAAGGTGGTGTCGTGTATCCACTCGACGACCCACTCAGGACTCCGAAATCGCTCCCGTATCTCCGCGCGGGACGCGCCGCCCTCCCACACCGGCCGGGAGTCCGGGCGGGCGTCACAGAACAGGACGTACCGGCCGCCGGGGCGGAGCACGGCGGCGAGGTTCGACACGAACCGCTCGCGGCCCGGGTCGTCGAGGCAGTGGAACATCGCGGAGTCAACGACGGTTTGGAAGGTGAGTGTCAACTCGTGGAGGCGGAGCGCGTCCCAGACGAGAAAGCGCGCGGGGATTCCTCGATAATTCGCCTTCTCTCTCGCCCGTTCGATGGCCGCGGGCGAGAAGTCGACGCCGAGGACGTCGTGGCCCTGCCGGGCGAGGTACAACGACAGTTCGCCGGAGCCACACCCCACGTCGAGCACCGGGCTTCGAATGTAGCCGGCGTCCGCGAGGGCGACGAACGCCCGCTGGGGGCGGCCGATGTCCCAGTTGGGGTCGCCCCCGCGGTAGGCGGACTCGTAAGCGTACGCCGCCGGGCGGGGGGCCCACCCCGTCACGCCGGGTCGGAGGGTCATACCCGGAGAACGAGGGACGGTGGGTAAAATCCGGCGCTCACGGCGACACGCGAAGCGTGAGTTCCAGGTCGGCGCCGTCCGCGAGCGCCTCGACGAGCGCCGCGTCGAAATCGCTCGCCGCGGCGTCGGCGCCCACCATAACCGTCCGGTCGTCCACGTACTCGGAGGTGCGTCCGACGAGCCCGCGCTCGTTCTCGAAGGTGAGCTCCGGATGCCCCCGTCCGGTGACCGTGAACTCGTGGTTCGCGGTCGCGAACTCAGCGACGATGTCGGCGTCGGCCGACTGGCAGGCGGCGACGAACGCCGAATCGAAGTCGGCGGGCGCCCGGTCGGCCTCAATACCAAGAATACAGTCGCCCGCGGGCGTCAGAAAGTCGTCTGTCGTGACCTCGAACGTGCTCTCGTGTGCCGCCGTGACGTGCTCGTGGCCGGCGGCGCGAACGGTCTCCTCCATGCCCGCCCCTCGCGGGCGAGGCATTTCCATCCGGCGGTTAGCGCGCGACGGTCACCGTGATAGCGCCACAGGGGCACTCGTAGGCCCGCCGCTCGCCCGCGTCCGTGCGCATCGTAATCGCCGGCGACGCCGATTCCAGCGACCGGCCACACGACTCACAGTCACACGACAGGTCGGTGAGCATACTCGGAGCCAAGCGCCACACCGACCTAAAGGCGACCCGTCCACGGTGAAAGTGAAATCCGAGGGTAGCGGCCCCAACGAGCCATGATACCTGTTCTCACACCCTCAGTGACCGTAAAGATTAAATTGGGCTATCGTGTATGTGTTGATACCAGAACGCCTCCGCACCGGCGTTCATCGCACAGCTAGATGAACGAAGATTCTCCCCTTGAGTGGGCGCGAAGCCGAGTAGCGTCCGCTCCCGGCGTGGGGCGGGTTGGGACCGAGTGATCGAACATATGGCAGAGCAAATCGAAGTAACGTCCGCGGACGAACTCATTACCGAGGACGGACTCCAATCCAAGTCGAAAGGTGAACTCATCAAACTCGCTGGTCAGTTCCGGGACCGCCGGAACGATCTGAACCAGACCGCGAGCGAACGCGCATCCGAGCGCGACGACCTAAACGCGAAAACTCGCGAAAAGGTCGATGAAGCACAGGAACACCGCGAGAAGCGGGACACGCTCAACGAGCGTGTTCAAGAACACAAAGAAGTCCGCAATCAACTGAACGCGGACGCCAACGAGCTTTTCGACGAGGTTGACGAGCGCAAGTCAGACCTCGAACTCGATGAGGGCAAGGACTTAGAGGCACTCAAGCAGGAGATCGAGGACCTCGAGTTCAAACAGCAGACCGAGGTGCTCGGCACCGAGGAAGAGCGGGAACTCATCGAGAAAATCGAGGACAAGCGCGAGGAGTACCAGAGCCGAAAGGAGAAACTGGACCAGTCCGACGACCTCGAAGAACTCGTCAATGAGGCCGAGTCTGTGCGCGCCGAAGCGAGCAAGCACCACGAGAAGGTGACGACGCTCGCGGACCGCGCACAGAAACACCACAACCAGATGATCGAGGCCTATCGAGAGGCCGACGACATCCGGGACGAGGCCGACGAGATGCACGAGTCCTTCGTGGAGGCGCAGGAAGCCGCCGACGCCCACCACGAAGCCTTCGTCCGCGTCCAGAAGCGCCTCCGCGAACTGGACAAGCAGGAGGAAGAGGAGGAGCAGGCGGAACGCCAGGAAGAGCAGGAGAAAGCCCTCGAAGAGGCCGAGGAAATCTACCAGCGCTTCCAGGAAGGCGAGACCCTCGACACCGAGGACCTTCGCAAGCTCCAGAAGAGCGGCCTGCTGTAGTTCGGCGCCTAACCCACTTCGTCTTTTTTCACACCGAGCAGCGGCGGCTTTATTCGGCGCGCGCCCGAGGGCGAACGCATGAGCGATACGACCGCGAAACGAATCGGACGGGCCGCCGTGACGCTTCTCGGCGGCGTCGTTGCCGTCGCGCTCGGCTGGGCCGTCTTCGTGGCGTTCCCCGACAGCCTCGTCGAACTCCTCGGCGTCGTCCTCGTCCTCGCGCTCGGCGTGGTGGGGGTTCGGGCGGCGTCGCAGGCCGCCGGGTCGGTGTTTCCCTCCTACAACGTCGCGGAGGTCGCCGTCGAGGGACCGATTACCAGAGACGGGATGAGCGGCGGGTTCCCGCCCGCGCCCATCGCGCCGAGCGCCGACGACGTGGTCGAACAGATACACCGGGCCGACGACGACGGCGCGACGGACGCGCTCGTCGTGCGCCTGAACACGCCCGGCGGCGAAGTCGTGCCGAGCGACGACATCCGGCGCGCGGCCGCCGACTTCGAGGGGCCGACCGTCGCGTACGCCACGGACACCTGCGCGAGCGGCGGCTACTGGATTGCGGCGGGGTGTGACCGCATCGTCGCGCGCGAGGGGAGCATCGTCGGCTCCATCGGCGTCATCGGCTCCCGCGTGAACGCGACGGAGCTCGCGGAGAAGGTGGGAATCGAGTACGAACGCCTCGCGGCCGGCGAGTACAAGGACGCGGGCATGCCGCTCAAGGAGATGGACGAGGACGACCGGGAGTACCTCCAGAGCCTCATCGACGGCTACTACGACGCCTTCGTCGAGCGCGTCAGCGAGGGACGCGACCTGGACGCCGAAACCGTCCGGGACACGGAGGCCCGCGTCTACCTCGGTGAGGACGCCCACGAACTGGGGCTCGTGGACGAACTCGGCACGGAGGACGACGTGCGTGCGTACCTCGAATCCGAGCTCAACGAGTCGGTGGAGATGCGCGAGTTCGAGCCCAACCGGGGTCTCAGCGCGCGCCTCCGGGGCGGCGCGAGCGGCGTCGCGTACGCCGCGGCGGCGGGCGCCGCCGACGCGCTGACCGGCGACGGCCGGTTCAGCTTCAGGTAACAATCCGAGCCGACCCCGGCTACTTTTGGGTGTCGGGAGCGAGGAGACACACGAATGGACACTCTCGTGGTCTGCGTGGACCGAACGGGCGATATCGCCCGCCAGACGGGCGTCGAGATGCCCGTGTCCGGCTGGGAGGCGGTTCGGTCGCTGGTTGTCGACGTCGGTCTCGCGGACCCCGAGGATTCGAGCGTGAACTGCCTGCTCGAAGCGCTCCACGTCTGTCGCGGCCTCCGCGACGGCGACGACGACGCCGACGTCGCCGTCGTCTCGGGCGGCACGGAGGGCATCGTCACCACCGAGCGGGGGATTGCGGCCCAAGTCGACGCGCTCGTCTCCGAGCACGACCCCGGTTCGGTGGTCGTCGTCGTGGACAGCGCGGCCGACGAACAGGTTGTCCCCGTCATCGAGAGCCGCGTCCGGGTGGACGCCGTCGACAGGGTGGTCGTCCGGCAGGCCCGGGACATCGAGTCGACGTACTACCTCCTCAAGCAGTTCCTCGGTGACGAGGAGCTCAGACAGACGGTGCTCGTCCCCTTGGGCGTCGTGTTGCTGGTGTTCCCGGCGCTGTTGGTGTTCGCCGGCGCCGCCGCCGCGACGGCGGCCATCACCGCGTTCGTGGGGTTCTCCGTCCTATATAAGGGGCTCGCGGTCGGGGAGCGCCTCGCGGCGTTCTCGGGCGACCTCCGGGACGCCATCTACTCCGGGCGCGTCTCCATCGTCACCTACGTCGTCGCCGCGGGGCTCGCGGCGGTGGGCGTGTTCGCCGGCGTCCTCCGGTCGTCGGGCGTCGAGAGCGAGGTGTCGGCGCTGCTCACGACCATGTCGTTCGCGTACGCGAGCGTGCCGTGGCTGGCAGTCGCGGCGCTCGCGGCGTCGACGGGGCGCCTCCTCGACGAGGCGATTCGGAACGAGCGGGTCGGACAGCCGTATCTGAATCTCCCCTTCGCCGTCGTCGCCATCGGCCTCGTCGTCCGGGGGTTCTCGGGGTACTTCCTGGAGCGCGCGGACCTGCTGTCCGCGATGTCCGTCCCCGGGTTCGACGCGGGCGTTCTCAGCGTCGAGTCGATACTGCTCCAACCCGAGGAGCGACTCGCGCTCGCCGTCGCGCTCGGGGTGTGCGTGAGCCTCGTCGGGATTCGGGTCGCGCAGTATCTCAGCGCCAGCGACTTCGAGGAGGAACTCGCCCGGTAGTCAGCCCAGGAGACGCTCGAACTGCTCGGGGGGTATCGCGCCGCGGGCGGCGTGCTCCCCGGCGACAAAGGTTGGAACGCCAGTGATGCCCTCGTTTTTCGCCGCCTCGAAGCGCTCGCGGACCGCCTCGCGGGCGCCCCCGTCCAGCGCGTCGGAGACGATTTCCCCGTCGAGGCCCGCCGCGGCGGCACAGTCCCGGAGCGTACCCCGCTCGTCGATGGGGTCGCCGTCGATCCAGAGCGCGTCGTAGAGGGCGTCGTCAAACGCCGCCCACTTCTCCGGCGCCTCCGACTGAACGTGGAGGGAGACGGCCTGTGCGTCCAGGGAGTCGACGTCCGGCACCTCGGTTACCGAGAGCATCTCGTCGGCGCCGTATTCGGATTTGAGCCGTTCGACGTTCTGCTCGACCTGTCGCATGTAATCGCCGTCCGGCGTCGCGGCGTCGAGGTCGACGCTCCCGTCCGGGGCGCGGTGTTGGCCGCGCAAGTCGAAGGGGTGCCACTCGATTTCGAGTGGTTCCTCCCGACTCTCGCGGTACTGAGCGAGCGACGCGCGGCCGAGATAGCAGAACGGGCAGACGTAGTCGGCGTACACGGTGAGCGTGTCCATACGAGTACGGAGCGGCGAGCGACGGATAAGTTTCCGCACCACGGCGAGAACCGAGGTTTTCGACGAACCGTATCGCGGATGGGCAGGTGTTTCAACGGGCGGCGCGAAGGAACAGTATGACCGCGGGACGCTGGGTGAGCCTGTTCAGCGGCGGGAAGGACTCCTCGTGGGCGCTGTACCGGGCACAACAGGAAGGCCTCGACGTGGGGCGCCTCCTCACGGTCCACCCGGAGGGCGACTCCTACATGTACCACGTGCCGGCGACGCGTCTGGCCGGACTCGCCGCCGAGAGCATCGGCATCGAGTTGCTGGAGGTCGAACCCGATGATTTCGAAGCCGACGAGACGGTCGATTCGGGCGCACAGGGCGACGCCGAACTCGAACCGATGGAGGCGGCGCTCTCGAATCTGGGATTCGACCTCGCGGGCGTCACCGCCGGCGCCGTCGAGAGCGAGTACCAGACGAGCAGAATCGAAGCGATGTGCGAACGGCTGGGCTGTGAGCTGTTCGCGCCGCTCTGGCAGGAGAATCCAAGAGAGCTAGCCGACGCGATGCTCGACGCCGGCTTCGAGATTCGCATCATCCGGGTGGCCGCCGGCGGGTTGGACGAGTCGTGGCTCGGGCGGACGCTCGACGCCGCGGCGCTCGACGAGTTGGAGCAACTCAACGAGGAGTACGGCGTTCACATTTTGGGCGAGGGCGGCGAGTTCGAGACGCTCGTGACCGACGGGCCGCACATGAGCCGCCCCATCGAACTCGACTACGAAACGGAGTGGGATGGAATGCGGGGAACGCTGAAAATCGAGGACGCGCGACTGGGCTGACTCACTCGCTCTTTGTCATCCGCGTGTACGCCCCGATGAGCGCGTCCGCGAAGTCCACGTTCGCGACGTGGGCGTGGTCGTCCACGATGGAGTTGCGTATCCCGCAGTTCTCGATAGTCGCGTCGGGGAACACCACCGTTCGTTCGAGCGAGGAGTCGGTCACCGTCGCGCCGTCCATCACGTGGACCGTCTCACCGAGCGTCGTGTTCTCGACCGTCGCGCCGTCCGCGACGAGCGACCCGCCGTCGAGTTGCCACGCGACGGCGTCGAGATACGACTCCGCGGTGCCGATGTCGAACCACGCCTCGTCGAAGGAGAAGGCGTGGACCGCGCGCCGCGCCTGGAGCCACTGGAGGAACCAGCCCGGTTCGTCGGGGTTGTTGCCGTCTTCGAGATACGTGTCGAGCAGGGGGAGCACGTCCGACGGGAAGGCGTAGCAGGCGATGGAGACGAGCGTGCTGTTGGGGTCATCGGGCTTCTCCTGGAAATCCACCACCTCGTCGCCGTCGAGTTCCACGAGGCCGTAGGACTTCGCGCGCTCGTAGTCGCCCACGTCGTAGGCGGCGAGCGCCGACGCGCCCTCCGCCTTCGCCTCGAAGAAGTCGACGAAGTCGCTGATGGAGAAGCTGATGACGTTGTCGCCGGCGATGACCATCAGGTCGTCGTCAACGTGCTCGCGTTCGACGAGTTGGGCGAGCGCGCCCACGACGCCGAACTTCTCGTCCTCTTCGGTCGTCTCCTCGACGGTGACCGTCGGCTTCTCGTAGGGCGACTCGTCGATGTGGGTCTCGAACTCCGGGGCGAAGCGCTCGTTCGTGGAGACGAACACCTCGCTCACCCGCTCGTCGGCCTCCAGTTGTTCGAAGATGCGGTCGATGACGAGCGTTTCTCCCATCGGGAGGAACATCTTGGGTCGGTCCTTCGTAATCGGCCACAGACGGGTCGCGTACCCACCGGCGAGAACGACGGCCTTCATACGCGGAGCGTCTCACCGTACCGACAAGGACTTTTTCATTCCCCCGGTCCGAGCGGGTATGAGCGGGCCGACCGAGAAGACAACCCGGCGCAAAATCGCGGACGCGCTCCGGGAGCGGCCGGCGACGCCGAGCGGCCTCGCCGCGGAGTTCGGCGTTTCCGCGAGCGCCGCGCTCGAACACGTCCAACACCTCTCGCGCACGCTTGAGAGCACCGAGGAGGAACTGCTCGTCCGGCCGCCGACGTGTCGGGAGTGTGGGTTCGACGCCTTTGATGACCTGCTCAACCGGCCCTCGCGCTGTCCGGAGTGCAACGCCGAGAGCATCGAGGAACCGGCGTTCCGTATCGACTAAAATCCAAGTCGACTTCCGGGATTCGTGGAGCGCTCCGTCGGGTCCGTCTCGATGCCGCCGTCGCTCTCGAACTCGTAGGTGTCGTCGCTCAGATACACGACGCCGTCTCGGACCGTCACGTCGAGTCCGTTCAGATAGGCGCCCTCGCAGGGGCCGAAGTCGCAAAGCCCCGAGTCCGGTTGGAACGTCGCGCCGTGTTTCGGACACCGTATTTCGCCGTTGCGCATCGCGCCCGACCCCGTGTCGAGTCGCGTGTCGGTCCAGTGTTGACAGTAGTTGAGCCACGCCCGCACGCCGTCGTCGGTGCGGGCGAGAATCGCCTCGACGACACTGTCCGCGGGCACGTCGCGGGCGGTGAACAGATACGTCCCGTCGGCGGGCACCTCCGAAACGGGGACGACGCGGTCGCTCATACCGAGGCCAGGGAGCCGAGGAGTTTCAACTATTCGTAACAGCGCGCGGAGACCCGCTCCCGGTAGCGGCGCGCGAGCAGTTCGGTGAGCGGGCCGCCGCCCACGGCGGTGCCGTCCACCCGGTCGATTGGCCGGACTTCCCACGTCGTGTTCGTGAGAAACGCCTCGTCGGCCGTCCGGACATCGGAGGGAGTGAGACGCTCCTCGCGGACCGGAATTCCCTCCTCCCGAGCGAGTTCGAGGACGACTTTCCGGGTGATTCCCGGAAGCACCGGCGCGTCGAGCGAGGGCGTCCGAAGCGCGCCCCCGGAGACGAGGAACACGTTGCTCGCGGCGCCCTCCGTCAGCGCGCCGTCGGCGTCGACGAGGAGCGCCTCGTCGGCGTCGGGGGCGTCGAGGCGCGCGAGGACGCCGTTCAGGTAGTTGTGCGTCTTCGCGCGCGCCGGCAGGGCGGCGTCGGGCACGCGCTGAACATCGGTGGTTTCGACCGTCGCGGGGCCGTCCCAAACAGGCCTCCCCTCGACGCCACCGCGCGGGAGTTCGGAGACGACGACGACGACGCCGGGGTCGCGCGCCGGTCCGGGCGTGAGTTTGCCGGGTTGGACGCCGCGCGTGACGGAGACGCGGACGTACGCCTCGGTGATTCCGTTGCCGGTGAGCGTCGCCAGCACCCGGTCGCGGAGGTCGTCGGGCGGGGCCTCGGGCATCCCCAGCAGTTCGCAGGTCCGGTGGAGGCGGCGCTTGTGGGCGTCCCACTCGAAGGGAGTCCCGCCGTAGGCCCGCAGCGTCTCGAAGGCGGCGTCGCCGTACATGAACCCGCGGTCCCGGACCGATATCTCGGCCGCAGAGGCGGGGACCAGCGAGCCGTTCACGTGGTATCGCATATCTCCTCCACGAACGTCCGCACCATGCGTTTTCCGAGCGCGAGGCTCCCCGGGTCGTCGGCCGTGCCGGTGAGGATGCTCTCCGGGTGGAACTGGACGCCGACGTGGGGTTTCTCCCGGTGGCGGACGCCCATCAACACCTCCCGCTCGTCGTCGGTGACCGCCGTCTCGATTAGTTCCTCGGGCACGTCCTCGCGTTCGACGGCCAGCGAGTGGTAGCGCCCGACGTTGAACGTCTCGGGGAGGGCCGCGAACACGCCCTCGCCGTCGTGATGAACCAGTGACGGCTTCCCGTGGACCACCTCGGGCGCGTGTCCGACGGGCGCGCCGTTGACCGCGCACAGCGCCTGGTGGCCGAGACAGACGCCAAATGTGGGCAGGTCCGTCTCGAACACCGGCATCGAGACGCCGGCGTCCTGGGGCGTCCCCGGCCCGGGCGAGACGACGATACCGTCGGGGTCCATCGCCTCGATTTCGGAGACGGTAATCGCGTCGTTCCGCCGGACGAGTACGTCGTCAGCGACCTCACCGACGTACTGGACGAGGTTGTACACGAAGGAGTCGTAGTTGTCGACGACGAGAATCACCGTTTCACCTCCAGGCGCGTCGCGAGCGCCTCGTCCACCGCGTTGACGAGCGCGCGGGCCTTATCGAGCGTCTCGTCGTACTCGTTATCGGGCACGGAGTCGTGGACGATGCCCGCCCCCACCCGGAGGTGGTAGGCGTCGCCGTGGCGGACGAGCGTCCGGATGACGATGTTCAGCGTCGCCGCGCCGTCGAAGCCGACGGCGGCCATGCTCCCGGTGTAGGGACCGCGGCGAGTCGCCTCCACCGCGTCGATTATCCCCATCGTGCGGGGCTTGGGCGCGCCGGTGATGGTGCCGCCGGGGAACAGCGCCGCGACCGCCTCCGCGAGGTCCACGTCCGGGCGGAGCGTGCCGGACACCGAGGAGACGAGATGCATCACCTCCGAGTAGCGGTCGACGCGGCGGTACTCGTCGACGGCGACGCTGCCGTACGCGCTCACCTTCCCGATGTCGTTGCGCTCTAAGTCCACGAGCATCGCGTGCTCGGCGCGCTCCTTCTCGTCGCGTTCGAGGTCGGCCTCTAGCTCGCGGTCCGCCGCGGGCGTCTCCCCCCTCGGTCGGGTTCCCGCAATTGGTTCCGTCTCGACGCTCCGACCCGTCCGTTCGAGCAGGAGTTCGGGGCTCGCGCTCACCAAATCGATGCCGGGGAACTCGACGAGGCCGGAGTACGGCGCGGGGTTCACGGCTCGAAGCGCCGCGTACGCGTCGAGCGGGTGGACCGCGGCCGGCGCTTCGAGTCGCTGGCTCACGTTCGCCTGGAACGTGTCGCCCTCGCGGATGTGGCGTTTCACCCTTCGAACCCTGTCCGCGAACGCCTCCCGGCCGCAGTCGGACTCGAAGGCCACCTCGTCGGCGGCGACGGGCGGCGCGCCCGCAGACGGGTCGCCCGTCTCGATGCGCTCCGCGAGCGCGTCGATGCGCTCCCGCGCCCGGTCGTAGGCCGCGTCCGGGTCGCCCGCAATGCGCGGCGCGGAGACGAGTTTCACATCCGTTTCGCCGTCGTGTGGCTCCCGCCACGCGGCGACGGTGGGGTAACAGCCCAGTTGTAAACGGGGCAGTTCCCGGTCCTCGGCGGCCGACTCGGGGAGCGCTTCGAGTTCCCGGACGGCGTCGTAGGAGAGCCACCCGAAGAAGCCGCCAGGGTAGGGGACATCGCAGTCGCCGCGAACGAGCGTCTCGTCGGAAACGAGGGCCGCGAGCGTCGGAAAGGCGTCGCGCTCGGCGCCGTGAAACGACGCCGGGGCGACGCCGAAGTACCCCCACCCCGCGGAGCCGCCGGTGGTCTCGAAGCAAAACGAGGGCTCCTCGCCGCGGGCGCAACGATACGCCTCAAAGGGGTCGGCCGTCACCCGCGCTTCCACCGGGACGCGAGCGTCGGCGGGCGCGTCGGCGGCGACGCTCCGGAACGCCGCCCGCTCGGTGACCGGCGTCGGGTTCATACCCACACAGCGGGGACGCGCGACAATCGCCTTACGGTTCCCACGACTGGGCGCGGTCGACCCACCGACCGAGGCGCTTCGCGGAGAGCTCCGTCTCCTCCGCGAGGGCTTCGACGTCCTCGACGGCGGCCAGGTCAGCGATGGATGCGACACCCGCCTCACCGAGCGTCTCGGCGTACGCGGGGCCGATGCCTTTCAGCCGCTCGACCGGTTCGTCGTCGCCGGGCGCGGACCCGGCGGCCTCGGCCGGTTCGGCCGCCTCCTCGCTCCCCTCGTCGACGAGCGTCTCCGTCGACGCCGCCGCGTCCGTTCCCTCCGCGACGCCCTCGTCGTTCTCATCGGTCTCGGACTCGTCTCCCCCTTCGTCGGTGGGTTCGGGTTCGAGGTCGTCGCTCCCGTCGGTCGGCCCGGCGGCCTCGGCCGGTTCGGCCGCCTCCTCGGGTTCGTCGGCGTTGTCCTCCTCGACGAGCGTCTCCGTCGACGCCGCCGCATCGGTGCCCGCAGCGGCGCCCTCGGACTCTATCTCCTCCTCGTAGGCCTCGGCCTCCTCGTCGTCGACGCCCGAATCGTCCGCCTCGGTGTCGACCTCGTTCGCCGGCGCCTTCACCGCCTGTTCGGAGTCGGCGTCCGGTTGGCGTTCGACCGTCACCTCGACGTCGTTGCCGTCCGCCTGTTTCTGTTCCGCGCCCATCCCGAGTAGCGACTTCAGCTGTGAAATCAGTCCCATTTGCTCACCCATACTCACCCCCTCCTTTTAAAGCCGTTCCCGAAGCGCGTCGTTCATCGCGTCGACGGGGGCGTCCTCGCCCGTCCAGCGCTCGAAGGCGACGACGCCCTGGTACAGGAGCATCCACGCGCCGTCTATCGTCTCCGCGCCCGCGTCCCGCGCGTCCCGGAGGAGGCGGGTGTCGAGGGGCGCGTACACGGCGTCCATCACGGTCAGGTCGGCGTGGAGACAGTCGGCGGGCACGGGCGAGCGGTCCTCCTCCATCCCGACGCTCGTCGTGTTGACGAGGAGGTCGGACTCGGACACTAACTCGGGGAGCGCGGCGAGTCCGGCGGCGTCGGCGCCCGTCTCGGCGGCGAGTTCCTCGGCGCGCTCGACGGTCCGGTTGGCGATTGTCACGTCCGCGCCGGCGTCCGCGAGCGTGAACGCGACGGCGCGCCCGGCGCCGCCCGCGCCGACGACGACGGCCGTCGCCGCCCCGAGGTCGACGCCGTGGCGTTCGAGCGCGCGCTCGACGCCCGCCGCGTCGGTGTTGTACCCCGTCGGCGGCGACGTGGAGAAGTCGACGGTGTTCACCGCGCCGATGCGCTCGGCCAACGGGTCCGCGTCGACGGCGTCCAGCACGTTGCGTTTGAACGGAATCGTGACGTTCAACCCCTCGATACCGAGCGTCTCGGCCGCTTCGATGGCTTCGACGGCGTCGTCCGGGTCGGGTTCGAAGGTGACGTAGCGCGCGTCGAGGCCCAGTTCGTCGTACGCCGCCTCGTGCATCGGCGGCGAGAGGGAGTGCTCGACGGGGTTGCCGAGCAGTCCGAACACTTGCATGGCGTCCTCTGAGCGCCGCGCCCGCTAAAACCCGCCGGACGAGCACGACGGCGCACCGGAAGAACCGACAGAATCAGATGGGAGGGTCCAAAACGGGAGCAGTATGTTTCAGCGGTTCCGCCACCCCCTCGTCGCCGTCTTCGGCGCGGTGGGGCTGACAGCGCCGTGGATGTACCTGTGGGGAACAAGCGGCGGTCACGCCGCGAGTCCCGGCCTGACCGTCCTCGTGAGCGGCATCGCCATTCTCGGCGCTTCCTTCCTGCTCGCCTGGGGGGCCGAGACGGCCGAGAAGGACGTACCGCGGGCGTTCGCCATCGCCATACTCGCGGTGCTCGCCGTCGCGCCCGAGTACGCCGTCGACGCGCTGTACGCCTGGGGCGCCGGGAGCGGCGGCGCGACGACGGAGGCGTGCGCGCAGTTCACTGCGGCCCAACTGGAGAGCGCCGACCCCGGAACGCTCGCGGCGGCCTGTCACGACGCCAACCTCGCCGTCGCGAACATGACCGGCGCGAACCGGATTCTCATCGGTCTCGGCTGGTCCGGCATCGCCCTCTTCACCATCTACCGGACGCTTTCGAGCGAGGACCCCTCCGTCGAGGACAGGGACGGTCTGCTCGCGGACGTGGTCCATCTCGACCGGAACATCGCCGTCGAAATCGCCTTCCTGCTTGGCGCGACGGTGTTCGCCTTCCTCGTCCCGCTTGGCGGTGGTATCGGCGTCGTCGACACCCTCGTGCTCGTCGGCCTCTACGTCGCCTACATCGCCATCGTCATCAGCGGCGACGTGGAGGAGGTCGAAGAGCAGGTGGGCGTCCCGGCGTACTTCCACGGCTATCCGAAGGTGGGCCGGGCGTTCGTCTCCATCTCCCTGTTCCTCTACGCCGGCTTCCTCATCTACATCGCCGTCCACCCCTTCGCCACCGGACTGGAGACGATGGGCACGAGCGTCGGCATCCCCGACTTCTTCATGATTCAGTGGATAGCGCCGCTGGCGAGCGAGAGCCCGGAGCTCATCGTCGTCGCCTACCTCGTGAACAAGGCGCGCTCGACGGCCGGGTTCAACGCGCTCATCTCCTCGAAGCTGAACCAGTGGACGCTGCTCATCGGGACGCTCGCCCTCGTGTACAGCCTCGGGCTCGGACAGGTCGGCACGCTCCCCTTCGACCCGCGCCAGTCGGCCGAGATCTGGATCACGGCGGGGCAGAGCTTCTTCGCCATCGCCGTCCTGATCAACTTCAACATCAGCGCGCGCGAGGCCGTCGCGTTGCTCGTCCTGTTCCTCACACAGGTCGTCGTCGAGTTCGCGCTCATCCGCGAGTGGGTCGCGTTGCCGATATCGAGTCACGACCTGCTGCTCGCGTACACCGCCGTGTACATACTCCTCGGCGTCGCGCTGTTCGCCCGCCGCCGCGAGGAGCTCAAGTGGGTCGTCTCCCGCGCCCGCGCCGCCGGGCGGCGGACCTTCAAGTAGACCCCGAGTAGAACAGCCACCGGGAGCGGGAGTGTTTTGCCCGCGCCGCCCGATTCTCCTCGCGTGATAGGCATCGTCTGTAGCCGGGCCGACGACGCGTCGATGGCGATTCGCGAGGCGCTGCTCGAACGGGCCGACTGGCGAGCGCACGGCGACGCACGCCGCGCGGACGCCTTCGAGTTACGGACGTTCGACGAACTCCACCTGGAGTTAGAGCGCGTCGCCGCGGCGTTCGACGACCCGGATCTCCTCGTGTTCGCCTCGAAGCACGCCGGCGAGACGGGCCCGCTCCTGACGGCCCACTTCACCGGGAACTTCGGCCCCGCCGACCACGGCGGCGCGACCGGCGAACTCGCCGCCGCGGCGCCCGACGCCCAGAAGCGGGTCGTCGCGGCGCTCGAATCGCACGCGCCGCCCGCATACGACGTGGGCATCGAGTGTACGCATCACGGACCCAGCGAAGTCGGCGTCCCCTCGATGTTCGTCGAACTCGGGAGTTCGGCGTCGGAGTGGACGGACCCCGAGGGCGCGGCCGCCATCGCGGAGTCGATACTCGAACTCGGGAGCGCGTCGGCCGGCCACGAGCGCACCGTCGTCTCCTTCGGTGACGACCACTACGCGCCCCGGCCCGCGCGAGTCCTCACCGAGACGGACTGGCGCGTCGGACACATCGGGAGCGACTGGGCGCTGGACGCGATGGGGAGTCCGGCGTCGAATCCGGGGGTTCTCCGGGCCGCCTTCGAGCGCAGCGGCGCGTCCCGTGCGCTCGTCGCCGGTGACCGACCGGAACTGCGCGAGACCATCGCAGGACTGGGGTATCGCGTCGTCAGTGAGACGTTCCTCCAGGAGACGACGGGCGTCCCCCTGTCGCTCGTCGCGGCGCTCGAAGGGCGACTCGGGGAAGTGAGCGAGGGGCTGCGCTTCGGCGCGCCGGCGCGAGAGCGCGACGGGGCGGGCGAGTACGTCGTCCGGGACCTCCCCGACGAACTGCTCGCGGAGTGCGCCGGTATCGACCAGGAAGGGACGCGCGCGGCCGTCGCGGCGGCGACGCTCGCCTACGAAACGGTGGAAGGTGGAACGCTCGTCGAGGGGCGCGCCGCCTTCCCCGACGGCGACGCCTACGACGACCTCATCGCGTCGCTCGGGGACCTCCTGGCCGGAAAGTACGACGACGTGACCCGAACTGAGGAAGAACTCGTCGCGGAGCGCGCGGCGTTCGACCCCGAGGCGGCGCATGAGGCGGGCGTCCCGGAGGGGCCGGCGTTCGGCGCGCTCGCGGACGGCGAGACCGTCGAGGTGGACGGAAAAACCGTCGAACCCGCGACCGTTCGCCGCTCGGAGACGCTTCGATTCGACCTCTAAGCGGTGCGGATGCGACAGGCGTCAGACAGAGAGGGGAAAGGTAATTAGGCGTCGTGACACACGATACATCCAATAATGGACTCTATCGTCCAAGACGCCATCGACGAAGCCGAGGAGGAATCCTCGGAGTCGGCGGACCCGGGGACCGCCGACGAGGGGTCCGCGGGACAGGGCCCGAGCGCCCAGTCCACGGACGCGACAGCCGCCGAGAACGCCTCCGGAAACATGACCGACGAGGAGCTTCGGGACGTCTTAGAGGAGCTCCAGACCGACATCACCGTCGTCGGCTGTGGCGGCGCCGGCTCGAACACCATCAACCGGATGTTCACCGAGGGCATCCACGGCGCGGAACTCGTCGCCGCGAACACCGACGTACAACACTTAGTCGAAATCGAGGCCGACCAGAAGATCCTGATGGGCGAGGACCGCACCTCCGGGCGCGGCGCCGGCTCACTGCCCCAAGTCGGTGAGGAGGCGGCCCTGGAGAGCCAGGAGGACATCTACGGCGCCATCGAGGGCTCCGATATGGTGTTCGTCACCGCCGGCCTCGGCGGCGGGACGGGAACCGGCTCCGCGCCCGTCGTCGCGAAGGCGGCCCGCGAAATCGGCGCGCTCACCATCGCCATCGTCACGACGCCGTTCACCGCCGAAGGCGAGGTGCGCCGGACGAACGCCGAAGCCGGTCTCGAACGCCTCCGCGACGTCGCGGACACCGTCATCGTCGTCCCGAACGACCGACTGCTCGACTCCGTGGGCAAACTGCCCGTCAAGCAGGCGTTCAAAGTCTCCGACGAGGTGCTGATGCGCTCGGTGAAGGGCATCACCGAACTCATCACGAAACCCGGCCTCGTGAACCTGGACTTCGCTGACGTTCGCACCGTCATGGAGAAAGGCGGTGTGGCGATGATAGGGCTGGGCGAATCGGACTCCGAGCAGAAGGCCCAGGACTCCGTGAACTCCGCGCTCCGCTCGCCGCTGCTGGACGTGGACATCTCCGCGGCGAGTTCCGCGCTGGTGAACGTCACCGGCGGCCCCGACATGGCCATCGAGGAGGCCGAGGGCGTCGTCGAGGAGATTTACGACCGCATCGACCCCGACGCGCGCATCATCTGGGGCACCTCCATCGACGAGGACCTCGACGGCTCGATGCGCACAATGATAGTGGTCACCGGTGTTGACTCCCCCCAGATTTACGGCCGCAACGACGAGGAGGTCCAGGAGGAGGCCAAGGACAACCTCCAGGACATCGACTACGTCGAGTAACGGGGTTCCCCGTATCTGACCGTCCGCCGATGGACCGCTGCTGTGGTGGTATCACTTTCCGCGTCTTTCTCCAGTCTCTTGTGGAGTACGGCGACGCGTTCATCCCGAACTCGCGTCCCCACCGGCGGGGGCGCCCGCCGTTCGCTCGGTCCGAGTGAGTGAGTTTAAAACCCTAGCAGGTGTAGGCCACCGATATGGAAGTTCCCACGTCGCTCGCCGCGTACACGCGGGTGCTGAAACTCGCCAGCACCCCCGGCTGGGAGGAGTTCTCCCGCGTGTCGCTGGTCTCCGGAGCGGGCATATTCCTCATCGGTGTCATCGGCTTCGTCATGTTCCTCGTGATGGACGTCATTCCGGGTACATAACCATGGGCGTGTTCGCAGTCAAAACCACGGCCAGCCAGGAGCGAACCGTCGCGGACATGATAGCCAACCGCGAGGAGCCCGAGATTCACGCCGTTCTCGCGCCCGAGTCGCTGGTGAGTTACGTGATGGTCGAGGCCGACGGCGAGGCGGTCATCGAGCGCGTCATCGAGGAGATTCCCCACGCGCGCTCCATCGTGCCGGGCCAGAGCGGCATCTCGGAGGTCGAGCACTTCCTCTCGCCCAAGCCCGACGTGGAGGGTATCGCGGAGGGGGACATCGTCGAACTCATCGCGGGACCGTTCAAGGGCGAGAAGGCCCAGGTCCAGCGCATCGACGAGGGCAAAGACCAGGTGACGGTCGAGCTGTACGAGGCGACCGTGCCGATTCCGGTGACGGTGCGCGGTGACCAGATTCGCGTCCTCGACTCCGAGGAACGGTAAGCGAGCGCAGGAACGAGTTTTTGCGGCTTTCGTGACTTTTGGTGGGCGTACGCGACGCTCAGCGTCGCATTTTCGACTTCAAGTAGAAGGCAGTCCGCGAGACGGTTTCGAGTTCAGTCGGCGCGGGCCGGCGCGGAGGACTCCGCGAGTCGCTCGCGGAGGCGTTCCACGTCGACGCGCTCCTCGACGTCGGCTTTCACCTGCTCGCGGACGCGGATGTCGTCGGGCGACCCGTCGTAGTGGCGCACGAAGTCCGTGCGCGTGTGCTCCTCGAACACGTGTTTGATGGCGAAAAACCCCTCCGGAACCACGGTGCCACACACCTGGCACTCGTGGGCGTCGTGGGATTCGACCTGGTGTGCGAGCGCCGACTCGGCGTCACCGAACGTCCGCCCGCAACCATCGATAGCGCATTCCCACCCGGTCATAGAGGCTCTTTGCCCGATATTACCTAAAAGGGTTTCGCCGGAGTCAGCGCTGGCTGAAGATGAGATTGCGCTGAATCTCGTTCGCGCCCTCGTATATCACCGGAACACGGGCGTCGCGGTAGACGCGGGCGATGCGCCGGTCCTCAAGCACGGAGCGCCCGCCGTGGAACTGCATGCCCTGCTCGGCGCAGTCGACGGCCGTCTCGGTGGCTCTCGTCTTGGCGAGCGCGCCCCAGTAGCCCGGATTCTTCCCCGCCGCGACCTTCTCGGCGGCGCGCCACACCAGCGCCCGCGCGGACTCGAAGTCGAGGAGTTGGTCGGCAACGCCGTGTTGAACCGCCTGAAACCGGTCCATCGTCCGGCCGAACCCCTCGCGCTCGGTGACGAAGTCGACGGTCTCCTCGATGGCCGCCGCCGCGAGGCCGATGCCGTGGCCGCCGACGATGACCCGCCCGTGGTTGAAGAACTCCGCGAGCATCGTGAAGCCGACACCCTCGTGGCTGATGCGGTTTTCCGCTGGAATCCGACACTCATCGAAGAACAGATGGGCCTGCTTGGAGGCGCGGAAGGCCATCTTCTCGGGGATGTGTTCGGCGTCGAACCCCTCGGTGTCGGTGGGGACGATGAACAGGGAGTGGTTGCCGTAGCGGTTGTCCTCGTCGTCGCCGGTGCGGGCGTACACGGTGAGCCAGTCCGCCTCGACGCCGTTGCCGACCCAGTACTTCTCGCCGGTGAGTTCGTACGCTTCGACCTCGCCGTCGTCGCCCTCGATGCGCTCCGCGCGGGTCGTCATCCCGGCGAGGTCGCTGCCCGTCTCGGGTTCCGACACCGCGAGGCCCGTGATTTGCTCGCCCTCCGCGACGGGGCGGAGGTACTTCTCCTTCTGTTCCTCGGTGCCGTATCGCTCCAGAATCTCCGCGCCGAAGCTCGCCAACTGGAGCGTCAACGCGATGCCGGCGTCGGCGCGGTAGAACTCCTCGGCCATCGCGAGGTACTGTTCGAGGCCGAGACCCCGCCCGCCGTACTCCTCGCTGATGTCCTGCGCGACGAGTCCGGCGTCGTAGCCCGCCTCCAGAATCTCCCAGGGGTACTCCGCGGCGGCGAAACAGCCGGCCGCGTTCGGTTCGATGTGTTCGGCCGCGAACTCGCGCGCGTCGGCTTTCACCTCGCGGGCGTCCTCGGGGACGAGGTCCTCGGAGAGCAGGTCCATAGCGGCCTGACGGCGCGCGAGCACATAAAACGGCCCGCCGGTCCGGACCGGTAGGAACTTCAACGACGCCCGAGAACGCCCGGCCGTGACGGACACGCGGGTCGACCCCCACGTGAAGGTACTCGACGAACGGGTCGTCGAACGAGCGAAGCGACGCGGCCTCGACGTGCTGGTGTACGCCCCACACTTCACCCGCCTGCCGACCATCCGGGAGCGCGCCGAGCGCTTCTCGGACTCGGAGCTCACCGTCGTCCCCGCCCGCGAGGTGTTCACGGGCACGTGGAAGAACCGGAAACACGTCCTCGCCGTCGGCCTCACGGAGAAGATACCCGACTTCCTTCCCCTGGAAGTGGCGATGGCCGAGTTCGACGAGCAGGACGCCGCCGTGCTGGCTCCCCACCCCGAGTTCCTCACGGTGAGTCTCACCCGCGACGACATCGCGCATTACGACGTCGACGCCGTGGAGACGTACAACCCGAAACACCTCCCGCGGGACAACCGACGAGCGCGCGCCATCGCCGCCGAACTCGACCGTCCCGCCTTCGCGTCCTCCTACGCCCACCTCCGGCGCACCGTGGGCGAGGCGTGGACGCGATTCGAGCGCGACATCGACTCCGAGCGGGAGTTAGTCGACGCACTCCGCGAGGGCGCACCGCGAAGCATCGGCCACCGGGAGGGGCTCCGCCACCGGGCGCGCTGTACGATGGAGTTCGCGCATCTCGGCTGGGAGAACTCCTACGGGAAAATGGACAGGGTGTTGCTCTCCGGGATGGCGCCCACGCATCCCCGGCACATCGCCTACGAGGGCAGGTTCGACGACGTGGCGCTGTATTAGATGAGGTTCGTCGTCTCCGTCGCCCGGACGATGGCGTCCTCGACGCCCGGCGGGAGCGCGGGCACGACGTAGAACAACAGCGCAGCGACGATGGCCACTTCCAGCGCGGTGATGATGACGGTGACCAGACCGGCGTACTTGCTCACGACGGCCACGCCAACCGGGAGTCCGTACTCCGTCGAGGAGAGCGGGTAGAACAGCGCGATGCCGCGCTTGCTCCCCACCACGTCGAGGACGAAGTGGGTCAGGACGCCGAGCCACACCCACTGGAGGTTGCCGAAGTAGAGGGGGTAGGCGAGGAATATTCCGAGGACAGTGAGGTTGTGGAGCGCCTTCCGGTGTTTGCCGTAGTGGGCGTCCACGTCCGGGAACAGCGCGCCGAGCACGAGGGGGACGAACATCGCAGCTATCGTCTCGAACGTCGCCACGTCGCCCGCGGGTTCGAGGACGTAGCCGAGACCGATGGCGAGGAGCGCGGCGTTGAGGACGTGTTCCTTCCGATTCATAGGTGGGCCTCCAGTTCAGTGAGCGCCGCGCGGGCTATCCGTTCTTTTATCTCGACTCTGGTGCCGTCGAACTCCCGGCGGGTCACTTCACAGAATGAGTTTTGCGAGCCCCACTCGCCGGCGTGTGCGACGCCGATGTAGACAGTTCCGACAGGTGTCTCCTCGGTGCCGCCCGTCGGACCGGCGACGCCGGTCGTCGAGAGCGCCCACGTCGCGCCCGCGTCGTCGCGCACCGCGCGGGCCATCGCGCGGGCGACGGGTTCGGAGACGGCGCCGTGTTCGTCGAGGAACTCGCGGGGGACGCCGGTGTCGAGTTTGGCGTCGTACGTGTAGGTGACGTACGTTCTATCGAAGTAGTCGGAGGCGCCCGGCACGTCCGTGATGCGCGACCCGATGAGTCCCCCCGTACAGGACTCGGCGGTGGCGAGCGTCGCCCCGGCGTCGGTGAGCGCGTTCCCCACGCGCTCCGCCACGGGCGGGTCGTTCGCTGATGCGTCCATGCCCGCCAATTCGGGGGACGATAGAAGAAACCGGCGGTGGGGGTTGTCACACGGAGAACCGACGGGTACAGGGACCTCGCGGCGCTGCCGGGCGTATGGACGAACTGGAGGTCGAGGCCGTCGAGGAGATAGACCAACCGGCACTCGACGCGCCGGAGTACGTCCTCTACGGCGGGAAGGGCGGCGTCGGCAAGACGACGATGGCCGCGGCGACGGGGCTGTCGAGCGCCCGCGAGGGGACGCCGACGCTCGTCGTGTCGACGGACCCCGCCCACTCCCTCTCGGACACGCTCGAAACCGATATTCCGGCCGACCCGGCGCGAATCAGGGAGGACATTCCCCTGTTCGCCGTCGAGATCGACCCCGAGAACGCGCTGGAGAACGCCGCGATGTTCGGGGACGACGGCTCCATCGAGGCCGGCGGACTGGGCGATATGCTCGGGGGCGCCGGGGGTGCGGAGGGCGACGGCGCCGGCGCCAACCCGCTCGGGGACATGTTCGGCGGGCCGATGCCGGGCGCGGACGAGGCGGCCGCCACCCAGCAGTTGATGCGCTTTCTCGACGACGACAGGTTCGAGCGCGTCGTCGTGGACACGGCGCCGACGGGCCACACGCTCCGACTGCTCGAACTCCCCGAGGTGATGGACTCGATGCTGGGTCGCGTCGCGCAGGCGAAACAGCGTTTTGGCGACATGCTGGGCTCCGTCCCCGGGTTCGGGGACGAGGGAGGGAGCGGGCCCGACATGGACGAACTCCGCGAGCGCATCGAGCGCCTTCGGGACCTGCTCCGGGACCCCTCGCGGACGGACTTCCGCATCGTGATGGTGCCCGAGGAGATGAGCGTCGTGGAGTCGCGACGGATGAAGGAGCGCCTCGACGCGTTCGATATCCCCGTCGGCACCGTCGTCGTGAACCGGGTGATGGAGGACCTCACGGACGTGGTGGAGAGCGCCGGCGCCGACGCCGACGCGTTCGTCTCGCCGGACCTGGAGGACTGCGAGTTCTGTCAGCGCCGCTGGCAGGTCCAACAGCACGCGCTCCGCGAGGCGAGCGACCTGTTCCGGGACACCGAAGTGAAACGCGTTCCCCTGTTCGCCGGCGAGGTCAAAGGCGAGATGGCGCTGCGCGTCGTCGCGGCGTGTATCGCGTAATCAGCGGATGACGCGGCGCGCGAGACCGATCGCCGCGTCGACCCAGCGCGTCGGCAGATGCCGGGAGAAGGAAGCGAGGCGTCCGGCGGCGCCGACCGGATAGCGCGGGTCGGGGTCCGGCGACGACGCCGCCTCGAATACCACGTCAGCGACGGTTTCGGGGGTTGTCTGACCGACATTTCCGAGCGCGTACCGGTCGGCGTGGAAGTCGTACACGTCGTCGTAGGCTCCCGTCCCCGCTTCGCGGACGCGTTCTAACTCCTCGCCCGCGCGGGACTGGAACCCCGTGTCGACGGGGCCGGGTTCGACGAGCGCCACGTCGACGCCGAACGGAGCGACTTCCCGTCTGAGCGCGTCGCTCATGGATTCGAGCGCCGCCTTCGACCCGGAGTAGACGCCGAACCCGGGACCGGTCATCAGGCCGGCGACGCTGGAGAGGTTCACTATCGTGCCGTCGCCGCGCTCGCGCATGTGCGGGAGCGCCGCGCGGGCGAGCCGGTGGGGACCGTACACGTTCACGTCGAACTGGTCCGCCACGTCGGCCGTCGGCACGTCCTCGGTGGCGCCGAGCAGGCCGTATCCGGCGTTGTTCACCACGCAGTCGAGGCGGCCCTGTTCGTCGATTATCCTGTCGACGGCGCGACGGCAGTGCGCGCGGTCGGTCACGTCCAGCGGCTGGGTCTCACAGCCCAACTCCGCGAGTGCTTCGATGTCGTCGGTGTTCCGGGCCGTGGCGTAGACGGTCCACTCCTCGGCGTGAAAGCGGCGGGCGGTCGCCGCGCCGATGCCCGAGGAACACCCGGTGATGAGAACGGTTCGCTCCATGGTTCCCAGTCGCGCGGACGGGTGTTAACGCTGGCTCTCTATCTCGTCGGCGGCGGCGTCGGCCAGTCGCGTCGGCTCCGGGAGTTTGTAGCCCGCGCACAGCGCGGCGACGAGTTCGACCGTCGTATCGGCGCTCACGCGGTGGCCCGGCGAGACGTACAGCGGATTGATATGGCGCGTCTCGGGGTTCGGGTACTGGCGGGACTGGTAGGCGTGGCCGACGACCGTACCATCGGGAGCGTCCATCGAGCCGTCCGCGAGAATCGGGACGCGCTCGCCCTCTTCGAGGTGCGTGTCGAGCGACTCGGCGGGCGTGCCACAGAGGAGGTTCTTCGCGACGCCGATTGCTGGGTAATCGAGGGCGACGCCGACGTGGGTGGCGATGCCCGCCTGTCGGAAGTGGATGCGGCCGCTCCCGTCGAACACGAGCAGGTCGGGGGCCATCGCTAAACTATCGAGCGCGTCCAGAATCGCGGGCGCCTCCCGAAAGGCGAGGAGTCCCGGCACGTACGGCATCGCTAACGGTGCGCGTCCCGTCGCGCGCTCGATAACCTCGCCGTCCCGCGTGGCGACGACGGCGCTCACGGCCGTCTCCTCCCGGAAGGCCTGGTCGACGCCGACGACGACGGGCGCGTCCTCCCGAGCGTTTTCGGGCGTCCAGCGGATTTCCTCGGGGGCGAATTCGAGGTCGTCCGCGAAGGCGGCCGCGTCGGCCACGTCGCGCTGGAGGGCCTCCATCTCCGCCGTGGAGAGCGAGGGGTCCGGTCGGAACCTCATATCCGACCGCGCCCGGGGCCGCCCGGCCCGCCAGGCCCGCCGCCGCCGAACTGGAGTTGCTCGGGCGCGCGTTCGCCCGCCCGCTTTCGCTTGTATCCGTACGCCAACCCGACGGCGAGACCCGCGAGGTGGGCAATTTGGGCGACGCCGCCGGCACCGATGCCGCCGGCCGTCGAGATAAGGACGGAGTAGCCCGCGAACAGGGCCGTCGCAATCCAGAGGGGCATCGGGATGATGAAGTAGAGGTAGATGCGGAGATGGGGGTTCAACACGGTGAGCACGCCCATCGCGGCGGCGATGGCGCCGCTCGCGCCGATGACGCCCGCGGGCGCACCGCCGAGCGCGAGGCCGACGCCTATCTGTGCGAGGCCGGCGAGCGCGCCCGCGAAGAGGAACAGCGCGAGGAAGCGATTGCTCCCGATGCGGTCCTCAACAACCGGCCCGAAGAAGTAGAGGACGATGCTGTTGAGCGCGATGTGGCCGAATCCGCCGTGGGCGAAGATGGAGGTGAGCCACGTCCAGACGTACTCGGGATGCGCGGAGGTGAGCACGAACAGGCGCACTTCCAAGGCGGGCGAGACGTTCCGAACGAGCAACTGGGCGACGAACGTCAGCCACATCAGCGCCAGCAGGGCGTAGGTGACGTTGCCGCGGAAGTAGCCCAGTATTCCCCCGGGACCGGTGTCGATGGGGATGCGGGACGCGATTCCGCCCGACGACCCGCCGGCGTCGTTCACGGAGTCGTCGAAGCCGCTGTCGAAGACGCCGTCCGGGTCGTTCCACTCGTCGAGGCCCGGGCAGGCGTGGTTCTCGGGGAGACGGTGCTCCGAGCAGAACGTACCGCCACAGCCGCGACAGCGATAGGGCAGCGATAGCTGCTCGCCACACACGTCGCAGGTTGCCATTGGGGGCGATACGGAAGGGGGGCAAAAGCGTCTTGGGGTCCCGTCGTCGCCGGGGAGCGGGATTTTTGCCGCCGGCGAACCAAGGACGACTGTGAAGGAGTACGAGCGCAAACAGCTACTCGAACGGGTGGACCGCGAGGCCGCCATCGTCGGGGTCGACATCCCGGAGACGGTGACGTTCTACGCGTACGAACCCGACGAAGCGACCGAGCCCGTCGCGCTCCGGGAGTTCGTCTTCGAGGTGAAAAAGCGCGAGTCGGTGCCAGAGACACTCCGCGAGGAAGCCGAGGCGACGAAGAAGCGCCTCCGCCGCGAGCGCATCCAGCGCCGCAACGAAATCGAGGAAGGCGACATCACGATAGAGGAGGGCGAGCGCCTCGTCGCGGAGATAGTCGGCATCGAGCGAGCGCTGAACGCCCTCGAATCGACCGGCGAGACGGACCTCGAAGCCGAGATGCAACGACAGGAGATGGCCGACAAGCGCCGCTGGCGGTCCTTCCTCGACGAGGCGCTCGGCAAGGAAACGGGAGGACGGGGACGGTGAGCAGAAACGACGCCGTCGCAGACGAGTTGGAGACGCTCGCGGACTTCCTCGAAGCCCGCGGCGTCGCGTACAAGCCCCAAACCTATCGGACCGCCGCGGCGAACGTGCGGGACTACCCCGAGGACGTGAAATCGCTGGCCGAGCGCGACGCGTTGGGCGACATCGAGGGCGTCGGTGACGCCATCGCCGCGAAGATAGCCGAGTTCGTCGAGACGGGCGACATCGAGGCGCTCGAAAGCGAGCGGGCGGACCTCCCCGTCGAGATGGCGGCGCTGACCCGCGTCGAGGGCGTCGGCCCGAAGACGGTGAAACAGCTGTACGACGCGCTCGGGATACAGGACTTAGACGACCTCGAAGCCGCCGCCGAGAACGAGGAGATTCGGGAGGTGAAGGGGTTCGGCCCGAAGACGGAGTCGAACATCGCGGAGAAGATACCGTTCGCGCGCCAGTCGGGGCAACGCGAGCGCCTCGGTGACGCCCGCCCGCTCGGTGCGGACGGGGTGGAATTCCTGCGCTCGCTCGACGCCGTCGAGCGCGTCGACGTGGCCGGGTCGCTGCGCCGCTGGAAGCCGACTATTGGCGACGTGGACCTGCTCGCCGCGAGCGCCGACGACGAGGCCGTCATCGACGCGTTCGCGGGGTGGGAGCGCGCCGAGGAGGTCATCGAGGCCGGCACGAACAAGGCGTCGGTCCGGGTGAACGGCGTCCGCGTCGACGTGCGGGTGGTCGACCCCTCGGAGTTCGGCGCGGCGCTTCAGTACTTCACCGGGTCGCGCGAGCACAACATCCGCCTACGAACCCACGCCGTCGGGATGGAGCGGAAAGTCAACGAGTACGGCGTCTTCGACGTGTCGGACGTCGAGGACCCGGATTCGGGTGAGGGAACCAACGGTTCGCGAACGCCGTCGGACTCGTCCGACGGAAGGCAGCGCGTCGGGGAGCGCGTCGCGGGCGAAACCGAGGCGGGCGTGTACGACGCGCTCGGACTCCCACACATCGAACCGGAGCTCCGGGAGGACACGGGCGAAATCGACGCCGCGAAATCCGGCGCCCTGCCGAACCTCCTGGAGGAGGCCGACGTGCGCGGCGACCTCCACACCCACACGGAGCGCTCGGACGGCGAGAACACGGTCGAGGAGCTCGTCGCCGCCGCCGAATCGTTCGGCCACGACTACCTCGCTGTCACGGACCACGGCGAGGGGCCCGGCGTGTTCGGTGACAGCGGCCTCGACGCCGACGCGCTCGACGACCACCGCGAGCACATCCGCGAGGTCGACGCCGACTCCGACATCGACGTGTTCGCCGGCATCGAGACGAACATCGACGCGGACGGCAACGTCGAATCGCTGCCCGACAGCGCGCTCGCGAAACTGGATATCGTCGTCGCGTCGCCGCACAGCGCGCTTGAGGGCGACGCCACGGAGCGCCTGATTCGGGCCATCGAACACGAACACGTCGAGGTGCTCGGCCACCCGACGGGACGGCTCATCAACCAGCGCCCGGGCGTCGACGTCGACGCGGAGCGAGTCGGAAACGCGGCCGCCGACGCGGGCGTCGCGCTCGAAGTGAACGCCAACCCGGCCCGCCTCGACCTGGCGGGCGAGCAGGTGCGGGCGGCAATCGACGCCGGCGCGACCGTCGTCGTGAACACGGACGCCCACAGCCCCGCCGAGTTCGAGCATCTCACCTACGGCGTCCACACCGCGCGGCGCGGGTGGGCGGAGCCCGACTCGGTGCTCAACGCGTGGGACGTGGGGGCCGTCCGCGAGTTCCTGGGCCTGTGAAGTTCCTCTGCGACGCGATGTGTGGTTCGCTCGCCCGACTGCTCCGGATGTGCGGGCACGACGCGGCGTACGCGCTGGAGCGGGGCATCGAGGACGACACCGCGCTCCGGGCGCTGGCCCGCGCGGAGGGCCGGACGCTCGTGACCCGCGACGCGGAACTCGCCGCGCGAAGCGCGGACGCGATACTGCTCACCTCGAAGGACACCGACGGACAGTTAGCCGAACTCCGCGAGCGTGGCGTGCCGCTCGAACTCGGGGAGCCGACGCGCTGTGGCGCGTGTAACGGCGAGCTGCGCCGAGCGTCGGGGCCGCATCCGGCGTACGTGCCCGACGAGGAGGAGAAAATCTGGCGCTGTCGGGACTGCGGGCGGCGCTTCTGGAAGGGGAGCCACTGGGAAGACGTACGAGAGCGGCTGGCCGCGCTGGATGATTAGTTGTTCGGCTGCCAGTCCTCGCAGGCGTCCATGTCGTCCATGACCTCGTTCGTCAGCCCGCAGTAGGGCTGGATGCCCCGCTCCGTGCGGACGTACTGGAACTGCCCGCAGTTGCCACAGTACTGGTCTCTGGGCTCCGAGGGCTCCGCGACGGGCGCCCCGTCGACGGACGCCGGCGCCGCCGGTTCGGACTGGGGCGCCGGCTCGTCGAGGGACTGAATGTCGTCGTCGGTGACGCCGCCGTCCGTGCTCTCGGCGGGGTCGTCGAGGCCGCCGAACACGCCGACGCCGCCGAACGCCTCGCGGGCCTCGGCGGCGGAGTCGGCCGCGACTTCGACGGTTCTGGTCTCACCGCCGCGCGTGAACTCCATCGTCACCGTGCCGCCGGGGTCGTTTCTGGTTTTGAACGTCGCGACGGCGGTGAACAGACACCAGAAGACGGTGATGAGACCGAGCGAGTAGACGGCGAGCACCCCGAGCGCCGCGGGCGTGGGCGCGTAGTCGGGCGTGAGCCAGTTCGCGGGGTACGTCGCCCGAAAGGAGAGCACACCGAACAGGGCGATGGCCGCCCCGACAGCGGCGGCGACGCGCTCGGCGCGGCCGGCCGGGAGGACGGTGAACACGCCGACGAACGCGGCGGGGACGCCGAGGCCAGCGAGCACGCCGGCCGTCTCGCGGGCGCTCGCGGCAGCGCTCGCGGTGCTCGTGTCCGCCGTCGCGAGCGCGAGAATGCCGCCGAAGACGAGGGCCGCGCCGGCGAGAAACAGCCCCGTCCCGAGCGCGACGCGCCGACGGCCGGCCTCGCCCGCGCGTTGCTCGTACGCCTCAGCGAGGCTAGTCATGGGTGAGTGAGGGACGCGCAGCCGTAAAAAACTGCGTCAGACGGCCGGCCGACGGCCCCCGAGCGTAAAGCCTAATCCGGCCACCGACGAATCCACGCGCATGGCTGAGGAATCCGACGAGGAGGAAGCGGCGGAACCCGCCGTCGAACTCGGTGCGGGAACCGCCGTCGAGGGCGCCCCGCTCGCTCGCGTCGCACACCGCCTCCACTGGGGGATGGCGAAAAGCGAAATCCGCGAGCGGGAGGGCGACACGGAGATTCGCACGCCCGAGGGCCCGACGGCGCTCGGTGAACTGCTCGATGACGTGTCGGTGCCCTACTTCGAGAGCCGACAGGAGTTCCTTGATGCGGTGCGCGCGACGGCCGGCGTCGGCCCCGTCGATTAGGGCACCGCGAGCAGGCCCGACTGCGTGCTTTCGGGCGCGACGGTGAGCGCCAGGTACACGAGTCCGAACAGCGTCGCGTTGTAGGCGCCGTGCGCGAACGCGGGCACGACCAGATTGCCGGTGCGCTCGTACACGTAGCCGAACACGAGACTGGGGACGAAGAGAATGGAGATAGAGACGAGCAGGGCGATGGGCGACCCGGCGAAGGAGACGATGTGCGCCGGCGCGAACGCCGCGCTGGCGAGCGCGATGGCGGCGGGCGCGGGGAACGCCTCGCGGAGCGTCGTCTGAATCACGCCGCGGAAGAGTAGCTCCTCGCCCGGCCCGATGAGTAGGAGCGAGAGGGGGATGAGCGACAACAGCACCTCGGGTTGCTGGAGCATCTCCTGGTCCGTCCGGGTCGCCGTCGGCGCGTCGACGAGTTGGACGAGGACGAGGAGCGTCATCGCCAACAGGAAGGCGACGACGAACCCGCCGAACCCCCACGCCACGTCCGAGCGCGACGGAACGCGCGCTTTCACGTAATCGAAGGACTTCCCGCGCAGTCTGAGATAGCCGAAGGCGGCCAGCGGGAAGGCGATTCCCTGCAAGGAGACGAGGCTGACGACGACGAGCATCACCGGCGAGAGGGTGATACCGGCGACGCCGAGCGGGATAGAGATGACCAGCGCGACCGGCAACACGAGCGCGAACCCGGCGATGGCGACGCCGAACGCGAGCGCGACGGCCAGCCACGGGCGCCCGTTGAGGGATTCGGGGAGCGAGGGCATAGTCGAGAGAACGCCGCCGGAGGGTTAAATCACCGGTCGTCCGACGCCTCGCGTAGCCGCTCGACTTCCTCTTCGAGTTCAGCGACGCGCTCGCGGAGCGCGGTTAGCTCGGCGGACTCCTCCGAATCGTCGCTCAGCCATCCCTTGATGAGCGGGATGGCGACGAGCACGAGCACCAACACCGGCAGGGAGAGCACGAGCAACACGAGGAGTAGAATCACCAGTTCGGCGGAGCCGAACCCGCCGGGTATCACGAGCGGGAGCATACGCGATGGTGCCGACTCGGACACATAAAACCTGTCCGGAGGCTCGCGCGGGAGCGTTATTCGGTGGCTCCGATAGCGTCATTCGGTGCCCGAGAGAGCGCTACCCGGTGAACGCCGAGAAGTCCGTCTGGACGCCGGCGACGAGGTTCGACTTCCGTCGGAGCGCTGCCTGTGAGACGGGGAGTTCGGACGCGATTCGCTCGACGGCGCCGTGGAACGTCTGCGCGCGCCCCGCCTCGCCGTCGAAGGCGTTTCGCACCGACTCGCGCACCTGCCAGACGCCGACGGGCGCCCAGTAGTCGTCGGACACCTCGCGGAGGACGAGCGCCTTCGCCTGCCGGCCGATGTCGTGGAGGTGTTCGAGGACCCCGAGGCGGGCGGCGTAGTACGCGCCCGCCGTCTCCTCGACGTACCCCGTTCGTCCGTCGTACCCCTCGTACGCGCTCGCCATCCACACCTCGCCCGCCGGGTCCGGGTTCCAGACGCTGCCGGGCGATTTCATCTCCACGAGTTCGAACTCCCACTGGCCGGGCGCGAGCAGGACCCAGTAGCGATTCCCCATGTACTCGTTCATCCAGACGTGTGGCTTGTCCACCGCGGGGTTGTTTCGGATGGTTCCGCGGAGGTACTGCCCGACGGTGTCGTCCACCGCCGTGATGGACCACCGCGTCGGGACGAGCTTTCTACTCTCGGCCTCGCCCAGCGCGCCCACCGAGAGCACCTGGTTGATGTCGTACACGTCGAGGCCGCGCCGGTAGAGGTACGTCATCGCGCCCTCGGCGGCCCAGTCGTCGTCCTCCAAGGTCTTCTGTACCTGCGTGGGGACGTGTGGGTTCTCCGTGAGCGTCGCGGAGTCCGCGCTCGCCGTCGGCCCGGTCGGCGTCGTCACGTCGTCCAAGTCCCAGTCGAGGTCCGGGTTCCCGTCGAGGCCGATTTCAACACCGACAGGCCGGTCCGCGAGCGCCACCTCGCGCTGGGTGCCGACGAACCCGTCCCAGGTGTCGTGGACGTTCGCGTCGGCGCGGTGACTGGAGTTCAACAGGCCGGTCCGGCGCTGGAGGACGCTCTCGATGTCCAACCCGTCGCCGTACCACGCCGAACTGGTGGCAAAGGCCTCGGGCGTGGCCGTCTCCTCCATCGGGGAGAGGATGCCCGCGGACACCTCCGGGTAGCCGCTCCGTCCGACGAACACCGAGGGCGCGTCCGACCCGAAGGAGGAGCCATCCGTCGAGAAGGAGGCGGACACGTCGTCTAGATAGTCGAGTATCTCGTAGGACTTCTCCTCAGCGAGGCGGCGGCGCTCGGCCGACCCGTCGCGTTCCAGTCCCTCGATGTACTCGTCCAGTCGCACAGGCTCACTCGGGCGTCCGCGTACAAAAACTGTCCCCTCGGAGCGGGCGGCGCACTGTCCCTCGGACCCGCTCAGTCCGCCTTCGCCTGCCACTCCCGGACGCCGTCAGCGGAGACGCCGTCCACGTCGTCGGCCACGTCGGCCGGGTCGGCGTCGAGCAAGTCCGCGACGTTGCCGACGCCCGCGTCGTCGAGTTTCTCGGCCGTCTTCGGCCCGATGCCCTCTATCTCGTCGAGGCCGCGCCGGGCGCGGTAGGACTCGTAGTTACAGATGGGACAGCCCAACTCCCAGGGCTCGTCGTCGTTGTGGACGAGCAGTTCGGGCAGGTCGTGTTCCTCGCATCTGGCCTCGGTGACCTCGATTTCGCCCCGACGGGGGAGCGGCAGGGAGTAGTCGCAGTCGGGGTAGCGCGTACAGCCGACGAGCCGGGAGCCGTTCTGGAGCGTCTTGATGGCGAGTTCGCCACCGTCGGTGTCGCCACACGCCGGACAGTCACCGATGATTATCTCCTCTGCCTCCGCGGCGCGCTCGGCCTGACAGCGCGGACAGCCGTGGACGAACGTGTCGCGCCCGGCGAGCATCTTCACCTTGCGCAGCCCGTGGTCCTCGCAGCGCTCGTCGATGGCGACGGGTTCGCCCGTGTTCGGGAGCGGGAGGGTGAACTCACAGTCCGGGTAGCCGTCACAGCCGACGAAGTGCGAGCCGTCCTGTGAGCGCCTGAGGAGGAGGTCCTCCCCGCAGTCGGGGCAGGGCCCGAGCGTCCGGTCGGCCTTCATCGAGTCCCGGAGCAGTTGGCCGATCTCCTCCCTCGATGCCTCCAACTCCTCGAAGATGCGTTCGAGCATCTCGCGGGACTCCTCGGTGACCGAATCGAGGTCCGCCTCGCCCTCCGCGATGGCGGTCATGTCCCGCTCTAGCTGGCTCGTCATCTCCTCGCTCACGACGAGGTCGGCGTACTCCTCGGCGGCCTCCACGACGGCCATCGCGAGACGGGTGGGTTTGGGCGGGTCGTTCTCGATGTACCCCCTGTCGTACAGCTTTTCGAGGGTGTTGTGCCGCGTGCTCTTCGTCCCGATGCCCATCTCCTCCATGCGCTCGATGAGCCGCGACTGGCCGTATCTCCGCGGCGGCTTGGTCTGTTTGGCCTCCAGGCGGGGGTCCGAGACGGCGAGTTCCTCGCCCTCCGTCACGTCGGGCACGTGGTTCTCGCTCGTGGAGAAGTATGGGTAGACGGCGTGGTAGCCCTCCTCAACTAAGCGCTTGCCGTTGGCCTTCAGCGACTCGCCGTTGGCGTCGGCAACCACGCGGAGGTGCTCCCACTTCGCGGGCTCCGCGAGCGTCGCGAAGAAGCGCCGGACGACGAGTTCGTACACTTCCCACTCGTCCTCCGAGATGTCGCTCTTTTTGGGTGTGTCCGGCGTCGGATGAATCGGCGGGTGGTCCGTCGTCTCGGTGTCGCCGCGGGTCGCGTCCAGTTCCTCCGAATCGAGGAGCGCCTCGGCGTCGTCACCGAAGTCCCGCGTGCCCTCGAACACGGCGAGGAGTTCCGCGGGGTCCAAGTCGTCCGGGTAGACGGTGTTGTCCGTCCGCGGGTACGTGATGTAGCCGGCGGTGTAGAGGTCCTCAGCGATGCTCATCGCGCGCCCGGCGGAGTAGCCGAGCGACCCGGCGGCGCGGATGAACTGCGTCGTGTTGAACGGCGCGGGCGGGTCGTCCGTCCGGGTGCGACGACGGACCTCAGTCACGTCGGCGGCGTCGGCCTCGCACAGCGCCTCGTACGCCGCCTCGGCGTCGCTCTCGTTCCAGACGCGCTCCTGTTCGGTGCCGTCCTCGGTGTGGAAGCGCTGGGCCTCGAACGAGGCGTCCTCCTTGCTCAGGTCAGCGAACAGTTCCCAGTAGTCCTCGGGCGTGAACGCCTCGATTTCGCGCTCCTTGTCGACGATGAGTTTCAGCGTCGGGGACTGGACCCGGCCAACCGAGATGAAGTCGTCGCCCATCTGCTTGGCGGCGAGGGAGAGAAAGCGGGTGAGCGCCGCGCCCCACACCAAGTCAACTATCTGGCGGGCCTCGCCGGCGGCCGCGAGGTCCGTGTCCAGCGTGTCGGGGTTATTGAACGCCGTCCGCACCTCGTTCTCCGTAATCGAGGAGAACCGCACCCGCGAGGCGGGGATTTCGGGGTTCACGTCCCGGACCAAGTCGAGGGCCTCCTTGCCGATGAGTTCGCCCTCGCGGTCGTAGTCCGTGGCGATGGTCACTTCATCAGCCTTGCGCGCCAGCGAGCGCAACACCGCGACGATGTTCTGCTGTGTCGGGCGTGTCACCACCTCGGCGTCCGCGAGTTCGCGGGGTTCCACGTCGCGCCAGTCGGCGTACTCCGGCGGGAAGTCGATGCCGACGACGTGGCCCGAGAGGCCGACGCAGCGCTTGCCGCCCCACTTGTACACGTTGACGCCGTTCTTGGACTCGACGCTCGCGCCCCCCTCGCTGAGAATCTCCGCGATGCGGCGCGCGGCGTTCTCCTTCTCGGTGATTATCAGGTTCATCGCTCACCTCCCGAAGCGTGGGCAGTCATTACGTTCGGTAGGCCAACACCGTGGGTAAATCTTTCGCGGCGTGGGAAACGCCGGAAGAGAGCCGTGCGAACCGACACAAACGTTAACATAGTTCACTGATGAGTCGATAACATGTCCCGCCGATACCAGGTTCAGGCCGTCGTCGGCGCGGCGCTGCTGGCGCTCGTGGGGGCCTTGCTCGCGTTCGCGGGGACGCCCGCGAGCGCCGCGGTGGCGTTTCAAATCGGCCTGCTCGCGTTCGCCGGCGCGGCGATGGTGTGTACCGGGCTCGCCAACCCGGTCCGCGAGCGCGTCGGCGCGGGGCGGCTCACGGGCGTCGCTGACATCGCGCTCGGCATCTCGGTGCCCCTGGGCTCCCTCCCGTCGAAGACGGGCGGCGACTGGTTCCTGTTCGGACTCACGGCGCTCGGCGGCCTCACGCTGGTGTTCATCGGCCTCGACTACCTGCGCGGCGGGCGGTACCTCGACGTGCCCGAGCCCTAATTCAGCTCCTCGCGGAGGAGTCCGTTCACCTGCCCGGGGTCCGCGCTCCCGCCGGTCTCCTGCATCACCTGCCCGACGAGGAAGTTGAGCGCGCCGTCGTCGCCGGACTCGTAGTCGGAGACGGCGTCGGGGTTCGCCTCGATGGCGGCTCTGACCGCCTCGCGGACCTCGCCGGCGCCGGTTTTCCCGAGCCCCTCCTCCTCGACGACGGCGTCGGGCTCTTGCCCCTCGTCGAGCATCTCGCGGAGGACCGTCTCGCGGGCGTTCTTCGCGGTTATCTCGTCCTCGTCGACGAGTTCGACGAGGCGACGCACCTCGTCGAGTCTGTCGGAGACGTCCGCAAGGGACATATCTCGATAGTTGAGTTCGCCCAGCAGGTTGTCGGCCACCCACGTCGCCGCCAAATCCGGGTCGAACTCCTCCGCGACGGCCTCGTAGAAGTCCGCCACCTCCTTGCTGGAGGTGAGCTTCGACGCCGCCTCCTCGCTGAGACCGTACTCCTCGCGGAAGCGCTCCCGGCGGGCGTCCGGGAGTTCGGGAATCGCTATCTCCGATTTCCAGTCCGACACTTCCAGCGGCGGGAGGTCAGCCTCCGGGAAGTACCGATAGTCGGCCTCCGCCTCCTTCTCGCGCATCGACACCGTGATGCCACGGGACTCGTCCCAGTGGCGGGTCTCCTGTGCGACTTCCCGGCCGCGCTGGACGGCGTTCTTCTGGCGCGTGACCTCGTAGGCGAGCGCCTGCTCGGCGCCGCGGTGACTGGAGATGTTCTTGACCTCGGTGCGATTTGCTTCCGCCAGTTTCTCCTCGCTGACGTGGCCCGACTCGTCCATCCCCTCAACGAGGGAGATGTTGGCGTCAATCCTGAGAGACCCGTCGCGGGTGGCGTCGAACACGCCCAGATATTCGAGCACCTCCTCCAGTTTGGCGAGGAACGCCCGGACCTCCTCGGGGCCCCTGAAGTCCGGTTCCGTGACGATCTCCATCAGCGGGACGCCGGCGCGGTTGTAGTTCACGAGCGTGTAGTCGGCGGTGTCGATGGAGCCGCCGACGTGCTCGATGGAGCCGGGGTCCTCTTCCAAGTGCGCCCGGCGAATCGTGACCTCGCGGCGCTCGTCGCCCGCACGGATTTCGAGCGTCCCGTTCTCGCAGACCGGTGCGCCGTACTGGGTGAGCTGGAATCCTTTGGGCAGGTCGGGGTAGAAGTAGTTTTTCCGGTCGAACCCGGTTTGATGCGGGATGTCGGCGTCGATAGCCTTCCCAAGCTTGACGGCGGCCTCGACGGCGGCCTCGTTCAACACGGGGAGCGCCCCGGGCAGGCCCAGACAGACGGGGCAGGTGTTCGCGTTGGGTTCCGCGGTCGGCTCGGTCGAACAGCCACAGAAAATCTTCGTGTCGGTTTCGAGTTGGACGTGGACCTCCAACCCGATGACGACGCCCAGCTCCTCCGCGGCGGCCTGCTGACTCATTGCCCGGGCGTTCGACGCGCGGGCGTTAAAGGCTAACGCAGCCGTCCCGCCAGACAGATGACAATAAATTAATGTATGTCTGACACACCCTTTAAGGTAGTTGGGAAACGGTTGTGTCGTATGAGCGACGGGGAGTCCACCGAGCGCGTCGAAGCACTCGAACAACAGGTCGCGGAGCTCGAAGCCACGGTCAGAGGGCTGACCGAGGAGCTCGTCGACCGGACCGAGCGCATCCGCCAACTGGAGGACCAACACGACCTGACCGCCGACGGGTCGGAAGCCGAGACGACGCCGGAGCCGGACGGCGACGATGATAAAGGCACGGAGACGGAAGGCGGGGACGAATCCGACTCCGAATCGGGCGACGACATCATCGTCGCCTGAGCAGGACCCCCCATCATGTACATCGAGGAAATAGTCCTAGACAACTTCAAATCGTTCGGTCGGACGACCCGTATCCCGTTTTACGAGAACTTCACCACCATCAGCGGCCCGAACGGCTCCGGAAAGTCGAACATCATTGACGCCATCCTCTTCGCGCTCGGCCTCGCCCGGACCCGGGGGATGCGCGCGGAGAAGCTCACCGACCTCATCTACAACCCGAGCCACGCCGACGGCGACGACAGCGAGGGCCCCCGCGAGGCCAACGTCGAAGTCACCCTGAACAACGAGAGCCGAACGCTCGAACGCGCGCAAGTCGTCAACGCCGCCGGAAGCGAGGACATCGGTGACGTGGACACCATCACCGTCCGCCGCCGGGTGAAGCGGACCGAGGACAACTACTACTCCTACTACTATCTGAACGGCCGCTCCGTGAACCTCTCGGACGTGCGCGATTTGCTTTCGCAGGCGGGCGTCACCCCGGAGGGGTACAACGTCGTTATGCAGGGCGACGTGACCGGAATTATCAATATGACCGCCGGCGAGCGACGGGAGATTCTGGACGAAATCGCCGGCGTCGCGGAGTTCGACGCGAAAAAGGAGGACGCCTTTGAGGAGCTAGAGACGGTCAGCGAGCGCATCGAGGAGGCCGAACTCCGCATCGAGGAGAAACAGACCCGCCTCGACCAGCTAGAGGAAGAGCGCGAGACGGCCCTGGAGTACCAGTCGCTCAAGGAGGAGAAGGCCGAGTACGAGTCCTACCGGGCGGCCGCGAAGCTTGCGGAGAAACGCGACGACCTCGAAGCAACGAAGGAAGACATCGAGGAGCGCCGCGCCGAACTGGCGGACCACCAGGCCGAGTTGGACGAGAAGCGCGGGCGCGTCGAGCGCTTGGAGGAGGAGTTAGCGGAACTCAACGACGAAATCGAGCGCACCGGCGAGGACGAACAGCTCGAAATCAAGCGCGAAATCGAGGAGCTGAAAGGCGAGATATCGCGCTTCGAGGACGGCATCGAAACCGCCGAGGGGCGCATCGAGGACGCCGAGACGGAACGGCGCAACGCGTTCGTCGAGATAGACAGAAAGGAGGAGGAACTCGACGGTATCGAGGACGACATCCGCGAACTGAAGGTGAAGAAAGCGGGTGTCACCGGCGACATACAGGACAAGGAGACGGAACGCAAAGAGATTGAAGCCGAAATCGAGTCCGTCGACACGGCGTTCGACGAGCTCAAATCCGAACTGGAATCGAAGAAAGCGGATTTAGAGGAGGCCAAATCCGAACGCAACGAGCGCCAGCGCGAGCAGGACCGCCTCCTCGACGAGGCCCGGCGGCGCTCGAACGAGGTGAGCGACGCGGAGGAGGAACTCGACGCGAAGCGCGAACGCCTCCCCGAGATAGACGACGAACTCCGGGACCTGGAGCGCGAACGCGAGAAGGCCGAAAAGAACGCCGAGCAGATTCAGGGCGTCGTCGACGACCTGAAACAGGAGAAGCGCGCGATACAGGAGGAGATAGACGACATCGAGGACGAGTTGAGCGCCGCGCAGGGCGAGTACGCCGAACTCGAAGCGAAGGCCGAGGAGTCGGGCGACTCCTCCTTTGGCCGCGCGGTCACGACGGTGCTGAACGCCGGCATGGACGGCGTCCACGGCGCCGTTGCCCAGCTCGGCGGCGTCTCCGAGCGCTACGCCACGGCCTGCGAGACGGCGGCGGGCGGACGCCTCGCGAACGTCGTCGTGGACGACGACGGCGTGGGGCAGCGCTGTATCGAACACCTCAAGTCCAGAAACGCCGGGCGGGCGACGTTCCTGCCGATGACCGAGATGCACGACCGGCGGCTTCCGAGCGCGCCCGACGCGGCCGGCGTCGTGGACTTCGCGTACAACCTCGTTGACTTCGAGTCGACGTACTCGGGCGTGTTCTCCTACGTGTTGGGCGACACGCTCATCGTCGAGGACATGGACACGGCCCGCGATTTGATGGGCGACTGGCGGATGGTCACCCTCGACGGCGAACTCGTCGAGAAGTCCGGCGCGATGACCGGCGGTTCGCGCTCGGGCTCCCGGTACTCCTTCTCGAAGGGCGGGAAGGGCCAACTGGAGCGCGTCGCGGAGCGGATTCAGGAGCTAGAGGACGAACGCGCCTCCCTTCGCGAGGACCTCCGGGGCGTCGAGGACCGTTTGGAGGACGCACGCGACAGGCAGAGCGACGCGAACGACCGGCTCCGCGAACTGGAGGCCGAAATAGAGAGTACGGAAGCCGAACGCGAGGAAATCGAGGACGACGTCGAGAGCTTGGAGGAGCGCCTCGAAGAACTGGAGGCCGAACGCGAGTCCGTCGGGGAACGCAGCACGGAACTGGAGGAGGAAATCGCGGAGCAGCAGGCCGAAATCGAGGGAATAGAGGCCGAAATCGAGGAACTGGAGGCCGAACTCGCGGACTCGAAGATACCGGAGCTCAGCGCCCGCAAGGAGGAGATACGCGAGGAAATCGAGGCGCTGGAGGACGAACGCGAGGGGATAGAGAGCGAACTCAACAGCCTCGAACTCGAAAAGGAGTACGCCGAGGACGCCATCGAGAGCCTCCACGACGACATCGAGGCCGCCCAGAACCGGAAGGCGGAGGCCGAGGAGCGCGTGGCCGAACTCGAAGCCGAGATAGAGAGCACGGAAGCCGAACTCGACGCGAAGTGGGAGGAAGTCGAGGAGTTAGAGGAGCAACTAGAGGACCTCAAAGCGGAGCGCGAGGCGCACAAGGAGACGCTCCGCGAGGCGAAATCGGAGCGGGACGAGGCTGCCGAGCGGGTCCAGAAGGTACAGAGCCGCCTCGACGCGCTGGAGCACAGCGCCGAGCGACTCGAGGCTGATATCGCGGAGTTAGAGGAGCAAGTCGAGTCCTTCGACGAGGCGGAGATACCGGACATCGACGAGGTGGAGGAGAACATCGCCCGCCTCGAACGCTCGATGGAGGAGCTAGAGCCGGTGAACATGCTCGCCATCGAGGAGTACGACGACGTGGAGGCGGAGTTAGACGACTTAGAGGAGAAGCACGCGACGCTCGTTTCCGAGCGCGAGGGCATCCAGGAGCGCATCGACTCCTACGAGGAGCAGAAGAAGCGGACGTTCATGGAGGCGTACGAGGCCATCGACGACCACTTCCAGCGCATCTTCTCGCGGCTCTCGAACGGCACGGGCGAACTCCACCTCGAAAACCCCGAGGACCCCTTCGACGGCGGCCTGACGATGAAGGCCCAGCCGGGCGACAAGCCCGTTCAGCGGCTGAACGCGATGAGCGGCGGCGAGAAGTCGCTCACCGCGCTCTCCTTCATCTTCGCCATCCAGCGGTACAACCCGGCGCCGTTCTACGCGCTCGACGAGGTTGACGCCTTCCTCGACGCCGCGAACGCCGACAGAGTGGGCGAACTCGTGGACGAACTCGCCGGCGACGCCCAGTTCGTCGTCGTCTCCCATCGCTCCGCGATGCTCGAACGCTCCGAGCGCGCCATCGGCGTGACGATGCAGGAGAGCAACGTCTCGTCGGTGACGGGAATTGATTTGGCCGGCGGCCCGGAGAAAGCGGAGGCGAAAGGCGATGACTAACCCCGAGGACGCCCTTGACATCGCGGGTCACGAACCCGACGGCGCGGGCGCGATGGCGGTCAGCCGGAGCGAATCGGAGGAAACGACCACACCTGACGAGGGGGACGAGGAGAACGTCGAGCCGGTCGAACTCCTGGTTCAGCTCGCTGAGCGCGGCGAAATCGAGCCGTGGGACATCGACATCGTCGCCGTCACCGACGCGTTTCTCGACGAGTTGGACGAGCGGGACCTGCGCACCTCGGGGCGGGCGCTGTTCTACGCCTCCGTCCTCCTGCGGATGAAAAGCGACGCGTTACTCGAAGACGACGAGGAGGAGCCCGAAGAGGAGACGGTGCCGCCGTGGGAAGCCCCGATGGCCCCCGGTGAGGAGGGCGAACTGGGGCCGGACCCAATCGCGGCGCTCGAATCCGAGATGGACCGCCGGCTCGAACGCAAGGACGCGAGAGGGACCCCGGAGACGCTGGACGAACTCGTCCGGGAGCTTCGGGAGGCTGAGCGGGGGAGCTGGTGGAAAGAGGGGCGCACGTACGACACGGACGACTCGCCCGCCGGCTTCCAGCGGGGCACCCAGGAACTCGACTACCGGCGCGACGACGCGACGCGCGCGGCGGGCGAACCAACACAGGAGGACGTGACGGGAACGGCCCACGGCGAGGACATCGAGGAGACCATCGCCGGGGTGCGCGGGGAACTCACGACCCAGTACGACGCCGGCCGCCGCGAGGTGCTGTTCGCGGAGATAGACGACGCCGGTCCGGACCGGGTCCAGACGTTTTTGGCACTACTCTTCCTGGCGAACCGCGGCGTCGTCGTCCTCGAACAGGACGACCTGTTCGGGGACCTCTGGGTTCGCGACGACCGGTACGAGGAAAGCGACGGCGGGGCCGACGGCACTGACGCCGACGCTGACGGCGAAACTGAGGCTGACGACGTAACTGGTGGCGACACCGACGACGGCAACGACGGCGACGACGGTGATGACGCCATCGTCGGGTGACCGTCGGGGGAACCGTTTTTCATCTCGCCGGTCGATGGGGTGGTATGAGCGAGACCGAATCCATCGAAGCCGAAGCGGCGGAACTGGCGGCCGACCTCGCCGCGAGCGACCGGGTCGTCGTCTCCCGACCGGACGCGAACCGAACGCTGAAAGACGAACTCGACGTGGCGACGGTGAGCCACGGCGCCGTCCGCGAGGCGTTCGAATCCGAGGGATGGAGCTACCACAAGCATCTCTACTTCCGACCCGACGCGCTGGCCGAGCGCGGCGCCGAACTCGCGGCGGAACTGCGCTCGGAGGGGCGCCTGCTGGCGACCCACAGCGAACTCCTCGCGCGCATCGTCGACCCCGAGACGGAGATCGACGACGTGGCCGGGTGGCGCGAGGGCGAGTTCGTCGAGGCGCTCAGCGACGCCTTCGAGGCGGCTGGCTGGCGCGTCGACACCGTCGGCGCCGGCTCCCGGAAGCAGCGCTTCTACCTCTTCCCGCTGTTCGCGGCGCTCACCGAACACCACCCGCAGGGCCGCTACCCGCTCAGCGAGTCCGAACTGCTGGCGTACTATCTGGGCGAGTCCGTCGAGGCGGCGGTCAGCGAGTAGTCGGGCGACAAGTCCGCGAGCAGTCAGACGAGAAACGAGAAATCAGACGAGTTCGTATCGCTGCTCGGACGCCCGAACGACGCCGCGGCGCTCCATCTCCTCTAACACCTCAGTCATCCGATTGGGCTGGGCAACTTCCATCTCGATGGCGCCGATGTTGTACTTGGCGTCGAGGAGCGCGCGCACCTCGTCGGGCGTGTACGGCGCGTCCTCGGCCTCTGCCATCGCGTCGCCAACGAGTTCGACCATGTCCTCGATGAAGTTCCACGGGTAGACGACCCACGTCCACTCCGCGAGGCGCTCACCGACGAAATCCGGCTCGAACTCGCTCGTGTCGAGGAGCTGAAGCGTCGCGGTTCTGACCTCCCCGACGTCGTGTTCAGCGACGTGTTCGGCCGCCCGACGCATCGACTCGCCGGTGTCCGCGATGTCGTCGACCAACAGCACGTCCTTGCCGGCGACGGCGTCCTCCGAGAGCGGGTAGCGGACGGTGGCTTCCTCGCTCGTCTCGGCGGCGCCGACGTAGTGTTCCATCTTCAGGCTCGTCAGGTCGTCCAGCCCGAGGAAGTCACAGACACAGCGGCCGGCGAACCAGCCGCCGCGGGCGAGCGCGACCACCACGTCCGGGTCGAAGTCGGCGGCGCGCACCTGTTCGCTGACGGCCCGGCACCGACCGTAGATGTACTCCCAGTCGGTGACGGTACAGTCGAACTCCTCGGGCAACTCGGACATCGGGCGAAGGTGAGGACGGCGGGCGTATAACTGGTGTGACTCCGGGAGAGGGGTGCCGGGGTTTATCCGGGCGGCGGGGAATGGGGGCGTATGACGACGTGTCGCGCGCTCCTCGCGGACGTGTTCGCGGCGGAACCGCTCGCCGGCTCGGTGACGGGCGTCGTGCCCGACTGGACGGGGCCGGACGGACAGCGCGGCGACATCACCGACGAACTGGGCGCGCCGACGGCGTTTCTCTGCCCGGACGACGACGCGCACCGACGCCTCCGCGTCGAGGCGCCCGAGGGCCGGGAAGCGAGCGTCGAACGGGGCGCGCTCGCAGCCTACGGCGCGCTGGCGGCGAGCGAGGGACTGAGCGACGGAACGTACGCCGTCGACGCCGAGGGGGAGCGTCGAGAAGTCGAAGTCGACGACGGCGACGTGTGGGTCGACGGAGCAATGCCGAGCGCCGAGCCGACAGACATCGAGGACGGGGCCGTCGCGGCGGCGCTCGGCATCGGCGCGGAGGCGCTGCTTCCATCGCTCCCCCACCTCGTCGCCGGCGATAGACTGATTGTGGGCGTCCAGTATCTCGCGGACCTCCGGGAGCTACAACCCGACGAAGGGGCGATAACGGCGCTCGACGCCGACGTCGAGCGCGTCGTCGCCGTCACCTTCGAGACGCTCGGCGCGGAGACACACCTGTACGCGCGGGCCATCGGAGCGGGGGGAGTCGGGACCGTCGAAGCGGCGGACGCGCGCGCCGTCGCGTCGGCGCTCGAATCCGCGGCCGCCTTCGACGGGGAGTTCCCGACCGAACTCCGGTGTGAGACCGGCCACGTCGCCGGGCGGCCGGGCGAGGTGCGGGTGGACGAAGCGGGGCGCGTCGGCGGGCGCGTCGCCGTCTCGCTTGCGGGAACGCTCGCGCTCCCCGAGGCGTCCGACGACGACATTCTCGTCGCCTGAGCGCTCGTTTCCTGACGCCTCCATCGACTGGCGCCGCATCCGAGCGGCCGTCCGATTACTCGTAGTCGTCGAACTCGAACTCCTCGTCGGGGCGAGTCACGTCCTGGACGGAGTGATTGATGCTCTGGATGTCGGATTGAACGTCCGAGAGGCGGCTGTCGAGCACGCTGAGAATGTCGCTTTTCACCTTCTCCGTGTCGTACGTCTCCGCGACGCTCTCCGTGATGGCGTCGGTTATCGTGTGATACAGCGCCCACGCGGCGACGAGCTGCCAGACGAGCAGGCCAACGAGGAGGAGGGCGACGCCGCCGTAGAACGCCAGTCCGACCTGCGTGCCGTTGTCGGCGGCGTTGGTGTACGTTATGTAAGCGTTGTAGCCGCCGACGGCCGCCGGCAACAGGCCGAGGAGGGCGGCGACGCTCTTCAGCAGGGCGTACTTCGCGGCGTGTCGGAACGCGCGTTTCGCATCCATAGCGGGAGACGTGAGGGCAGGGGCCTAACCTTTGCGCTCCGTGCTCACGGAACAGAACCGCTAAACCGCGGGGGTCCGTCCGAGGGTGTATGGACGCCACGGGTCTGGGCGAGCCACAGTCCTTCGAGCGGGTGCTCTCCTCGATGTGTACGGAGCCCCACCCGCTCGCGCGGCAGGCGGCGGAGCGCTTTCTCGCCACGAACCCGGGGGACCCGGAGACGTACCGGACCGTGGCGGAGCTAGAGACCGAGGTCGTCGAGCGACTGGGCGACGTCGTCGGGTTGGACTCGCCGTCGGGGTACGTCGCAACCGGTGGAACGGAGGCGAACCTCCAGGCCGTCCGCGCCGCGCGGAACCTCTCGGACACCGACGCGCCGAACGTCGTCGCGCCGGCGAGCGCGCACTTCTCCTTCTCGAAGGCCGCCGACGTGCTCGACGTGGAACTCCGACTCGTGGAGTTGGACGAGGACTTCCGCGCGGACCCGGACGCGATGCGCGCGGCAACGGATACTGACACCGTCCTCGTGGTGGGCGTCGCGGGCACCACGGAGTACGGGCGCGTCGACCCGATACCCGACCTCGGGGAAGTGGCCGCGGACGCCGGCGCGCGCCTCCACGTCGACGCCGCGTGGGGCGGATTCTTGCTTCCCTTTACCGAGTGGGAGTGGAACTTCGCGGACGCGCCCGTGGACACGATGACGGTGGACCCGCACAAACACGGGATGGCCGCCATCCCCTCCGGGGGGTTTCTCGCCCGCGAGGAGGCGACGCTCGACGCGTTAACCGTCGGGACGCCGTATCTCGAATCCGGGACCCAGGCGTCGCTCACCGGCACGAGAAGCGGCGCGGGCGTCGCGAGCGCGGCGGCCGTGCTCCGGGAGCTGTGGCCCGAGGGGTACCGCTCGGAGTACGAGCGCGCGAGCGACCTCGCGGCGTGGTTCGCCGCGGAGCTCGACGGGCGGGGGTACGACGTGGTGTCGCCCACGCTCCCCCTCGTGAGCGCCGACGTGCCCGAGGCGACGTTCGAGGCGCTCCGGGAGCGAGGGTGGCGCATCTCGCGCACCGCGGCCGACGAACTGCGCGTGGTGTGTATGCCCCACGTCGAGGAGGGGATGTTGCGGTCGTTCCTCGCGGACCTCGACGACGTGGAGAGCAAGGCTTAGCACCCCCGGGAACGGAGGGCAAATGTGACCCCACTCCCGCCGGTGATGGCGCTCCCCGACTGGGCGGGATTCGGAATCGAGAGCGCGGTGAACACCGCGACGGGGCCGGTCGGACTGCTCATTATCTTCGTCTACTCCTTTCTCATCGCGTTCGCGCTCCCCGGCGTGAGCGAGGTGGTGTTGGCCGCGCCCCTCGACGTCGGACTCCCCGGGTGGGCGGAGCTAAGCATCATCATCCTCATCAGCAGCGTCGGGAAGGCCGCCGGGAGCGTGTTCGCCTTCCATCTGGGCCAGGAGGCAAAGGAAGCGGGCCCGGTGGTACGCGCGCTCGAACGCTCCCGGTTCGACGTGATTAGCTGGTCGCGCTCCCGCACCGCCCAGATAGCCCGCCGATGGGGGTACGGGGGGTTGGCGGCGGCGCTCTGCGTCCCCGGCTTTCCGGACACGATTTCGATATACGCCTTCGCCGTCCTGGAGGAGGACTACGTGCGCTTCGCGCTCGCGACGTTCGTCGGGAGCGTCGGGCGCCTCCTCGTGACGCTCGGCGCCGTCGAGATATTCGTCTCCGTGTTCTGAGTTTCACCGTCTGAGTTTCTCCGGATTTCCGGGTGCGTATCGGCGGGTTTTAGCCACGGGCGGACCCGAGGATAGCGTATGACTGGCGAGTTCCCCACCGACGACCCCGCGGTTGTCACCTGCGGGTTGCCGTACGCGAACGGCGACTTACACGTCGGGCACCTCCGGACGTACGTCGCCGGCGACGCGTACGCCCGGGCGCTCGAAACGCTGGGCCAGGAGACGGCGTTCGTCTCCGGGTCGGACATGCACGGCACGCCCATCGCCGTGAACGCCGCACAGGAGGGCGTCTCCCCCGAGGAGTTCGCGCTCGACTACCACGAGGAGTACGAGGAGACGTTCCCCGAGTTCAACGTCGAGTTCGACAACTACGGCCACACCCACGACGAGACGAACACCGAACTCACGAAGGAGTTCGTCTCCGAGTGGATTGCCGGCGACCACGTCCACGAGAAGGAGATCGAAGTCGCGTGGGACACCGAGGCGGACCAGCCCCTTCCCGACAGGTTCGTCGAGGGCACCTGCCCGTACTGCGGGGAGAAGGCCCGCGGCGACGAGTGCGACGAGGGCTGTCAGCGCCACCTCGAACCCGGGGAAATCGAGGACCCTGTCTCCGTCATCACGGGCAACCCCGCGGAGTACCGCACGCGCCCCCACAAGTTCCTGAAACTCGACGACTTCCAGTCGTATCTCAACGGGTTCATCGACCGCTTGGAGGGGACCGACAACGCGCGCAACCAGCCCAGAGAATGGATAGAGGGCGACCTACAGGACCTCTGTATCAGCCGCGACATCGACTGGGGCATCGACTACCCGGGCGACGACGACGCGGAAGAGGAGTTGGTCCTCTACGTCTGGGTGGACGCGCCCATCGAGTACGTCGCCTCCACGAAGCAGTACGCCGAGCGCACCGACGAGTTCGACTGGCGAGAAGCGTGGCAGATAGAGGCCAAAGAAGACGAGAAACCCGACCCCGACCCCGACACGCCGCCCCGGGGCGGCGAAATCGTCCACATCATCGGCCACGACATCATCCAACACCACACCGTCTTCTGGCCCGCGATGCTCCGCGGCGCGGGCTACGCCGAACCGCGCGCCGTGCTCGCGTGCGGGTTCGTCAACCTCGACGGCGAGGCGTTCTCCACCTCCCGGAACCGGGCGGTGTGGGCCGAGGACTACCTCAAGGAGGGGCTCCACCCGGACCTGTATCGCTACCACATCGTCGTCGGCTCCGCGTTCGAGGCGGACGTGGACTTCTCGTGGGACGGCCTCCGCGAGCGGGTGAACGGCGACCTGGTGGGTGCGCTCGGGAACTTCTGCTATCGCTCCCAGCTGTTCGCCCACCGGAACTTCGAGGGGACGCCCGACGTGGAGACGAGCGACGACGTGGAGCGCGAAATCCGCGACGCAATCGCGGCGTTCGAGGACGCCGTCCGCGAGTACGAGGTCCGCGAACTCGGGCAGATTCCGCTCCGGCTCGCGCGCTTCGGCAACGAGTACATCCAGCGCCACGAGCCGTGGCAACTCGACGACGACGAGGCGGCGCCCGTCATCCGGGACTGCGTTCAGATAACGAAGGCCATCGCCGTGCTGATGGAGCCTGTCCTCCCCGAGAAGGCGGCGGCGCTGTGGGCCCAACTCGACGAGGAGGGCTCCGTCCACGACGTGTCCCTCGACGCGGCGCTCGAAGCGCCCGGCGCGTTCGACGAGCCGGACGAACTGTTCGACAAAATCGAGGAGGAGCGCGTCGAGCGGCTCAACGAGGAACTCGACGCGCGCGTCGAGGAAGCGAGCGGCGGGGCGAGCGAGGAGGGGAACGCGAGTGAATCAATCGAACTCGAACCCGTGGCCGAGGAGCGCATCTCCTTCGAGGAGTTCCAGTCGCTCGACCTCCGCGTCGGGGAAATCGTCTCGGCGGTACCCATCGAGGGCGCGGACGAGTTGGCGAAACTCGAAGTCGACATCGGCGTCGAGACGCGCCAGATAGTCGCGGGCATCAAACAGCTTCACGACCTCGATTCCCTCCCTGGTGAGCGCGTCGTCATCGTCGCCAACTTAGAGGAGGCGGAGCTGTTCGGCGTCGAATCCAACGGGATGTTGCTCGCGGCGGGCGAGCAGGCCGACCTGCTCACCACCCACGGCGACGCCGCCCCCGGCACGAAAATCCAGTAGGGAGTCGCCACGCGAGCGGGGCTTTTTATCGCCGGCGCGCGACCCACACGTATGCGGAACGCGAAAATCGTCTGTACGCTCGGCCCGGCCACCGAGCGCAGAGCGGACATCGCGGGGTTGGCCGCGGCCGGGATGAGCGTGGCGCGCGTCAACGCGAGCCACGGCGACCCCGCCGACCGCGCTGAACTCATCGACACGGCGCGGGCGGTGGACGCGGCCACGGAGGAACCCGTCGCCGTGATGCTCGACACACAGGGGCCGGAGGTGCGCACCGCCGACACCGACGAGCCGATACACTTAGAGACTGGTTCGACCGTCCAATTCGTCGTCGGCACAACAGTAAGTGCGGAGGAAATCGGGCTGAGCACGCCCATCTCGGCCGCCGAACCCGGCGACCGGGTCCTGTTGGACGACGGGCGTATCGAGACGACAGTCCAAGCCGTCGAGGGCGAGACGGTCCGGGCGCGCGTCGACAGCGGGGGCGAACTCGGCGCGCGCAAGGGTGTCAACGTTCCCGGCGTCGACTTGGACGTGGAGGTGGTGACCGAGAAGGACCGCCGCGACCTGAAACTCGCCGCGGAGAAAGAGGTTGACTTCGTGGCGGCGAGTTTCGTCCGGAATCGCAGCGACGTACTGGAGGTGAGCGCCGTGCTTGAGGAACACGGCGCGGACATCCCCATCGTCGCGAAGATAGAGCGCTCCGGCGCCGTCGAGAATCTGGATGGTATCATCGAGGCCGCCTACGGCGTGATGGTCGCGCGCGGCGACCTGGGCGTCGAGTGCCCGATGGAGGACGTGCCGATGATACAGAAGCGCATCATCCGCCGGTGTCAGGCGGCCGGCGTCCCCGTCATCACGGCCACGGAGATGCTCGACTCGATGGTCGAGGCGCCCAGACCCACGCGTGCGGAGGCCTCCGACGTGGCGAACGCCGTCCTCGACGGCACGGACGCGGTGATGCTCTCCGCGGAGACGGCCGTCGGCAACCACCCGACGCGGGTCGTGGAGACGATGGACCGCATCGTCCGCGAGGTGGAGGAAAGCGGCGAGTACGACGAACTGCGCGAGCAGCGCGTCCCGGCGGCCGGCGAGAACCGGACGGACGCGCTCGCCCGCTCCGCCCGGTACCTCGCTCGGGACGTGGACGCGGCGGCCGTCGTCGTCGTCTCGGAGTCGGGGTACACGGCGCTGAAGACGGCGAAGTTTCGTCCTGGTGTCCCCGTCGTGGCGGCGACGCCGAGCGACCGGGTGCGCCGGCAGTTAGCGCTCTCGTGGGGCGTGACGGCCCAACTGGCGGAGCGGGAGTCCTCCGCGACGGCGCTCATCGACCACGCCGTCCAAGTTGCGCTCGACGCGGACGTCGCCGCGAGCGGCGACACGGTGGTCGTCGTCTCCGGGATGATGACCGACCTGGAGGAGACGGACACCGCGAACATGCTGAAGGTCCACGTCGCCGCCGAGTCGCTCGGCGTCGGCCGCGTGCTCGTGTCGGGGCGGGCGAGCGGTCCCGTCCACTGGGCGCCCGACGGCGACGTGAGCGAGGCCCCGGACGGCGCGATACTCGTGCTCCCGGACGGCTTCGAGGCCGAGTTCGAGGGCGACCTCTCGCGGGTCGCGGGCATCGTGGACGCGGCAAAGGGGATGACCGGCTACGCCGCGGTGGTGGCGCGCGAACTCGAAATCCCCATGGTCGGCGGCGTTGATTTGGATGTATCGGACGGGACGGTCGTCACCCTCGACGCCGAGCGCGGCGTCGTCTACGAGGGCGCGGTTCACACACAACGATGAACGAAAAGGAAACCGACGACGAGTGGACGTACAGCATCGACGAGGTAGGCCCCGGAGGCGAAGTGGAGTCCGAACCGGACCCCGTCGAGGCGGGGTCACCGAAGGCAGAGCACGTCCTCTTTTTCGCGCTGGGCGTGGTCGCCGTGCTGGGCGCATTCGTCGCCGTCGTCCTCTGAGACACGTCGGTCTCCGAAAGCACGGCAACGTTAAACACCCCATCGGCCCACTGTTCGGTATGGCCATCTCGGACCAGCCGCTCCCGTTGTTGCTGACTATCGCCGGCGCGGTGTTGTGCGTCGCGGAGGCCATCGCCCCCGGCGCACAGATCATCGTGTTGGGCGTGGCGCTCCTGCTCGCGGGGATTCTCGGGCTCACGTTCCCCGCGCTGTCGGGACCGTTCGCGCTCGCGGTGCTGGTCGGCACCATCGGTGCGGTGACGCTGTACGGCTACCGGCGCTTCGACCTCTACAGCGGCGACAGCGACGCGACGACGAAGGACTCCGACGACCTGCTCGGAGAGGAGGGCGTCGTCACGGAGACCGTCACGCCGACGGACGGGCAGGTCCGACTCCGGAACGGCGGCTTCGACCCGACGTACTCCGCGCGGACGAGGGAGGGGACGATTCCGGAGGGGACAGAGGTGATAGTCACCGACGCGGGCGGCGGGAGCGTGCTCAGCGTGGAGGCGCTCGACGGCCTCGACGACATCGACCGGGAACTCGCGGCGGGACGGGAGCGCGCGGCGGAGCGGGCCGGGAGCGAACCGGACGGCGGGGAGTCCGAACGCGTCTGAGCGGCCGAAGGTTTATCCTAACTCACCCGTCAGTTGTGGTATGGTTGTCAGTACCCTCCTCCAGACAGCCGGTGTGATTCCGATTGTGGGACTGCTCGTCCTGCTGGTCCTCATCGTCGCCGTCTGGCAAGCAGTCGTCATCGTGGACGCCTACGAGAAGAAGGCGCTCACCGTGTTCGGGGAGTACCGGAGCCTCCTCGAACCGGGCATCAACTTCGTCCCGCCGTTCGTCTCGCGGACGTACTCCTTCGATATGCGCACGCAGACGCTCGACGTGCCCCGACAGGAGGCAATCACCCGGGACAACTCGCCGGTCACCGCGGACGCCGTCGTGTACATCCGCGTGATGAACGCGAAGAAGGCGTTCCTCGAAGTGGACGACTACAAAACCGCGGTGTCGAACCTCGCGCAGACGACCTTGCGCGCGGTGCTTGGCGACATGGAGCTCGACGACACGCTCAACAAGCGCCAGGAGATAAACGCCCGCATCCGAAAGGAGCTCGACGAACCCACCGACGAGTGGGGGATTCGCGTCGAGAGCGTCGAGGTCCGGGAAGTGAACCCGTCGAAGGACGTCCAGCAGGCGATGGAGCAACAGACCTCCGCGGAGCGTCGCCGCCGGGCGATGATTCTCGAAGCGCAGGGTGAGCGCCAGAGCGCCATCGAGACCGCACAGGGGGAGAAGGAGTCGAACATCATCCGGGCGCAGGGTGAAAAGCAGTCCCAGATTCTCGAAGCGCAGGGTGACGCCATTTCAACTGTCCTCCGTGCCCGCTCGGCCGAGTCGATGGGCGAGCGCGCGGTCATCGACAAGGGGCTCGAAACGCTGGGCGACATCGGCCAGTCCGAGTCCACGACGTACGTCCTGCCCCAGGAGCTCACCTCGCTGGTGGGCCGCTACGGCAAACACCTCACCGGCTCCGACGCGAGCGACGGACCGAGCACGCTGGACGCCCTCGACTTCGACGCCGAGACCCGCGAGATGCTCGGCCTCGACAACATCGAGGAGATACTCGGTCAGATAGAGGAGGACGTCGAGGTGGCGAGCGGCGGGACCGACATCGAGTCCGCCGAGGAGATAATCGAGCAGATGGACAGCGACATCGAGGATGTCGATGTTGACGCCGAGGCCGGCACCGTCGACATCGAGAGCGGCGACGACGGAACGCGCTTCGGTGAGGGGGAGAACGGCGACTCGGAGACGGACGCCACGGACAGCGACGCCGCAGCGGACACGGACGGCGAGTCCGACCCTGAGAAGAACGAGTAAAACGAACGAAGGGGTTTTGCCGGCTCCTCGCCTATCGGTTTTTGAATGCCCGAGGAGGTAGACCGGGAGAAGCGGACGACGCTCCGCCAGTTCGCGGCGCTGGGAGCCGTGGGCCCGCTCGCCGGTCTCGTCAACGGCGACGGCGAGGAGTCGCTCTCCCGGGACGCCATCACCGGCTATCTGTCCGCGACGCCGGGCGCGCACTTCTCGAAACTGCGGGACGACCTGACGCTGAGCACCGGGGAGGCCCAACACCACCTCGGACGCCTCGTCGAGGCGGGCGCCGTCGAGAGCGTGAAGGACGGCGAGTACCGGCGCTTCTTCCTCACGGACACGTTCGACGAGTTCGAGAAGGCGGCGCTTGGCTACCTCCGACGCGACACCCCGCGGGCGATGGTCGTCGAACTCCTCCTGGACCCCGACGCGAACGGCGCCGAACTCGCTGAACGGGTCGACGTCTCGCGGGCGACGGTCAGCACGTACGCGGCGGAGCTCTCCGAGCGGGGACTGCTCTCCCGGACGGACGGTTACGCCGTCGAGCGCCCGGAGACCGTTCTATTACTCCTATCGCGCTACGCCGACTCCTTCGGGCCGGACGCCCGGCGACTCGCGGAGCGGGCGGACTCGCTGGTGCGCTATCGTCCCGACTAAGCGGACATGACCGTCCGCCGGACTACGCGGACGTGACCATCCACGTCGTCGAGGAGGAGTACCCCCACCGCTCGACGCTCAATTCGACCGCCTCCTCGGAGATTGTGGTCATGTTCGCGCCGACTTCCTTCGCGGAGAGCCCCAACTCCTCAGCGATGAGACGCGACTTGAAGTACGTCTGTGAGTCCGCGCGCTCGCGGAGGAAGGAGAGGATTCGTCGTTGCTTCTCGGTCAGCGTCGAGGGTGTGGCGGCGGCGCTCATACACACCGGTACGGCATAACCACCCATAGGAGGTTTGGTACGTCCGACTAACCCGCCGCAGTCGTGCGTTTTTCTGCTTTTCAGGATGCTCTGAGACCGCCTCACCGGTGCGGAGTGGTACGGCCGGCTAACGGTTCTGGCGGTCCAGAAGGTACTTAGGAAACCGGGGCCGAGCCACGATAGAATGAGCGATGGGGTCGAAGTGAGCGTCGTCCTTCCCGCGTACAACGAGGAGGACAGCCTCGCGGGGACGGTTCGGACGACCCTCGACACGCTCGGCTCCTTCCTCCCGGCGGGCAGTTTCGAGGTCATCGTCGCGGAGGACGGCTGCGAGGACCGCACCCCCGAGATAGCCGACGAACTCGCCGCGGCCGACGAGCGGGTCACACACGTCCACAGCGAGGAGCGTCTGGGCCGTGGTGGCGCGCTTGACTTCGCGTTCCGCCGGGCCGAGGGGGAGACGCTGGTGTACTTCGATACGGACCTCGCGACGGACATGAAACACTTGGAGGAGCTCGTCGAGAGTATCCGCTCCGGGGAGTACGACGTGGCGACCGGCTCCCGGTGGGTGTCGGGCGCGGACGTCGACAGACCGGCCAAGCGCGGGGTCCCCTCGCGGGGGTTCAACTTCCTCGCGCGGACGTTTCTGGGCTCGAACCTGCGGGACCACCAGTGCGGCTTCAAGGCCGTCTCACGGAGCGCCTACCGCCAGTTGGCGGACGACATCGAGGACGACCACTGGTTCTGGGACACGGAACTGCTCGTGCGCGCCCAGCGCCGCGGGATGCGCGTCAAGGAGTTCCCCGTCGAGTGGACGCCGAAGGGCGACTCGAAGGTTGACCTGGTGCGCGACGTGTTCGGGATGGGGAGCCAGATTCTGCGCTGCTGGTGGGAGTTCAGCGTCTCGCCGCGCGTGAACCAGCGCACCGGCATCGCCGTCGGATTGTTGCTCTCCGTCGTCGCCATCGCGTTGATGTTCCTCTACTTGCCGGTGGGCGAGGTCGCGGACGCCATCGGAAGGGCTGACCCCACCCTTGTCGTGCTCGCCGGCCTCGTCTACCTCCTCTCGTGGCCGCTCCGGGGGCTCCGATACCGTGACATCCTCGCGGAACTGGGCTATCCGGATAGCGTCGGATTTCTAACTGGGGCGGTGTTCATCAGTCAGACCGGGAACCTCGTCATCCCCGCACGCGCCGGCGACGCCGTGCGGGCGTACGTGATGAAGGCCAGACGGGGCGTCCCCTACGCCACCGGGTTCGCCTCGCTGGCCGTCGAGCGGGTGTTCGATCTGCTCACCATCACCGTGCTCGCCGGGAGCGTCTTACTCGGTCTGGTCGCCGTCAGCCCCGACACGCTTGAATCGTTGGTGAGCGCCATCGGCGCGAACGGACCCAACGAGGCGCGCCAGGCGTCCGTCCGCCGGGCCGTCGTCGTCGCCAGCGTCGTCGGCACCCTCGCCGTCGGCGCCGTCGTCGCCATCGTCGCCACCGCCCGCTCGGAGACGAACCACGCGCGTCGCCTCGTGGAGTGGGCCAGCGACGACAGCTACGTCGAGTACGTCGCGGGCGCGCTCGAACAGTTCGTCGGGGACATCCAGACCGTCGCCGGCGACGGGCCGGCGTTCGCACGCGTCGGCGCGGCGAGCCTCCTCATCTGGTCGCTCGACGTGGTGACCGCCATCATCGTGTTCACGGCGTTCGACGTGAACCTCTCCGCCGGCGTGCTGATAGCGGTGTGTTTCTTCGCCGTCAGCGTCGGGAACCTCGCGAAAGTCGTGCCGGGCCCGCCCGGCGGCATCGGCCTCTACGAGGCGGCGTTCACCGTGTTCGTCTCGGCGCTCACGCCGGTGTCCTGGGAGGTAGCCTTCGCCGTCGCCATCGTGGACCACGCCGTCAAGAACGTCATCACGGTGCTCGGCGGCGCGGGGTCGATGATCCGGTTCAACGTCTCGCTCACGGAGGCCGTCAGCGGGAGTCGCGACGTCGAAGAGGCCCCGAACCCCGCAGAGGAGTAATCCGCGAACGGCCGTGTGAGAGGCTCACACGGCCGTAAACCGGGTTTGTTTGGAAAGGCTTAAGTGAGGATGTCCGGAACAAGTAGGTTACGTTCGGCGCCCCGGGTTCCGGGAGCCGGTTCTACAAAGATGACCGACGCCAGTATGCGAACTGAACGGCAACGGCAACGTGAGGAAAAGGAGACCGAGAAGGAGGCCGAGACGGAGGGCTGTCCGGAGTGTGGCGGTCAACTCGTCGCTGACGACAGCCACGGCGAGACGGTGTGTTCGGACTGTGGGCTCGTCGTCGAGGACGACGAAATCGACCGCGGGCCGGAGTGGCGCGCGTTCGACGCGAAGGAGAAAGACGAGAAGTCACGAGTGGGCGCCCCGACCACGAACATGATGCACGACAAGGGGCTCTCCACGAACATCGACTGGCGCGACCAGGACGCCTACGGCAACTCGCTTGACTCCCGCCAGCGCGAGAAGATGCAACGGCTCCGGAAGTGGAACGAGCGCTTCCGCACCCGCGACGCCCGCGAGCGCAACCTCAAGCAGGCGCTGGGCGAGATCGACCGGATGGCGAGCGGACTCGGCCTCCCCGACAACGTCCGCGAGACGGCCTCCGTGATTTACCGGCGCGCGCTCGACGAGGACCTTCTTCCGGGACGCTCCATCGAGGGCGTCTCGACGGCGTGTGTGTACGCCGCCGCCCGACAGGCCGGCGTCCCCCGCTCGCTCGACGAGATTTCGGAGGTCTCGCGCGTCGAGAAGAGCGAAGTCGCGCGCACCTACCGCTACGTCGTTCGGGAGCTCGGCCTCGAAATCAAGCCCGCGGACCCCGAGCAGTACGTCCCCCGGTTCGCCTCCGAACTCGAACTCTCCGAGGAGTCCGAACACCGCGCCCGGAGCCTCCTGAAGAACGCCAAAGAGCAGGGCGTCCACAGCGGGAAATCCCCCGTGGGCCTCGCCGCCGCCGCCGTCTACGCCGCCTCGCTTCTCACCAACGAGAAGACGACGCAGGCCGCCGTCTCCGAGGTCGCTGACATCTCCGAAGTCACCATCCGCAACCGCTATCACGAACTCCTCGAAGCCGAGGAGGGAATGCTGGCCTAACCGGACGCTTTTCCTTCTGGCCCGCGCGGGTCCGGTATGCTCGCCTTCGATTCGTTCACGCTGGTCGCCGCCAGCGACAGCCTCGACGTGACTGCGGCCGCCGCCGACACGGCCGACGCCGTCGAGTTCCGGATGGACCTCGCAGAACGGCCCCTCGACGAACTCGCGGGCTACGAAGGGACACTCCCGGTGCTCGCAACGAACCGGGCCGCCTGGGAGGGCGGCGAGGCCAGCGACGACGAGGAGCGCCTGAACGCGCTCGCAGCGGCCGCCGAACACGCCGCCGTCGAGGCGGTCGACGTCGAACTCGCGTCGCTCACGGACGGCGACGGCGAGCGGGTCGTCGACACCGCCCACAAAAACGACGCCGCCGTCGTCGTGAGCGCACACGACTTCGCGGGGACGCCCCCGCGGGACGCGATGCGCGAGACGCTCGAATCGGCAGCCAACCGCGGTGACGTGGGGAAACTCGCCGTCAGCGCCGCGACGCGCCGGGACGTGCTCGACTTGCTCTCCGTCACGCTCGAACGCGACGAGGCGGGCGACGCCGTCGCCACGATGGCGATGGGCGAGGCGGGCAGACACTCGCGGGCCGTCGCGCCGCTGTACGGGTCGAAAATAGGGTACGCGCCCGTCGACCCGGCGGACGCGACGGCACCGGGTCAGTACGACCTCGACACGCTCGCGGCGCTCGTGGAACGCCTCCGCTGAGCCGTGACGCAAGGTTTTCGGGGAACCGGACCCCAGACGTGGTGTGAGCCGTAAACGCCCGTGGCTGGCCGCGGCGCTCGCCTTCGTGTACCCCGGACTGGGCCACGCGTACCTCCGGTCGTGGCTACGCGCGTTCATCTGGTTCCTGCTCGGCGTGATGACCGCCGCGCTCGTCACCCCGGAGCCGGTGGTGACGGCCTACGAGAGCGGCGGCTTCTCCGCGATGATGACAGCGATGGAGGATGTCCCGCTCCGGACGCTCGCGCCGCTGTTCGTCGTTCAGGGGCTGAACATCGTCGACGCGTACGTCTCCGCGCGACGCGACGTGTCCTTCGGGGCCGTCAGCCCCGAAACCGGCGGGGCTGGCGCGGAGAGCACGGAGGGGGCTTGTCCGGCGTGTGGAAAGGAGCTAGACGAGGACCTCGACTTCTGTCCGTGGTGTACGACGCGACTGGAGGAGCCTACTTCTCGATGATGGACTCCTCGATGGCCTCACCGAAGTGGCGCGCGCCGTCCTCGCGGTAGACGCGTATCTCGTCGCCGGGTTCCAAGTCCGTCACCGCGGTCCGGCCCTCGCGGGTGGACACCTTGATCGTCTCGGCGTTCTGGATGAGCGTCTCGAAGCGGTCGCCGTCGGCCTCCGCCTCGATGCGGAACATCGGGCGCTTCTCGATTTTGGCGCGGCCGACGACGGCAGTGCGCGTTTTCCCGTCGGTGTTCACGACCTGGACCTCGTCGCCGCTCTCCAACTCGGAGAGGTACTTCGTGCCGTCCGGCGTCCGGACGTAGGCGTGGACGGCGCCGGCGTTCACCCGGAACGGCCGGGAGGCGACGTACGGCGACTGGGCCGTCTCGGCGTGGACGAAGAAGAGCCCGCGGGACATCGAACCCACGAGCATCCCCTCGTCGTGGTCCATCAGGCTCCCCGTGTCGACGCAGACCCGGTCAGCGAGGCCGATGGACTCGACCGCAGTCACCTCCGCCCACGAGAGGTCGAGTTCCTCGCGCTCGGCGGCGTCTCTGGCCTCGACGGCGCCCCGAATCTCGCTCGGGTCGTCCGAGTCGACGAGCACGCCGTCGGCGCCGATTTCCAGCGTCTCGAACGCCGTCTCGGCCTCCTCGGCCGTCTGGACGCCGGCGACGAGCTCCGTCTCCTCCCCGATGCGTGCGATGAGGTTTTCGAGGGGGATTATCTGCCAGTCCTCACCGACGACGAGCGTGTGGTCGGCGTCGTGAGCGGCGTTCTCCGCGAGCGACTCGTACGTCTCGTCGAAGATGCGGACGTACGAGCCGTTGACCTTGCCATCGCGGCGCAGCGTCGTGAGGTCCGCCGACCCCGAGAGGTCGTTCGGGAGGTCGACGGTGCCGTCGCCCTCGCTGTCCTTGCCGACGATGTAAGCGTCGGCTTCCCCTTCCGGCTCCTCGGCCTCCATCACGTCGGCGTTCGCCTCGTGGAACGCGGCGACGTTCACCTCACCGAGTTCGCGGACCCGTGCCACGTCGACCTCGTCGACGAGCACCCAGTCGACGCCCGCTTCGAGACCGGCGGTGATGCGGCGCTTGCGCGCCTCCCAGTCGCCAACGTCGCTGTCGGCTTTTACCCAGACGGTGCGTGTCATTCCTACTCGCGGTGACGGGACGGGCCCCCATAAAGTCGGCTCTTTTCGGGGCGGGAAATCGAAAGCGCGGGGCGGAAAGCGCCGGCGCGAAAGAATACCGCGTTACTGGGCGAGCGTTACTGCGCGGAGATGACGTCGTCGATGCGCGCGATCATCGTCGCCGCCTCGGTGGCGGACTCGATGGCCTCGCGTTTCACCGCGGCCGGGTCGAGGACGCCGTGTTCGATGGGGTCAGCGATTTCGCCGGACTCACCGAGCGCGAGGACGCCCGCGATGCCGTCCTCGTTGGCGGCGCGCAGGTCGACCAGCGCGTCGATGGGGTCCATGCCGGTGTTCTCAGCGAGCGTGCGGGGCAACACGTCGAGCGCGTCAGCGAACGCCTCGACGGCGAGCTGCTCGCGCCCCTCGACGGCGGCGGCGCGCTCGCGGACGCGGCCCGCGACGATGACCTCCGTCGCGCCGGCGCCGGGCACCGCACCGCCCTCCTCGGCGGTGACGGAGACGACGTCGATGGCGTCACCGATGGCGCGTTCGAGTTCGTCCGTCACGTGGTCGGTCGAACCGCGGACGAACAGCGTAACCGTGTTCGCGTCCGCGCCGCCCTCGACGAACACGAGTTCGTCGTCGTCGTAGGACTCCACGCGGATGTTCGCGGCGTGGCCGAAGTAGGAGGCGTCGATGTCCTCGACCTGGCCGATTTGGGTCGCGCCGGTGGCAGTGGCGATTGCGCCGGCGTCGTCGTCGGACACGTCATCAAAGACGAGCACGCCCGCCTTCGAGAGCCGCGCGGCCGCGCGCTCGTCCACGTCGTCGGTGGCGAACAGCACGTCGACGCCCGCGTCGATGACGGCCTCGGCGTACTCGAGGATTTCCGTCTCCTCGGCTTCGAGCGCGCCTTCGAGCTGGTCGGGCGACGTGATGTTGTACTCAACGTCGACGCCGGAGGTCGTGTCGCGGGCCTCGATGCCGCCGTCGAGCACGGCCACGTCCGCGTCCTCGACGGAGCGGGGCATGTCCTCGCGGGCGGGGCCGCTGTCGACGACGACGCCCTCGACGAGCGACGTGGCGCTGGACGCCGCGCCGGTCTGGGCGTGGACGGCGATGTTGTCCCGGTTGGAACCGGTGTCGTCCTGTACGTGCCGGACCGCGTCCACGACGACGGCGGCGAGCGTCTCGGCGTCGACGTCGCCGGTCCCCTTGCCGGTCATCGAGGAGCGCGCGACCTTTTCGAGGGACGCATCGTCGTCGGCGTCGATGGTGGCGTCCTCGACGGCTTCGAGCGCGATGTCTCGCGCTTCGGCGTACCCCTGTACGACCGTCGTCGGGTGGACGTCCTGTTCGAGGAGGTCCTCGGCCTGCGCGAGGAGCTGGCCGGCGAGCACGGAAGCGGTGGTCGTGCCGTCGCCCACCTCGTCCTCCTGGGTCTGGGCGACCTCGACGAGCATCGACGCGGCCGGGTGCTCGATGTCCATCTCGTCGAGGATGGTGACGCCGTCGTTCGTGATAACGACCTCACCGGAGGAGTCGACGAGCATCTTGTCCATGCCCTTCGGGCCGAGCGTCGTCCGAACGGACTCGGCGACGGCCTTCCCGGCGGTGATGTTCATCGACTGTGCGTCCTTACCGGACGTGCGTTGGGAGTCCTCGTTGAGAATGAAGACGGGACGACCCCCCATCTGTCGCTGTGACATGTGTACTGGTTAGAAGTTTGCGGTTCTATATAAAATCTTCTACTTCGGGGAAATCGTCGAGGGCGTCCGCAACGCCGAAACAACCCAGTTTCAGGCGCTCATACCCCGACCCGAAGAATCAAATCCATCGGCGTCCCATACTCGAACAGAGTAGAGAATGACACGGACAGTTTCCCTCCTCGCGCTCGTCGCGCTCGTCGTGATGAGTGGGTGCGTGGGGTTTATCACTGGCGACAGCGCGTTCTCGGCCAGCTCCGAACCGGCCATCGTCCCTGATTCGGACCTCCCCGAAACCGGCTACGAGGCCGGTGAGACGCAATCACAGCGGCTGAATCGCACCGTGGAAGTCGCGGGACAGGAGCGACAGGTCAACCTGACCCTGTGGACGTCGATGTACACGAAGACGCCGGAGAACGCCACCTCCGTCGAAGGCGCGGCGCGGAACTCCTCCTCGGTGGCCCTCGTCTCCCTGCCCGGCATCGAAATCGCGGGACAGTCGCTGAACCCCCTCGACATCGTCTCGACGGACGTGCTGTTCGAACTCGCGGACCGGGGTGCCGGCAGCGTCGAACGGGAGAAGATAGGCACGGCGGAGTACACGATGCTCGAATCGAACACCACGGCCGACGTGTACCGCGTCCAGAAGGAGGGCGGGGACGGGAACAACACGGCCATCATCGAGATGGCGTCGGTCCAACACGAGGGTGACCTCATCGTCGCGCTCGCCACCTACCCCGAGGGGGCCGGCGAGAACGCCAACGTCGGGACGCTCCTCCGAAACATCGAACACCCCGCCGAGAGACCCTAAACAGACAACACCGCATGTCCGAACTGAGCCACCGCTTCCGAATCGTCGACGTACACAGCCACGTTCACGCCGGGTCGGACGCCGGACGTAGCCACACCGCGAGCGCAGAACAACTGGAACGGGAGACCAGACAGGCCGGCATCGTGCGCTCGGTAGTGTTCGCGGACGCGCAACCCGACGGCGAGGGGTATCTCCGCGCGAACAACGCCGTCGCCAGACACGCCGTCGAGCGCCCGTTCGTCGCGTTCGCCCGCATCGACGGGCCCCGCGACCCGGGGTCCCGGCTCGGGGGACTGACCGGCGGTCGCGAGGACCACCACGCCGACCCGGAGGACGTGGAGCGCTACGCGTACAACGACCGCTTCGAGGGGTTCAAACTCGACCCGGTGCGCGACGGGCTTCCCGACTCGGAGACGCTCGACGCGCTCGCGGACGTTGACCTCCCCGTCGTCGTCCACGGCGGCGAGGGGTTCGCGCCGAGCGCCGTCGCGGACGAACTGCTTGAGTACGGCTTTCCGGTCGTGTTGGCCCACTTCGGCGGCCACCCCCTCAACCGGGAACTGATGGACGAGGCCGTCGGGTTACTGGGACAGTACGACAACCTGTATCTCGACACCAGCGCGGTCCGCTATCGGGGCGAACTGGAACGTGCGGTTCGCGAACACCCCTCCCGGGTCGTGTTCGGGTCGGGCGCGCCCACCGTTCACCCGAGCGTGGCGGTGATGGAGGTGCTCACCCTCGACGTGCCCGAGGACACGATGGCGCGGGTGTTCTCGAAGAACGCGGCGCGGATACTGCCGGCGCTCGCACCCTGAGCGGGAACTGTGTTTTTCAGGCGGTATCCCAGCATACATCGCCGGTCAGGCGTCGTGCTGGGAGAGGCCGTGGGGGTTGCGCGCCGGGGGACCGTCGGCCCGCCGGGCGCGAACCCCGGCGACGATACCCCCGACGGTGTTCGTGAACACGTGTCGACCGTTGCCGGCCCAGGCGGACGGCGTGCTCTCGCCGGTGGCCACGTCGCGGAGGGCGCTCGCGCCGTCGCTCCCGGCGTGACGCGCGAGGCGGGCCAACGTGCGGGGACCGGCACCGTAGTTTTTCACCAGGCGATAGGCGAGCGAGCGGTACTTCGGCCCCCAGCGCGACGCGCCGGGCGACTGGGCCATCCGGTCGGGCATGTCGTCGGCGTCCGTGCGCAACACCGCCATCTCGGGCGCCCACTCGACAGTTTCGTCGAGCGCCGCGACGCGGTGGGCGAGGTCCCGCGCGCCGCCGGTGTCGAGATACTCGTCGAAGCCGTCGAGCGTCTCCAGCGTGGCGCGCTCGAAGGCGACGTTCGAACCGTCGAAGAACTGAACGGAGCGCCCGCGGACGGTTCGCGATTCGGGCGTCTCCGTCGTCACGCCGCCGTCGACGGCGCGGTGGACGGGACCGGTGACGACGGCGTTCGTTTCGAGGCCCTCGGTGACGGCGTCCGCCCAGTCGGCTTCGACGGCCGACCCCTGCCCGACGAACGCGATGGCGTCGCCGGTGGCGACCCGGACGCCGGCGTTGCGGGCGACGTTCAGGTTCCGCTCGGGGAGTTCGAGCAGTCGGCTCACGGCGTCGTGTTCGCGGGCCACCCCGCCGGTTCCGTCGGTGGACGGTCCGTTGACGACGACGACTTCGGCCGCGGGGGCGTGGGCCGCCAGCGCGTCTAGGCAGTCGCCCAACCGAGCGCGACCGTTGAGCGTCGGTACGACGACCGAGAGGTCCATTGGAGAGTCAGAGAACGACGGGGGCTAAAAGCGCGGCGCTTCCGGGAACCTCAGACCTCGGCGTACCAGTAGGAGACGCTCGCGAGGCGGTCACCGCCGGGGGCGTCCACGACCTTGGAATCTAGATTCCGGAGCGGGGACGCCATCCATCCCGGGACCTTCCGATAGAATCCGTAGGGGAGCACGAAGTCGTGTTCCGCGTCGGCCAAGGAGAGGCCCGCCTCCTCAAGGAGGCGACCGACCTCGGAGCGGGTGTACAGTCGCGACCCCATCGGGAGCAGGAAGTTGTACAGCGAGCGCGTCGAACGGGCGTTGAACGTGTCGAAGAACACGCCGTGTTCGGCCACGCGGGCCATCTCGGAGAGGAACTTCGCGGGCGTGTCCGCGAGATGGAAAAATCGCATCGCCATCACGACGTCGAAGTGGTCGTCGGGGAACGGGAGACGGGCGGCGTCGCCGCGCATGAACTCCAGGTGGTCGAGGACGCCGGCCTGTCGGGCCTTCTGTCGGCCCTGCTGGAGCATCGCGCCGGAGATATCGAGTCCCGTGATGTCGGCGCCGCGTTCGGCCAGCATAACGGTGAAGCGGCCGGTACCGCAGGCTACTTCGAGAACGTCGGTTCCCTCGACGGGACCGATGGCTTCGAGGACAGCGCGTTTCTCGCGGCGGTCGATAAGTCGTCCGCCCCGGGAGAAGCGCTTTTCCTCGTAGGTTTGGGCGACTTCGTCCGCCTGATACCACTCCTGTCCTTTCACGGTTGTTCGTTTAGTCCAAGGGATAAAACCGTACTGAAAGCACGGAGCCCAAAAGACGGGCGGGCTCGACCTAATACTGTTTAAGGAGGTATATCCAGAATATAGACAACCTTTATGCTAAATCGGCGCGGCAAGTATCGCCATGAGCACGATACAGGAGACGTCGCCGCTGGAGTCAGAGGAGTTCCGCGAGCGACTCCGCGACCTGCCGCCGAGCGCAAAGCTCGTCGCGACGGTGCTGTCGAGCGACGCGCCCCTCTCGCAGAGCGACCTGGCCGAGGCGAGCCTGCTCCCCGACCGGACGGTCCGGTACGCGCTGAACCGACTGGAGGACGCCGGCCTCGTCGGGTCGCGCCACAGTTTCCGCGACGCGCGCAAGCAGGTGTACTTTCTCGACGAGTAACCCTCCCGGGACGGGCAGACTTTTCGGCGCTGGCGGGGTATCGTAGGTATGGAGAGTCTCGAATCCGAACTCGACGCCGCGCGTGACCTCTCGGTGGCCTCGCTCGCGGACGCCATCGAGTCCATCGGGTTCGAGTGTACGCGCTGTGGCGCCTGCTGTAAGGGCGAGACGACGGCCGACGGCGACCCGGAGCCACACACGGCGACGGTGTTCCCCGACGAGGTCAGGACGCTCCAGGAGCGCGAGGCGTACGACTGGCGCGACGTGGCCCGCCCGATGCCCTATGGAGTAGAAGACGGCGAGGGCGAGACGTTCGAGTGGGCACTCCAGACGGACGCCTGCGGGGACTGTACCTTCTACGAGGAGAGCGAGGGGGAGGGTGCGTGTACGGTCCACGAGGACCGCCCGCTCATCTGCGAGACGTACCCGTTCAGCGTCGCGCTCGGCGGGACCAGCCAGCCGATGGGCGAGGCGGTCGACGAGGCGGGG
>Ga0207719_100122_pt1 | contig 63776 bp, 52 predicted proteins | sample A23P1SouthBayCA_2_FD_187279 | JGI IMG/M metagenome (GOLD analysis project Ga0207719, IMG submission 187279) | Aerobic enrichment media microbial communities from Eden Landing Ponds, California, USA - A23 P3 (3) (SPAdes) | ecosystem: Environmental > Aquatic > Marine > Unclassified | place...
TACTCGATCTCTTTCGGGTCGTCAGTGTTTCGCGCGTTGTATGGGGCGACTGGCACGACCCCTGCGGCCAGCAGGTGGTCGTGCCAGTCAAGCGTGTCGTAGGCGCTGTCACCAACCATCCAGATCGGCTGTGCGACGGCGAGCGCGTCACACGTGACGCGCATCGCCGTCTCCTCGGGCGCTTGTTTACTCTCTGTGAACTCCGCCGCGATCGGGATCTTTTGCCCGGTCGAGACGATTGTACAGCCGTAGCCGTGGTAGTACTCGTCGTCAGTTGGATCGTAGCACTTCGAGGCGTCTTGATCGGCGGGCTTCGCCCTCACGTCGGTTGAATCGATGCAGTAGGTCAGGTCGAGCAGGCCGCGGCGGGCGGCCTGCTCGACGAGCCGGTCAAAGACTTCGTCAACGACGTGTTCGAGGTCGGTGAGAAAGCGATCGACCGCGTCTCTCGACGGCGGTCGATCGAACCCACAGCTCAGCCAAACGACCGTGTTCCGAAGCTCTCGTTCAACGGGGCGAATACCGTAGATGTCCTTGTAGTAGCAGTGGAGAAAGCCACGCATCAGCTCTGGTGGCTCGTGGTCTCGTGTTCGCCCCGTCTCCGCCGGGGCGAACACGTCGAACTCTTCGAGAAACTCGAAGGAGAGATGCTCAAACAACGCGATCGTCTCGGTCTCCGCGACATTGAAGAGCGACTCTACCGAAGGATCATCTTGCAGGGTCGCTGGGCTCATTCCACCTCAGCGTTCACCCTGCTCTTTGGTGTGCTACTCGTTCTATGACACCCTCATGATGAGTGTAACCCACCCGATGCCAGCTACGATTAGCCAGTAACCAGTCAGCTTCTCCGCAAACCGCTCGGGGAAATCATACAACACGACTGGAATACCGATGAAGAACATCGGGCCAAGAAATCCCCACATCACGACGGAGTCCCAACTCAGTACGCCGAGGTAACCGAAAAAGTACGAGACAGGGTAGGTAATCGGGAATAGCGATGCTCCGAAGAGCATCGAAAGAATCGCTTTCCCGATCGGGAATTCGACATCGTTGCTCATCGTACCCCCTTACAGGACTTTGTCCTCGACTACCTCCGGGACGATGTCCTTCTCCGCGAGCGGCTTAATGTTGATCGCGACGCCGTGTTTGTGGACAGGCTGGTAGCCGGTCGTCGTCACCTCCGAGAGCGCCCGATCCTCCCAGTCGGCGGGGATGTCCGCAGCGACTTCGTCGCAATCGTCAGAGACCTCTTCGGCCAGTTGCATGTACTCGTCAACGTCGGCGGCGAGTTCCGAGAGAAGTCGCTGCCGTTCAGAGACACCGGCATCTCCGATCTGTGCCTGTCCGGCGTCCTCAAACTGGTCGAAGTAGTACGTCATAAACAGAATCCCGTTGCTGGCGTAGTGCGAGGAGCCGACGAGATCGTCGTAATGCTCGAAGAGATCGTAGAGATGAGCTTCGACGGGCTCAGTACCATCCTCAGCATAGGTCTCGAAGGCAGTCTTCAGGTCGTCAAGAGCGTCGATCCACTCCTCTTTGTTCTTCTGTACAGTCTCGTAGAACGAGGGACTGAACAGGTCTTCCATATCCACGTCCTCCAGACCGGCGAGTGTTTCGAGGGTGTCCAGACGAGACGCTGTCCGTTCCCGGAACTCCGCCACGCGTTCGGCTGCCTCGGCGGCGCGTTCCTGATTCTCGTCGGGCCACTCGCGCGGGGAGGGTTCGGAAAGCTCGCCGAGCTGCTCTTCGAAGGCGCTGAGCTGTTCGAGGCCGCTCTCGCAGCGTTCGTACTCCTCGGCGGCGTCGGCGCGCTCCGAAGTGGAGAGCGATTCGTCATTACGGCGGCTGTTCGCGGCCGCGCGCCGCTCGCGGAGGTGCGTCCGTCGCGGCTCGAGGTACTGGTTCTGCAGGCGGTCGAAGATACTCGCGTCTAACTGGTGGTAGTCGACGAGGCAACCGAAGCCCTCGCCCTCTGGGTCGGAGACGAGTCGTTCGGTCGAGAAGCGCCAGAGGATCGGCGTCCGATCGAACTTCGAGATGTGGTACTCGAACAGGTCGTCTTCCAACCACACGCGGAGGTTCGGATAGGCCTCGTCGCTCGCGCTCCGGCTTCCGAGTACCTCATCAACTTCTGCGAGGCGGTCAGTTGCGTGATCGCCCCATATGCGTTCGAACTCAGCTTCAATGTGTGTCAGGAGGCTGTCCTTGCCGTCTATGTCGGAGAGCGGGATGATGCCGTCGTCGGTGTCGTCGATAGCTCGGAGCGTGAAATGGAGAAGAAGATTTTTAACTTGTTCTGAGAAGTCTTCGGAGGGTTCGGTGATAGCTTCTGGCTCATACTCTTCCTGCTCTCGCGGATCTTCAATAGTTCGAAGAGCAATCTCCTGAAGTACTGTTTTGCGCTGTTCATCGGTGATGTCGAAGCAGTCAAACACGGCATCGTCGATGTCATCCGCGCAGGACTGGAGATTCTGTTCAACTCTATTAAGGTATCTATTGGCGACGACACCTGCCTCATGTAATGAATCAGACTTGGATACAGGTTCTACGGGATCATCAAGTTCTAGATTCTGTCGAAGTTCGCGGTGAGGATGCCCGTACTGTGAAAGTGGGTCATCAACGCCAAGCGCGTCGAGGAGGATGGGGCCAGCATAGTGTGGGGAAACGAAGTCGTACTGTCGCTTCGAGATGAGATGGCCGACCGCCTTCTGAGAGAGACTTTTGAGTTCGTCAATCTCCTCCAGCTCTTTTCGCCAAGGAACCTTAGAAACGAGTCCGATTTCCCAGTTCCGCTCGGATGTCTGGGACAACATCAGATACGTGAATAGATGACTGTTGGAGTAAGATAGAGTATTCCAGACACTACGGTCTGGGAATAAAACCGAGCCCATATGACCGAAGACGGATGATTCATGAAGGTATCCGAAACGCCGACCGCTTCTTTTCGAAAGAGTGTATGTTAGGCCTTCGTGGAAGAAGTACTGGGTATTTTGGGGACGAGATCCACTATACCGTTTTATTTCTTCCCCATTATCTCCCCATAGAACTGATTTCTTTACTCTGGGAAGTAACCAAGCATCTTCTCCACCCTTTGCGAACGGTGGCCATATTTCATCTGAAGTCGTCTCCCAGAAGTTGCGTACAAATCGGGAGTCATCGGCAGTTGCTAGTCCTTGTTTGAGATCACCAAGTGATTCTTTCTCGGGTAGTCGTGCGTTTTCAGCGTCGAGAACAGTATCCGAATCGTACAATTCACGCAGGTCTTTCGGTACCCAGTACGAAAGTGGTGTTCCGGGAATGATGTCAAATTCCGAAAGAGGCCTAGTGTAGAGGCGTTGAATTTCTGTGTTGTGTGGAGAAAAGGATGCACTGAGGAATTTGTCTTCTTTGAGTTCCTTTTTGACATCCGGTAGACGGATAAACGTCCCTTGTTGTCCACCCTCTACTTCCGAACGAACTACTGTTCCGACGGTTCCGACTGTTGCGTTGTCGAGGATGTCGTAGCCAAACTCTGCGAAGTGGTCGAAAGAACCTCGCTTCCCGATGAAATCCTCCCTGAACGATTGGAAGCTCTTACTGAACATAAATGACCAAGGAACCAACATGCCGATCCTGCCATTCGCATTCACCAGTTGATCACACGCCTCGAAGAAATTGATATAATACTCCTCTTTATATTCGTAGCTCTTGTTTTCCTCAATATATTTTTGTACATCATCTGGCATTCGGCCACCCGATCCGTATGGAGGGTTCATCAGAGCTGTGTCGTACTCCTGTGTCAACACAACTAGCAGATTCAGGAAGCTCTTAAGGTTCTGTTCACCGAATGAATCTGACGAACGTTCGTCAACCGCTTCTCGGAGTGCCTTCAGAAACGAGTTCAGCGACTGGTGTGTTCCATCGCCCCAGTCCGAGAGGCCAGTTTGCCCGCTCTCGAACACGTCCTCAAGCGTCCCACTCACATCGAGCAGGCTCCCAAGGGCCTCCGTGTGCTGGAACGTATCGATAATCTCGCTCAGCGCCTCTCGCAGGTCAGTCCCTTCGCCGGTGATCTCGTCCAGCACTTCTGCGCCTTCCTCGACCTCTGCCACGCGGGCGTCCGCACAGACGATGTCGACATTGGGCATCTCGAACTGGCCGTCTTCCTCTTCGGCACGCGTCCGGGCCTTCAGATACAGATTGAACGCCGAGAGCTGACACGAGCGCAGGTCGATGTCGACACCGTAGAGGTTGTGCTCCAGCACCTTCGCCGGAATCTCGGCGCGGTCGAGATCGGTCTCGGCCCACCAGATGCGCTCCAGCACGTCGAACGCGTACAAGAGGAAGTGCCCGCTCCCACAAGCGGGGTCGATGACTCGCAGTTCCGAGGGATGGTCGAACTCGGGGGCGTCACCGGCTTCCTCGTCCGGGATAAGGTACGTACAGAGTTCGGGAACGGTCGGACTGTCCTCCGGCGTGACTAGGCGTTCCTTGCGCTCTTCGGGACTGACCGACTCCGGCTCTGGTACCGCCGACTCCTGTCCTTTGGCTTCGAGATAGAGTTTTCCGAGAGAGTTGTCGGTGAGCATCCGGACGACCCAGTGGGGAGTGTAGAACTGGTTCGCCGGGCCCACGTCCTCCGGTTCGAGCGTGTTCTTCGCGTCGAGCGCTTCAACGACGGGACGGTTGTAGTACTCGTACACCCATCCCAGTACGTCGTCTCCTCGCCAGACCTCGTCGGAGACCTTGTCGAGCATTCCGCAGAGGTCTTCGAACGTGTCGTCGTCGGGGTCGATCAGGCTGTAGACGGTCGATCGGTCGAAGAGAATCTCGATTTCCTCGGCGAGGTCGTCGCACGCGTTTCGATAGGCTTCGAGGACGGCCTCCTCCTCGAGCATGAATTCCTCCGTAACCAGCCGGTCGGCGGCCGGCGTGAGACCGTCCTCGCGGAAGGCCGTGACCTCGTCGTCGATGAAGTCTCGAACCTCCATACAGCGAAGCGCGGCCAGCCGATTGACGATAGTGTAGCCGACGCCCGTGATGTACTGCTCGTGGGCTTCCTCCCAATTGTGGCCATCGGCGGCTTCGAGTTCGATGGCCTCGACGAGGTCTTCTTGCTCCTCGCTTAGGGACGCGTCGTCGTCCGGCTTCTCGTCGAGGTCGTACTCGTCCTCGAGCTGGTAGCGAACGTTCGCCTCGACGCGGTCGCGCATCTCGGTGACGACGTCCTCGAGATGCTCGCGCTCTTCCTTGTCGAGCTGGGCCTTGCGGGGTTGAGTAGATTGTCCGTCCATGCGAAACTCAGTGATATTACAAGCAGAGTCATCAAGATGTCTTGAAGATTGTCCATATACTCTCGGACGGCGGCCGGGTCAGTATCCGTGATGTTCTCCGGAAAGTGGATACAAAACTGACTTTGACCTCCGAATAGAACATAGCGAACCAATGGGGCGTATTCCGAGCTGGGCTAAGATCGTCCTGTTCTTGAGCTCCTATAGCCCGCTCTTCGCTATCGTCGCCCTCCGCGCCCACGATTCGACCCACTCGATTTTCGGGTATCAACTGAACCCAGTCGGAGTTGGGCCTGTTGAGTTATCCTATCTTTCGCTCGGTTTCTCGGTTCTCACCGTGGTTAGCATCGTCTTCTTGGCTCTGATGATACGGATAAACCGCACAAGACAGGGCCAGTTGAGCGAAATTGAACACTACCAAAACCGGTCAGATATGTTCACAGAATACCTCTTAGTCTACATCTTCCCGTTCATCGTGTTCGAATTTTCGAACATATACGATGTAGCAGCGTTTCTCGTTCTATTTCTCACGGTCGCCGCGATCGTGATCCGCTCAAACCGCCTATTCGTCAATCCGGTTCTGGTTGGCTTTCGCTACCGTGTCTACGAGGTCGAAACTGAGCACGACAGACGAATCCTCCTCACCAAGCAGCAACTTGATGGGAATGATATGACACTCAATACAGCAAGAATAAGTAGCGATGTCTATATCACCACAAAATAATGAGTTCAGCGAGCCGGGGTGACGCTCGAGACCACTTCGACGAACTGGTGGCATTCCTCCAGCGGATCGAGGACATCGATACCAGCCAACTTGGGATCGACTTACTGCTGGCTCGTCTGGACGAGGAAAGCGGCGAAGACTATGCCTACACTTTTGATCGAATCCCATTAGGACAACAGCTCCCGGAAGATTTGGAAGATCTAGTGCGTGAGAAGGCCGAACACAAGCGATCCGCACTCGAGAGCGACAACATTCGATTCTCGGATTACGGCATCGAAAACCGAGATCGCGCCCAGACCTTCGTCCAGTACGAACCAACGGACAACATCCCCCAGTTCGAGAACTTCGAGCGTCTGCTGGAGGGAGAGCGGTTTAGTCACACGACATATACGGAGCCGCCGAAACCCGAGTTCCAAGCGATCCGTATTCAGGATCCCCACAATGGTCAGATGGCGATTGCCTTTCTAAACTACAGTCGGCGCCAGATTATGGGTCGAACGTCTAGAGCCCGTATGCGGGTGGGGAGTGAGAAACATACGAAAGTAGGCGATTCGCTGATCTCGATCCCCGACCGTGTCGATTCCATCTACTACGATGGAATGATGTACATTTTCGACCAGTCTCGGTTCGAGAAGGTATTCGATTATCTCGCAGAATATGAGCGGTGCGCAGATGATGTCTTAGACCGGATCGAGGAAACGGATATTCCCTTCCACGACTTTGAGATGTTCAAGGACGCGGTTTACGGGAACAACCGTGTGCTGAGACTGATGTACAAGGTACACGAACGCGGCGTGTACGAAGATATGGATTTAGATGACGCGACGTATATCCGCGACAACTTCGATACCGACGTGAAATTCGAGGAGAACGGTGACGGAGAGATGTCTATCAAAATGGACGACAAGCGAGACGTTTGGGCCGTTCTCCGCTTCTTCAACGACGATCACCTCGACTCGCCGCTTACGAATGAGCAATACATCTCGCTCTCAAAACAAGATGCTGGATAGATTCACTCAGGCGTTTCGTCAAGTATACCCCGAGCTTGTGATTCAAGCGCGTCGAAGTTGATCTCCTGATTCGGGTTACAGGTGATTCTCAATCCGCTTCGACCACTTCCCCGCATATCTTCCTTCACCGCAACCGACTCAGGATCGATCCCGAGTGCATCCGCAATCTCCGCGGCGTCAAGCGACGCCGTATCGACGTCATACAGGTCGATGTGGAACAGCGTCCGCTTCGTCCGGATCGCGATGCGACGTTTTCGGCCCTTGTTGAACGCGACGTAGTGCTTCTGCCCCCATTCCGGCCCGTTGAGGAACTCCAGTTCCTGCAGCGCAGCTGTGACGTCTTCCAGCAAATCGGCTGTTTCCTCGTTTGAACGCTCGTTGAGGTGCCAATTCTGACCGTCCTCTTTCCACGGCTCGTCAGAGGTATCAGGGCTTACGTTCGTCACGGTGTGCTCCGGTGTCGGAATCGTCTGATCTGCATCGAGATACAGCCGGTCGCCGTCCTTCAGAAGCTGGAACTCGATGACGGAGATGTCGATCGACCTGTCGCTGAGCCACCGGAGCACAATGTCGAGCCGCTCACGGACGGACTCGCCGACGAAGACAATTCGCTGATCCTGGTTAAGTGTATAGTCCTCGTTACAGGACTCGTCGATTACTTCAGTAAACGTGGTTTCCTCTTCGTAGAGGGTTCGACCCCACGTCGTGGATTTGAACTTCTCGAACTGATCGCGGAGCTTGGAGTAATCCCAGTGCGAGGTGTAGGCGGCGTATTTGAGGCCTTGAAAATCGACTTTTGATTTCAACGCGCCTCGTTTGAGTTCGATGGCGACCACATTAGCGTCTCGGTCGATGGCGAGAAGGTCGATGCCATCACCGATCTGCTTAACAGAAACTTCCCGTCCAACAAGTCGAAAGTCCTCTCCAAGAATGCTCTCTGGACTATTGATGATCCACTCTCGGAGATCATCTTCACGAAATCCCTCGTCCTTCAGGGAGACCGTTTCTAACGTGGAAACGTCTTCCTTGTCCCCGACTCTAAGCATGATATCGAGATAGAGTCACAGACGCATGATAATCCTTTGGAGCCGCCGGTAAGCGATTATGACGATTTCGGACCAGCACGTCGTTTTCGACCGTGATTCTGCCCCTATGTTGCGTAATTACGAATCGACCATAAATGATCGCGGTGTTTTGCAACACCAGACCGTCAGTCGAGCGACTCGATCATCATCACAGAACCATCCGGTAGCTCGTTCATGATCTCCCGAATCCGCTGCAACTGCTCGTCAACATCGTCAAGCAACTGTTCGGCCTCCTCAATCAGCTCACCTACGCGTTCCTCACTCGGCGGGCTGGTTCCCGCTACTGCCTCGACGACCTCCTCGGTGAGAACGTGATCAGGATACTCCGACTGCAGTTTGTCGGCGAGTCCCTCAAGTCGCTCGTCGACCTCGAAGGGATTCTCCGCCTCGTCGAGTAGCTGTTTCACATCCCCGGCACTAGGTGGCTGCGACCGACTGAGTATCTCGCTCACATCGGTCGTGACTGGGTGGTTCGGATATTCTTCCTCCAGTCGTTCCGATGCCTCCCGAAGCTGCGACCAGAGTGAGGCCTCACTACCGGATGCTTCGAGAAGCCGCAGTGCCCGTTCGTACCGCTTGGCTTGTTGAACGACCGTCGGATCGACGAGGTCTTCCTCCGAGAACGAGTCACCGTTCCACGCCGTCTGGAAGAGACCGTAGAGGTTGTCGATGGTTACACCGTCGAATTCGACGGCGACGCGGTCGGCAGTTTCCTTGCTGCTCCCATCGTGAGCGTAGAGCCACGCCGCAAGACTGGAAACTACGCTCTCGGGCTTCTCGTCCGTCGGCGACTCTCCAGTGATGCGTTTGTACTGCTCGCGGACGACGGTTCGTCTGTGAGCGTCGGCTTCGTCGATCGTTGCGCGAAGCCGGTCGGCATCTGGCACTTCGTCCCCGACGACGATCGATTGCATCTCCCCCGTGATGTCCGCACCGGGGTAGAGCCGCTGCATCTCTGTCGTTCGCTGGCTGAACTGCTCCCAGAGAGAGTCGCCATCCTCGACCAGCCGGAAGAGCCCTCTTGCCCGAGCGAAGCGCTCGGACTCCCGTGCGATCACATCAGACGCAAAGTCATCTGTTTCGAGAGATTGGCCCCCGAGTGCGGGCTGGAGAGCCGCTTCGAGTTCATCCAGTGATGCGCCGTCGCCGAATTCTCTGCTGACGCCTCGCAGGACGCGTTTCACCAGCACACTGTTCTCGTCCACCCAATCCGCTAACTCGGAGAGCCACACGTCAGGGTCGGTTCCATCCGGTTCCTCGCCGATCAGCGTCTCGACAGTTTCCCGAATCTGCTCCGGATCGGTGTCTCCGATCGACTCGAAGCGAACCTGTACGTTGGTCAGATTCGTCTTGTTTCTGACCGCTCGCCCGATTTCGTCGGGTTCGGTGATGTACTCGTCATCACGGCGTAGCGCGATTTTGTTGGCTGTTGCAAGCGTGATCAGCAGTGCCGAAATCGATTCCTGCGGTGTCCCTCGATACGTACCGCCTCGCTGGACGGTCTGGCTGAGCAAGTCCTCAGCACGAACTGACTGAGTGTTCGCGAACTCGTCGAGGAACTCCTGACACCAGCCGTCAGCTAATTCCGCCCGGTCAGTATCTACACCAAGTGTGACAGCGTCCTCGTTCGAGAGCGGCCAGTCGTCGACGCCGCGGAAGAACCGCGCCATCTGTTTGGCGTCCTCGACTTCCGTGATTCCATTGGTCAGGACAAAGCGCGTCCCGCTGAACACGGATCGGACTTGCTTTTCCACGACTTGCTCGAAGACGTCCTCATATCGTCCTCTCGTCCCCCCTGTGCGAACGTAGACGTCCGCGTCCGCGAGTTGCTCGCGAATCGTCGATTCCAGCGCCCGCTGTTCGTCGCGGTGGTCGGACTCCAAGTCCGGATACGTCTCCGTCTCCTCTGAGAGGACTTCCTGCATACCCATTACGTCCCGAAGGCGGTCGATCGTCGATCCCTGTAGATCGACGGCGACGAGGACGTGCTCGCCCCCGTCTCGGCCTTCGTTCGTCGACTGCCACGCATCAACTTGATCGCGTATCTCGTCGTCGCTCCCCGCGACCAACCGCACACGAACGGCGTCAAACTCCGGCGTCGGTGCTTGCTCGATAGGATCGAGGACAGAGTAGCCGAAACGGAGCGGGACTTTGCGCTCACCTTTGAGATCGACTTCGTGTCGACTACCCTCAGAGAGCAGGAGGTTGCTTCCTTCCCGAATGGAGTTCTCCAACTTGGCCGAAAGTCGATGTGACGGAATCTGCTGTGCGCGGGTCTTCGCCCGTGTCAGGATGTCCTCCTGTTCCTCGGAGACCAGCAGGTACTCCTCGTCGCCGCGGTCGTTCGTCTCCGTGAGAACCTTCCGATCTTCAAGGAGGTCGGAGAGCGCCGATTCGACATCGCCCCTGACGGATTCGAACGACTCGTCAGTCGACTTGACCATCAGCCGGGCGAGGTTCGCCGGCGTCGACGGCGCCTCGGAACGAACCTGGTTCAGCAGGTACAGCGCCTTCGCAACCCGAACCGAGAATGCATCCTCGTCGCCGCCGGCCGAGGGAACCAGTTTATTCTCGACCATCTCCTGCACCCAGAGCGGGATGTAGGTCGTCTCTTCGACCAGCAGGTCGTACAGCTCGTCCCACGTGACGAGCGCTCCGACCTGCTTGTCTCCCCACTTGAACCGCGTGAACAGCGAGCGGACGAGGATAAGCAGCGCCCGACCCTGTACGTACTCCTCTTCGGTCACGCGTCCCCGTGGCATCAGTTGCTGTATCACCGTCCGAAGCAACCCGAGATCGTACTCGCGGAACGGGTACGACTCGACTCCATCCGGGTCGGCGCCAGCAATGTCGGAGTATGCGTCGAGCGTCAGGTCGGGCATCTCCTGGAGCACGGCCTCGACGGTCTGTCCACCTTCGGTGTCCTTCTGCAGCCACCGCTTCCGGACGATAATTTCGGTGTCCGCACCCTCCAACGGTTCCTGTGCACCGTACCACGGCTGCTCCGTGACTACGGTATCGTCGAACTCGCCGTGGATACGCTCGATCGGATACTGTCCAGTCCCGATGACTGGAGGGTTGGGCCCGACACCCAACTCCGTCAGTACTTCCATCGTCTCTTGGAACTCCCTGTAGCGATGCCGGCCATCGCCGATGAACAGCGCCACCTCGTCGAGCCCGATCAGCAACTCCGTCTCGGTCTCTGGCGTGCTCAGCGACTCTTGGGCCGCTTCGACGCGCTCGACGAGTTCGTCGGGATCGAACTCGTCGGGATCAACCTCTTCGATGGCGTCGTCGATCGATTGCTTGACCTCCTCTCTAGACGCGAACGGTGAGTCATCGAGTGTCGGAACGGCGTCATAGAGCCAGCTCCGTAGTGACGCCCGCTCGTCGTACGCATCTTCGAACGTCTGTCCGTCGTGCTCGATTTCCTGGAGTCGCTCCCAGCAATCTCCGTGGTTCATGTCGAGCTGCCACGCCCACTCAAGTAGCCAGTTCGGGTCGGTGGGATACCCGAGTTCGCGGCCAATTGCCTCGTAAATGAGGTAGGGGAGCGGCGGTTCCTGTGACGCGTCCCGGTTGAGGAGGTTCAAGAAGACGGGCTTCAGGCGGTCAACGTGAGAATTGGCGACGCTCTGCCGGAACGACTGGAAGCCCGGCCATCTGTTCGCCAGCTCTTCGCCGAGGTCGGCGAACTCCGATTCGGTGTCAGCAGCGAACCCGATGAGCTTCAGAAGGTGGGTCTTCCCCGACCCGAACGTCGCGGAGATGTAGAGGAAGCGCGGCTCCTCGTGTGGATACTTATCGACGAGGTTCCCGAGCGTGGTGAGCACGTCGCGAGCGCTGTCCGTCTCGTAGAACTCGCGGACGTCGTTTTCGGCCTGCGCTCTGGCATTGACCTTCTGGACTTCTTCAAGTTCGCGAGTCGGTGACTGCTGGAAGATCTCGTGGATGTGTGTGTCGCTCATTGGAGATGCACCCCCTCAACCCGGCCTTCGATCTGGTGGGCAGGGTAGTAGTTGCGCGATTCCTCGCCGAAGAAGCTCAGCTTCCCACCGACGATGTCTCCGGGGAACGGAATGCCGATCGTAGACTGGACATTACGGCGGTCGAGTTCGTCGAGCAGTTCCGACGCACGCGTGAACGGGTAGAGGCTTCCGAGGTGCGTGAGGAGAACGACATGTCGCTGCTGGGCTGGCGCCTCGATTTTCTCGACCATCACCGCGACGAGTTCCTCCGCTAATCGGTCTTGCATCGTTTCGGTGATGGTCGCTGGTTGGCTGTTCTCGCCGAGATCGACCGCGAGTTCGAAGACGCCGGTTTCGACGAACAGCTCGTCCAGCCGGAGGACTTGGACGGTTCCGTCATCCGGGAACTCTTCGGTACGATGCGGGTTCGTCGCCCACTCGGTGAGCCGTTCAGCGACCCGTCGCTCGTACTTCGGCTGGACGGGGACGATCACGAACGGATTTCGGATGCCGCGTCGTCCGTCGGCGAACTGTGCGAGTCGCTCCGTGAAGTCGTGGAAGGGACGTTTGGTCGTCATCGGATGATCACCCCCGCCTCAGTCCGCTCGATACTGAGGTCGTGGCGTTTGACGAGCCGTTCCAGCTCGGAGTCCAGCGATTCGCGATCCGACGGGAGAACCCCGATCGCCGTGATGTCTGTGGGAGACTGATCCCCAACGAGTGTCTGTAGCTCCTTGAACGTCTCTCGTAACCCCTCGATGTCGCTACCGGCGACCACAGCGAGGGGTTCGCTGTCGAGGAGTGTGTTCGTCGCTCGAATGAAGTCGTCAGCCTCGGTGTTGGTCGTTCCACCGGTCACCGTCGACACCGCGTCCGAGACGTCCTCGTACCACGATGCGGCGCGACGGAGCGGTGTGATGTATTCGCTCTCAAAGGCCGGTCGAACGTTCGACCCGAACTCGCTGGCGGGCCGGATCCACGGATGCTCCTGTAGCTCGTCGACGAACGCATCGACCTTGGTTCCCGCTCGGAACGAGTCCCACGCGGTCTCGATCGCGTCGTCGAGCGCTGGCGAGGTGGTTTGGGCGTCGTTGAACCGGTCCCAACCATCGTGTGTCCACCATTCGTCCTCGTAGCCGTCGATGCTCTCGCGGAGCGTCTGGCTGGCTGTTTCGCACTCCTCGGTCAGCCAGTCGTACGATTGCTGGGCGAGAGTCAACTGCGAGTCGATTCGTGTGAGCGCGGAGAGGCGCAAACTCCACACTTCCTCGGCGTCGTCGTACCACTCCTGAGCGTCGTTAGTTGCTTCGACGACGTCCTCCCAGTCGGTGTCACGTGATTTGACGGCCTCTCGTCGGTCGATCGCGCTCTGCTGCTCGGATTCGAGCGCTTCCACGAACGACTCGAGGAGGTCGCGAACGGCGCGAGTTTGGACGTCACTCTCGGCGACCAGAGTGACGTCTTCCACGAGACTACCAAGTCGACCCGCAAGCGTGTCGTTCGCGGACTGGAGCCTGACGATTCCGTCCGGAATAGTTTCCGTCGAGTCGATGAACCCTCCTTCGCGAAGAATGCCTCGTACACCGCCACTCCCCGCAATCTTGAGACGCGTCGTCGTCAATTTGTTGAGGTCGATGACGGCGTCGAGTTCGAGGGAGTCGCCCGTTTCGTCGATTGGCAGGAAGTCTCCCTTCCGGCAGAGGCCCCAGATAATCGCACACAGCGCGGGACGAGCGTCCTCGTAGATCGGCTTCTTCTTCACGATACCGTCGAGGATCGTCGCCATCGCGAGGTTCCCGCCGCGTTGCTTCAACTGTCGGCCGGTGAAGGCGCGCACGTTGTTCTGGATCGACCCCTCGTGCGTTTCGGGGTCTTCCGTCGCGACATCGATCTGCTGGGCCCACGTGGGTAGCGGATCCTGTGCGGAGAGTCCTCGGAGTTCCTGTAAGTGCTCGTCGCCAACCTGCAGCATTATGGGGTGGAAATCGTCGGGATAGTTGACGTCGAGATACTCCTCGACTCCCGAGACCATGCCCCCGATCTGATCGCCGCGATCCTTGACGTCGAACGTTCCGCTCTTGAGCGCCTCGACGAGTTTGCTCTGGACGCGAGCTGCGCGGTCGGAGAGGTCACGTTCGACGGACTGTGGGAGCGTGTGGTCTCCGACGGCATCTCTGAGCGACCACCACTCGATGAGGCTATCTCGGAGATCGTCGAGTCCGTCCTGTCCGATCGTCCATTCGAGCGGGTCACCGCCGTAGCTGATGTCTGCTGCGGCTGGAAAAATCCCTTCGACGGCGGCTTGGACATCGAGGGCGTCCTCAGCGTCGACCGTCGTATCGAGTTCGATTCCGTCGATACTGAATTCGTAGCGAACGGGATACTGCTCGCCGGTATCCGGGTACTCAGCCGATGTCGGGAGTGAGAGATCGCGCACGATATCCTCCCAGAGATACCCGTCAACGGCCTCGATAATGGACTGCCAGTCCGGGTTGTCAAGGTTTTCCTCGGAGGCCTCGATAATCTCGCGCTCTTCCGGATGAGTGAACGCGTACTTCGGCCCAGTTTCGTCGTGCGTGGGACGGATGAACTTCCGAAGCCGTTGGAGGGAATCCTCAACGCGGTTCTCCATCTGGAACTGAGTCGGGCCGTCGAGGTCACTCAACACGGCGACCGCAAGATTGCGCTCGGACATCGGAATCGTGTCCGGGATGTGCTGGAGGAGCAACACGGCCTTCGCGACATCCACGTCGATCTCCTCCAGTTCGCCTGCCTCGTACTGTTCCTCGATCTCCTCGATAACCCCCACGTCCTGTGGTGTGATGTCATCGAGTTCCGGTTCGATAAGGTCGTAGAAGTCGACCAGCGAAATGACGTTGGTTTCGTCACCGGCCTCTATCCACTCTTGGAGAAGTCCGTGAACGAGGGCCAGAATCGCCCGTGCGGTTCCCGAGAAGATCGATTTCGCCGGGTCGTGTGCTTCCTGCCGGAGGTTCGAGAGGATCTCGAGGAACAGCGGTGGCTGATACGGGAGGAACGGATAGAACTCGAGGAGACGCTCGCGGTTGATGTCGTCGAGCGGTGGTTCGGTGTTCTGTTCGATACCGGAGTACACGAGCAGTGTCTCGGGCTCGTTGCTAGTTTGTTCGAGGACACGTTCCGTGTCCTCTCTTCCGTTTTTCGTCTTTTTGAGCAAACGTTGGGTCGATATTTCTCCGACGTGCCGACTCGGAAGGCCGAACCGATGCGGGAACCGATCCTTGACGATGCTGAAGTCGGCCCCCCGAGCGGCAAACTGCGGCTGGACGTCCTCAATTTTGGCCTGTGCCGTCGCCACCAGTTGGATGTCGCCGTCACCGGTTTCGTCGACGCTCTCTGCGAGCGTCTGCAACTCAGTGAGTCGGTCGAAATCTGTCCCGATGAAGAGACTGACCTCATCGAGCAGTAGTACGAGTTTGACCGGGTGACCGAGTTCGTCTTCGCGATCGCTCCGCAACTGTTCGAGACGCCCAACCATCGCTTGGGGGTCGAGATCGGACGGCATCAGGTCATCTAGACCATCCGCCGTGCCGGTCTCCTGCTCGAAGAGCGTGGGAAGAACGGCGTTCGCGAGAGCGTTGTACTGCTGAACGTCCCCCCAGTCGTATTTTTCGGGGTTGTCAACCGTACTCCGTAGTGCCGTTTGGGTGTTGACAGTCCGGTCATCCCACGCATCAGTCGTCCGGTACCAGTCTTCGAAGAATGCAACGTCGAGTTGCGACGAGAGCCCTCCCTCCGCACCACTGAGTCGCTCCGACGTGTGAGCGCTTCGGAGGACGATTTCGCTGAAGCTCAGTTTCTTCTGGCCCTGATGCTTCAGGAGGTTCACCGAGATTGGGATGACCTCGTATTCATCGTGGATCGATGACCACGTGGACTCAAGCGTCTCCAGCTCACGCCCATCAGTAAGCTGTTCCCAGACATCCTCGCGATCTCGAAGCCATTCGCTATCCAGCAGGCCGCGAAGTACGCTAAGGAGGTGGCTCTTGCCGCTCCCGTAGTACCCGTAGAGCCAGTAGTTCGCTCCTGACCGCATATCCTCGGAACGACCGAGAAGCCGTGAAAAGAAGTCTAACATGAAGTCCTCTGACTCCTCTGTCACGTGGTAGGTGTCGATCGATTCCAGTCGGTGATCGCGACCGTCATCCTCGCGGTCGATGCGGACGGACTCCTCAAAATCGCTCCCGACATCGGCAGCGAACCAACTCTCGTCAGTCATACTTCGCCCTCCCACGGTTCAGCCCAGTCGTATGTGTCGGCGACCGGCTGGAGTCTCAGCTCACCGTGAATTCCGCTCGCTTCCCAGTTCGGATCATCGCTCACGCGTTCGGCCAAGGAGTCCCAGTACTGTTCCGATTGGAGGAGGTATAGCCAGCCAATCGGCTGTGAAAGCCAGTTATCGCCGTGGGTCTCCCACGAGTAGCCTGATGCGACGAGTAGGGGCGTTGTTCCGAGGTTAGGGATTTGTCCTTGAAGCGCTTGCTGTGTGTCGAGAACGCCGATCTCCCGCATCACCGATCGGAGCCCTTCTCCCCATCGACGCGTTGTCGATTCCGCATAGTCGAACTCGCTCCCGTCGTCGTAGTGAAAATCGTTCAGGAGGCGCTCGATCGTCTCCTGCTCGAAATCCAGCCCATCGAGACCGGACTCCTGAAGCCGGTCAACGTACCGATGTACTGTGTACTTCACGAGAGAGTCATCCTCCAGCAAGTAGAAATAGAGAACCTGCGCCTTGTCGTGCTCCGTCTCACACTGGTCAAGGACGGAGGGTAGTTGTACGATAGAGGGAAGTTCGCTACCAGCCGTCTTGAATCGAGAACTGAGAGCCCGGTAGATTCCCTTCGAACTCCCACGCGTACTGCGCTCATCGAAGCGTTCCTCGATCCATTTTTTTTCGACGACAGTCCAGTCACGATATTGGGCGTACAGCCGAGCGAGCGTCTCCGCTCTATCCACGAGAAGCCCGCATCTAGTGAGATCCATCGACACCTCGTCGTGAGAAAATGTCGAGTCGAGCGACGGAAGGGAAGGCCCCCTCCCGTCGGTGCGGAGAGTCATATATCATCTCGAACCATCCACACCACTTAGTTGATATGGATAACCCGATCATAAGGAACCCCTTGTTTCAATATCGAGAAATAGGGTATGATGGGATTCTGACGACTGGCAGAATTCCGGCGCCACACACTCTCGCCCGTGAACCGATTCCAAAAGTTTGCGAAAAACTGGCCCTCTCGAAATTATCAGAGAGTTACTGGTTTGCCCACTAGTCCGACCGGATGGAAGCCCTCCCGAAGTCGTGGTTACTCCGGTTCGTTGTGTTACAACGATTGATGGTCGTAAATTTCATTTCGACATAAAAAATCTACCTCTTGGATAACATCTAGAATCCGAGGTTTGAACGGTCACAGAAACAATACTGATGAGAACCAAGCTTGACGTACTCACTAGAGGCTCTTCATGAACGGAATCCATATCTCTGGCCAAAAAGCAAGGTATATCGAATGGAATAAGATTGATTGCATGTCCGAACAACCAGGTTCTTATGAACTCGGACAGGGGATCAGAATGGCGGAAGTGGGACCTACACGTCCACAGCCCGGAGTCATTTGAAGAGCACTATGGCTTCGAGGGCGATGAGGAGGTTGAAAAATATGAGGGCGATCACTGGGAGAAGTATCTTGATGAGCTAGAATCCGCTACTGACGATATAGCAGCGCTCGGGATTACGGACTATCTGTCTGTGGATGGCTATGAGAAGGTCGTAGAAGCGAGAGAAAAGGGACGCTTGGAAGGTCTTGATCTGGTTCTACCAAATATTGAATTCCGACTCGATGATTTAGTCGTTGAGAACAGTAGCGGCGATACCACACGTATCAACGCCCATGTCATATTTAGTGATAAGTTCTCGGCAGAAACAATCCGGGAGAGATTTCTGCACCGGCTTGAGTTCGATGACCAGAATAATGAAAGTCTCCCCCTAAGCAGGGGGAGCTTAGAGACACTGGGGGAGCAGCATATAGAAGCAAACCCAGAAGAAGACGATCTGATGCCATACGTTGCTGGTTGTAAAATTGTCACAATCTCTTTTGACGATATTCTACAAAGACTAGATACGGATAAATTTCGGAATGATCATATGGTTGTTTTGGCGACAGAGGGATGGGACGATGTTAACTGGAATTCGCAGGGCCATCTGACCAAAGAGCGCCTGTTTAGAGAGTCAGACGCCTTGTTCAGTAGTAATGAGGGGCGGAGAGAATGGGCTCTCGGAATCACAGATGGTGTAGAAGAGTTCGAAAGATCGTTTGGGGAACCAACTCCATGCCTGTGGGGTTCGGACGCACATTCGTATGACCGGCTGTGTGAGCCCGACGAAGAGCGGTACTGTTGGATAAAGGCGGATCCGACGTTCGAGGGGCTAAGGCAGGTGATTCATGAGCCAAAACGAAGAGTCCGGATACAGACGGACTCTCCACGTGGCTTTACCCCTATCCATACGCTTGACGAGATATCCGTAGAAAATGGAGAAGTCGATTCACAGCTGCGAATCAAAGAGGACTCTATCCGCTTAAACCGAGACCTATCGACAGTGATTGGTGGGAAAGGGGCTGGAAAGACTGCACTACTTGATCTAATTGCGACCAATTTCCAAGATCGATGGGATAGAGGCAAAGAAGAAGAGGAACCACCATCTGATCGGAATTCATTTATACAGCGGATTCAGGACAAGGAGCCGGAAATCGAAACAAAACTGAGTTTCGTCGGAGAGGATGTTGATGACTTCGCCAAGCACGTGAGTGACGAAACTGTTTTTGAGTCTGCAGATCTTGTCTATTTGCCCCAGGGAAAGATTGAGGAATATTGTCGAGATGAGGACAGGCTACACGACCGTATTATCGCTCTGGTTGAAAGAGAAGTCGAAAGAACCGACCCGGAGATGGTCAGTCGACTAGACAGCCTTCGCACAGAAACCGAAAATCTCGTTAAGCGCTTCCGGTCGAAAACCTCCAAGATTTATGACCTGAATCCAGCAAAGTTGGATGAGGACAAGGAAGATTTAGAGACACAGCAAAAGAGGCTGAATGGCGATCTACAGTCTAAAAAGGCCGAGATATCCAGCTTCGAGGAAAATCACGCCGACGTCCTGGAAGACGATGAGGCAACTGGGCTACGTGAAGAACTTGAAGAGTTGCAAGAAGAGATCAGCCAGATAGAGGATGCCAAAAATATCACTAAATCAGTTCAAACGAAGATATCTAGTCTCAGTACTTCACAAAGCCGCTTAGTTAGAACGTCTGCTTGCTGAAGGTGTGTCTAAAACCAAGCAAGCAGACGGTGTGATCCACGAGGACCAGCTTCTTAACTTTCTCGTCAACCGCCTTGACGAGGAAGTTCCGCTCTCCTTAGCCAATAACGCTGAAATCACTTCTGAGGACATCTATGAGGTCCTCGTCGGCGCTTGCGCCGACGGGACCTCTGTCTCTACGCTCTGCGCGTCAAGCCAGAACACACCCGCTGCGAACACGATCCTCTACCATCTCCGGACGAAGTTCAAGCCGGATCGGCTCGAACGAGTCGCTAACACGCTCCTTCGAAGGGATCTCGATGAACTGCTCCCCGAGCAGGTGGAGGTCTGCGCAGACCTCCACCTGCGGCCCTACTACGGTGATGAAGACGACACAGACGGCCTCTATCACTCGGTAGCGAAGCGTGGAACCACTGCGTTCCATGCCTACGCCACACTCTACGCGCGTGTGACGAACAAACGCTACACGCTGGCGGTACGCCGTCTCGAAGACGGCGATACCGCCAGCAGCATCCTCGCTGAGTTCTTCGGTGTCCTTGACGGCCTTGACACTGAGGTCAAGGCCGTCTACCTCGATCGCGGATTCTACGACAGCAAGTGCCTCACGCTGCTTCAAGCGCACGACTACGCGTACGTGATCCCGATCATCCGGTGGGGAAAGACAATTCAGCAAGAGCTCTCGGAAGGATGGAGCCGTGTCATTCAGCACGATCTGACAGGGAAACTCGACGGTCACAGCTGGACCGTCGAGTTTCCCGTCTACATCGACTGTACGTACCTGAACGGGAAGTATGACGAAAACGGTGTGGCGCGTCACGGCTACGCCGCTGACGCGCCGTTTGTCGACTCACCACGCGACGCTCGATCCCACTACAGCAAGCGGTTCGGTATCGAATCGAGCTATCGGTTGTTTGAGCAAGCGATAGCGACAACGACAACACGAGATCCAACGGTACGGCTGCTGTACGTGGTGGTGAGTCTCCTCTTACAGAACGTCTGGCGGTACCTTCATTACGAGTATGTGGCGACGCCCCGCCGAGGCGGGCGTCGCCTCTGGTGGTGGCCGTACAAGGAGTTCGTCAATATGGTTCGACGAGCTGCGTGGACGGCCCTCGCGGTGCGTCGGGCCGTCCCCGCGAACCGACCACCCGACGACCGATTCTACCGCTAACCACCGACCGAGCAAGCCAGCGGAGTGAGTAGCGACGCTGTCGCGTCGGCGGCTGACCGCCGCCGACAGCGACAACTCCCCGTCGATCCGTCCGTAATTCTCTCGTCGAGACCGTCAGTACAACCGCTTCGACACAGAACTCAGGCCGCAGAAACAGCTAGCCGAGGATGCTTTGTGAGGTACTGAGTCTCTCCGAGATCAATTCGCAATTAAGGGACCTCGAAGACCTTCTAGAAGAGATTAGTGGCGTCGAAGGTCTCCCCCGAATCTCGATTCAGGATGTGAAGTCAGAAGTCGAAAACAATCAGGAGGAACTTCAGAGTCAGGTAGAGCTGAAGGAGGCACGGCAGAAAGAGATTGAGGAACGTCTGGAAGAAAAGAACGAGGTCCAGCAAGAGTATTCAGACCTTCTCAACGAAGAAACGACAATCAAAGGGAAGATTGGTGAGGTTGAGCAGAAAATCGAAGAGGTTGAGACGAAATTAGAGCGAATCAAATCGCTAAGAGAGGAGCGAGAATCCTTGTTCGTGGAATATGTTCAGAAGTTCGATGAAGTTAGAAATCAGTACCAAACTATTATTGACCAGTTTGAGTCTGGCTCATCAGAAATATTAGACGACATCTCCTTTGAACCTGCAATCAAAACAAGAGAAGATCTAGAAACTCGGCTTGAACGGCATCTAGATATGCGGCGAATTGATGAAGGAGAACTATCAGAAGTCGTGAAAGCATTAAAAGATTCACTTAACGCGGATACTCAGGCCAACAGGAAGGAACTGTCAATGGAATTCATCGATAAGACAGAAAACCTGACTGAGAAACTTCGGGGTAGTACAAAAGAATTTGAGTACGAGACAACCGTCTTTGACGGTCACCTTTCATTAGTCGAGAATATCTTTTTCAGAGATTCGCCAATGCCGAACCTGTCCTTAGGTCAAAAGGGAACGGTTCTATTGAAAATCCTACTGGCTGAAGAGGATACTCCACTGATAATTGACCAACCGGAAGAGAACCTTGACAACGAATTTATCTATGAAACCCTCGTCGGTGCTTTCCGAGATGCGAAACTCACCCGGCAGGTAATAATCGCAACGCACAACGCTAATTTGGTCGTTAATACCGACGCTGAGCAGGTCATCGTAGCAAATTACGATGACAACACCATCGGATTTGAATCCGGATCCCTAGAGAACTCGGATATCCGAGAACGTGTCACAACGATCTTGGAAGGGGGAGAAGAAGCCTTCCGTAGGCGAGAAGAGCGATACGAAATTAGCTGAACTCTAGCCATTCATCAGACATCGTCTGATCAGGGACTCGGGGCCAACCAATATTGAAACACTCACTCGACAGGCGTATTGGCTCTCCAAGGTTCACTATGGAATGAATGGGGATGCGCGATAGGAGGATAGCTGAGGACCTAAGCCAGTACGGAAACCAGTACTCCGAGATAATGTTCTTTGCAGGAGACAGCCACATCGACTCGGTAGGTACCCTTCTCGACAACGAATTTGAAATAGTCGAGAAAGAGAAATCCCGGCCTTGACCCGGTAGAACAGTAACTACTTGAGGGGTAAGCGTCACCACTACGTTAAGTAACAATGGTTCGGAGAGTATTCTTCAGCTTCCACTTCGACCGCGATCACTGGCGGGCCAATCAAGTCAGGAACAGCTGGCTGACTCAGGACGACCGAGAATCTGCCGGATACATCGATGCAGCTGACTGGGAGAGCCTGAAACGTCAAGGTGACGACGCAATCAAACGCTGGATCAACGACCAGATGAAGGGTACCTCAGTCACAGCAGTTCTCATCGGCAAAGAGACCTACAACCGTGACTGGGTCGAATACGAAATCAAGAAAAGCTGGAAGGAGGGCAACGGCATCGTAGGAATCCGAGTCCACAATTTAGAGGACAAAGACGGCAGAACTGACTCCCGAGGGAAGAACCCGCTCAGCAACATCTACATCGAGGAAACCGGCCGGAAAAAGTTCTTCGACGACATTTTCAACACCTATCGCTGGAAGCGGGACAGCGGCTACGATAACCTGGGAGACTGGGTTGAAGAAGCGGCTCAAATAGCAGGCCGGTAAGAGCATGGTTTCGGACGAGAGCTTCCATCAAGAGCTCGAGCAAATCCAGAACGTTATCGACCGGCAGGCCTCTAACTCTTTCAAAATCAAGGGATGGACCGTGACCTTGGTCGTGGTCGCTCTGCTCTTCCGGACGAATAACTTCCAGCTATTCGCGGCATTCATCCCTCTCATCGGTTTCTGGTACTTGGACGCATATTACCTGAAGCAGGAGCATAGGTTCCGAGAGCTCTATAACTGGGTGAGAAAAAACAGGCCTGACAACGAAGATCATCTCTTTAACATGGATCCATCCAGGGTTGATGGTGATGTCAACGGCACTGCCAAATTGATGCTAAATACCTCTTTGCTGTGGTTCTACGGAACGGTCGGCAGCTTACTTATATTGTACTCGGCCCTCCTGATCTTGATCAACGGAGGAAATATTTTTGGTTAGACAAGTTTTCTTCAGCTTCCACTACGGCCGGGACATCTGGAGGGTGAATCAGGTCCGAAACAGCTGGGTTGTTAAGAAGGACAGGGAAGCTGCAGGGTTCGTCGATGCAGCAGAGTGGGAGGAAGTAAAGCGAGAGGGTGAAGATGCTATCAAGGAGTGGATCGATGACCAGATGCACGGCACATCTGTCACTGCAGTCCTGATTGGAAATGAGACAGCGGGCAGAGACTGGAGACTGGATCCGATACGAGATCAAGAAAAGTATCAAGAGAGGGAACGGAATTGTCGGCATCAAAGTCCACTCTCTGAAGGACAAAGAGGGCAGTACTGATTTCAGTGGAAGCAACCCGTTAAAGAAGTTCGTCGCAGAGCAAGACGGCGACGTGAAAACCCTCTCCAGTATTTTTCCCACCTACCACTGGGACAGGGACAACGGGCGAGAAAACATCGGTGACTGGGTTGAGGAAGCCGCCCAGGCCTCTAATCAATTATCGGGTGTTCAGCGGAGATCGGTTAGACGCAGAGAATCGATCGCTGAAGGCCTGAATTTCGATGCTGGCACAGCTGTCGTTCTGCTCATCATCATCGCTATCTTGATCGACCAGTATACGGATATAGACCTGTTGGAGAATATTGACTTATCTCAGTACCAGCAGAGAACTGGAGACGACAGTATGTTCCCATAACTTACCTGTGTGGCAGTAAAACCCAATTCAACAACCACAGTATGCCTCCAGCAGATTCCTCTCAGCAACAGACGGACGACTTCCATAGTCTTCCGCCTATCCAGTGTGATGCGTGCGAGTCTGCTCTCCACTCTAACAGTGGTCACACGTTGTCCTTCCTTCTCTTGGATCAGCTCACGCTCCCTCTTGTCGGATGTACTGAACACCTTGAGCAGTTCACGTCTGTCTGCGGTTTGTCAACCGAGAACACAACTGAATTCATAGAGCATCGGCCAGCCGGCGGTATAAATTGTCCCAGTTGCCACCTCGCACCCCATAATCCAGATCAACCAGTGGTCCCGGTACAAGACGGAGCAGTTGCCATCCTTGCCTGTCCAGAGCATCAGGCAGAGATAGTTGGCCGATTCCACACCGGTCTTGATATGCAGCAGCAGCTAACTGCTTCCCTCAATACGCTACAGTAGCCTTCAAATATTCTTCTTAACCCGGAACAGGATTTGGGAAGCGTGACGGGCCTGCTCCCTGTAACTCTCAATCTCGTCTTCGGTGATGTTGGTCTCGATGGAGTGGGCCTCTGCGTTGGCGTCCTGCCGGAAAGCGTTCAGTTGATCGATGAAGTCGCTGTCAAGGCCTCCGGACAAGTGCTGGAAGTCGCTTAGGTTGTCCTCGAAGTTGTCGATGAGTGTGCTGAAGTTCTGAAACCGGTGGTTGTCCGGACGGTAGTACAGATGGATCTCCTGTTTCCCGTACTGTTTTCGAAGGATGTCGATTAGCAGGTTCTCCAGAAGCTTTCGTGTCAGGATGAGGGTGGCGTCGTTGACTCCGATACTGTAGCACTGGTTGATGTCCTCAACGAGGTCAGGGTAGAACGTGCCTGGAACGTTGGCGATGTCGAGGAACTGTTCGGAGCGGAATGTGGAGTACAGGACTTCTGTACCCGGTTCTTCGTTTTCAAGGATTTCCAGGGCTGGGTACTTCTCCAGAGTTTCTGAGTCGGTATCGGCCAAGGTGTAAATCCGCTCCATGACGCCGACCGCCTTTTCTTCGTCTTCCTCTGCTACTTCTTTGAGAAACTGAGTCGTGTTCGCCTGCTTGTCGTCGTCGCTGTGGTTCCAACTGGCGTGGAACCGGTCGATATCTTTCAGCGTGTCTTTGACATCGAACTCTGTAGCGACCATTCCCCAATCATCGGTTTCCAAGTCGTTCTGGACGGCAAACCGGGTGAATTGGCCGATGAGGGTATTCATAGTATCCTGAGACATGCAACCTGGTTCAGGGTTTGACTACCTGAAACTACCGCACTACCCTGGATTAGTTATGATATAAATCGTTTCGTCGGCGGCGCGTCGGGTTCGCGGTTCGAGGTCGTATATTGGCTCGAGTCTTCCGTGACGACCATCCGGTCGCGAGCATCGCCTGTTCGGTCGCTGTCCGGCGCGACGGCGGTGGCAGGGCCCTGGAGCCGATTCTGCAGGAGGTCTTCAACCGAATGCCCTTCCGGCCAGCGGTAGTGGAGTTCGCGGCGCTCGCGATGGTCGTAGGAGCCACAGGCCGCGGCGGTCCCAGCCCACACGCGCCACGCGCCGAGGGCGGCCATCACGTCGACGATCACTCGTGGAACGAGCTCGTGCTTGTCGGGATAGAAGATTCGGAACCGGGTACACGCCTCTCGCGGTGGGATATCGTCCCACCACTCGACGTCGGCTCCCCAGCTGTCGAACATCGCGTCGTCCTCCCCATACCGATGGTCACACCGCAGATATCGAGCCCATCTACTGTCGTCTCGGTAGCTTCGCCTTCGAGCAGCCGAAGAACGGCGTACCGCAGGTACTCGTGTGCTGGATCATCCGTTGATCGTGCGATCTTGTCGTGCTGTTGTGCAACTTGTTCCGCCTCGTTGAAGACAGCGGTGAGATACGGGTCATTCATGATTCGTGGAGACTGAACTGCGCCTCCGCCCCTCGGCGGGCGCTGATAGAATTAACCAACAAATCACCGATACCTATGCCGTTCGCTCCGAGATCGTCAGGGTCGTCGTCGACGCCTTCGACATCTACAGCAGTGAACCCGGATTCATGAATACGATTGACCCTGTCTCCAGTCCGACCCTCGCTGTCCGTGCAGCGCCCCACGACGACCTGGTGATGGAAGAACCAGGGCCGTACTCCGCGCCGATCCCCGGCGCGACCACACACGCCTAGTCCGATCGGGTGGTGTGAGTGAACGAAAACAGGATGACTACCGAATCACCCATTTGAGACCGCGCACGATCGCCCGGCCGACCACTCGAAGGACCCGTATGGCATTGTGTTCGCCAACACCGTACTGGCTCCCAGTCGGGTGGCCGTGGATACCGTCGTGACAGTACTGACAGACTGTCACGAGGTTCTCCAGGTGGTTCCACCCACCGTCGCGGAGTGAGATTAGGTGGTGCGCGTGGAGAATCGCCCCGCCGTCGCCGGCGTGGGGCCCACTCCGCAATCCACAATCCTGGCACGTGTAGTTATCGCGTTCGTAGACGGCTTTCCGACGGGCGTCCCAGTCCGGTGGATATTTTCTGTCATAGGTGCTGGGATCGTCGTATTTCGAGTTGATTCCAGAACTACGCCCGAACATCGCTCGTTAGTCCTCGTTCGACGTGTCGGCGGTCGAGTCCTCGTTCGTGGAGGGACAGTCTCTCTCCCCGGACGTCATCTCGATTCCTCTTCGGGTTTTTCGCCGTCGACGTCGTCACCCTTGGCTTCGGCTTCCTCGAGACGCTCCTCGATCGTCTCCGCGTCGAGTTCCGTCGCAGATTCGTCACCATCGAGGAGGTTCTGGAGCGCTAGCGCCGCGACATGCGCGAAGTACGACCCATTATGGCCGTACTGTTCGCGGGCGAGTGCAGCTACCTTCGGTGAGGTCCCCCGCGCCGACTCAACGCGCTCAAGTGTTCGCCGCGCTGCCTCGAATACCCAACTGTCGCGCGTCCTGACATCGACGATACCGACGTCCTCGGGGACGAGTGAGACGTTAATCGTTCCGTCGTCGGTCTTGTACGTCCGGGGCTTGCCGATAACTGTGAGGAACTCGGGTGGCTGAATCTTCGTTAATTTCTTGAGTGCCTCATGCTGGTACTGTCCAGCGTACACCCAGAACGTCCCAGTCGGGTCGACAATACGCACTCGGAGGTACTCCTGGTCGTCGGTTCCGACATCCTCAACGTCCGTGACCGTTCCCATGACACATACCCGGTTCGCTCGCTCCCCAGTGGGGAGAGCAACGTAAACGGGGGCACGCTCATCTTGTGAGGTCTTGAACGAGTAGGTCGCTTCGTTCAGCTCGGCGGCAAAGACGTGCTTCGCCACCTCGCGGTCTGGGACGGTCGTCCCCTGCTGTGATTGAGAGTCGCTTGTTGCCATGTTTTCAGTCGCCTCCAAGACCGCCCGCGTGTGCATCATACGAGCGCGGGAGATCCTCGATGGACGCAGCCGTGAGCCCCGGCCCATCATATCTGTGTTCTGCGAGCAGTTCGACGACTGCCTCCTGGTAGCCATCCGAGAACGCCCTTTCCGGTGTCTCTTCGACCTCCTCTACGAGGAGATACCTCCCGAGTAGGGGGCCTTCAACGGTGAAACGCCGCCCGATCAGAAGGTCGGTGAAGCGGTCGGAAACGACAGTGAAATCCAGTGAGTCGACCGCCATCTCCTTGGCCTCTTCCAGGTCAATCCCCGTGACCTCCTCGGTGACGCCACGAGTGAACAGACATTCTTGGGCAGTACGCCCATCGTCGATGACCGCTTTGATACGCAGGTCGAACTCGCCGTCGACGGCGCCGTGTTCGCTGCACTCACCGCCCGTGACGACACGAGTGCAATCGGAAGCCGAGCACCGCTTGATGAGTCCAGACTGCCCCTGGATAGCGACGAAGAATCCATCGTGTGTCGTGGTCATCGTCCCGACATCGGTCACGGCTTCCTCGCTATCATGCGCGTGCTCGATAATCTCGCTACGCGAGTTGATTTTCACCGAGTAGGAGCCTTCGTACTCCTCAACGACGACGTCTTTGAACGTGTAGGTCGTGTCTTCCTCGATGTCTGGTGGGTCCGACTTTGCCCACGCGGTAAACTTGAGCCGTCCGCTCTCATCGCCGATGAGTCCGACCTGGTGGATAGACTCGTGCTTCGGTTCCCAGAGTTCGACGACCTTCGCCCGGATGGTGACCCACTCGTTGTCGGTGGTACACTCAGCAAGGGGCAGGGGATCGTCAGTCGTTCCCCGTTCGCCATCGCGTTGGGCCGCCCAGAACGCGTCGGTGTCGATACCCGCTTCTTTGAGGACGCGGCCTCGGACACTCCCAAACGCCTGGTTCCTCGGTACTCGATACGTATTGACGTAGGAGTCGAAAAGCGCCTCGAGCGCGTCAACGTCATACTCATCAGCGCAGTCATCCGGCAGATGGGGAGCCAGCTGCTCATGGAGTGACTGCGCGTCTTCTCGGAGGGTACTCATGTATTCTGCACCCTGAACTACGCCTTCTGGCAGTATAAAGAAGTCCAGCAAAATCGGAGCGGTAGGGGCGTTTCTGTGTGGAGACCCACGGAATCCCGCCTCTCTACAACACGCCACCGGCCGTGTTTAGACGCAGCAGACGTCGGGTCTCACGCGTTGTGCTCACAATACGAAACCGTACCGTGAGGGACTCACTACCGGATCCTCGTCAGCCGAAGTGGCTACTGATCGGTCCATTCGAGAGCGTCTAAACAGGGCCCACGCCACCTCACCGGCGTGTCGCCACCAACTGATACAGCGTCCAGATACAGATTGAGATATGAATATAGATGTGGATACAATATACAGATACACGATACGGAATACACTTCGATAGCGGGGTGTCCCACTCTCGACAGTCGTCCCGTTGCCGAGAACAGACCGACTCACTACCGCAACCCCTCGATGCACAGCACCGCAAGGGGAGATGCGTCACTGTCGTCCTACGTAACAATCAGAACGTGATAATCCGATGCGTAACGTAGGAACGCTTGCATTGCCCCGTCCGCGCTGTGATGCCAGTCAGTAGAGTACCAATGAGTGAGAAGCGCTGTTACTGGTAGCCGATGGTCGAGTCGTCGGACCCGTCGTCATCATCTGCCTTCGACCGGACGGCGACATCAGGATCTCGAGGGTCTTCGTCGTCGTTATTCCCACCGTCGACGGTCGGGAGATCGTCCGTCTCGGGTTCCAGCTCTGTCGCTATTACCTGGAGGTCCTCAGTCGATGGGAAGTCGTCGCGAGTCAAGACGCGAGCATCGCGGTCAGCCGCGTTCCGTCGGGCTTCGTCGACAAGGTCGGCGAGATCCGCTCCCGTCATCCCGGCCGTGTGCGTCGCGAGAGCCGCGTACTCGGCATCCGAGAGCGACGACGGCACATCGGTCAAATGCGTCCGGAAGATGGCGGTACGGGCTTCCTCGTCCGGGAGGCCAATCTCAAAGTGTGCAGCCAACCGTCCCGGTCGAAGGATCGCCCGGTCGATATCACCCGGTCGGTTCGTCGCCGCAACTACGATAGCCTCACGGTCCTCGTGAGTGAGCTGCGCGAGAAATTCGCTGGTCACCTTCCGGTCCTCAGCATGCGAACTCTTCCCTGAGTATTCGCGCGCTCCGAACAGATGCTCGGCTTCGTCAAGGAAGATGACACACGGCCCAATCTGTTTTGCCTCCTCAAACAGCGTCTTCACCCGGTCACTGCTCTCATTGATCCACATCGACGTCACGTCCGCTGGAGAGAGCTCGACGAACGGGACAGTGAGTTCGCCAGCGAGCGCTCTCGCGAACATCGTCTTTCCCGTTCCCGGCGGGCCATACAGCATGATGCCGCTCTCAGGCTCGACACTGAACCGCGAGAAGCGGTCATCCCCATCGCGATGCGCCAGGAGGGGTTCGAGGACACGGCGTTCGAAATCGGCCTTCAGGTCATCGTAGCCGCCGATGTCGTTGAATCGTTGCGGCGAGTGCTGCCAGTCGTACGTCAAGTTCCGTAACTGTACCTCGGACGAGCTCCTCCCGGTCGAGGAATGAGTTCCCAGCGTCCCGTCAGTGGACACGTCCTCGGCCACGACAGCATCGTTCGCCTCGTGACTGCTCGGGTTCGGATCCCCGCTCGCGCTCGTGTTCCGGGTCGAAGAGTAGGTAGTTGAACCGGAAGGGGTTCGTGCTCGTTCACGCTCTTTCTCTTGGTTGCTTCGCCCTTTGTCTGTCACCGTGATCACAATGTACGTCCCGGCGAAGATGGCGAGTGCGTTCCCCACGGCAAACGGAATATTGAGCACGTCGGAAAAGTCAGAAACCGGCATGTTCAGGAGGAAAACGTTCACACCCCCGAGCAAGAATACCGTGACGATGAACAGCAGTCCACTCACCCCGATCGAGGGGAGCAGCGATCGCCCGAGGAACCAGAACGCGGCGAATATAGGGATAGACAGCGGGCCGTACACCAGAAGTCCCCCGACGCCCGTCCAGAAGGGGTCGAGGACGGTTGGTGCGATCAACCACCCCCCTGTCATCACGACAGTTGCGACGAGCGAGGCTTCGATGAGGCGGCCACGCCGACCATACGTAGGGAACCGCTCATCCATTCGGACGAATCCGTAGATGAGGTCAGCAGCGAGGTAGGCGATTGTCGCAGCGAGTAGTGACATGTGTCGATTCCGGTGTTGTCTTGGTTTATTGAGATAGGGCGATCGGTTGTCGATTCATCGCTTTTCGTGAGAATATACCTGTGAACCGCGCGAAATCCGCAGTTGGTCAGAGTAACTCACGTATTATATTCCGTGTTGGTATATAAGCCTGCGTACGGTCAGTAGCCGGTTACAGGGCCTAAGTGACGACCTATCGACGACAAGGTGGGGTTCTAACGCTACATCTCTCCGCTGTTGTCGCTGTTGCCTGTGCCTGTCTTACCTATCTCGCCGGTTTTGGACGCCTGCCCACCAGTTACACGGCCGAACTCTGAGAGTGTGTGGTTCGGGTTCTGGTTGGGGCCGCCCGAGCCGATCATCGGCTGGGACGCCCGGCGACCCATAGAGTGTGCGAGATACGAGTTCCCGCCGACACCACCGACCATCGCGGCTCCACCGGTCTTCGCCGCGAACTTCGCACCCTTGTAGACGGGACGAGTCCCAGCCTTTCCAGCTCGGCCTACACTTCTGGCCGTATCCACACGTCCCTTCTTCTTCTGAATGCTGTCGATCTGGGACTGCGCCGCCTCAACCTCTTGACCGGCATTATGCTGCTCGGCCTTCGCAGACTTGAACTTCTGTGTGAGGTTGGCAGAGCGGGAAGCCCCGTCCGTTCCCATGTAGCTCATCTTCACGTCATTCGTGAGGGGGTCGGTCTTGAACTTCGGCGTCTGTCCTTCGACGGGCTCGGCGTCAAGGAATCCTTGCTCTTTCGCCTCGGCCATATCCATATCGCGCGATGCCATCGAGTTCTGGAAGAACTTGGCCTGCGAAGCGGCCGCCTGTTCATCCTGTTGCGCCTCGTTCAGAGAGGATCTGGCCTCGCTAAGCTTCTGTGTCGTCCCGACGTGATCGAACTTCTGGGCTGCCTTCTTGCCAGCAACGTTCTTCGCTTTTCCTACTGCACCCTTCGCCCGGGTCGTCATCCGGCTTGCCAGGCCCGACCCGCCAGCACCTACGTTCGCACTTCCAGCGCCCCCAGCACCTGCACCTGCCCCGGAGGCAGACGCAGACGCGCTCCCACTCGATGCGCCGCCGACACTTCCACCGGCCGCCGCGCCACTACCGCCGCTACCGCCTGCTGCACTGCCGGCCGCAGACGCACCGCCGCCTACTGCACCGGCGACAGCGCCACCGACAGCCGCCGTGACAGCCAACGTCGTGACCGCAGCGGCTTCACCAGCTCCGATGGGCTGGCCGGCCCACGAAATGAGCTTCCAGATTGTCACGATGAGCAAGATCGGGAAGATCAGCATGAGCGCAAGGTCGGCGAAGAGAAGCCCAACATTTCCAATGAGGCCAGTCTTTGCGGTCTGGAGAATCGCGCCGGCCTCGATGACCTGGAACGTCAGCACAATGATGGCAATTACAGGCCCGGCTAACAGGGAAAACACACCCATCCGCATGAAGGTCGCGCCGACGCTGCCGACGGACTTCAGCGGGCCGCGCCCTGAGAACCAGACAACCGCGAAGAACGGCGTCCCGATGTAGGCCATCCAGACCATGAACCAGCGCAGGAGCAGGAAGAATATCGACAGTATTAGCGCCAATACTGAGAGAATCGCGGCGACTACCGAGACGATGAACTTCAGCGCCCACACGCCGGCTGTGGCTCCGCCTCCGATAAGCCCGTTCCCGTACCCGTAGTTCATACCCGGAGCACTTGGGTCAAGGTTTAGGATGGCGACTGTTACGGCGTTTGTCGCGTCAATCGCGAATCCCCATGCTGGCTGGGAGATACCGATGAACAACAAGACCATCACCACACGGACGACGAGGTCCAACAACCCGGATTCACGGTCTTCACTGAACGGCCACGCGATGAGCGCGAGCGCGATCATTATCGGAAGCAGGACGAGCGATATCTCGAATATTCCAGTCCACGCGTTGCCCGCCGTCGACGAGTCATACGGGTTCGGGATCTTCAGCAGACCCTTGATGAGTTCGTCCGTCAGTGCCGTCGACACTTCGATCGCAATCTTTTCAGCCAAATCTCCAAAGAACCCGAAAAATGCCTCTGATATGGCATCGGCAAGGCCATCCAGCCCGAGTTGGAGGGGGACGGACGCCATCAGTAGGAGTGGTTGGACCGGGATCGCCATCGCCATTAACGGTCACCAGGGTCCGTCATGTCACCGTCAGTGATGCTCTCGGACTGCTCTTGCGTCGTCCGATCTTGTGCAAATTCGCTTGACAGTTCCATGTCCAGTTCCCGGTTCGACACCGCAGGCATTTCCGACATCTCGAGATCGAGGTCCACATCGGAATCGGTGTCATCGGGGCGCACCGTCCCTTCGACTTCCTCGATGTAGTCCCACGGGTCGAGATCGTCGTCGATCATGTAGTGCTCGAAGTCACCGGAATGGATCTCGAGACGGCGTCGCCCGTGTTTTGTCGTCGACAGCAGACACCCGGAGTACCCGGAGTTCTGTCCACGCGGAGCCGATTGGAGGTACTTCACCTCGGCCGGTGAAAGATCGAAGTACTCCTTCGTCGCGTCCGACACAGACTGTGCGTAGAACAGGAGCTTGATATCACAGTTCTCATAGATTTCGCGGCGAGCTTCTGTACGCATGAACTCGTGGGCCGTCTGACTCATCAGGGTGAGCCCCGCGTCGTAGTGGCGTGCGTGCCTGATGAAGAGGTTGATGAGGTCCCGCGTCGACTCACGCCCCAGGAGGTAGTGGGCCTCGTCGAAGGTCACGTCGAAGCGGTCCGGCGACCGCTTGGCCTCGAGGTACGCCCACTGGAGCATCGCGTGCAAAATCAAGGGCATCTCGCCGGTGTCCGCGAACGAACTCATGTCCATCACGACGAGACGCGAATTCAGTTCGAGGTTCGTTTGGCCGTTCAGGTTCGCGTTTATCCCACCCGGCTTGAACGACTCGAACTTCGGTTCCAACGCTTTCGCGACCTCCTGGTGTTTCTCCGATGGCTGGAACACTGCCATCGGCACGGAAATGTGCGTCTCCGTGACGGGGGTGCCCTCCTCGTCGAGGACGTCCAACTCCTGGAAGTGCTCGAACATCGCCTCGTCGACGAGGCCCGAGTCGAGCGCCTTCATGAAGCCTCCCTCTGTGATGATTTTCACACCCTCGATGAGGCGGTCGATGATGGGTGATTCGTTCGCATAAGTGTCGTACTCGCCAAGGATGATGCCTTTCGAGAGATACGCGTAGTGCGTCGCTTGGATGAGCATACCCTCTTCCGCAGCAGGGAGCCCGCCACGGTCTTCGTAGTGGGTGTTCAGCATCTCTACCACGGAACGCACCGTGAGCGGGTAGGTGTCCTCGGACGCACCGATCTCGCCCGTGGGTGCTGAGATATCCATCGGATTCACCTTCTGCGACCCCCCAAAGCGAATGACCTCGCCACCCAGTTTCTTCGCGAACTGTGGGTAGTCGTCGCCCGCCGGGTCGAACAGAATGCACTGTACCGTGGGGTCGGCCAGCAGTCGGCGGTAGATTTCGAGCTTCCTGGCGTAGGATTTCCCGGAGCCAGTCTTCCCCGAAATCACCATCCCGAACCCGGAGTGGTCATAGCGGTCAAGGATGACCGGGCGCGACGTGTCATCGAAGCCCATCATGATGCCGTCCTCGTCGTAGATCGGCGGCTCGACGAGATTGAACAGCGTCCCGAGCGCCTCGAGCTGGATGGGGTGGACATTCTTGATTGTGTCCGTCGCGAGGGGGACGATAGTCCCATTGCCCTCGATCTGCTGGTGGTGCAGTACCGTCGTCTCGACGTCCTGTTCTGCGAGAATGGTGTCAACTCGCTCGCGCATCACATCGAGTTCCTCGTGCGAGTCCGCGACGAGTTCTATGTAGATGGCGATGTCAAAGACCTTCGTCGTCCCGCGAATCACGTCTTGGAGAATTCGCAGGAGGTCCTCGCGCTCCAGTTCCTCCTGATGGGTGTCTGTTCGACCTTTCCGGGACTTGAGCGTGAGTGCTGTCGTGGTCTGCGTGTAGCGGCGCTGGAGTTGTTTTCGTGTCTTTGCTGGGTCCCGCGGCGTGATGTGCAGCGAGAGGCGGAGGTTCACGTCCGCGATCGTAAGTGGGACGAGCCACCCGAGGTTTACCTTCCGAGGGAAGCCCGTGACAGTCATGATTTGCGTGACCTTCTCTTCACGGACTTGGAACTCAGGGTGGCGCTCCATTGCTCGCGGCGCGACCAGCTTCTTGTCAAGCGTCTCCCGCTCTTCGAGAGACTCGATAGGGGAGACGAGCGGGACTTCTTCGGCCTGGAGCTGGTAGGCCGCCCACTCGATGTTCTTCCGGGTAGCTTCCCGATCGAGGAGTTCCAGGTATTCGAGTGCGACCTGGGTTTCCTTGCCGGAGAGATCGTCGATCGGAATACGTTCAGGCTCGTCTTCCTCGGGTTCGTTCTTTCCGAGGAGTTTCTCGAGGGGGTTCATTTTGTAACCTCAGATCCATCTTCAGTCGTCCCGGAGTCCGTAGTGTCAGTGTCAGCGCCAGTATCGGCGTCAGGGGCCTCTATATCGGGGTCGTCGGTATCGTCAACAGGGGTAACAGGAATGCCTGCACCCCCACCATCGGTCGCCACATCAGACGCGTCGGGGTCAGAGGCGACTACTAGGTTCGAGAGGTCCACCTGTTGTCGCGAACGTACCGCGAGGACGACAGCGATGAGCAGCGCGAAGATTCCTACCGCGTACACCTCAAGCGTAAACGTAGTCACGGCGGGGTTCGAGTCCCATTCTTGGGGATACGCTCCAAGGAACAGAGTGAGCGCATAGCCTGCTGCCGCGAGGCCGGCCACTGCGAGTCCCTTCGTCCTTCGTTCTGAGGGGAACAGCACGACAAGACTCAGCACGAATCCAGGCAGACTCGCCGTTGCCGTCGCGAACGACACGGTCCGAGCCAGCCAGTAGATGTCCGTGCCGCGTTCTGCGACATTCATCGACCAGAGGAACGTGCCGAGCGCCCCTACACTGAGCATGAGGCTTAGGAGGACCAGAAATACACCTGCGTAGACCGCTCGCGGGACAACCGGGAGCGATCCGTGTCCAATCGGCCCGATGTTCCGAGCGTACCAGCTCAGGATACGCGATTCTGCGACGCGCTCAACGGAGTCCGGGTGTGCGTACCCACCATCACCGACCGCAGCCAACGGTTCGCCACCCGGTTCGCTACCTGGATCGGAATCCGGTTCGTATTCGATTTCGGGATGGTCGTCGGAGACGCGATCGAACTCGTAGTCACTATCCTCATTCGCCTCAGCCTGTGCCGCTTCTTCGGGGGCATAGGCTGCGTCAGCAAACTTCTGTACCCCATCGCTCGGGCGTGTGAAGTTACCCTGCTCGAACGAAATAGGCGGCTTCTCGCCGTGGTAGACTTCATAGAGGACCTCGAGGACAGCCGTGCGTGTGTCCAGAACCTCGGCTTCCACCTGCGTCTGGGGAAGCTTCGACGCCACGCGCTGGGCGCGGGCCTTCACTTCCTCGATACACTCAGGTTCGTTGTCGACCTCGACATCGTTCCCGCTAGGCATGAAGGCCTGAATCTGGGACTTGATGCCATCATCGGCCTCCTTGTCTTTCGCGACTGCGACCGCGACGTAGAAGTCACGGTCACGAATCTCCGCGACCTCGACGACGCCCCGGAGCCACTCCGTGTGGTACTTTCGGCCGTAGTCGAGCAGCGGCGATTCATCCAGCGGGTCACCGTCCTCATCATCATCGCCCGAATTGATGAGCATACTTTCGCCTTCCTCGAACTGCTTGAGGTAGGGCTCGGGATCGTATGCCGTCGTCATCGAGAGGATCTGTGTCGGGAATTGCACCCCGCGCAGGAACGTCATGAACGACAGGTAGAGGCTTTCTTTGTGTTCCTCAGAGAGGATAAGCCAGTCTCGGGGTTGTATCTTGACCAGCATCGCATAGGTGGTAGGCGTTTCCACGACGCCACCATCACGGACGTTGTTGAAGTCCATGAGGTCCAGCGTCGAACCGGCATCTTCGTATTCAGTCATTTGTTTGTCCTCCATACGTCGCGATCGGCCAATCCGCGTCAGGGCCGTCGTCCGAGTCCGTTTGTTCGTCTGTCTCCGTCTCCGTGCCTGTATCCTCGCCATCATCACTAACGGCGTCGTCGGCAGCGACGACTGGCTTTGGGCGTCCCGTGATCCACGCCTCGAAGGGTTCGTGATACGCGAGATCGTCCGTGTTAGGCTCCGGAGGCTTCCAGACGTAGTCCGTCCGACCGCGCAGATGACGTGCCATCGCTCCGGCGTATTGCAGGGGACGCTGTCCCGCCGGAGTGCGGCTATAGATGAACAGTCCCACGAAGAATCCGACGAACACTAACGGGAGCGTCACCAGCAGTGGGAGGCCGATAGTGTAGAGGATGAGCGGGACGACAAGGGGCGGCCCCATCGACTCAGCTAGTTTCCGAGCCGAGACACCAAACATCTTGGAGGCGAGGAGGTTAGATGCCACCGGAACGTCCTGGCTCATCTCGACACTTCCTCAATCTCGGAGTCACCGTCACTCTCCGCCTCGGTTTTAGTGTCGGCCTCAGTCTCGCGTTCCGCTTCGGCGGCCGATTGAGCGGGGGCCGGAACGACGTCCTGGGTTTGGAATGCCGGCGGCCACGTTCGTTCAGCGGCAAGGAGTCGCTGTTCGGCTTTCAGCATCATCCCACGCCAGGTCAGTCCGAGACCTTTTCGAACCGAGTCTAACCATTCGTACTCCTCTTGAGATGAAATATTGATTCGCGTATTGTAATCCGAGGGACTCGACGACCGACTCATCGAAAATCACCGTCGTATTCGTCAGCGTAGCCCTCGTAATCATAGCGCGGGTCGACAACATCCCACTCGTCACGGTCGCCGGGGTGTCGAAGCACATCTTCGACATCGTCGTGTGCGTCCGCGGGGTGAAGTGTTTCACCGCCTTCAGCGGCCTGTGCCGCTTGAGCATCCCAACGTTCGTATTCTCTTTCCCGGGCACGTTCGGCCACAACCGACCGCTGCACATGCTTGGGAGAGGGGGTGCGATTCTCCTGCACCTGAGCGACGGCAGCACTCACGTCAAAGTGCTCGGCATCCTCATCGTCACGGTCAGCCTCGCTATCTCCGACACGACTGCCGTTCGTGTTGGCGTCCATGTCCGTCTCCGTGAAGGTAGACGGTGGGAGTTCAGTCGTTGAGCGGGCACGTTGCCGTTCGCGGATCTGCTCGTGCAACTGCTCAGTGACGTTCGTTCGCTCGGCGGAAACGCCAGTGTGGTCTCCCGGTCGCGAGTGTGCGAGTGCCGGGTGTAACTCAACGAGGGCTTTGAGGAGGTCTATGCTTTCTGCGTGTTTGGCTCCCTCGAGGAGGACGCCGCGCCAAATCATCCCGTGCCGATCACGGAGATCGCGTAGGCGGTCAGCCTCTTCCCGAGAGTGCCAGTCGACTTGTATTTCAGGCATCGGAGGGTGCTCACATTTCCAGGCTAGTGGACGGGGCCCTGTTCGGCGCTCGCCGGAGAGACGCAGTCACTCTCGCACGTATCGTCACGTGCAAGCGAGCCGCGCTCGTCCTGGAGTAGCGAGCCGTCGCTCGGTTCACCGATGAGCGACCAGAGTTCAGCAGGACTTGCCATCAACCGTCATAAGCAGTAGATGGTTAAGGACCTTTCAAGTCTACAACAAATGTGGCGAATGTAGCGGGTGGGATGGCTGTAGACGAAGAGTATATTTAGTCACAGACTGCCTCAGATTAGCCACTCCAAACGTCGTCGGCACCGCTGGCGACGACAGAACACCATCTCATGAACCCCCTCCAACTAGAGGCCCTGGAACTGTTTATCCACTGGCTCATTCCCGTCGGTGGAGTACTGTCGGCAAGTACCGATACTGCCCATGTGATAGGCCCGTACATTCGAGCAATCACCGGCCCGCTTGTCCCACTCGGGGGCTATCGGGCCATCTCCACGCTCACGCGTGTACTAGAACCCGTCGTAGATATCCATGACCCCATCGTGTATCCGATCGTCGATACCGCTCTCCTGCATACTAATACCCACACACAGCAGGCGTCGGGTATCCCACTCCAGAGCGGTCCCGACCTCAGCACCCTCATCTCCGATCTGAAGGCCGCTGTTACCCTCCCTGGGTGGGTCGGGAGGGCAATCTGGTGGACGGGTCTTATCACACTCGTCATCGGCGTAATTGCGTACTTCATCAGTCCGTCTGTCAACAATCGTCGGCGGGGATTCATGATGGCAACAACCGGTTTCGTCCTCGCAATAATCGGGGCCGCCTTTCCGATCTTCATCAGCCTGATCCACTATGTCCTCTCAGGCTGATTCACAGCGGGACGGGGAAACTGAATTGGCACACAAGGACAGCTGGACCGATAGGCTCAGAGGCCGTGCCGCCGCCGCCCACGCCGCGTGTGCAACGAGACTGTCCTCCAAAACCAGCGCAGTGACAAAGCCCATCACGAACGCTCTCCAGGGCCGGTCACAGGGATCCCGTCTCTTCGTTACCGTCCTCTTAGTAACCAGCCTCGTGATCGCACCCGTCACCGTCGTTTACGCCGCGGGTCTCGACCCGATAGTTCACATTCCGAGCGCCGAGCCTGGCGTCGATAAGACCTACAACGAGACCTATCGCGTCCTCGCGAACAACGACGAAGATGCCAATCCCGAAAATATCAGTTATACCGGCTACTTCGAGAACGACTACCCGCCCTATCCGGTCGACCTCGGGCGGGCTACACTGTCACCTTCGCAATCGCTTCGGTATGCCACGGCAACTGATGTCTATATCACGGACATCTCCGATTTTAACTCGGTTCCCTACCAGGATGAGTGGAACCCCTACTCCAGCTTGCCGTCCTACACGGAAACGCAGTTTCTCCTCGCGCATACTAACAACACCTACGGCGGGCCCAAGAGCAACGATGGTGAATGGTTCGTGCGTGTCACCAACCGATACGGGGACTGGCGGCCAGTCTATAACGCCGACGTGAAATGGGACCCAGACGTCGAAGAACACTACGTCTCGAACCCTGACGAAGCCCTCGTTCACCAGGCCAGACACGAGAGTACCATCGCACGGAACCTCCACGCGGCCCGACAATACACGCAATACGCACAGAACTCGGGTCGGGTTGCCATTCCAACGATGAACGGGCGGGAGCTTTACCCCACCTCCGACGGTGCAAGTATGTCCCGGAAATGGGGACAGAGCAACTTTAACACCGTCCGTGATTCGTGGGTTGGCATCAATCACGTCACTGGCAGTGTTTGGTATCGCGACAGTTACGTTTCTGGGGGGGCCCCCATCCGGGGCGCGTACGTCCCTTACGATCACCGGGCGGTTGCCCCGGCGGATTACAGTCGAAGTGCCACGTGTACGAGATCGCACACACACGGTGGCAGTACCCACACTCACACTTACCCGAAGACCGAGTGGGCCGAATACGATCTCCTCAATTCGACGGCGAACGTCACATCCGTCCGACTCGATCGTCCCGGATTCGCGGGCGACTCCGAATGGAATCAGTTCGGTAAGATCACATGGCTCGGGATTGAAAATAAATCGAGTCGAAGTTTTGAGTACCCGCGAGGGGACTACACCCTGACGGCGACCCTCGAAGTCACCAGTGAAGTCGAAACTCGGTGGGGCGTCACCAGCTCGAAATGCAGCGAGTGGGATAGGATGAGTGTGGGCACGAATACCCACACGACGCAGTACAGCGTTCCGGTCACTATCACCGATTGGGATTCCCCGAAGCTTGAGATCGACGTCGCCCATATCGACGGCGCGGGCCACGACCGCCTCGTGGTGAGGTGGAAGGGCGACCAGGATCTCCCGAGCGATCCCTGGAAGAAGATCAGCGTCAACATCGACAACAAGACCGTCGATCTCACCTCTCCGTGGCGGTTCTACGGTATCTCCCGAAACGACGAAGTCGAAGTCAGTACCGGAGGCGGGTCAACCATCCACAACGCAACGCACACCCGCAACGACCGCTGGCCGGCCATCTATCACTATGAGACGAGCGTCGCCAACGTCACCGCCAGCTTCCCGCAAAAGAACGAAGACAACCAGGTGTGGGGATACACCAAACCTGTCGATGGCCAAGTTTCGACGACGCTCCCGGGAGCACCGCTTCCTGCCACCGTCAACGACCCCGATAACGATCCGCCGACCGACCTCTACACGCAATACGTCATAGACGTCAGATCGTCAGACCTCGCCACAGGCGAATCCGTCACTGTCCGCGCCTCGAATCCATTCGGTGCTCCGCTCAACGGAAAGACGGCCTTCGGCGAGAATCAGGTCAAATTCTCCAGCCAACCATATGAAAAAACTGTTCTTCAGATTACGGAGGTAAATGCTTCGTCCACTGGCGGGAGTCACAAAGGTGTCCTCGTCCTCACAGACACTAACGGCAACTCCATCAAAGATAGAGTAATTACCGTCACCGAAGACGACGGGACGACATCGACGGTTACGACCGACAACAACGGCCGTGGCAAGATCGTGTGGGACGGATCGGTTCTCCGCGCTCGCTACGACGGCGACGTGTTTTCGTCGCCCGGCGATCCCTACTACCAAGGTGACCAACTCCTCCACATCTTGCCGCCCTCGCCCAGCGATTTCGAGGCTGTGGGTACGGTCGGTGAATACATCTCGGCATCCATCAGCAACGTTCTCATCTTCGTCGAGTGGCTCGCCCTCGGAATCTTCGCCCTGTGGTGGGTGCGGATGCGCCGTCGCACCAGCAAGGGGGATTCGAGATGAGCAGGGTTAGTGAATTTACCGAGCCCGCTATTGAACTCCTCGAGATCGCGACCATCATCGGGCGCTACGGAACCCTCATTGCGCTCGTCATCGGTATCATCGGCTGGTGGGGTTACGCGAAACGTCCTCGAGCGATGGTCCGCTTCCGGGGGATGGCCGTCGGCGGCGGAGCCGGCTACATAGCGATCGTCGCTATCGACGTCATCTACGGGGTTCTCGTATTCATCCTCGGCAGCAAGTTCATCCCGGATGGGTGGCCCTACGGCGCCGTGACCGGAGTTCACGCGAGCAACCTCTCCCAGCTCGCCACCGCTCTCAGCATTATTCTCCACAGCCTTGGCCTCATTCTATTCATTATCGGTGTGACCTGGTGGGCGTCCGGCAGCCGTGACTCGCCCGCCAAGTCTCGCGGCCGGCATGGAATCGTAATGGGACTCACACTCATCGGAGGGAGCATCGGCGGCAACGTGTTCAACGTCTTCGTGTGGATATTACTATGACCAGCCACGGCCAACACCCGGACGCCGGAGGGGATCGCGATGGAGACCGCGAACGAAAGCAGGAACATGGACTGGAACAGGAGCAAGAAGAGCACGACCCCACGGACCAACCGTTGCTTCCAGAAGGTACGATCGCTCGGCGAATCGTTGACCGCCTCAAGAACCCCTGGGTCGCCGCCGCCATCATCATCGTCTTCGTACCGATGGTCGCGTGGGTCGGCTACACTGTTCACGCAGACCTTACCTCACCCGATTACGGGACTGCGACCATCTACGACGAGAACGGCGACTACCTCGCGTCCGTCGAGGGAAATGTCGCCGCCACATGGCGAGAACAATACACTGGCCTCTCAAATACTGACTCCCTCGAAGATGGTCACGGGATGATTTTTCTCCACGACACAGAGCGAGAACGTACCTACGTGATGCGGGACATGGCCTTCCCCATCGATATCATCTTTATCGACAAGGAGGGGCGGATCACCGTGATCCACCACGCTGAACTCGAAAACAGAGATCCCCTCACAGAGTACCGGGGCCAGTCGAAATACGTCCTCGAAGTCCCCTACCACTGGACAACCGAGAACGGAATCGACGTCGGTGATACCGTCGAGTTCCGGTGGGGCCCCCCGCGCACCGAAACGGGTGGGATATCGATAGCCTCCAGTGACAACAGTTCTCCTAGCGGTGTCGCGACCACTCGGAAACGCCGTCTTACGACCGGCTCTCCCTAAGACCGTGTGACGTCAGCGGGGAAAACAAACCAGCGTGAGAAGCAAAACGTGGTATCGCGACTGGGCCGCCCGTCTCAGGCTGAGTTGTTAGAACGTTCGTTCTCTGAGTCGGTTGAACTCCCGTCCGCCAGTGACGGAAGATATTTACTCTCGATTTCTTCAATCGGTGGGAAGCCAATTTCATCGAGAACTTCGTTGACCGCTTCGTCGTACGACATTTTTTTCAGGGGGTTGTCGTTTTTATAGGCGGTCAACCGTGTCTTCGCCGGCGGGTAGAGGGCGACGTTAGTCGCTGTCTCGGGATCGTGTTCGGTACTGTCGTTTTTCGCGGTAGTCTTGGAGCTGCTTGTGGGCACGGCAATCACCTATGGACAAGGATGCACAGGGGGGTGGTCCCAGTCCAACAATCAGGTGTGCTACGGGTTACCTAATAACTGTTCTGGTGAAAACCCCCAAAATACCGCCGCTTAGCACCTCATACCGGCGTTCTACATTCACCACATTCAATGTAATCTGCTCTTCTTTATATCCAACTCTCGCCTAGTTACCAGCGGGTAACATGAGCACCCTCCGAACAAAGAAACTCTTGAGAAAGCACAGCACGTCCCTCGTCTTGGGAATCCTCGTTTTAGTTGGTTTCGTGGATCCAGTCGCCGCGCAGAGTGGGCCCCCAGCCGATTTTGAGGGTATCATGACCAACCTATACGACGCCGTCCTGCTCGTTCTGAAGTACGCTGGTCTCGTGGCTCTCGCCTTTGGCGCGATCGTATGGTTCACTGCCCGGAAAAATTCCGACCGCGCTGAGAACGGGATGTGGCTCATGATTGGTGGAGTGAGCATGACAATCTTCTACTTCGGTGTCACGATCTTCGTGGCCGTCTTGGAGTGGATCGCTACCCCCACCCCCTAAACCGTCTAGACGGGCTAGACGATACGGACGGTTTCCCGCTCTCCCCTCGTGCCCGAATTTCCAATTATGAGAGAATTATGTCAGAATCCAGCAGCGACTGAATCAAACATCAAAACACGATCCAAAATGACAACAAACATACTAATAGTGGGGCTACTCGGCCGAATCGTCCGGTGGGTTGGGGAGCACTCAACCGTTGCACAGTGTCGGCGGAGGGGGATATCTGCCCGCAAGAAGACGGTGGGCCAATGACTACCCCATCTACGAGCCCCAACCAGGACGATCATGAACAGGACACCCTCCACGATCGCATCAGCTCTTTGTCGTCGACGCGCGGGGACGACTCAACCGAATCGGGACAGGAGCATCACACTCAGAACAAAGACGAATCGACCAACTTTGACCGCGTCCCTCCGACCGAGAACGGGGTCGATGAAAAAAAGAAGGGGAGTGAGGATCACGTCACTTCCTACGAGGTCAAAGGCACGACTGGGCCGGGAAAGAAGCTCAGTGATCCGGTCGAAGCCCGGCCGTATATCCACATCTCCCCCGCCCGTGAGCAGGTGACTCCCGGGAACGTCATCGCGGGGCTTTTTGGCTTGTACCGGGCGGGCGTGACGAGCACTTCGCGGTTCAATCTCAAAGCCAGCCTCGGCCTCAAGGACTACAAGAAGACCTTCGAGTTCAGTATCCACAAACCGCGGAACACGAAGCGATTCGACTTCTATATCTCAGTGACGCCCTACGAGGCGACTGCGTTCAAGACGCTCGCCGCGAACGTCGCCGCGATGTATCCCGAGTCCTTCGAGTTCGAGATCGTCCCGTTCAACCCCGTCGCGGCGTTTGCCTCAGAAGACGGGAACGCCCGCGTTGGCGGGCGGCGTATCGCTACGCTCGACGACATTATCGACCTCGAGAACCTCGCTGGCTTCGAGAACCCCGAGGTCTTCACTGACCAAGACATCGGGAGCGGGGACGAACCCTCCTCCGAGGAGGCCGAAGAGCAGCTCATCAGAGAGGGCGTTCCACTCCGTCCCGAGGAAGTCCGTGAAGAGAAGCGTCCCTCGCTCGTCCGGTGGAAAGGCATTGCCTCAAAAAAAGACGACTGGATGACGCTGCTTCGGCCGTTCAGCGATTTGGCTATCGACAGCGACGACCAGTATCGCTCGCCGCTCAGCGTGCTTCTTGAACAGGCCGTCCACACCGACGATCCGTTCATTTTTCAGGCCACCTTCAGGCCACGCTCTGACTGGACTAGTGAGGCTGAAACCCACAAGCGGAACCTCAAAATGGGCAACCACGGGACGCTCTCCGCGTTCAAAAACGAGTTCTCCCGGCAGATGTTTGGAACATCCGATCAAGAACGCCGGAACATCCACCGTGGAGACATCTCCGAGCAGGTCGGAGGGTCCGTCAGCGCCGGCGAGGATGACAAGATTACGGGGTCGCGGATGGAACAGATCGATCGTAAACAACCCACCACAACGTTCGACCTCACGCTCCGGGCTGCTTGCGACGAACAGACAGTCCAGAGTATCTCAAACGCCTTCACGTCGCTCTCAGGGCCATACTATGGCATCGAGGGGGAACTCCTCGGATTCAACAACAAAGAGTTCGCCCGCCTGTGCCACGCACGTCAGGCCAGCACCAGCGGTTTTACCGGGCGCTTCAGTAGGGGTGACCCACTCATCTGTGCCTCTCCCGACGAACTCGCGAACTTTGTCGTCGTCCCACATACGGACGCCCTCCCACGGGCCTCGCGTGGATCTTCGGGTGGATCACCCGACGCTCGGTCACCACTCACGGCGACAGACGAGGACCTGCTCTCGCAGTACGATTACGGAATGCACATCGGGTACGCCGAGACCGCCGTCGACAACCGTCCAGACATTCCCATCCGTCTCAATGCAGAGCAGCTGACGCACCACATCCTCCGCGCAGCGACGACGGGCGGCGGGAAGACAACCGCAATGGTCAACGATGCGCTGTCGGCCTACCAATCGTTCGACGGCCCCATCTTCGTTTTCGACCGGAAAGGTGGGACGATGGCCGACGAGTACAAGAAAGCACACTTCAAGAAATTCGGCAACCTCGATGATGTCCTCCACGTCCCTGTCCCGGGGCCGAACGACGAGGTGCTTGCTTTCCCGTACTTCGACATCCGTCCGCAACTCGCTGCCGGCGTCTCACGTACGGTCGCCGTCCAGGAGAAAGTCGACCGCTACAACGAACTCCTCGTGTACGTGCTGGGCCGCGAAATGACTCAGCAGGCGTTCGTCGCTCAGGAGATCCTCAACAACCTCATCAAGGCGATGTTCGACCCCGTGTATGGCCGGGACGCATGGCCCATCCAAGACCTATTCGAGGTTGCCTTCAAGATGCAGCAAAAAGGGAGCGAGGACGAGGAGGTACGGGCACAGGGAGAGATACCCAGCGTGAGCGACGAGACTCTCGAACTCTCACTCACGCGACATCTCCATGCCGACAAACAGCGGTTCAAGACATCGATCGATGCCGTAATGAACCGTATCACGAAGCTCGCTGAGCGGAGCTTCATCTGGCGTGTCCTCAACTTCGTTCCCGAATGGAACGACGAGAAGGGCTGCTACGCCAACCAATCGCCGATGTTCGACATTCAGGACGTCCTCGCCTCGAAGAAGGTCGTCCTCATCGACACGGGCGACCTTCGGCCTGCCTCGAGCAATCTGTTTACGTTCATGCTGCTCGACTACATCTGGTCGGGCGCTCGCCTCCGTCATCGACTCAGGAACACCCCGCCGGTCGAGGATGGATACGCTATCAACCTCATCATCGACGAAGCCGCGGCGATGCTCCAGTCCGAACTAGTGCGCGACGACATGATTCCTGACGGGCGTGAGTTCGGTCTCTCCCTCGAGGTCATCGTCCACTTCGCAGAGCAGGTTAAGGCCGATGCACTTGATGTCTCCTCGTACAAGGAAATTCTACGGAACATCAATACGAAACTCATCGGTAAACTCGCCGTCGACGACGAACTCGTGATGACGCTGTTCCACGAAGGCATCGAGGACGAGGAACTCGTCGAGCGGATCACGTCGCTCCCGCGTGGGGAATGGGTCGCTCAACTCCCAGATACCGGTTTCATGACTGACATACCCGAAATCGTGACGCTGCTCCCCGTTGATATCCCCGACGGTCACAGCGACTCCGACGAGCCCGTGATTGACAAAACCGTGTCGACGCAGGGTCACGTATTCAGCGATATCAACATAGAAGTCACCCGTACAACGCGGCGGGACCACTGCCTGCTACCCGGAAGCAACACCGGCGCTTCCGACGAGCAGCTCTCGACCGAACACGGGCAAAGTATCAACGGTAGTGAAAACGACTCACAGCATGACTTCGATATCGGTATGCCAAGCGGAAACGGCGAAGGCAAGCAGATCGGGGCCAACCCACAGACGCAACTCGGCACGGGAAGCCCGAATACCCCCAGCACAGAGGGACAACCCCAGTCGGGCAGGCACAACAAACAGGCCGAATCAGGGGCTAGTCGAGTTCCCGCAGACGACCTCACAGGCGACTTCGATTCACGCCGTCCACCGCGAGAAACGGACAATGAAAGCGAGACCGATGGCAGGATTCCACAGATAGCCGACGAAGTAGACAGTGATCTAGGAGATCGGGTTGACAGCTTCCTCCACGATGGAGTCGATCCTAGCACAGAAGACCCGTCCGAAACCGACGAGGCACACAGCGACGAGGTGGGGGGAACAAGCCCCGACAATGAACACGGTCAAAATGTGTCTGATACCCCCGACGAAAACCCCACTGAGAGTAGTGGAGAGAATGGAGAAACTCAATCGGTCATAGATGAGAGTCTAACGGTTGAACAACGCCACTTCCTCGCTGCGATCGTCACCACGGTCAACGGCAACCACCCTGCCTACGATGTCGTGGACTCCATGGAGCGGATAAAGAGTCAGTTTGGTGAGGTAGACGACGAGAACCTCATCGGTCTCGGCTACCTCGAGAAGCAAACCGAGAGTCTGCGGGTCTACTACACCGTGACTCGCGACGGTCAGCATGCGTGTGGAGCGAAGGTCGCGACCGGCGAAGATCAGGGCGATGTGAACGAGAAGACCTACCACAAAGTGATGGTCGAGGCATTCGCTCGCTCACTTGCTCGCGATCCAAGCAATCATTATTTTGTCAAACGATATGCACCACTTTACGGGACCGATGTGAAGCCGGACGTGGTCGGCTACGACGGCGAAGATCCCGTCGTCATTGGAGAGGCAGTCTCGAACAGTTCCCACCCGATGATAGTCAAACACTATGACGACTTCAACAGATTCGATGTCGAGAAGAAAGTCTGGATTGTACCTAATCTATCAGCCGCATGGGAGATAACTCGGGCCCTCGCAAACGCTGATCGGATCGGTGAACTACCCCCCAAGCGAAACAACCGAACCTACGGGAAACTGACCGAGGCCATCTGGGGTGAAGATGGCGAGTGGACGTTCGTTGGCGCTCCAAACCTCCTCGATGATCTTCACTAGTCACGCCTCGGTATGCGCTCAAAATCCGCGTACGGCGCGCAGAGGCAGTATGAGGGCTGTACCACCAGAATCCGCCTTCTCAAACACCCCCTCAGCGTCAGCACTTAGCGCACGTGTGCAAAATACATCAGAGAGGCTAAAAAGCAATCTAAGGACTCAAAAGAAAATCGCCGATTTTGAGAGGGTTTCGAGTACGCGCAATGTCGCGCAAAATCCGCGCATCGCGCGCACGAGCAGTACGAGGGCTGTACTACCAGAATCCGCCTTCTCAAACACCCCCTCAGCGTCAGCACTTAGCGCACGTGTGCAAAACGCTTTAGAGACTCTATGGGGCAATCTTGTTTCGTCTCCCCCCACTCCCGGACCTACTTTACATAGTATTGGTTTCAGGGGAGGTATCCTCCCCACCCAATTCGTGTGCGGGCTGTTGATTTTCGCCCTGACCCGGGGAAAATCGACGGAATCGGTTTGTCTCGCCCGGCGAAGCGAGGCGGCGGCGCGGACTGACATGAGGTTACATTCATGCCTGAAATAGACGTGACTAAAGACGGGATACCGGAGAAAACTCGCACCATCAGGAATTGGATTTGCTGGCGCGAAGGCATGCGCGATGGGAAAACTACCAAAATTCCGACGAAACCATATCGGACAAGTGGTGACATTAATGCCGACGTTACCAACCCCGAACATCGCCGAGACTTCGACACCGCTTGGGATTCACTCAACGACTCTCGCGTGAACGCCGATGGTCTGGGGTTCGTTTTCAGCGACGACATATTCATCGTCGGCATCGACCTCGATAAGTGTCTTGACCCTGATACCGGCGAAACCGAGGAATGGGCGCAGAAGATCATCGACAGGATCAACTCATATACAGAGGTCTCTCCCTCCGGCACTGGTGTACATATCCTCGTCGGTGGGATGCTTCCATCTGGCGGAAATCGGAAGGGCCGCGTCGAGATGTACGACTCTGATCGGTACTTCACCGTGACTGGCGCTCACGTCGAAGGAACCCCCACGGAAATTCGGAAATGTCAGGATGAAATAGAGGCCGTTCACCTCGAGTTCATCCGGGATAGCGTGAGTCCAGATGGACAGACGACTCTCAGCCGGGGGACGAAAGTCGAAGATTCAGGAAATGGAGATGACGCCGGTGGCCGCCGCGACACTGAGGCCCCGGCGCAACAGAGTGCGAGTTCGCTCATCGAACATTATGGAGACGCCTTCAGGAACATCCGTGACCCCGCCATCAAGGAGGCCCTCGAGCGGGTCGCGACGAAGTACGTTCCTTCCGACTGTCCCAACACGTTCGACGATCTCGCGGGGCCTGGTGTAGACCTATCAGATCAGGAGATACTCACGCGGATGTTCGACTCTCAGGGCGGTGACCGGAAGCAGCGTCTCTACGAAGGTGACGCCTCGATGTGGGGGTCTCATGACGCCGATTATCCAAGCCAATCCGAGGCAGACATGGCGCTTGCTCACAACCTCGCGTTCTGGACAGGCAAGGACCCCGAACGGATGAACGCGCTGTTCAACGAATCCGGCCTACACCGCGAGAAGTGGGAGCGACGTCACTACGCGAGTGGTGCGACCTACGGCGACGTCGCGCTTGCCCGTGCGCTCCTGCGGGTGAACGATTACTACGAAGTCCCGAGCAAAGATGGTGTGAAGTTCTCGAAGGCCGATTCCAACGGCTCGGGTTCATCCTCGTCCTCGGGGTCGGACGACCGCAATCTCCCACCGATGGACTTCAAGATTGGCTCCGATTCCGGCCCGTCCGAGACCGTCGACACCGCTACGGACGAGAGCGGCCCACTGCACAGCGAAGGGGCGAGCGGGGAGACTACCACCGTCGATGCCGATGTCCATCCCGACCTCGAGGACGGTGAGGAGTTCATCGCCGTCAACCCCGACAGAGACGGCGACCCGACAGCAGTCGCTGACGCCTACGCAGCCGGGCAGGAACCGAAGCGAGAGAACGACCAGGCCTCGGGTCTTGGTCATGACGGCGCTTCGTCGACGACCACCCCCGAGGCTTCCACGACAGCTGGGACCAGTGCTGATGAGAGTTCTGTTCAAGAGCCGAGACTGGCCCGGTCAGGGACCGCGCCACCCACCGCGGATAGTCGCGAACCGGCTGATCCGCGTGGGGTGGACACCGATTCCGACCTCGACGAGAGTACCCAGCGGATGATGGAAGCGTCCGCTCGCGACGCCGGGCCGGGATGGGAACGCACCGACCCGACGCTCAATGACGACGAGAAGCACCCGACAGATTGGACCATCGGCGAGATCCGGGGCTACTCCGCGACCGACCAGGCGATGCGTCTCGCTCGTGAAGACCAGCGAATCCTCGCCCGGAGACTTGACCGGCAGTCAAGAGAGCTCGCCGAACTCAGCGAGCAGGGCGAGGAGAACGAGCGCCTCCGGTTTGTCCTCAGAGTCTACCTCGAAACGATGGACGAGTTGATGGAGGAACGCGCCCGGTATCGTACGCAACTCAAGCACCTCGGCGAGCTCTCGAGAGACGATGCCGAGCTCCCAGACGACCCCGTGAAACGAGTCAAGCAGATCATGCAGCCGAAGGTTCGGCGCGAAGACACACAGACAGCAAAAGAGACTCTCACTGGAATCGACGCCGTACTCCAGGAGTACGAAGAGGCGAACGAACGTATCAAGACTGACGAACGCGAACGACGCAAGAAACAGGGTTTCCTCTCGCGCTTCTTTGGATAACGACGCTGTTCCGAACTGTTCGGCCGGCGGGCTGATCGCGCCGTTCGTTCCGTATGTACCCCAGCTCCTTGCAGCGTGAGTATTGGACCCCAAATGGGGTGAGGGAAGTGAGATGAGCGACAACATCAACCCCGACGAGCGGCGTATCGACAGCGACTTCAGCGGATTAGCGGCCGAAGCCGAAGTTGAGACGCGAGAGCCCGTGAGCGTCCAGTTCAAGACCGGCGACGGCCCCGAGTTCAGGAAGCCCGACCACGACCCACATGGCGAGACGTTCGCCGCGGTCAGCCATTCCTGGGCGTCGTGTGACGGTGGGTGTGGGATGTCGGGCCTGGTCCCGACCACGCTCCTCGAAGACGCCGACGGACTGACCGGGTGGCCGCCATTCGACATCCTCTGCGAGGCGTGTGCCGAAGCTCGCTATCGCGACGACTACACCTTCTAGTCGTCGAGGATGTGGTGCGGTTCCGTTCGTACTGTTTTCCGACCAGACGACTCGGACAGGCAGAGTTTCTCTGTTTTCTCGGGTTCCCCAACTCCTCGCAGCGTGAGTTTTGGCCCCTAAAGGGGGTTGAGGGAAGTCAGAGAGGGGCGCAGCGATGACTGCGTTCATTCTCGTCCAAGATCCGGGGTCCAACCTCGGGGCGAATCAGTCCGGACGGCGGCGGTCGGGATGTCCCGATCATCGCTTTCCGGTTGTCCCGCTTGCGTCTCCCGTGAGTATTAGCCCCCAAAGGGGGGTGAGGGAGAGCGGGTGGGGCGGGGCGCGACGGTCGAGTGCCCAGTCCCGAAGCTGTTCCCCAGAAATCCCCTCAGAGAGTGACAACCATGTGTGCAAACACTACCACAGACGTAGCACAGCGCGCGGAAGACATCAGCGGCGAGTTCGGCGAGATGAGCGTGGACGTCCCCGCGTCGAGCATCGAAGAGCGGATTGCGGCCATGCGAGAGTTCTCCGTTCCGATCGAGACGGCGGTCGAGACGGCAGTTCGTAACGTCATCAACGACCACGACCTCGAATCCAGCGACCTCTCGGACGGGGTCAAGACGGTTGCCGGCTTCGTCGGTAACGGTAACAGCAGTTCCCGGGGCTTCGACCGGATAGCCCTCGAGGATATCTCCAGCCTCGGCGACGAAGAATGGGTGGACGTCCGGGCGCAGATCGTCGACCTCTGGGAGCCGCACTCTGATTCCATGCGGCAGGTCGGCCTCATCGCCGACGAAACGGCCCAAATGAAGTTCGTTGTCTGGGCGAAGAACACCGACTCGCTCCCGACCCTCGAGGAGGGCGTCACCTACAACATCACCTCGGCGGTCACGAACGAGTACGAGGGCAAGTACTCCGTCTCGCTCAACAAGGCGAGCAGCGTCACGGAGTCCGAGGAAGCCGTCGAACCCACGGACGGGTCGATTCGCGCTACTGGGACGCTCGTCGGCCTCGATGAGGGTTCGGGCCTCATCAAGCGCTGCCCCAGCGAGGACTGCACGCGCGTCCTCCAGAACGGTCGCTGCTCCGAACACGGTGACGTCGATGGCGTGTTCGATCTTCGCCTGAAGGCCATCCTTGACGACGGCAACCGTGCTGTCCGCACGCTATTCAACGCTGAGATGACTGAGGCAGTCTCCGGAGTGAGTCTCGATGACGCCATGGAGATGGCTTCCGAGGCCCTCGATCCCAGCGTCGTCGAAACGGAGCTCCGTGAGTTGCTCATCGGCAGGACGTACGATATCCGGGGCCCGGTCATCGGCGAGTACTTCCTCGTCGACGGGGTCGAAGAGATCTCCTACTCGGGAGAGAATGCCGGCCTCAGTAACGCAGCCCTCGTAGACGCCGCCACGCAGCGTCAACCCGCCAAGCGCGTATTCGCTGAAGAGCTGAACATGGCGACACACTCGTTCACCCGCCCGGAGGACGAGGGCGACGACCGTGCGCCGAAGTTCACGCTACTCCCCTCGGGTGAGGCGGCCAACCGCGTGCTCGTGGTCGGTGCTCTCATCGAAACCTCAGATGTCGGCAGTGACTCCGAGTTCTGGAAGGGACGCGTCATGGCCGGTAGTGAGGTCGTTAACATCTACGCTGGGCAGTACCAGGCCGAGGCGGCGGGAATGCTCCGTTCGGCCGAGACCCCGTCGTTCGTCGCAGTGGCCGGCAAAGTCCACCAGTACGAGACAGACGCCGGTGTGAACGTCTCCATTCAGCCCGAGCACATCTCGACAGTGGACGGGGAGATTCGCGACTCGTGGATGGCTGAAACCATCAACGCGACCCAGGCGCGACTCAGCGCGCTCAAGAGCGGTGAATCGGACGCGGTGGACGCCGTTCACAGCGTCTACAACAGTGATGTCTCGGTCATAGAAGCAGCGGCCCAGGCGGCAGCCGAGGACCTCGCGCTCGTTTTCGAGGATGACGCCAGGTCGGAGCCAGCTCCTACCCAATAAGGGGCAACGCGGCACATTTCCGTCCGGCTTGCTGGGGGGAATGTCACCCCTCCAGGCGGTCACTGTGCATCGACTCTTGACCCTCGACCAGTTTCTATTCGATTCTGGTTTCCTCTGACGCTTTCTTCCTCCAGTTTTTGCCCCCCGAAGGTGGTGAGGGGGCGATTCGACCGTCCATAGTGTCTCGACCTCGTCGACGAGAGCAGCTTGTCACTGCCTTCGCCGAGGATCGCAGGCCTCGCGACGATCAATCGCTAGTCCTCGCCGACCATTGGACTCTGTTCCATCGGTTCCGTTCCCGGAGTCTTGTCACGATTCTGGTTCGTGTCCACTCATGACCATACTGGAAAGCGATCTAACAACGACACCGAACTCGTCGCAGAGTCTCCATCGAGAGTCACAGCCGATTCGATCATACTCCTGAGAGCGTGGTCCTTGGACATCGGTCAGCACTGCCAATCCCACGTCCGACGACGCGCCTGGCTCTCGCGTCGTCACTTTCCGTGCCTATTCGACCAACCACAGCAGTTTCCAGACAGATGCCAGTTCCGGCGCTCCCTATCTCCTACGTAACAACAAAAGGCATCTGCGTTGGGAATGTAACGTAGGATCTGAGACTTTCGTACGCCTTCTCCAGACACAGAGACGCTGTCGACGTTACCAATTGCGATCAGAGTGACCCGCTGCACACAGTGAGAAAATGTGGCGGCTACATCGAATGTGATCCGCCAAGTGTTATCGTTGTGTTTTCAGTACTAATCTCGATATGAACACCCTTCAGCCCCTTCGTCGATACCGCGTGAGTATTGGGCTCCGAAGGGTTTTGAGGGAGATCGGAGAGGCAGCGTAGCAGTTGTTCTCGATCGATCTCGTTCATTCCACTCATGGACTCCAACAACACCTCTACCGACGCACAGAATTCGAATAGTACTCTCGGTCGCCGGTCGTTCCTCCAAGAGGCCGGTGCGCTCGCTGGCGCCGGAGCGCTCACCGCGCTCGCCGGTTGCTCCGGCTCTGGTGATGGAACGGGTGGTGGTGGGGGAGGTTCAAACCCGACCCCTGAGCCGAAAAAGCCGGACTTCCCGTTCACCGCCTCGGTTTCCGAACCGTACTATTTCTACCGGCATGTCCTCGAATACGAGGACCGCACGGACTACGAGAGACCTGTCTGGTACGTCGACCTCACCTTTGATTTGGCCGTCGATGTCGACGACTGGAAGGGCACATTCCCGTCGACGTATCTCATCCGGGTCTCCGAGAACGGCGGGAACCCCAAGTACGCCAATATCTTCCGTATCAACAAGGACGAAGACTGGTATCGAATCGAAGATCGATGGCAGGTCAAGAAGTCCCACTTCGTCGTCGACGGCACGGAGACCGAGTATCTCGTCCTCGGCTACGACGAGGATAACGAACCCGACGTGGGCACAGACTATGCAGTGTACCTCGAAGACCCAACGGGGCAGGACTTCCACGAACTTGTCACGTTTTCCTACGATGGCGATCCCACCCGGCGCAGCCTCCTCGACGAAGAGTTCTGGGACTAACGGTAGGTAGTCCTCCGCCGAGGCATGTTAGCACGGCGCTCTGTTTGTGGCTCCCCAATGCCGGTGAGGGGTTCAAAGTTGAAGATACAACATCCTGATACTTGTACAACCTACAGCTGCATCGTCGACGACGGCGTCCAAGGCCTCGATGCCGAAGTCGGCGCCGGACCCCGCGAGGGCAATGCACAGTGAACGCCGTCGTCGCGACGATATCGTTCGCGCGATCGACCTCTTCTGTGGCGCAGGCGGTATCTCCTTCGGGCTCGCTCTTGCCTGCGAACAATTGAATCGGATCGTCGAGCTTACCGCTATCAATCACTGGTCCACCGCCATCGACACCCACCGGGAAAATCACCCCTGGGGAGACCACCGTAACGCGAAAGTCGAGGAACTCGAACCCCGCCATGTCGTCCCCGGTGAAGGCGTCGACGTCCTCGCAGCCGCGCCCGAGTGTACCCACTTCTCGACCGCTCGGGGCGGGCGTCCCGTGGACCCACAGAAGCGTGCCTCTCCGTGGCACGTCCTCCGATGGCTCGAACAACTCTACGTGGATAATTTTGTCCTCGAAAACGTTCCCGAGTTCCGGAAGTTGGGGACCCGTCGGCGCAGACGGCCGCTGTGCCGTCGCCTACGAGGGCCGCGCGCAGTCCCAGCTCGAGGCCGGTGACCGGTTCGTTCTCTGCAAGCCCGACGGGACTATCCTCGTACACAGCGACACCAAGCAGAAACCCCGCAACTGGCAGCCGCCGGGGCGACAGTACAGGTCACCGACACGGACCCACTAGTCATCACGGCGGTCCGCACCAGTCCTCGCGAGGTGATCCGAATCACCTGCGAGCGGGTGTACCACCAGCGCTGTTGCCGATGGACGATGACGCCAGCCTCGAATTGCAGGGTTCGGAGGCTGACCTCCGGGATCGCATCTTCGAGACCCCGGAACTGATCGAAGACGGATACTGCCCGGAGGCGAAGGAGTACGACACCCCCGCAGGGCCGGTGGACGTGTGGGCCCCGACGCCGTGAGTCAGCTCCGGCGGTACGTCGGGAGCATCGACGCCGACGTGCGAGGCATCCTAGTCGCACCCTCGAACACGGAGCGGGCCGAGCAGCTGTTAGAGGAGTTTGGTCTGGATTCACGACAGGTCGCCCCGCCGATCAAGATTGCCAACAAAGACCGCTCACTGGCGGAGTTCGTCGCCGGTGACACAGAGACGAATCATGATGCGGACTGACCGAGACCGGATTGTATCACTTCGGGGATCACCCTACCGCCGACTAACGAGACAGCTATCCACCAGCCTCGGTATACCAGTCGAACTCGTCAGGCCTGAACCGATGGTCCGGCTCCCGCCCTGTTTTGAATTATGACACTCCCACCCCTTTTTGAGTTGTGACAGAAGGTGTAGAGGGAGGGGAAACACACGATGAGCCGTCTAAACCTCTAAAAGACGAGATTCCAAGCATGACAACACCTCTACCCTGCATTGTAGGCCGAAAGGTCTGTCTCGCCGGTCTCTGTCAGTTGCTGAATCCGATTGATCCCCATGAGCACGTCGTGGAACAAATCCGGGTCGACTTCGCCAAACTCGTAGAGGTCGTATCGACCGCCCACCTCCCCCCTGTTTTCCCGAGTCTTGGCGAGGAATCCTTTCAGTTTGAGCTGACTCAATCGGTCACGAATCGTCCGCTCTGTCTTCACGTCGGCGTCGATGATCTGGGCCACTACGGCGTATCGCTTGTAAATCTCCGCACTCTTGGCCGGGAGTGCGTTTTCTGACTCCAGTAGAAGCAGGGCGTACAGCGTGAGATGCGATTGTGTCGGGAGTTTCTCGAGCTCGCGACGGATCTTGTTCTCTTTCACGATGGGTTCCGCTCTGCGGACGTGGACTTCGGAAACGAGGGGGGCGTCCTCTTTTCGAGCGAGGTCGCCGGCTTTGTAGAGAAGTTTCAGTGCTTGCCTGGCACTCCCCGATTCTTGCCCGGCGAACGCAGCACACAGCGGAATGACATCGTCCTCCAAGACACCGTCGACGAACGCGCTCTCCGCACGGTGCTCAAGGATCGTCCCGAGCTGGTTCGCGTCGTACGGTGGGAAGTGAATCTCCTCCTCAGCGAGCGAATCTTTCACCTGTGCCGAGAGTCCGTCACGGAAAGTAAAGTCGTTCGAGATGCCGATCACGCCAACGTACGTCTCCTCCGGTGGCACTTCTCCGTGGTCGTTGGCTCGTGGGAGCTCGTACAGGATGTTGTCATCGTCGCCGATCGCGTCAACCTCGTCGAGGACCACCAGCACATGCGTCGCGTCGAGGTTGATGAACTCCTTGTAGAGCATATTGTAGACCATGTCGGGCGGATAGCCCGTGGTCGTGATCTGGTCGTCGTCCGAACGGAAACAATTGACAAGATTGGCAGCGACAGCGTAGCTCGATGTGAGTTTCTTACAATTGAGATAGACGAACTCGACGTCAACATTGTGCAGGTCTTCCTGGTCGATCTCCATCCGCTGCCGGATGAGATCTGTCGCGACAGTCTTTCCGACGCCAGTCTGACCCACGAGAAAGATATTCTTCGGGCGCGTTCCCTTGACGACCGGTTTCAGTGCGTTCTGGTACTCGTCCAGCTGTTCTTCCCGCTCAAGGAGCTCGTCCGGGGTGTGATTGTCTCTGAGAACTTCCTCGTCGACGAAGATGTCGTCCTCGGGTGTGAACTTTTTCAGCCCCATTATTCGCGACGTTGAGCGCACGAGACATAAAACCACACCCCTCGCTTCCCGAGTTTCCTTTGTCCGGATCATTTAGATAACCCCCACCCCCCTGAATTCCTAAGTCTCCGAGTAAAAAGTGGGGTGGGAACTTGAGACAGCCCACGACGGGCATAGAGAGAGAGAGTACGTCCCCGGTGAACGGTTACCAGCAGTGACTTACTCATAGGGAAATCTTTATATAATATTCGGTAAAACAGTAACCGTAATACAGCCAAACCACCTGTTCTCTTTCTGTTCATGTAATTATGTTGTCCTTCTTGGGTTTTCACTAGACACTCTTCCACAGAAGTCTCAGGAAATAAGGGGGGCCTCTCTCGAGGTTCTGGTGTTGTCTTTGGTTCAGACATCGCGACCGAGATCAGCGAAGTTCATTTCCGGCTTTTCATCCGCCTCGTCCACCAGCCTCGTTTTCAATACCGTGAGCGGGATGTCCTGCATACGGACGCCCAACTCACGCTTCGCGATACGCTCGCTCTCCTCATGAGACTTTACAGACATCTCGACGATCACAGTCAGGACGACCATCGCGAAATCCGTCGTACAGAGCGCCGCCTCCATTTCATACCCGCAGGAGGGACAGACGACATCTTGGACGAGGATCTCCGACGACCGCGCTTTCGTTGATTTCGTTCGCTTACCGACTTCCGCGACCGCAATACTGATTGCATCCTGAACGCTCTTCGCGCCGGCGACGACCCACGGGACCGACAACTGGATTTCGTGCCACTGCTCATCGTCACTCGTCTTGTTGGCACTACCCCCGCTCGTCATCGGGATCGCCGACCAGCTACGCGAGCATCAACTGTGCATCGACGTCTCCTATCTACTGTCGATTGGTGTCTCGGTGTCATCGGTAAAGGAAGAATCCGCACGACTCGCCCACGTCTATGACACAACGAGGGGCGAGCCGGGCCAATTCCGTGTTGTTGGAGGGTGTTTCGACCGGTCGCGTCAGCGGCCGGGATGACTGAGCACCCCGGTTTGCAACCGTACCGCACCCAACGCTGTCACGTTATAAGATGATTTGCCGTTCACATTTACTGTAGCGTCACATCCACCATATCCATCACATCCGCCACATTCTACGTCACCCGACGTCGTCTTGAGACCCCAAACACGGACGACGCGAGATTGCGATCGCTATCAGGAGCTCTCGCTCTGTGGTCCGTGAAAAGGAAAGATTAGTTTTCTGAGTTCGTCGGGGAACTCGGGTGGTTGTTAGGGTTCGTTACATTTCGGGGTGACAGTACGGAGACGATATTCCGTCATCGAATCTATATCGAGGAGTGCGCACTACGAGTGTACTCATGCAGCATCACCAGTCTGGGCAATGCGGGTGAGCTCATCGGCAATAAAGTCAGCAATCATCGCTGGCTCGGGCCAGGAGACACAGACTTTACCGTCGAAATTCGCAGCCTCACTCCGGGGAACTGGCTCACCATCATCAGACGGACTCGACGAACGACCAATATGTTGCGGTCTGGCAGTCGTCGACGTCTGATTGGATGACTCGACAGGAGCGCGTTCGACAATCTCGATTTCAGATGCCCATCGTGAATCGAGCTTCGGTTGACCTTGATACGTCTGCTTGGATTTCTCGCGTGGAAGCTTGAAATCCACCAGACGCACAGTGTCGCCCTCGTTCGGTTCGATGAAGGTCTTCTTCGAAATTAGGACTTCGCCATCGACATCGCCGGGGTCAGCCGTTGACGCAGTCTCTTCGTATTCGCTGGACTCCCAGACGGAAACGCGGACCTCATCCTCGCGGCGGTTACCATCCTTCAGGATCATAGCAAACTTCAGGCTAGGAACTGATGGATAGTAGATTTTCTTCACGACGCCCTGTGTCGTGACATAGCCTTTCGAGGATGCGAGATTGGCCTTCAAGATCGCGTTGATCCTGATGACATTTCTCGGGTCGGTCTGCTCCTTCTCGACAGTCGAGAGGAACGCGGTCGTGATGTCGGCACCATCCAGCACGCGGCGTGCGAGGGTGGCGGCGACAGTGACCGGCTGTTTCCGAATCTCGTGCAGTGCATCCCCGTCAAGCAGTCTGCGTGTCTCGGCGAGAATTTCTTCACGAAGATCGGGATCTTCCTTACCCAGTTTGCGCAACGGAGCAGCACGGTCGTAGACCTGCTGTTTGAAGCGTTGTTCGAAGCTCCGACGGTTCCGATCCCGTCGCTCAGGAAGCGTGCGATCGTGTTTCGTGCGGAAACGAGCAAGGAGGTCTGTGTGTCGGTCCAGGAGAGCAGCCACACCCGTTATGTGACCGTTTTCGTCGATACCATGAGAGCTCCGCTTGAGCTCTTCATCCAACGCTAGGCGGAATTCGATTCCGGCTATCGACGATCGAGAGTAGTCCTCGGGGTTCGGGACGACGTTCCGGAGGAAGGCGACTTCGCCATAGGGAAGCAGCACTTCTAATTCGGACGTCGTGACACCTTCTGATTCGCGAGGCGTTTGTTCATCGTTGGGGATGATCTTCAGCTCACGAAGCCGTTGAGTGTCCGGGTCGAGGGTCTCGACAGGTTCGAGCTTCTGTCCCAACTGTACAGGGGCAGTAGACGAACTCGTGGGGATGTACTCTTCAAGGCCAGACGCTGTGCCCGTCAACTGATCGCCAGTTGGGTCGGTCAGGCGGTCGTGGCCCATGTAGATGTACTCGCCAGTCGAGAGAGCGTCAGGTTCAGAGATCGCGTCAGCCGGACGGCCTCTCGCATTCATCTCAGCCCTCCGCTCGTCACTACGGGATGGGACCATCGGTTGGTCGCTGTACCAGCCGTAGTAATCATCGGAACTCTCGCTCTCGTGCTTGTCAGTCTCGAACTTGTGTTCGGAGCCAGATGTGAATTCTGAGATTGCGCCTTGCGACTCCACGTCGTCCGCATCGAGGCGACGCTCGGACTCCTCGAGGCCAGCGTGCCAGCGGATAGTCGGCGACTCCACGTTACCGTCCAAGCGACGGCGTTCCTCGCGATCGAGGGAGCGGAGATCGTCGAACCACCCATCGTAGCGACGGGCGATGTGGGTCGGGTTCTCATATTCGATTTCGGTTCTACCGTTCTTCTCGTGACCAGCCTCAGAGAGGTGGACACTGTCGGTGTTTCCACTCATGACAACTTAGGAAAGCGACCGTGCTTTCCATTCGCATAGACGCTCGAACCGTCTATAACTGTATCGCGCCTATCACCGCGATGTAATGCGGTTTTCTGATGAAAACCCCCGAAATACCGCCCCTCTCTAATAGAGCAACCAACCAGGTCGTTCCGTCCCGCAGCAATTCACTCATCTCCCCCGTGGATCGACAAACAATCTGGGCTCGTCACACCGGAAGATGACGCTAGCGCTCAGGAAGTGTAGAAGTGGAAAGACGATGGTCGCCTTTCCTAAGTTGTCATGTTGAGCCGTTCAAGGCTCACCACTACCTACACCGAGCGCGGATATAATCGTATCGGCTACCGACCACCCAGTCCATAGCACGGTAGCCTGTCCTCGGACGTTACCCCCCATAATCCCGCCCTAACGCGCTCATCGACTACTCCCAGCGAATACGGGCGGGAACCGACCGGGGGACACCTGAAGACGTGACACGTTCCTAAAGACGCGATTGACTAGCTCGCGCTTAGTTTTGGAGCCCAAATGGGGTTGAGGGAGTTGAGAGAAGGTCGACAGCAGCGCCGCTGCCGGTTCAGACCGCCTCAGACCACACCCAGATGGAGTGACTACCAGATGACGTACTACCACAACGGAGACGACCAGCTCACGAACGGCGACGTCGAACAAGACGACCGGTTCGACGAACTCACTATGCGCGGCCTGTACGAGTCACCACACCTCGAAAGCGACTGCCTCGGCATCCGCCTTGAGAACGCTGGCGAGCTTATGATGGCTGCCCGTCGTGAGCCCGAATACGACGAGTTCGGGCTCGAAATCGAAGGAAATGGAAACTACGAACTCGACGCATACTGGATCGGTGCGAGCCTTCGCACCACCGAAGGTCGCGACGTCGATCCTATCGACCTCGCCGACGAGGACCTCACTGGACTCCCACTCGAAGCCCAGGAACGCCTGCACGGACTCCGTGAGGAACGCAAACGCCAGCGCGAGAAGGCCTTAGCCGCCCACGTCGTCGGCATCGATCGTGAAACGCGGTGTCGCGAGGACCTCGTCGAAGAGCGCGAGGAACGCCAGTCCAAGCGCAACGAGCGCGTCCTCGGGGAGGGAATCATCCGCAACAACGCATTCGAAAATATCGACGACAACGAGGCTGAAGCTGTCCGCGAGGCCGCTGCTCGAATCGAAGATCATCTTATTACCGGCCCCGATGACGAGGTACTCCGACACCTGCTCGCACGCAAAGTCCGGAGCGGTCAGGATGTCTTCACCGCCCAGTCCAACACGTTGGACCAGCTCTACCAGGAGGCGAGCGTCATCCAACCTATCTCGTCCGTGCCGATCATCCCCTCGAAGTACAACGTCGAGGCTGACATCCAGGGCGAAGTTACGACTCTCTGGCAACCCAAATCAGGGAGCCAACAGCAGGTCGGCCTCATCAAAGACGACGCCGGCGATACGATCAAATTCACCGTGTGGACACGCTCTCAACAGGGTGTCATCCTCCACGAAGGCGATCTCGTTCGGATTCGTGCCGGGAAAGTCGGGAAGTACCAGGGACAGGCCACTCTCGCCGCTGACTCCGAGACGCATATCGAAGTTCTCGAGCGTGGCGACGGCCCCGCTCCCAGAGGTGACATCCCGAATGTCGACTGGGAGAAATACGCCAAGCGTCACCGTGAACAGGGCATCGAACATCCCTTCCAGGTGCACAGCGCGTGTACGATTCCTCCCTTGGGCGCTCCCGGCGTCGAAGAAGTCTCCCGTCCCGTGCATGCTCCCACTGACCGGCTCGACCAAGAGAAAAGCGAGAAGCTGGACGCCCTCAAATGGCTCAAAGCCACCGAGATATTCGACGAGACTGACAGCAAAATTCCACTCCCGACCTGGTGGCGCGAACAAGCCAACGTGGTCTCCCTAATCGTCGACGCCGACGCCGATGGGGAAGAGATCGGCGCGACCATCCGGGAGGTCGTCTCGACGGGCCGCCCCGAATCCACGCCTGTTCCCGTCACTCCCGTTCCCCGGGGTAAGCGCCGTCTCTGGGCGCTTATCCGTGACCTCGACCTTTTCGGAACCACTCTTGATGACGACAAGGAGGGGGAGGCAGAGACGGAGACAGCGGACGACACGAACGAGAGCGCACTCACAGGCGTCGCAACCCCCGACGCCTCCGAGACTACCGTGGCGAGCGACGACAGGCCGGGTCTTGGACTTCCAACGACGACCTGCCGGTGTCCAGAGTGTGCTCACGATCGAGCGCAATATCGTCTCGTCCAACTCCGGTCCATCGACGAACCACCGACGAGACTCCTCTCATGTGTGAGTTGCGGCCAGCGGTGGCGCGAAGATAGCTAGTCGGCAGAGGCGGCACCGCACTCTGTGCATCCAGCCATTCTAGCCACCTTAGAATCATGTCAACCAACGATTCAGACACCGATCCGACGAACAGTCACAGTCAACCACCCACGAGTGAGAACCTCACCGGCGACGACGAGATCGACTTCCAGCTCGACATCGTCGACGGCGAAGATCCCAGCCGACCCGTCACCGACGACGAGAACGGGTTCAACGTGTACCCGCCGGGGCCTGGCCCCCTTCCTGGGACGATGCGGTTCGTCAGGCTCGTCGACGACACCTGGGCGTTCATCGAAAGCGGGAACTTCGGCGGCTGGATCAACGCCGAGGAAACCATCAGCCTCGATGATATCCGGTGACTCGCGATCGGCATTCTCTCCCTGTGTTTTGGTTCCCCTAAGGGGGTGAGGGGAGTCGGAGGAGGGGCAGCAGCAGTCCCGTATGCTGCTCCAGCAGTCATCCTTCGGGTACTCCCACTCCAGCCAGCGAAAGTAATCGCGGCACTCCAAACACATGTCAAGCAACGCAAAATCAGCAGATCCGACCGCAGACGTCCCCGACGCAGACCTCTCGGAGGCTGCAACCGGCATCCTCGAACAGTTCCCAAACGACATTGATGGCGACCTTCCCAGCGAAGAGGAGGTCGCGAGCCGTCTCGACCAGATTACGAACCAATACAAGGTTCCTCTCGACGAGGCCCGCCGCGCCGCAGTCAGCCACTATCGCGACGTATTCGGCCTCGAATACGACGATCTCGAGTTCCCCGGCCAGAGCGCCGGCGATGTCACCCTCTCCTCTGTCGACCAGGACGAGCAGTGGGTGGATGTGACCGTGAAAGTCGTCGAACTCTGGGATCCC